>Ga0302271_10000935_pt1 | contig 28709 bp, 14 predicted proteins | sample III_Bog_N1_1_FD_198767 | JGI IMG/M metagenome (GOLD analysis project Ga0302271, IMG submission 198767) | Peat permafrost microbial communities from Stordalen Mire near Abisko, Sweden - III_Bog_N1_1 | ecosystem: Environmental > Terrestrial > Soil > Wetlands > Peat | place: Sweden: Abisko... | reverse complement strand
TTCTCACAAATACACATACATTTAGCTATCATACGGCTACAATATTATAAATCTGACAATCTTCATCTTGTTTTATATTTATTCTTAGAAGGAGTCATCTTCAAGGAGTTTATTGGAAGGATCAAGGCTAACCAACATGAATATTACCTGAATCCTTCTGCTGAACTATTCAGAAACAATAAGAAGAATCCTAAAGATGAATTTGGGCTTAAAACAGGGAATCACAAAGAATATCCATCAACACCCTTACAAGTTAGCTAGAATCAGAATTTTTGAAAGAATAACTCATTTGATCTGTTTGAATGAAGTGAATGCAAATTCACAAACCTTTCGATGCAATATGAGTGTACTTTGTAGACTACTTAAGAAGGCTACCATAACAATACCAATTACATAGTATTTAGTATTAACAACTTATTTCTTATTTTCAGCTAGTGAAAAGCACTAAGATTCTTGTAAACTCTTTACAACTAACTTTTTTGCTTGCATTTTTCTCTAGTTGTGTTTGATAAGCTATTCATTTTTACTCCTGCTACACTCAATGTATGTTTTTCAGATAAATTCTCATTTTAAATTGCAAGTTTGTATCAAACGCAGGCTGGGAGTAGAAACATCAACGATGTAACATCCCCTAAAATCTTTAGATTCATACGAAGCCAACATATTTCATTAAATGTATCAAAGCCAATCACTAAGCAAACCGTAATGACATACAGCTGTGCTTGTTATTTGTATTTTTAAGCTCATTTCTCTTCTTCTTCTTTTTTCTTCTCTCCCAATAGATTCATTACTGCAAGGGATGAGCTATTAGAATTACAGAAAGAGATAATAGTTAAAATAAAATAATATTATTTTTAAAAGAAAATATCATTTTGGGTAGTTTGAGAAAGAGAGAGACAAGTTACATTCCAAATTAAATCATTAGTTGGTATCATGATAAAATATGAAAACCACACTATGGGGAACAAACACAAAGATATTTTGCATTATTTAATTAATACAACACATTTTGCTCTCTTTTAACTTAAGGCATTCCAAAAGCATCAATCGATAAATTTAGAATTGCCATTCAGACTAAGCAACCAACAATTACTAGTTTTGCTTGAATTTAGCTATCCAAAATATCAAAGAAAGGCCCTATTCTCTTATTATTTGTTAAAACAAAATAAAAAACAATATTATCGCTTTTTGTGCTAAAATATCTCAACCTATTATTAATCAGAAAGCAAAAATAGTAGATATCTATGATATTAAACTAATAAGTCTGACGACTATTTTTGCTTCTCCTTCTTTAAAAAATTATTAATTGAATTGTATTATCACATCAAGAGCAATCCAAACGAAAAAGTTGAAAATATTAGCAATTATTTTTATTTTTCTAGAAACATAAAATAAATAATTCCAATACTATTTTACAGCCTTTAGATTTTTCAAGCAAGTATTTGTTCTTTTTGTCTTTAATTTTTGAAGGCTTAAACTCACTTAATCTCTGTGAAGTATGATACCAAGGATTCACTGTATTAATCACTCCTTTCAAGGGTTTCTATGGGACTTTAAGGAATTATGTAACACAAAAAAATAATAATTATGTGGTTTATTTTTTCAAAGAAAAAATCCTATTTTTCTTAGCTTCTTTCGAAGGAAATATCAGTGCTATTATGATAGGAAATCTACTTTAAACTAATAAAACAATTTCATTTTAACTTTCATTCATTCAAATTTTAATTACGTTAGAGAGAAGGAAGATAATACTCGAAGATTGATTTCTTGTTATGTGGGAAGATTTTCTGTTTTGCTGGGGTTTTCAAATTTAAAGTTCGAATAATTTAATGTTTTCTAACGGAATCTACACCTAGCAATTATTAGTGATTGTAGTTGTCATTATGCTGAGTGTATTAATCTCATGTCCAAGTGGACAGAAACATTCTAAAGTCAGCAGTTCTTGTTTTTATGTTTGTTTCCCAGATTTTTCATTGCTAGTATAGTAGTTGTTTTTTGTGATCTCCTTTCATCCTAATGCAATAGGGTTTTTTCTGAGAACTAAAGCAATAATATGAATCTAACTTTAGGAGTTGCTTTGCAATGCAGCATTTCCATATTAATATGAATTTATTTATTGGTGTTGTAGATTTGAATTTAAAGGATCGTTTGTACTGCATTGCCAAATTGATGTACAAATACAGACAAAACGATTACAAATGTTTATTTGATTTTTATGTTTCCATAGTTTTGAGTCTTTGAGAATATGTATTTGAATTTTAGATCTCAAACTAAGGTCGCAAAAGTGAAGATAATAGGACAATGTGTCGTGCACGTGAAGAAAGAATGTCGGCGCAGCATGAAATTTTGATAATCGGGTGAATACATACAATTCAGAGGCAATAGGGGAAGGCCAGAGCATAGCAAACCAACTAGATATGGCGAATGATGGGTGTGTCTTTATGCGATTTTAAAGCATTCAAGGGGAGGGGAGCGAACATTGTGCCAGCTGGATGTATAGAAGAATAAGGGCGTTGTGAACGGAATTCCTAAGGTTTTCTATTATTCTCAGCATGGCAATATTGCTGTAACGTGGTTCCTCATTGGGAGACATCCATTTTGCTATGCGTAAGGCCTTGCGCTCTCTATATCTCTCTCTCCAAGCAACTAACAAATTTGTTTAATCAAAATGATTAATTATTTCGAATAGGGGCTAATCCCCTCCCACTCTCCCAAAGGATTTCATCGATTCCATAAAGGGAATTAATAATTATGATATTGCCGTTTGATTTTAGAGAGAGAGTTTGATTAAAACACAAATTGCATAATGATTAATATGGCGAAATTACAAACAAACATAAGAATATGCTAAGTAATATGAATTTGGCAGCCATTAAGAATTAAATAATAGATTTACAAGGGATTCAATATTTGAGAAATCTGAGGTTTATGTAATTAATTTTATCTTGAAATTTTTATATTTTTTCTATTTATTTTTTATCCCACCCAGAATATGAACTATTCTAACAAATCATAATGAAAATGGCATTAGCTATTTTTAAATGAGAATTTCAAGAATAAACGATAATAAAGGGTCTACAATTTTCTTTTATTTTTCTTGGAAATCTAAAAATAACTGAAATAATTATTAAATAAGCTTTAATGCTCTTTTTCAAGCTTACATTCTTTTCTGGTAGATCTAATCCCCGCTCCCTCTCCCCAAGTTAATAGAATCTCTTAGCTAAAAAACTTAAAGATACCTATAATAGATAATTGTAAGTTGTAGTAAGTGAAATAGTAATTTGAATTGCAGACACAAAATAGTAATTCAAATGCAAATATCATAAGACTTTATTTGAGCTCAACATCATCGATGATATGTCTATGTCTCTAAGCAATGAGGATATTGAGAATGTATATATCTCTCCTTTGTTCCTCTCATGATGAATCGAAGTCGATATAAGAAGAGCAGAACCGGATGATTTCTATTGGTCTTCCATTAACTGGTTGTGTCTCCCTGTTGTTCCCTTCTGGCATATCCTTGGTATTTGACCATTGCTTGTGGAATCTATTGTATTTCTCTCTTGAGATCTTCAAGGGATCTTCTACGACATACCAATTCACATCCTCAGCACAGCTTCCAGTCGTCAGCGATCCTTTGTATCTAAATGCGAATGTATTGTCTGTAAGAACGTGATCGAAGATTTTCTTGAAATCCATAGCCATTTAGTGAATATGGGCGCCTTCTTCTTCACTAGGGAATACATATTCCTTGAAGAGCTCAGCTTCTTCATTCTCATCGTCAGTGATTTCGAAGAGAACCCCGATAACAGTGATGCCTTGGCTGTCTCCATCGATTCGCTTAGCTACAATGTGGATTTCTAAGTCGTATTTGATTCCATTGATGGTATGCTCAGAAGGGCAGTGGAAATGGAACTGCGACACATTGTAGTGACTGTGATGTCTATCCTAATCGATGAGAGCGAAGGTACTGAATGTCACATCTGATTGGAAGGTATTCCCGTTGTTGACCGTCTCGACTTCGGTTGTATTGAGGAATTTGAAATCAATCCCTGTGCATTCTGGGGCTTTATCGCGATTCAGGAACATGCTATCGATGTTGATGGGAGACTGTCTGCGTCCGGTGTTGCATAATCCGCAGTTCCACTCATGGCCATGGTGGGAGTAGTCATAGCAACCAAAAGCAAGTGTGGCTAAGCATGCTAGTAAGATGAAGGTCTTCATGATGTCTGCTTACAAGAAAAGAGTTATGATTTGCAACAGATAGTTCTTGCTGAATTTTTCAATTTATATTTATGAGAATTATTTAAATATTCGCTGATGATTAATACCAAACCATGGGCTTTTAACCTCCCTAAATAGCGTGTTTATTTGTCTGCGTGATTAATTGCTATTTAGGGCCTTCAAAAAATCAAACCGATGAGATAATATCAACCTTATTATTAAACTTCTTTTCTTCTATCGGTTTATCCTTTAAATCCTCAGCATTTTTTTTAAGTCTACCACAATATACCCAACTAATTACCAATATTTAAATTAGTTAACCGTTTCATCTTACTCCTTAACCAAGTTGCTTTCCCTTTGAGTAGGAACTAACCAATTTGCTACATTTCATTTCCTTGTTTTTCAAAACTACTTAAAAAAAAATGGTTTCGTTTTAAGCCTTTTAAACCAAAATCTATCCCCCACAGCCACAAGAATTTTGATACGAAAGTATGCTAAAGTTCTAAAGTCTTGAATGCCGTAAGAAATCGAGGATGTTTCCTTAATTAAAACCTATTATTTAAGATAATGATGCATATTATATTCTTCTGATGAATCCCAGAAGTACGAAGTTGTTTTTTATGAATCGGCATACTTCGCAAACCAACCTAAGAAAAGTTACTTACAGCTGAATCTGTAAAGTTTGAGAAGAGAAAAAACTTATGGGTAAAGTGCTTTTGATATGAGACTGGTAGAATTCCCCCCAGTTTTTGAATGTTAATATGCTGGAGATGAAAATACGTAGATGAGATATGATTTCGGATGTGCGAAATGAAAAAAACAGGGTTTTTATGGGAAACTGAAAAGAAACTCCCCAATTGATAAATTCAATTTGAGTTGCGCTTTTATAAGAAATATTTTGGTTTTTCATTTAAAGCAGGCAAGAGTTGATAGGTCTAATGAATATTTTTGGTTTCATTTCGTAAAAAAGTTAGATTGGGCATGAAATGCTTAAATATCTTTGCAGTTTTAGCAAGCATTTATAGGGAAAATAAAGTAAAAATTAATACCTTAAGCCATCCTTAAGAAAAAACAATAAAGGACAAGGTGATAGGAGAGGGTCATTTATGTGAATTTTTCCTTTGATTAAGGGAAATATCAAGAGAAATTGCAGCTTCGAAAGCCAAATTTGATAGGAAATACAAAGACAAAAGGATTTTATCATGGAAGGGGAAATCAAGAAGATTTCAAGAGCGAAATTCAGAATATATCGTGTACTTGTAGGTATCTTCGTAGGGGTTTCCTTGAGTTGCTCTCATTAGACTAACCATTGGCTGCTTTCCCTTTTTTAATGTAGACTTTTATATGTGATTCTCAATGAATTTTACATCCATTTTCATTCTTTTAATTATTGATTTATTTTAACTCTTCATAATTCTTCAAAAGAGAACAACAACGACAGCGATGAGACAGGTGGTTAGAGCATCGTTTACTACTGCTTAGAGGCATTGTTTTTCTTTACAGTCGCACCATTAACAATCGTCAGTGACAATGTCTTGATCATCTCCACTTGCTTGATCGTTCAATTCATTTTCTACTTAGTAGTCACTACTGCGTTGGATTTCTTCACTGATAACATCTTATTCTAATACGCACTTGCAACGTTATTCGCACTAAGCAGATCTATCCTCTTCGGGCGACTCTTAGTGATGATGAAAAACTGGTTCAGTTAGCGTAAACTCATTCTCTGCGTTGGCTTAACATACTTCTCAAACGAATTCTTCACAATATTTTCGTCTTACTTCGATGAATCGCCCTCTTAAAAATCCTCAGAGACTAACAGCACAAAAGACAAAATACTCTTCATATCACTCTTGCTTAGCTCTCTACTGGGCGTCATCGTCTAAGGCAAGCCTTCCATGATGGGACTCCGTGAAGCGGATGATATTGAATACGAAGACAACGAAGAAGACGAAATTGAAGATGAAGAAGAAGAAAGAGACATCATGCCCGTAGCAGTCGCACCTCGCGGTGGTGGTATCATCTCGAGTCTCTGGGGATTACAGCATTCTTACCTCAAGAGCATGCTCAAAGAAAGTGGGGAATTCGACATGATGGGGAATAGGAAAATCAGCGCATGGGATTAAATCTCCTAACTCAACAAGATCACATACTTCATTCTTTCCTCAATTTGCTTGAATCTCCTGAATTGGTACACTTAAAACCAAGTCGATGGGGTACTCCTTCCATATTAGTCGTCCAACGATTTCTGGAGTTATATTCTGATTTTCGGATTATATGGGTTATGTGGACTCCTTGGGACGATCCTCTTAGGATTCCTACTTGATGTCTACAATAAGGCATTCACGTTACGATTAGCGATTCTGAGTGTCATCGGACTTAGCATTTCGTATTTCTTTTCATTATTATATGAGTATGATATCATCAATTAGTGGGTACTGATGAGTGCAGTGGGGTTCTTTGAGCTATCATTCTATTGCACGTATCAAGTTGGTGTCCCTATTGTGCTAATCTTCGACTTACGACGATATGAATATGGCGATGTATCCTTCATACTTATCCCATTATTCTCAGGATTAGACAGAATCGTCAATGCAGTGTACATATCTTTAAATACCAATGGCAACGAATGGACACTGGTTTCGACGGTCGTTCAGCCGATTTGCATTGTGTTAATGTTCCTAAGTTTGATGAAGTAATATTCCAATCAAGTCAAGGCTTCCTAGCAAGCACATGATGATGACTACAATATTCATGATAATATGACGCATTCAGCGTTCTCTGAGCCTAAATTATCAGGGATATCGTTATCGTAGTAGAATGAAGATAGACCATTAGAATAGCGATCACGACATGCAACATAGAATAATTTTAGAATAAGCATATCCAGTGATGATGACGAGAATGAAGAAAAAGCTGTTTCATATAGGGAAGCGAAGAATTCAATGGCATCACATAGTTTTGATTTAGGTGCGAAATTCAAAATTGATAAGAAATTCAAGAAATCATTGCACAGAGCACATTTGGAATATGAAGATGACAGATGAAAGAGAGAATGTCAATTTATTAGCAGTTTCCTCATTGAATGTCCTGTAAAGAGATAAACTACAGCTAGGTTAATATTAACAAATTGATTAAATTACGTGGAGTAAAAATATAAGCTTGTTCAATAAGCATTAGAAATAGTCTTGTTATTTGTTTAACTTAAATCATTTTTATACAAATCTGTAAAGAGTTAATTTTTAATTAAGAAAACTATTAATAGAACAGAATTATAATTAGTAAGAAATGTTCAAAAGATTTTTGAATAACAATGACGTTCTCAGATAATTTGAGATATTTTTTTATGAAAATGTTTGTGGTGTTCGAGTGAAAGAATGAATTACAATAAATTTGTATTTATCCTAGCACTTTGAGATTGGTTGAATGCACCAATTTTTAGATTGGATGGATATGAATGTAAATTTAATTTATTAATTTATTAATTTATTTTACTTTTTGCAAAATCCTGTTCTTCAAGCAGCTTCGATTCTTATCCACAAGAGGAGAGCCATGGATTTAAAAAAATTTTGCTTTTATAGTTTAAAGTTTGATTGTGACTGTACGATTCTTTATTATGAGTTTGAATAGTAATAGTAAAAAAACTAACTATGTTTTTTGAGTTTATGCAATGTTTCTTATGAGATAACTTGCTTGTTAGATGTTTCTTTGGTTTTTGTAAGTTAATATTGAGTTGCTAAACAATGAACATTTCAGTATGAATGTGTTTTGCATTTCTGGAGTTTTCATATAGTATCTTCATTTGCTAATTCGGTTATGATTTGATTGTTATTGGTAGTTTCTACTCAATCCTACTTGTTTTTTTACTACTAAATCTACTTGCTTATTTCTTTTTTGTATTTATTTTACCTCTCATAAAGTTTCAAATCATTCTATTTTTAGAGTTTTTAACTTCATAAAATCGTACTCATTTTTTTCCAGGGAGATTTAAGTTGGCTTAATACAAAGTATCCCAAGAGACAGACAAAGTTAATGATATGCTTGATAGTTCAAATAGGAGGGGAGTAGAGATGACTGAAATGATGACAAAAATAATAATCCCAAAAAACTAATCTAACTATTCATAGCTTAGATAGCGCAAGGAAGCAGATAATTTCTAAAACACAAAATAATTAAAACTAATCGAAAAAACAACTCCGAAATTCATCTCGATACTTACATAATTTCACATGGATTAAGATAAAGTAAAATCACACTTTTAATACTCCTTTTCTTATTGCATTTTAGTTCATCTATACCTTTTCGTTTCTCATTCAAATCTTTGTTTTTCTATATAATCACAGTTGATACCTATCCATTCTAACTGTATTCAACCCTAGTAATTACCATGCTCTGCTTAGAATAATTTGAAGGAATAACTTTCCGATCTTATCGCTTCAGAAACACAAATTGATTGGCATGATAAATTCGCAATCCTTCATAATGCCTGTGAACAAATTGAAATGAGACACGCCCTAGGTATTACCTACAAATATCTTTCTCCAGAGACAATACTTATTAACCCCCGAGACTTTAAGGTATGATGAATTGCCATTTTGAACCTCCACATTTATTCAGGGAGCTTTATCGCATTGCCTAACTCAATATATCTGAATTTTGCTTTACTTTTATCATAAAAACAATAATAATTTTCCATAACAAACAGGTAGAGTTGCAAGGCTTGAATGAGAGACATCTAGACAAAGATTTAGTGCATTGGACATTCAGTAGTCCAGAATTAATGAAGCACATGAGAAACCCACATGCACACAACTTAACTATCTCTACAGATATCTGGTCTTTAGGCTTATTAGTCAATGTAATTTTCACAATGAAAAATCTTAGGTATGTGAGAGGTTGTGTGGGGTTTGCTGCTATCACGCCATACTTCTTTGAGATCATTCAAATCTGCATGAAGGTCTAACCAGCTGAGAGACCGACTAGTCGATAATTACTTGAGTTCTTCTAGGATTTTGAGGAGAATTACTTGAAAAAATGTTCCTATGACATGGTTTTAGCTTACAGTCTATTCAGGGAGCAGAGAAGCATCCGCACAACGATTAAACTCTAGAAGTTGTCTTCGGAATCATCCGATAAAGATGGTGAAGAAATCTTAGTGAAAAATGGAAATAAAGATCTTTCAGAGATGGAAATTCACTACAAAAATTTCAACTTCTATGCTATTCCAGCAAAGAGGTCAGAAGGATTGCTGTTCACTGAATTAAACGATCGATTGTAGAGTGTTAAAGCTAATAGGCTGATAAAGATTCAAGAATAATATCAGATTCTATTCGAGCGTGTTGATGAAAATGAAGGCGAGATTGAGATGAAAGTTACTAATTCTTTGACAGGAACAGATACTTAATATAAATTCAAAGTAGAAATTGATGAAATGGTTAAGATCGGTAGTGCCGATAGCATTTGCTAAGTGATTTTGAGTGATATGAATATGTCTTTTAACTTGGAGATTTCAAGAAAACAAAATGGGTTCTTTGTAATCAAGAAAAGTAATACTAAACAGGAATAGCAGTTGGCTTAGAATAATAGCGAATAAGTACATTTGGATTCAAGGGAAGGCAGTTCTGAAGCTTACATTAGACTTGATTCAGATATGGCCATTTAGCCATAGACAATTCTGTGGGCTCGCTAGTAAAGATATTTTGTCAAATCAATCAACTGAAAGAAGGAAGAAATCAAACCATATTCGTATTCCCTCTTACTTAATACAAAAAACACTCCAAACAGTCCACTTTGAAAATATACTCATCTAATTCTTTATTTTTATATAAAAATATATTTTTGTTGTTGTTATTGTTCAAGATAAAGTGAGCACATTTTGACAAACTTGCCTTTTATTCAGTTGTTTATGAACTATATTTAATCACAAATTTTATCATTTTTCAATTCAAAACATTACTTAAAAAATAATTGTAAATAAATAGTTTTATATTATTATCATAAGTGAATTTTATTTGTCTGCTTTTTCGAAAAATAAAATGGATACAATTGTTTTTCTTTATCCTAGAACATATTGATTTTTAAGAGTAAACAAACACACAACAAATTCTTAATTTAGATTGTTAGTGATGTCTATTAGAAGAATATTCATTTTTTGAGTGGGTCTTTGAAGTCGCTTAAGAGTTCTATAGGGATAATTGGATCCTATTGAGTTTCCTAAGAAATTTTTTAATAAAATTGATTAGATACAAAGGATAAAAGCTCGTGGATAAAATGAAAGTATTAATGTTCGTTATTAAGAAGAAGAATAAAATGAGTATTTCTTATGATACGGACTTTTTTTGAAGAATTTACTTGGGTATTTCTGATGGAGACATATTGCTCGTAGACTTTGAAGATGAGAAGGAGATCTGCAACGAATTCAGAACTCTTTTGGTTGTCTCTTTATGTCTGCATGTAGTTTAGATTTGATTTGACATAGTATCCAAGGAGACCAGCGAACATCTCCTGTTGTTGTTAGAAAATAAGGAATTAGAATACAAATATTTATAATTTAACAGGAAAGAAAGGCTATTTTAATAGCTAAGAGTTGAAATGAAAATGAATTAGCTATCATCTGACATGTTGAGATGCGTTGAATTGATTGAGGAAGACAGTTAATCCATTCAGAAGATATGTTGGATCAAGAGGTGTTTTCTCCGATTTATCAGTCTTTCTAGTCAAGCAACCAAGCTTATTGCTGTAATCCATATTAGGGATCTAAAACAAAGCAAAAATAGTCATAATGCGATCGAGAATTGCTTTTAAAATGAATTCTCCTTCAAATCATAAGTTAATGATTTATAAATTAGAAATAATTTTTGTTTTGTTTTGATTTACTAAGTTGAGCAGTATTCCAACCATAACAAGAGATAATCCTTCAATAGGTTCGATGGTCAAATAAACTTTGTTGGTAGGATCACTTAATCCCACGAAATTGAAGAGTTTAGTTGTCTAGAAGAGGAATTCATTTTGCTGGAGAAAAGTTCAAAAAAACAAAAAAATGTTAAGAATATTTTCAAAGAAAAGATATTGTTAAGTGCTGTTACTTTATCAATAGCTTCCACGGAGTCCATAATCTAGTTAGGTTATCTATTGGTGTAGTCATTCAGGACAGAATCATTCAATGTTTCCAAGGACAAGAACAATCGATTCGAACCAACTTTTGATCTAACTTAGAGTTAAAGGCAGATCATTCTCCTTAGTAAGACCATTTGTCCAACTTTCTGTAATCTCTCGGAAATTCCAACCGATAAAGGTCGAATTCTAATTAATTTATCAAAAACAATAGCAAATCAAGAATTGAATTGGAGGCAATATTTTCAATAAAATCATAGAAAAACAAAAACAATAAGTAGCATAAAATAACAGATTTTCTTAGTGAATAAAATAATCTTTGAATTACGTTTTTTTGAGCAGAGCGAATTATTTATCGTAACCATCTGAAAGCAAAGTGAAGTCTCTGAGTCCATTTATCATCTCTGACATTGCTGTCCTGTGATCAAGTTCATTTTGTTTAATTTAGTGATCAGTTATTGTTTAATACAAAATTATCATTTTTGTGATCTGCAAATTATTTTACTTTGTTTCTTTGTTAGTGAGTTCTTTTCGGATAAGCTTGGAAATCGTTTTCATTTGTGAAGCGATCATAAACGAGAATAACTGATCTAGGCCGTTAAGTCCACTTATGCCCACACACTTATACAGCAGATCTATTTTGAGGTTATTAAAATCAAAAAACAATTTTATTTCAGATTCATAATTCGCCAACATTTTTAATAATAAAATATGAGAAATATTTCAAGAATCGACTGATGGTTTGCTATTTATCTAAACGGATTGTTCTTTTGGGAAGTCTTAATAATACCTTGTAAACTCTTATTTTGACATTAATTAAATTACCCATAGTTTTCATGGTGATGATTTCAGTTCCTTTGGTGATTTCATAGAATCCTAGATTTTTCTCAATGAAGATGCACTGCTTGGAGTCTGTTTAGCGCATTAGTTCCTTCAGGAGTCGGCCCATAAAGTTCACAGATCTAGAAAGCAAAATAAATACAATCATAATTAATTTTTTTAACTGCAAGCAAACTAAAAACTATTAAATTTTTTATTTACTCATATTTTTCCATAAGTGATCTGTCTGGCATAGGAATGTCTTCATCATAGAGTAATTCTTCATAATCTAGCTTATTCGTGACGAATGCAATCTACTCCATATCAATGTAAGTGAGAATTAGTCTATCGAATTCTTCATGGAAGAGCTTTAATCCAAAATTGCCTATGAAATCCTAGATATATTCTAATGCTCGCTTGAACCCTGAAAGATGCTCGGCTAGCCCAGATAATGTTGTATAAAATGAGTTCAAATCACCGCCCTAAATAAAAAGATAATCATTCCAAAATAAGAAAAAGAACAAATACTTTGAAATTAATTTAAAACAAATGTAAAATAATATTTTACATTAGGGAAGATGAGTCTTGTTTCAAGCAACCTTGCAATACACTTAATTAATTCCTTTCGAATTCCATCATCAAGTGTACTCTTTGGATTCACCTCTATTACTCCCTATTTAAGATTATTGAATAAGTTAACACTTTTTCTTAGTTTCCTTTTTGCTTTTTTATCCAATCAAATTTGTTTCACTTACGATGAGATACTTTTCCATGGATAGGATGGACTCCGTGAAGAGAGATATTTTGTATGTAAGATCAGCCATTTTGAAGCGATCTTCAGGTTGAGCATATTCTTTGAGATCTTCTTTCTTAAGTTTGGGAGGTAATTTCTTCATGCTTTGAGTTAGTAGTGTTATGATTTCTTAGAGGATATCGAACACACTAATAGGGATGATCTATAAATGAAAAAAGAAATGAAATATTATAATAAAACCTTCTTGTCATTTGCTTATTATGCAGTGTAGCAGCAGCTGAAACAATCTTTACCTGTAAAACCTTGTTGACGAATTTCAAGAGCATTCCAGAGTAGAACTTGGAAACACTCACACAATCATTGCTTTCAGCTTGTACGATTCTGACCATGGGCGTGTTCAGAATCGATGATAACTTCATGAAAGTAGTCTTCAGCAGAAGCGAGAGCTATGGATTCTTCTTGATTTTATCCTGCATAATCTGCACGTAGACACCTTGCAAACTTTGCCATGAATACGAGATATCCTAAAATGAGTGAATGTTAGCTTAAAACAAAGTAATTCCCAAAACATTTTATCAATTTTGGATTGAATTGTCTCTCTAAAACAAATATTTTACAGCAATGAGATCGATATGCGTGAGATACTCTTCTTTGACATGTACAATCCTAACCATGTGTTTGAGATCTTTTCTGGTATCTATCAAATACTACCTGATTTATAGATTCTTCGACATAATATCATATTACTCTATGTCCTCAAGTGCTTCACTGAGCTACTTGATCTTTCTCCCAGCGTAAGTGAAATCCTCAAACGACAGCAACTCAATTTATGCTTTCATCTCAGCGAACCATGCTTTGTATCCTTCATCAGTTTAGATATCACCTAAGGAGTACCCACCACCAAAATAGTTCGATAATTCCTCCATCCGTTTCGCACATTTTTTCTTATCTTCCTCCCATCGCGGTGCTTTCGTATCGATGAGATTCTTCAAGGAAGTTTTTAATTTTTCCTCAAATTTGGAACTCAGCAAGAGCAATTAAAGGATGTCTTTTTAGCTGACTGTGGAACATAAAGCTCTAGCTTTCTTATGGATGGTGTTTCGATGCAGCATGAGCCAACGCAGAGTGGTGTTACTCTCGCGGAGACATGAAAGCAAACTGGATATTTTATCCAAGACATATTCTTCGTTTAGTACACCATCGTTTAAGTAATCTTTGCATTTGTTGTAGGATTTTTTCAATTGGTCTTCGAAGTACTTGGCTAATTACGCGATGTAATCCAAATCCAAGGTGTTTGCCAATGCTTCGCGAGCTGCCTGTTGTGGATATTACAACAAAAAAAGATTACCCAATTCTGTAATAATCACATTATGATTGTTCTTGTTTGTTTTACCATGTAAGGAGCCCACTCACTAGTAAGATCCACTGTGTAGCCAAGATAGAATGGAATCACCCAGTTATCGTAGAAGTGTTTGTCGACTACTTGACGCATCTTACCCTATTGAAAGAGAATATTTTTCAAAATAAAAAAGCATATTAGCAAATTGTTTTAGCTTTTTCCAGAAAAAATAAAATAAAAATACCTTTTGGGCCTTAAGCGTATCGCTGACAAAGTAAAGTAAAACAAAGATCATATTTGCTTAAGCTGCAAATGCGAAACTTCGATGTTCATTATCGGGATAAGCTGCTTTGTGCTTGTAGATGTCTCCTTCTTTGAGTGCGATCACCATTTTATCAATCAGCTCAGCTAATTTAGTTTTGACAATAATTAAAGATTGAGGGAATATCTAACGATCTCATTACGTTCGAAGTTGAATCTATCAAAGAGGAAATCAGGGTAGTCTTCTGGTCTTTTTTCAACACCGCCGTTGTACTCAGCAGGAAGGAACTATGTGCTGCTAGTTAATCTAATCACATTATCCATATTTTCGTGCTCACATTGACCTCCCTTTACAAAATCAGCAGAAATGATTAATCATTTCCTGGATATGCATTGACTTTTGTGAATTTTTTCATACAGAATATCTGAAGAAGGCAACCATAATCTTCTCTCTGACTGGTCCTGGGATAAGTCTTTCCATGAGCAGGAGCATGCATCCAAAGAGGTAGAATGCTTCAGGGACAATCTTTCTTCCTTCTTAGTCTTGCAAGAGGTTCTGAATTAAGAAAAACACAAAACAGGGTAATTTTCGTTTCAAAAATTGAAAGGATGAAAATGAAAATAGATAATAAGTAAATGAAAAGATGGCTCAAATTAATATAATTATTAAGATAATAGCCATTTTTTGTTTGATGATTTGTTTGTTGCATTACATCAAAAGTGTATTGAATATAAACGGCTTCTTGAACTTGCTGAATGAATCCTTTTAGATCCTTGTGATAGAGATAGATACCTGCAAAAAACGGTCAGATTAGTTAGTAAAAAGTTTGTTTATTTTTGCTATTCTAATCGATCTACTAACATAAAATACCATCTTAACAAAATACTAAAAAACTAATAAGAAGATTGAAGGCATTTATTTACTTTCGAAAAGGATGTAAAATCTGTTCAAAAGATCCATGTAATTATTCTTGAAATATTCATCTAAATCCACCATTTCCTATCAAGAAAATGCAAGGTTATTCAGAAGTCATCTCAAACTTTTTAGCATTCATAGGTATTTGAAAAAGCGAATTATTTTAAATTACAGTATTTTTCTAGATGAGATCTTCGCAGGCATCGATTTTCTTAAAATAATCGAACTCGAAAAGGATGTTCTTGTACTTAGAGTTCACAGAATTCTCGAAAAACACCTTTCAATCAAAATAATAAGCATTAGAAAAATTGAAAATGATTCTTTATTATTTTATGTTTTCTTCCACATTTTATCTGGAAAATCATGCAACAGACTACTGCTAGATGTAAAAATCTGGGCTTTGAATCTCATTTTTCCTCCGAACATAAATTAGATATCTTTCATATATTCTTTTCGGATTATTCCCTTCTTTTTTTCTATTCTGGTTACCTTTGGAATGTTCTCTGAGAGTCTCTGCATTTCTGCTAGGATAGTGGACCCTCTAGCAACGAGTTTAAGTAGATTTTAACCGCATACATTTTGCGGATCAAGGAGCACAACCATTCTTTACCTGTAGTTTAATCTGAGCTTATGAATAAGAATAAATAAATTTTTAAGTACTTTTTTCTCAGCAATTTAATATTCCTTTTATTATGCTTTTCGCTTGTGAATTCAGCTGAAGAAAATCTGGATTCTGGGGGATTTCTCTCTCTCTCACCTCAGAGAAATTTAGATACCTCTCATCTGCCCGACCCGACTGATTAGTTAGTTGATCAATCTTCTTTGTGCTGGGAGGGATTATTTTTGAGCAAAGGCTAATCGAATAAAAACAAAATATTCTTTTACAGTGCACAATAAGATAATTAATCCATTATATCCAAGTAAGCGAGTGGATTTTAAGCATTTTGTTGCTTTTCCTGCTAATACAAATATCCTATAAAAGCAATTAAAAGTAATTTACAAATAATTGAATAACAAGTAGAGGAAACACAGCTATATGGACATGTTCAGATATGTTAAGTTAAAGTTCAAAATATTATTTATGAATTCATTAGTTAATAAAAGGTCAATAAAAATCAATCTATTTTGATATATCTGATTGTCTAAATTGAAAGTATCCATGAAATTGACTATTTGTCTAATAACTTATGTTTATTTGTGTGTGTGTGCGTGTTTGGCTTTTTTGCAGAAATATTTCAATATATGAGATTATTATCACAAATAGCTGTTTTGAGCAATGATAAAAATAATTAAATCATGTGAGAGGACTGCAAGCATTAGTTGCTGCGGAGACAATAATATTTATGATCTCACAATTTAGTTGAATCATTCCTCCAATCAACGAGTTCGTCAATCAAGGCTGAAGTAAACTTTACGTTGTTTCTTTTGAGAATAGCCTGTTTGATTATGTAAAATGGAGTTAGCTAATTCTCAAGGTGGATGTTAGAATGAAATAGTAAATTCTATCCAACACGAAAAACATCTCTCCCTCTCTCATAGCATATCTTGATGTTTGTTTGTGAATTTGATTTATTACCTCTACTTCCTTAGTTTCTACTTCAAGTTGCTCAGAGTCCTCTGTGAATTTGCTAGTGACTTTGAGTTTCTCAAGGAGTTTTTCCATTGCTCTTCCTAATGAAATGAAGAAAAATAAGTTCAGAAAAGATTATCATAACAGGATCAGGCTGCTGTTTGCTCCTAAATATTATTTTTCTAAAGAATGCAAAACGAAGGCATGATATTTAGAAAAAAGTAAATAAATAATTATTATTCAAGATATTAAGCTTATTCGAATAGCCAAATCCTATGTATCATCTTACGATCCTCTTGAGTGAAATAGAATTTTTCATTGGACTTGACTCTCTTCTCAAGCCATTCTTCTTCTTTTGAGCCGAAAGCTGCTCTGGACATGTTATGCATGTAGAGAGTCTATCTTGCAGCTGATCTAATGAGTGCGTTCATTTTGATTTTGTTTTTAATATTTTTGAAGCTGTTTTATTTCAATAATTGTATTATAACAAGAGTTTGTTTTGGTTTTATTTCCCAATATCTTTGAATTAGTTTCAGAACAAATAGAAGAATAGTCTCATAATAAAAAAACAATTCTATTCACAAAGAGAATAAGGGCTGATTTAGTTATTATTGCTATTTATTACACACAATTTCTTTTTTTAGAAAAAGTTAGAAAATTTCGATAAGGATTGGTCTATTCCAAAGAAGGAATTTGAAACCAAATTAGTATTTCTTATTTATTTCAATCCATTTTTGAAATCAAGAAAAATCGCAAAATTAGCTAGATTATCTGAAATATCTGTGATCTATGATTTTACAAGAAACATATCTACTCTTTTCTAGACATGTTTTCATTTATTACTCCCACAAAACAACTGTCAATCTCAAAACTATTCGCTAAAAGTTTTAAATTATCATTTAGATTCATATTTTAACCTCATAACTAACTGACAATCTTTGACAATTTTAAACCTTAAATCAACTTTCTCTTCTCCCACTTTAGTAAGCAATCAAGAACTAGCAAATTAAACACCAAACACAAAGCAAACAGATTTCTTGAAAATATTACTCTTTCTTCCTAATAAAAAATCTACTTCTCATTCTAAAAATGGCATCGGATGATGTATTTCTTTAATTTTCATTAGCTAGCATTATTCTTTAGTGCTAACCTTACTTTTTTTGTGTGTTAGGACGTTTTTTGGACTTATGAAAACCAAAGAAAGTCTAAAAAACAATCAAAACAGCAGCAATCTAAAACGTACGATGACAATGAGTAGAACCTCCAAAACTAATACTACAACCATTGCGAAAGTCTAACAACCTCTAACTAACAAAATGACTATCATCCTTTTGAAAACTCATTTCTCAATGAAACTAAAAATATTCCTTCGTTTTATGTTCCTCCAAATCAATAAGACAATCCAAGAGCTATTCTAGGCTAGCTACTAGGTGATGAAAGCATAAGAAATTAGGCTTTTCAATAGTAGTACTTGAAGATTGAGACAACTAAAAATATGGAGAATAAAAAATTCATGAATCTATCTACTCGCTCTCCGAAAAGTGTTCAGAATATGAACACTCGTCGTAGTAACGATCAAAGCTTTAGAAGAATTGCTGGTTACGAAAAAGAAAACTTTCATGGAGGAAGTAGACAAATCGCAGAAAATCTAATGGAAAAGTTGATGAAATCAAGCTAAAAATAAACAAAAGATGACAATTCTAAATTTTCACGGAAAGGATCGTCAATATGGGAAGATCTCTACAAAGAAGTAAGTTCCAGTTGATGTTCTTTTCTTAAAAAAGTATTTATGAACTCTTTTGACTGATGGTTTGCATATTGTTACTCTTTTCTGAAAGGGTTAATTTCAGCTCGAGAAAAAGAAAGTTATCCAGCAAATCAAGAAAGAAAAGGAGGAATCAGAATTCGATTTCAAGCCTAAACTGAAGATAGCAAAGAAGAAAACTGTCTCTTCATTGGAAATCGATGCTTCTTCATCTTTCTTCGAACGAAATGAAGCTTGGAAGGATCAGAGAGACAATAAATTAATCTCAAAGCGATAAACACAATTATGGATTGACTTGAAGTAATGCACGTTCTCACCTATTGTGAATAAATCAAGAAGTATTTCCAAATTCTTCAAAAACGAACAACAACAACAAGAACCATCAAGAATCTGTAGAGCACTTTCTTCTAGTTCCATGGCAAGTCCATAAGTCAAATATTAATAGATTCACTAATAAAATACCGCCCTCATCAGTCAATTATAACAAAAAGTTAATATATTATTTTAAAAAGTTAAGTTTATAATATCACAAGTGATGAGAAATATCGTTGAATTCTTGCTTCATATGGCGAATAATAAGATTGAGTGTAATTGTGAAGTAATTTTTATGTTTATTTGAATCTTATCTATCTTAGGAGATCGATCGGCTAGAGAAGAATAACAAGGAGTTAGGAAAGTAGTTGAAGATATCTCAAGCGAAATTACTAATGGAAGCAATGAAAAAGGAAAGAGACTAATTATTGAAACCAGAACAATCATTTGGATATAATTATGATGGGTATTATGATCAGTCGAAGTATGAATAGCTGTATCGGTATAATTGATTCTATTGAAAGCAAGAATGTGTAGAAAAATGAAAAATTCCTTAATGTGGATGTAAAAAAGCAGATGATGGAGAATACCATTTTATGGCAGAAAATGGATAACATATTAGTCAATTAAAGTTAGGAATCGTGTTTTTTTTGTTGTAAAATCTTATTGTAATATCTATTTGTTAGTGTTTTTGATGTATTATAGATTGTAAGACTGAATCCAAGTTTTGATTTAGAAAAAATAAAATAAACAGAGACAGGCTGCATATAAATTAAGGGGGGAAGACATGCAAGGGAGAGGGAGGGGAGAAAGAGAGGAATAAAATAAATAAACAAAGGCAATATATACAAGTAGCAAGAATAGTAGGTTTTAGAGAATCATATGATGATGCATGCTCGCAAGCAAGTGCTCAGCGCACTATGGGGTTCGAAATCAGTCTGCAACTTCAGCAGAGTCATCAATCACTTGAGAGGAGGTATTGAGTCATTTGATTTAGTGGAAGGTATCCCAACAGAGGAATTTGCCAAACGAGAGAAGAGAAAGAGGGTGAGATACATAGTGAGAAATGGTAGACATTGATATGGTTTAAGCATACCCAAATGAGCAAGAGAGCTTTTTGGAATATTTGGCAGAAAAAATAGCAATTCTGAAAATACAAATACACTCAAGCATAATAGAATGTCCCTGAGATCTGAATTCAATAGAATTATCAAAATGATTATCAGTATTAGCTGCGCTGTGCTTCTTATTATTTTGCAGCATATTATGAACTATTTTTTACTTTATTTCAATTTCTTCTTCATTTTGTAGACCCTGTGTACACTGAAAACACCAAGGACGTGAATCTGCGAGGAACCTTCCTTAAAGGTAAATACGAAGATCTTCCAACAATGATCTTCTTCCCTGATATCTGCGATCTTACAAATAACTGGATCCCCTTCTTCACCAACCCTCAAAACGATGTAAGCCAAATATACAAGCAGTCAAAAGAATAATCCAGTGATTCAGCTAACTGAGACATCGCTGCCAGTTTCTAAGACTATTGTATTGATTTCTTTTCTTTTTTGTAGATCTTGGCACACAGAAATGTTTGGATTTTGAATCCTAGAAACTTCGGTTCTTCTGATAGACACTCTTCGTTTGATCTCAACGAATAAGCCGATGATGTCATGCGATTCATGTATTCATAGAAGCTGACTATGGCTACCATTGCAGGACATGGTATTGGTGGAAAGCTCGCATTAGCTGTTGGGTGCTATCATGCTGAAAGAGTCACAGGTGTCTTCGCTATCGATTCCACCCCAACGGACTAGAGATACCATGAAGCATTCAAGGAAGTTAAAGGATACGTGAATGCTTTAACTCAAATCAACTTCAAGAGCTGGACTGATAAGGATGTCAAGGAGTTCCTCAAAGAAAACATTAAGGTAAGAGAGAATAGAGATACAGCAATGATCAGTCATGATAATACACATTTTCCATTTAGGATCCTAAATGGCGTGCTAATTTCGTGAACAACATCAGCAAGAACGCAAAGACTAACTAAGATGCCTTTAACTTCGAATTGAGCTATCTCAACCACAACCTCAGCTTCAACAAGGCAGATTCATTAGGTAACTGGGCTATGAAGAACGGTATGTTCACTGGTAGAGTCAATTTCATTTTCCCTGAATACTCCCGCTGGGTTCACCTCGCAACGAACACTCTCCCCATGTATAAGGTCTGCGCAAGAGTCAAGGGATTCGGACATGATATCTTCACCATCCAAGGAGATGAAAACCCACTCAGTAAGGCATAATTTAAATAGTAGAAAGTGTGAACATTCTTGACTGACATTTTCTTTACCTTGTTAGATCACTGGGTATACGATTTCGAGAATGAAGCTAGAGTCACTGCTAGCAAGCTCAACAAGTTCTTGAGCTCCTATGATGGTGTTCACATTCTTCTTAAGGATAGAACTGAAGTTGGTAAGGAATTATTATTATTATTTTACGGACTAAATATTGAATAATGATTCATTGATTTCTCTCTCTTTTAGGTAATTTCTTCATATCAGATAGAAAGTTCTCTCGTACTCACGATCCTAAATGGGTTTATGGCGATTACACACCTAGTCACTTACATCACAACTGGAGATTCAATAATATCTACGAGTAACAAGCCGAAATGGATAAGAAACTCTGAGGAAAATGTGCTGTTTCTTTTTTGTTGTTGGGAAGGCGTTGCTTAGAAAAGAAATAAACTCCAATAAATCAGTAATATTATGATCATTTTCATGCAAACATTCAACATCATCCACGACAACAACAATAATAATATGCTCTTTGTGCTATAATGCTTGCAGTGATTATGTGTGTGTATAAAGCAGTCAGTGCAAATGAGTGCTTGTATGTGTGTGTGTGGGCGTCATAAAAAAAATAGAAATAATTGTATATTTTCAACTCTCCAGTACAGATTAATTTGATATTTTATTAATATTTATCCAAAATTACAATGCTTAAGATTTATTATAGCCATTCACACTCCCAAGTAATCACAATTCAATTCCTGAAAAGTCAATTCATCTATTCTTGGGATTTTTGTTGTTCATTGTTTTGATTCACGCTGATTTAACAGCTCATCTATTCCTTTGAAGGTGTCTTTCCAATTTAACTGTGAATATCCTTCATTTTTGATTTTCTTCTTGATAGCAGAAAATGAAATCCTTTTTTAAACAGAAAATCCTAGCAAAAAGAAAGGTAATGGGTGATGTCCATTATGCCATGCTGTTCAATGGTATTTTTTAGAAAAAGGGATATTGGATACTTCTATAATGAAGTTAAGTCAATAATGGATGACACTAAGGGATCCAATTTATCTATTTGAATAAACTAGAAAAATATATTTGTATTATGATCTCCCAAAACAAAATACTGACTTATTCAAAGCTTCGATTTAGTAGACAAAACAGAATAGATTATGAGATTATCATTTCCTAGCAATAGAATTATAAATTAAAAGTTGGGGGAGAGGGGGGGAGGAATCTTAATGTGTCTCGCTGGAAAAACCTCTTTTACTCTTCTATGGTAAGCTGTGTATTATTTCTTATTGAAAATTCTTAGAAAAAGCAATGAATCATAAGCATAAATGGCAAATATACTATATTGATGGATAGATTGCTGAAAAATAATAAATATTTATGTTTTCACTCCAGTTTAAGCTTCATTATTTGGTCATGACGCAGCTCTTATCTATTATCTAAGCCATTTGTGTGTGTGCATATCTGGCCTGAGTAAGGGTTTTATTTTAGATTACAATCTTAAGTGAATCTTTTTTCTTCAGCAAATCCCTGATTAGGGAGGCTTATTTAGCATAGAATTATTCTTTTTATCATAACGCATACCCTTAATCAATCAGAAAAAGTAATTCAAATGAATAGGGAAATAATATTCATCATTTCTTGTGTGGGGGAGGAATGAGCAGCTATAGAGATAGATAAAAAAGTGGTTATTACAAGTTTTATTAATTATTTCAGAACTTTCTATGAAGGGATTTCTATTAAAAAGAGTCTAATAAAATCAATGTAAATGATGGATTCCCCGGGGAAAAACTATTTCATTGGTGATCGAGTTGATTTTGTCAGAATCTCCGCATTTCTAGGTATCAGTGGATTTGCTTAATTCAGACAGCACACAAACTACCATATAATCGAAAAAAACTTGTAAACAATAAACAGAAGCTAATTGAGAGTCTAAATACACAAACCGAGATAACAACAACAATTTGTGCCTGAAACTGAAATGACTTCATAAGCTAACTAATATGAAATAGATTATGATTTTAATATCGTTCTAAGCTGCTTGAAAGATTTTAGTGATCAATGTCTATGCTAAATCAATGAGCTTTAAGCAGCGAATAAAGCTAAGCTTTCACACAGTGATTCATGGATTGGTTTACGATTCAGTTCTTAGATAGTTAATCGCAATTCCTTACAGTTACTGCTTGATACAACCAAGCTCGCTTAGATCCATGATTCTGCTCTCCCCAGTTAATCCATCGACAATCTTCTCATGCAAATTGAGTAATTGAATCTACATAAAATCCCAATAAAATCCATGGGTAAGACGAACAAACGCTTGTATGTCTCTTCACTTCTGCCTGAGAACAAGAACTAGCAGTTGTTCAACAGAAATGATATCCGAGGAACCCTGGAGAGTTTCTCGATTGTGAAGGAGCAACTCAGTTAACTCGAGAGATATTTCTTAGATTCATTGAATAATCTCTTTGGTTCTTAGTCTGAGTTAGGCACAGTCAATAATGATAAGAAACTAAGACTGTAGCTTGATCTCAATCATATCCTTGTGACCATCGATATGATCGAGAATGTCTCATGTATCCTGCGATTCCTGAATGATCAATCATCCTAGCAATCTAGGGAGCATCTCCTAAGCTAGGTGTATCTTTCGGGTAGCTTAGAATTACGTATCCCAAACTTGAATTCAGGCAGAGTTAAACCTAAATATGTTTAACGGATATTTGAATAAAATTATAGATCTGAATATCTCTAAAGTGATGAAAACGGAGATAAAATGATTGCCGAAGATCAAGAAGATTTTTTTTCATGCGAGAATAGCAATATCATCAGCAGCAGCAACATCAGCAGCGGGAGCAACAACAACAATAGCAACTGCAACAGCCAAATGAGCATGCTGAGAATGGGAAAAAATAGCAAGTAATCCCTGATTAGCCTTGAAAACGACTGTGGTGAATAGAATTTTCTCACTGAAACTGTCCTAGCGAGTAGCCTCTCAACATAGGAATCATATTATTGCTAGTAGTACTATTAATATGTCTGAGAAGCTTGCTAAACATTTTAAGAAGAAATTCAGTTAAGGATATATCCTTCAGAATAATAATTTTTCCCAAAACTGCAACGATCCAATCCAATCACAAAAACCATCTACCCACCTTAATCCCTTCTCTACTAATAACCATACAATATCATTATCATTATTTCCTCTCTAAATAACCCTAAATTATTCCAATACCCTATTCATTGTCCATATTTCTCTCTATACCCTCATAGTGTAAATATATATTAAAATCCTAACAAATATTAACTTAAATCTTAAAAAATTCAACAATAAACATCTTATCATTCTTAAAATATTATTTTTTCTTAAAGTAAATATTCAAATATTGTCCAATTATATATATTTTTTTTCATTATTACGATTGTGTTGAGAAGGTGTTCTCATTTGAAGATTTGAAGTCGCATAATTACCCCCCGAGAGGGAACTAGAACTGAAAGAACAACTTGAAACCGAATCATGAGCAAAACACAGAAAGAGTATATAATAATCTTCTATCAAATCTCAATCATAGCATATTAAAGTTATTCGTTTTTTATTAATTATTTGAACACACACACACACACAACCAGACTCACAAGATGCAAGAGAATGGACCCTTGCCATTCTTATTTGATTCTGTAACCTAACCATGGGAAGAAGAGCTGAGATTCTTAACAACCTCTACAGATGCACAGACTTCATTTTCCTCCCCTGGACATGCAGTTGGAGCTATAATAGGTAAACACACATACACATACACAATCCAAACAGGAGAATTGATAATCAGACAAATGTAGTCAAATGGTTTAAGCTTTTGGATAATAACATTCTTTTGTGTGCATGTGCATATTGGCACTTAGGAATTATCTACGTGTTTGCGTTTTTCTACTATATTTCGATTAAATTCTACAATTGTATCATCGAGGATCTCGTCTACTTAGTTAACGTAAGCCATTCCTACAACCATTACATTCTATACTTATCTACATCTCTCTTTCTCCTTTTAAAGTACAAAGAAGACGAAGACAAGGAAATCTATCGCCCTATTATCTACTGCGTATTGAACGCGCTACCGGTGCTTGTCTTCAACATCAGCTGCGTCGTGGAGTCCAATTCTGACGGAGGCATTATGCTGCTATTTGCAACAGACATGGTGAACATCTGCTTGATCTTCGGATCAATCTTGCTCTTTGCGATACTTCCCAAGAAAAAAGAAGGCAGCGATGTTGATGGCTGGCTGCTACTGCGCGATACACTCTACTACATCATCGGCGTCGTTGCATTTATTGCACTTGTATATTTCGAATTAGTCGCTTGGTGGTCAGGGATATTAATGCTGGTCTACTGGCTGATTCATCTCATAATTCTATCAAATAATGAGTACATCCGCGATTAAATCTATCTCATGGTGGGGCTGAAACACGAGGATGACTCCTTCAACGCAGATGACCAATCAAAGCAACAGAAAAGAAGAAATTCCCTCACCGAATTAAACTACAAGAATCTCATCGACAAGAAGGATGAGCAGCTGAAAAAGAAAATTATGAGAATGGATGCACTCCTTAGAGTCAAATACTCTGCAGGTAAACATAATACGAGAATAATTAGGATTGTTTAGAATTCTTCTTTTTCTTCTTTGGGGATAAATATGTCTTTTGTTTGTTTTTGAAATGGATTGCTAGACCCAAAGAAGAAGGAGGCACTCTCACGCTGGTAAGTTGCGGTGTACACTATCATCTTCGGTATCAAGAACAAACACAAGCAAGAGAAGCTTCAGAGGAGTTCTAACTATGCTAAGCTCTTCGAATCCAGCAAAGATGTCTCCTAGCAAGATGAAGATGAATAAAATAACAACAACAATCATAATAATAATGATTCGGAGAATAACCTCGATCCAACTAAGAATGAAGATGATGGATTGATTATTAGAAAGAATCCAATAAAATAAGCACAAGATGATACCAAGAAATAGATACGTAATTAACTAATAGGAAAGGAAGACGGAGACAAAGGGATAAAGATTATCAAGGACGATGGATAAGATGACTTGGATGATATCGAGAAGAATGAGAGTAAAAAAGCAGAGAGTGTTGTGAATAGTCATAAATCAGATGAAAATCAATAATTATTCCCTCATAATCCTAATGCTGCGGATAATCAATCGGAAGATGATGTCAAGCAGACGAATAATCTATTAAGAAACATTCAGAATAACAACGAGTAGAAGAATAAAAAGGAAAACACAGAAGGTGGTCGTACTGGTAAACTTAATATTGATGGAAAGGAGAAGCCGAAACACAAAAATGAAGACGAAGAAGCTGAAGATCCACAACAAGCAGATATGCCACTAGCAGGTGCTGATAAGTTCTCAGTTGGATTGTCATTCCCAAAGAAAATCTTCGATCAGATCTGCTATGTTGTATTCTTCCCTATTCATCTCATCATGTAATCATAACCATTCATTCATACATTTAACTCAATCATTTATCACTTTCTTTCTAGTTACTTCCTGCCTAACTACCATATCAACCCCTCTCATCGAAAACTCGCCGCTAGTTTCTTCATAACAGTTGTGATCATCTCTGGACTCATGATAGCCTTGCAATACCTCATGGATAACTTAAACAGCTATTTCGGTGGACACAATTCCGCGTACAGTCTCTCAATCACCGCGTTCTTCTTGCAGATATCATTCTTCAAATACAATTACGAGTTTGCAAAAAAAGAAAAGGATCCGATTGATTTTCTTCTGACATTCATTCAGCTGGGGATTTACAAGACAGGCATTGTCTTAGGGATAACGGTTATCATTAGTGCAATATTCTCACTGCAAACGTCCACGGATATTTACTTCAACGATAATTTCTACATAGTGCTGGTGATTGTCGCTGCAATTGTCCTAATCAACGCGATTCTGATCAGGATTACATCACTAAAAGCAAATAAAACTGTAGCAATATATCTCGTCTGCGGGTATGCTATCTTTTTACTCAGTGGAATAATTCTACTCGCATTCTGAATTGTGTTTGTTGGTGTGATTCAACAAAATTGATGAATATCATTAAAATTTTAGGTATTTGCAAAATGAAGAAATACCCATTTTTGTAGACATGTAGAGATGGTTACATAATAGTTTTATCAATCACTTGTCTTGTGGTTTCTTAAGCATCTTCAACAACATTCACATAATTTGATTTATTTACTTCAACGGCAAAAGAAAAATCATTTACTCAATATCTTCTACATAAATAAGTTAAAATTAATCTGTCTTCAAATAACTGAAATTGGAAACGTTTAATTAATATGTTATTTCTTTCACGTGTTCATGATCCTTTCTTAAAGTAAAGGCACTGGATTTATCATATGCTCTGCTTATTGATTCTATGTACATGAATGGAGATCTCCTTTGAGTTTATTAGAATAATTGTTGAGTTGCTTCAAAAAAAGAGTATCATTTTTGTGTTGACTTTATCATATAAATCCTGTGTCATATTTCATGAAGAAGTAATCATTCTTCTGGTTGATTTGCTTGCTGTTAATCTTTGTTTTGAACTTATTCTTGATGGACTAATATTTCTATACCAGTTGAGAGGTATCGTCACAGTTATTCCTTTAGGGAAATAATCACATAAGACAAAGGGATAATGGTACATTTTGTTTTTCTTGTTGAAGGTTAAATTATTTACCTAAAATCTAATTGCAATTTGCGCATGATATCAGGGTTGAATTGCTTGTTAGCAATCTCCCATGTGTCTCTGATATCAGATATCTTCAAGTGGCAGTCACTGCAAATAATGACAACAACATTTCATTTACAATCAGACTACATTTTAACTCATAACTTTATTTCAACTTTTTACTTGAATCCAACGGAGAATTTAGTGAGGACTGAAAATTAAAGTAATCGAAGTTCCTTAATGAGCGAATCGATACTGCCGATATTATTGTTATTCATTTTGATCGATAACGTTCTGAGATTGGAAGTATCCATACTTCGAAATGCCTAACTCAGACCCAAGCAAGACAGCTCAGTTAAGTTATTACCACTGCAATCAATCAAAAGAGATTATTAGCAATAAATCCATTAGCTTTTTTTTTGTTTTTTTCCAAATAAAAATATGGTTTTTACCCGAAATGAATCTTTATTTTTTCAAAAGGATGGTCCTTCTTATTCTCTAGGACCTTCAGGTAATTGCAAAACGCACTGTCGTCCAGATCAGAGCAACTAAAAAGGAAAAGGGTTGTTGTTTGGGTAAGAAATATCAAGGCATAAAAAGATAAGATCGATTTTATGATCCTTTTT
>Ga0302271_10000932_pt1 | contig 28726 bp, 16 predicted proteins | sample III_Bog_N1_1_FD_198767 | JGI IMG/M metagenome (GOLD analysis project Ga0302271, IMG submission 198767) | Peat permafrost microbial communities from Stordalen Mire near Abisko, Sweden - III_Bog_N1_1 | ecosystem: Environmental > Terrestrial > Soil > Wetlands > Peat | place: Sweden: Abisko... | reverse complement strand
GTGAATTTTCTTATGCTTATTTTCTTTCTTTCTTCTGATGCGTTGTCTCTCCACTTAAGATAATCCTTAAGAATTTTGATGATCTGATGTTTTTGATTCTGGGCAGCGAAGTTGAACTTTTTCTGATAAAGCAAAGCAATATCTCAATAGAGGTAGAAACAAAGATTCTTTTTCTGGTCAGCTGATTCTGATTCTGATCTCCCCTTCGATTTACAAAATAGGCTATTTCATCCATTTTTTTTATTTTATTCACCAACACAAACACTCCATTATTATTAAATTGCTAACATTAAATTTGCTTTTTTTGCCATTGGAATGCATATTTGAGGCATCAATGAAACTAAACAAAGATCATTGTGCTGTTTAATAAGAAAAAAAGCATTTTGCTTACAAATTTATTTATGTATTTGACATGAATCTTTATAGTTAATTTTTTCTCTTTCAAGCAAGCAATCTGTCTTTGGCTAGCGCAAGCCAGAAGTTAGCTCCAGGCTGAATGAGATTTTCGTTGAAATTAAAGTGGCAGTCATGAAGCATCGTGTCATTTTCCTTGTGGGCTGATCCGAGGAAGAAAAATGCACCAGGAGTTTTTTGGATGTAAAATGCAAAATCCTCAGAGGCTTTCACAGGCATGCAGCCTTGGTCAACATTTTTATCTCCAAAGAACGTCTTAGCTACTCTTTCAACATGGCCTGCTTCCACGACATGGTTATCTACAATCGGGAAGTATACTCTCCAGTCGAGATTGTATTGAATACCCCTTTCTTGCTTCAGTTCTTCGAGCGCTTGTTTAACGTGGTTTCCAAATTCTTCCTGCAACCCTTCTTCTAAGGACCTAAGTGTCCCTGAAAGAATCGCTTTATCTGCGATTACATTAAACCTTTCTCCGCCTTTCAGCACTGGAATGGTGCACACGTAGTTTCTTCCTTGAAACTTTTTTTGAATCTCTCTAAGTTTAATATGGAAATCAACAGCAGCTTGAATTGGGTCGTTCGCTTTGAGAGGCTCACTGCCATGTCCACCTTTTCCAATGATTTCCAGCTAAATGATTGTGACTTCTGACATAACAGGACCAGACTTAATCATAAGATGGCCGACATTGTGAGTTGGCCAATTGTGAAAACCGTAAACCTTTTGTAATTTATCATAAATAATAGCGATTAACAAATTGAAAAATATCTTAATATTTCCTTAAAAAATCTTTCCTTAATTGCAATATTACCTCGTTTACTTGTTCCAGACATCCATCCTTAATCATAGCCAATGCGCCACTGTCTGGGCCTTCTTCGCTAGGCTAGAACAGTAACCTAATAGTCTACAAATATTTTTTATTTACATTTTTTGTTTTGTTATTTCTGGCAGCTCAAACTGAGCTTAATAATGATAAGAATATGTCTCCTTTCACAGAATATAATGAGTTGACTGCTTGAAGCTGAAGTATTTAATCTTATTTGTTACTTTGTTCGAAGGAATGAGGTGAAGGTTATCAAGGAAAAGAGCAGTAAATCCAAGAAGACAAGTAGTATGTCCGTCATGCCCACACATATGAGCTGCTCCATTGGTGCTTTAATACTCCAAGTGAGGATTATCTTCAGTCATTTGTAAGGCATCGATATCAGCTCTAAAAGCAATTATCTTCTTCTCACCTGTCGCTTCAGCAGTACCTAGTGTACATCATTCAATTATTTTGTGTAGTTTTAGGATTCTCTGAGTAATTTTTTGTTACCTTAAATATCTACGACTAATCCTGTCGAAGCGCAAACTTTGATTTAAGATTCCTGAACACCTAATTCTAAGAGATATTTCTTGATGGATTTTTAAGTCTCAAACTCTTTGAAGCTTGTTTCAGGATGTAAGTGCATGTGGCGTCTGAATGCTACAAGGCTATCCAAGTTAAACCTAGAAGTTGTGGCCATTTTTCAAGGCTTTACGAAGATATTATTAGGAATTGATTTTGCTTTTTTATTTATGTTATTTTTTTTTGAGTTGCCTTGAAAAACAAATAGGTTTTATGGGCATTCTAATGAAAAAGATAGTTTTTTTTCTTCTTTTTTCAATCACAGTAAATTATTGGCATAAGAAACATTCTGGAATCATTCTGAAGCAAAAAATCGAAAGAAAATGATAATTTTCATTGAAGGAAATCAATGACGACAACACAAAATTAAAATAATGTTTTCCCTAATTGAAAATATCAGAGAAAATGAGTCACCAAATAAAAAAATAATTGCAAGCTATTTTTAAAATCTACTGCAAAGTTGGGTCAAAAAAAAAATAGATTTTTTATTATTAAAATGAATAAATATTGTTAGACATATTTGGGCAGTTTATTCAATAGCTAATTTACTCTCCCAAAAGATAGACTAATCGATAGATACGTATATTACGCAAAATCTATTTAAGATCATCAAGCAACTTCCAATTTTCAAGGAGAACTCTTGTCAAGTTTTGGTTACAAAGAACTAAAAGTGTTTTTGGCAAGCTGCAGGATAAAAGTTTCAGAAGTAGCTTATTTTCCATCTCCAAGTGATGAGTGTGCACTAGAAGATCCTCGAAAGGAATCATAAGAAAGCTTCTCATAATGAATCTATCTCTAATGGTGAGGAAGTGTATGATTCTCCAATCAAATAGCATATGGACACAGGAGTACCTTCTTCTTCATTTTTCAGCCCAAATAACAACTCCAACAATAAAGAGCATCACGATAGCTAAGCCCATCACAATTTATATAACACAGTAGGAGAGTCCCTCACTGGCTACGTGTAGAACATCACTGAAAAATAAGCTATCGAAGAGATTTAATAATGGGCGGAGAATTTCAATTCCTCCAAATAGTTTGTGAGACCAACAACAGATTGCTTCCCAAAAACAAGGCAGCTCTTTAGTGATTCCAAATTCAAATTCGCTCTAACTATCGCACCTTACGGATCAGAAGTAGCTCTTTATTTAATAGATTATCATCAAAAACACGCAACCAAAACTAAAACAAATGCTAACATAAAAAAATAAAGAGATACTTTTCTTTTTTTATAATGGAATTGCTTAAGAAATGTCTTTTGAAGTTGAATATTTGTAGGATAACCCATCTAATACTTGATTTTGTGTGAAATATATAACAGGATGAGGCATTTCCAGTTGCTACGACAAAAGCAAAGAACATTATTCGTTGCAGTAATTGCAGAGCATACTTGAATCCCTTTTGCAAATTCATGATGGATGGATACAAGGTAGAATCTCTTTATTTTAGATTTAACAAACATAAAAGCAGCTACTTTTATAAAAATAAAACAATTCTTTTGAAATATGTTTACGTGTTTTGCTCTTTTAATTTCTTGAATAGTTCTAGTGCAACATGTGCAATAAAATCGAATCGACTCCTAATTTCTACTATTGTCCTCTTGACGAAACTGGCTACCGTTCTGATTTGTTCGACAGACCTGAGTTATCTTAGGGTTCATTTGATATCATAGCTGGATAGGAGTAAAATAACATATTTCATGAATAAATGCTTTAGAATTTTTGCAAGAAGAATATGCTCAAAAATAGAGGATTTATCTTGTCATTAAACTTTAGAAATCTTTGATAATGTATTGATGTTACTTTTTTACTGTGGAAGTTATTCCTCTAAAGCACCAGCAGCTCCGACATATGTATTCCTGATCGATGTAGGGAAACAATCAGTTGATTCTGGGATGATTGAGATTGTCTCAGCAGCTATCAAAGAAATCATCTCCAAAAATTGTCTTTCTGGAGATAGAACACAAGTAAAAGCATGCTCTAAAATTTTTTAGGGGAGTCTCTATGAGCTGCCTTACTTTAGGCATATTAAAAGGCTTTTTGAAATGAAACATTATTTTTTTGTTTTTCTTTAGGTTTGCGTTGTAACATTTGACAACAAAATCTAGATCTACAATCTCAAGAGCAGTCTCAAATAACCATAGATGTTTGTCTTGGCTGATATGGATACCTCAGAGGATATCGACTTACCTATCCCTGACGAACTTGTGGTGACCCTATCCGAATCGAAGGATCAATTCTATGCATTGCTTGATTCCCTTCCGAAAATGTTTCAAAATAACAATATCAACTACAACAAATCAGCTTTCTTCTTAGGATTAGATGTAATTATCTAGAGTTAAAAGCCTTATTTTCTGCTTGAAATCATTCATAGAACAATCTTTATTTTTTCATTTTTGGATAAGAAGTAATTGGATTTTAATATTTTGACTATTTTTCCATGGAACCTAATAACTAACCCAACAAAATATGTTCCATATCTTTACTTGATTACAATTATTTTGTTGCTAGACTGCGAATAAAATCGTAGGATCTGTTGGAGCGCAAGTATTCATCTTTCTGAGCAGTCCAACATTAATCCAAGATCCAATACTACAATATTAGACAGATCCATCGATGGTAATTGTTTTAGTGATATTGATCTGAAATTCTTTGAATCTCAAAATGAAAAAACATTTTAAACGGTTTTATTTAAGATTATGTTTTTTTTTCCCCCCCTTCCAAGGCAACTTAGAATGGAAGTATTGCTTCTCGATCCTACATGTGCTAGTCATAAAGCTCAGTATATCTCAAGAATATATGCTAGGAAATGCATATTAATTTCATAACAACATCTATGTTTATCTTTGCTGATGCGTACACTAACGCGCTGACTCTTGGAGAGCTATCAAGATACCTCAATGGAGATTTTTTCTTCTACGAAGACTCACTCACGCGTCGTAACGATCACATGATAAAAACAGTTGGATAAATATGGTAAAAATCATATTTTCTTTCTTCTTCACATTTTGCCCTCAGAAACTCAACTTAGTCTTGATCTAATGCACTGCTTGGAGAAGAAAGTAGCATGGGAGAGTGTTTTCCGAATCCGTGTTAGCAATGGATTCAAAGTCACCAATGCTGTAGGAAACTGTACTTCTCCCATTCATTTTTCTGGGTTTTAACTCCCACATAATTACAGTTTTAATCCAAAAAGGCGGGAATACATTCATTTTGGACAATATTAATCTTAAATTTTGCGGAAGCCATTTCTTCAATTTTTTATTTCTTTTTTCTGACCAATTATCGATTATTCAAATGGCTATCCACTTAAATATTCTATAATAAAATGCAAGATTGAGTAGTAATGTCTATTAATTTCTCATCAACAGTCAGCATGAAGCTATCAGACCTGCTAACATATCCGTGCGATGAGTAAGCATTTTTTTTCCCCTTACGATTATTCGCTTGTATATACGCTGACTAATTTCCGTTCCTTCAAAAGAAACAAGTGCCTTGTCTACGAGATCGAAATTGATGACTCCTCTAAAATACTGATGAGTAGTTTCTCCGTTTAGACTGCACTACTCTACACGACCAGTGAAGGCGAACGAAGAATAAGGACACATAATTGCATTATCCCTTTAACATCTGACCCATATGACATATATAATTAAGCAGATGGACAAGCATTGGCCTCCACACTTTTTAAAATATCTCTCTCCAAAATATACCACCAGCCGATGGCAAAAATCAAAACAGATCTCATTGGTTAAGTTAAATCCATTTGCAATGCCTCCATGTTCCTCTTCAAGGTAAACTACTTTAGTATTTTGAAAGAGGTGAATTTTGTCTAATAAAAATAAATGAACCTTCAAGGATAGAATGGGGGGGGAGGGAAGGGAGAGAGAGAATAGCTTCTAATCAAAATAATTGAAACCATTGATGTAATGAACATAAACACAAGAAATAAAAAAAAAACTTTTCTGATTAAATGGCAGTCTTTCTAACAAGTAACTCAGCTTGGAAAAAGACATGATAAAAAATTAATAAGATAGTCTCTTTTTATTTCTAGATATGGGGAGGGGGTGGGGGGGGGGGGGTTGTAAGCGAAAAGATTAAAAGTAAATTCATATCATCTTCTTATTCGTTTTTTTGTTGTACTTGAAAAAGAACTAGTTACCGGAAAATTTAAATTAATTCCCATTGAGCATCCTTGGATTCTTCAAGCATCCCATATTCACTAGCTAGTACTGTAAGTTAACATAAAACACATAAAAGCAATAACAGACATTCTTTCAAGGTTTTTAATAGCTTATTTATTTTTCTTGATTTATCTCCAAGTTATTAATCAAATTTCAACTGATGTCACTAATTCTCTACGAATCCAATTCGCTTCTATGCCGATTGACGAAATGATGATTCACTTTGTTCCGTTCCTCTTCTGCATTGATAAGATTCTTGAAGAGCCCGAATTCTGCATTTATGATTAAGAAGACATTTATCAGTTCCCTCCTTCATTACTAAATTCATTTGATTCTCTTGGGAAATCAATTTATCTCATGGATATTGGCACACAGCTAATTCTGTTCATAAACAAAGAGTATGCAATAATATGCTCAAATAGCCATGGATTCTAACAAAAAATGGCAATATTACCTGAATTTATTTTGATATTTTAGTGGAGATAAGAACTTAATTTAGATGATAATTGGATAGGTTGACGTGGTTGATAATTCAGTTATCCAGGAGGTTATTAGAAATTTTGCTTTATTCTATCAAAGAAATAACTTACTTTCTTCATTTTGTTTGATAGGAAAATCTCTTCCCAGAGGGAGAAAGCATCGTTAAAGAAAAAATACTTGGTCTCATTTTTGAACTCAGAAAGTAATAACAAAAATTATATTAAAGATTATGGAAAAAAGAGTAAGAGAGTGTTACTCCCTCCCAGAGAATTATTGTTTTCTTATTATTCTTTGATTATTATTGCAAAAAAGAAGGAAGAGCACTCCGACATGTCCTTTGAAAGTAGTTTTTTAGGGATCCTCTTCACCTCTTGAGCACTTGTAACTTTTGATATTTTTTATATTGAAATGATTGTTGTTTTTTTAAATGATGGTAATTTGAATTAGGTTTTACTACAAGCTCATAGAAGATAAGTTCCTTTAATTCCCTCAAGGTTACAATGTGAATTATGATGAATTTTTGAGAATCATTGTCTGAGAAGGATAGTTATTATTTAATTTATTCGAAAATTGAATTGAAAACTTTGTGAAAAGTATCTCAAATTTAAGATAACTTTATTTATGTAAAAATAAATGTAATGCATCTCAATATTTCAAGAGCTCTTCATAAAACAAACATCAACAACTTTTATCATGAAAAACTATTAAATATCTTACTTATTAGTTGTTTGCTAAAAATCAAATATTTTTTTTCTTTTAAAAAGTCAAAAAGCAATTCCAGTGGTTTTGTAATTTTGTTCTCAAACATTTTCACCAAGCTAGAGATAAATCACAAGCTTACCTATTTTTAAAGAGTGGCTTTAATGTAGTGGTTGGGGGATATTTTAAGGTAAGATTGTTAGTTTCATCTCTGAGTAAAAAGCTTTTGCAGAATCTTCAATTACTGTCCATTTTTTAAAGCATAAAATTCTCCCCAATATTTTTTTAAATAAGATAAAAAAGAAAAAGTCTTACCAGACAAGTCCATTCTGCTGTTTTACTAGCATAGAGAGTTATTTCGGCATTAAAAGTGATTTTAAACGTACTTTTGATTAATTTTGTTCGAAAGTATTTTCATGGATTTGTCTTAATTTATCTTGTGGAAAAATTAAAGAAGCTCGCTGTTAGGCTGGCTGAAATTTTAGTTCAATTAATAAACACAAGAGCTTCTTTACAAGAGAAATAGATATATTCAACATTAAGGGGTAAATCTAAAAATAAATAAGTTATTTCTAAGCAGTATGCTACTGTTAATACTTGCTGGAATTAAAAAATTTAAAATGGAATCCAATATTTTTTCTCTGTATTTACAACCTCATTTTTTAGTTTAGTTTTTAAATCAAAATCTGATCCTTTTTCCAAATTACCTTTGACCTTACAGATCTAATGAATTTCACATAAAAAGAATAGTCTGCGACATTTCCTATTGATTTTTGCTTGTGGGGAGGTAAATAAATGAGTTTGAGTTAGTTTACGCCTTAGACAATAGAAGAGTGAGATTTGCAAAGTAATCAAAAAGCAAAAACACATCTAAGAGTAAAATTAAGAAAATTCAGCCAGTACTTTCAATCCTAAGCTGTTTTCTTAGACATATCACCCAGAAAAGCTGAACAGTCTTTCTAATCGAGAAATTATGGCTGACTCAATAGTCCTGTCAATATTTTAAGCAAAATAACTCCAAAATTATGTCTGCGTTAGACAAACTTTCTCAGTTTTCCCGTTCTTACTGGAAATTTTGGGTGCAAGCCTCACAACTAACGAACAAGCAAGGTAGACAAGAAACCAGCAAGTGATAATAACCAATAATAATAATCACAGGGAAAGCCAATTATTTTGGGCATCTACAATCTTCGTGGGAGAAGAAATTTCCGATTAATGACTCATTTGATGCAATTTATTAAGATTTTCACTCTTGAATTCAAGATACAAGTAAAAATTGTATGTCCTTCATAAAGAGAAAAGTTTTCCTGGGATATTTCTAATCATTGAGAACAAGAAATAATTTAACTTACATCTCCAGATTTATCAATTTATTTACCCTCAGTTCGTATGAAAATAACATAAATACCCAGGAATGTAGAATAATTTTAGGGGATTGATTTTGTTCTTGTTTGTATCAGAAAAAGCCACCTTTGTCTATTAAAAAGTGAATTAAAAAAAGACTTTGTTGGGAGATGAAGATATTTGTGAATCAGACTAATTTAAAAGTTAGTAATAAGTAGTAAATAGAGAGAGCCAAGAATGAAAGTGAGAACAAAGAATAATGTTTGGTGTTTTTTAGCTAATTTTTTGAAGTGCTTGAAATTTCCAATAGCAGTTTGAGGAAAGAATATAATTTGAGATAAAACTAGCATGTTTCAAGGTAACTCTGAAGAATGTTTAAAGGGTAGAGAAAAAATTAAGAAATGGTGGAAGAAACTAATAGGAAACTGAGTGGGATAGCTTGATTTGAGGTGGAAATTGATTTTTCTTAAGATATTATCCATTCAATCGAATGCTGTAATTTGAATACGAAGAATACTCAAATCTGGGGGAGGGGAGCTTTTGTGTCTTTAAATTAAACTCATTTTAAATACCCTTGAAAGGATCAACTGGTTTTTTATTAAGAATTTATTAAATAAATCACAATTAAAAAGAAAAACATAACCAATCCTCTACAATTACAAAACCAAATTGGTTGTCATTTGTTACAAAGACACCTTCTCACCCTCCATCACCTCAGTCAACTCTCACATCGTCCTACAATGAAAAAAATTAATTTCCCTTGTGTATCTTCCTCTCGATGTGCAGAATGGCTTGACCGTCTCAACTCATCATTCAAAGAATTCGATTCAGAATAGCAGAAATGCCTACAAGAACCTTAGAAGGTATTTTCATTTATTCGAGTTCCAGCTGTCGAAGCTGTCAACTAAAAGAGTGAAAATTCCTTCAATGTTCAAATCAGCAGCAGCAGCAGTAAACTAAAACTACAAGGCAATTTCTTTGCTTGGTACAGAAATCGTAATATTCCCTAGATCTCTGTGATGCAATCTCAATCTGATCTCAGACAAGCAAAGGCTCCTGAAGCCTATAAATTCTATGCCAGTGCATTCTACTGTGTCCAAGGAAAATTAATCGAAACAGAACTCAAAGGAGATAACTTCAAATCGACATCGAACAATTCGATTTCTTTCAGCTGCCTTAAATTCTAAACAACTTCATATATTCTAAGCGTAACTAAATAGATTTAAACACAAAAAATCTAACTTTTTGACTAAAAAAACATAAAAAACTAATTTAATTCGTTTGGCAATGTTTTTTTCTCTTTTAGGGTTCATTGGTCAGAGTCTTTGTCGCTATTATGAACGCCAAGGAAGAATTGCTGGAATTTCATGTATCTCTCCCCATTCTAATTACATCTTGGAAAAATTTCCTCACTGATAAGGTATATTTTTATAATTTTTTTAAAATTGTGTATTGTAAACTAAATATTCTTTTTAATTTCACAGCCATCCAAATGGGCAGTTTTCTCTCCTTTCATGCCAATCTGCTTAAAACGGGCTGTTGGAGAAGAATCTGAGGAAAACTGGAGTGTCTTTAAAACAATTGATACCACTGAAGGTTTTTCGGACTATTTTAAAGGAAGCACAATCAAATAGAAGGTGAGAAAATTAAAACATAAAATCTATTTTTTGCATGACTTATCTGATGTCTTTTCTTTTTCTAAATTCAGATTTGCCATCCATTATTTGTCGCTATCACTTTCCCGAAGATTATTAAGTTGCACATTCCCAGTGATCTTTTCCCTTCAAATTATGATCCAAGTTCTTTAAAAGTAACTCACTATCAAATTTACCTTTAATTATGTTTAAATTAACTTTTTGATTTTTTTTTGTTAGTACCGAATTCAGTTACTCATGAATGTCCAAGAGTTCTTTGTTAGAAAAATGTCCACAAAAGTCTCAGACAACAAAAAGATCATCCTGGAAGTTAAAGAGTCTGGATCAAGTCTGCTTAATGAAAAGGTAAATACTAACTCAAAAAATAATTCCTTTACAATTTGCTCAATTACACTTTTTTTCAATCTTTTAAAAGTAATTTGATTTCAAAAAGATTGACTTTTCTCTCCACTTTACTCCCCCCACTTAATCTGAATAATTATTTGAATACTGTTTATTTTGATGTGAAGAAGAAAGGAAGTTTTCAGTAAAACTTCCTGTTTTATCTCAGCAAAAGTACTTTTTAATTTACTGAAGACGGATTTTACCCCTCTCCCCACCCAATAAATTACAATTATTTTTCTTTAAAGTGCTTACTGAGCCTCCCAATCCAAGGCAATAATATTCTTATTAATTATCATGTTTTTTGAGTTGAACACACATTTAAAAATTATGAAATATTAAGATTTTTTTATATTTTCTCTCAAGCTTTCTTTAATTTTTGAAATAATTAATATTAGCATATTGACTTATCTTTATTTTTTGTTAATTAAAAAAGGTTAAATGCTTCTTGCGCAGTATCTACTCTGATTGCCTTGAATTAGAAACAATCGCAGAACCAAATAACTCCTAATATGAAGGTCTTAAGCCAATCTCCTTTGAGAATGCCCCTAGCTCAGATTGGGTCCAAGCTTACAAAGATTCTTTCTATGAAATGGAAATGATGCTCGTAAAATCCAAAATGTCGGAGAAACAAATCCACAACCAAGCTGCATTCTATTCCTAGAAGGAACTTCCAAGACTCGAGAACATCCACAGCTACTCATCTCGAAACTCCTATTCGATTCCCTCCGTTGAAGTTCAACTCAACAAATCCTTCATCGAAGTAGAATCTGCAATGAAATCATTCCCAGCTCGAAGATACAGTTCGATTCTTCATTAGCTTTCCAAAAAATAAATTAAGATTAACTAAAAGAATGCTGCTTCCTCGACTCAAAAGAGCTCAAAACCAGAAGCATTTGAGGAATCCTAATAGCCTGTATTGAAGAAAAAAATAAAAAAGAACAGCAATGAAGAATCTAGCAAATCTCCAGTCAACAATCTCCGTTTGAACTCTGAAGTCAAAATAATATCCCTTGAGCCACAACAGCCATTAAAACTAAAACGCTCATCTTCTCACAGCCACATGGATATTGCAGAAGAGCACAGCATGTCTACAAGACAAATCGAGAAGCCTTCTAACAGCTAACTTGAACACAACAGCCCATTCTTTGCAAATTCTCAGCATTCTGATATCGTATCACCAATTCTTCAATTTAAAGAAGCTAATATCAACAGAGAAAACAGCTAGAACAACTCATTTTTTAACTTCTCTGAATCTTCTTTCTGTTTAAATGGCAGCTAATAGTCCATTTCAGCATAAATACCTCAACTTAAGCTATCTCATTCTTTGAATTCCAATTCTATCCCATCAATTAACACTATTAATTTCAACGGATAATCATTATAAATACCCCTTGCCTTGCTGCACAAATAATAACAAAAACTACAGCAACAGCAATAACAACAACAATAACAATAATTATAACAATAGCAATAACTCTTTGATATCTCTTAATTACAAAATGGCAACTTTTCTTAGTTCTCTATGAAAATACCTAATCAAGCCAATTTAGCATTCAACTTCATCCAATAATAATGTCAACCCTCTTTCAATGCATCATCTCTCTAATCTAATGACATCTGTCGAGATTTCTTCTTACCCTCTCTCTTTCCTAGGTAGTTCGTTTGAGTGAACTATTTTATTCATTATTTTGTTTTCGTTTCAATTTCTTAGTATTCTTCTTACACTCTCTAAGTACAGTTAAACAGTAAAATATAAGGTATTTTCAAAATTTATCTCTCAAATATTCAGCAGATATTAGTAAATGAAAAGGATAATAAAGCCAAATTAGGCAAAAATAGTTGTAAGAAAATGAATAATAATTTTATTAGAAATTAATTTAAAAATATCAATAAAAAAGAGCATTTTAACAACAAAGAATACAAACTTAAAATCAACAATTTTGTTTTTCTTCATTTCTTGGCATCAAAAGTCATTTATTCATATTCCTGTTGAACATCCGTTTTTTCAACTTTTTCCTCAATCGCATCCACTTAAAACTTGACTCTCAGATTCTGCATGACTCTATTCTAATGCTGTTAGTCCTTCTAATTTTGTAATTCTTTTTCCTTGTTAATTTTTTTGTTTTGTTTTAACATTCTCTTTTTTTCCAGTTATTTTTCCTTCGCCAGCCGATCTGTGTCGTATTAAAAGTAATCTGGTTCTTGCTTGTAATCGAAGTTCTCTTCTAGAGCAGCCATGTACTCTTCTTCAACTTCTTTCAAGAAATCAGATTTGATCTGCGTGTTCATTTTGATGATCATCAAAGCACGACGCAGATATTTAATGCGTCTGCTTTCAAATTTAATCTCACTCTCTTTCTCTAGATACTTGATATTCTATCCTAGCAGCTCTCTCCGCTTAATGATAATCTCCATTTGAGCTTTCTCAAAAATATCACTGACGAGGTAATCTTCAAATCTAAATTTTCCTTCTTTCTTGTCCTCGAATATTTTTTGCAGAATTTCTCTACAAGTAAATGATTTTCTATTAACTTATTGCTCGATTTCCTCCCTTTCTTTCTGTTTCTCATAGTAAATCAACTTCATCTCATTCTCGTTATCTTCAGTTGAGTCGTAGTCATCTTTCAACTAAATACAAAATTTACATTAGAATGTTTGAAAAAGCAGCAAAAATAATCAATTTTTAAGAACCTATGTGAGAGAGTCTATCAGGAAAATAACGATTCCATTTATGGAATACTCAAAGAACGCGTTGAAGATATTCTCATCTGATAGAATCATCCTTTTGATAGAAAATTCCAGAAGCGCTACTTCTAATGGTCTCTGAAGTGATGAAACCTCAAGATTCACGATGAACTCTATATTTTTTTATATGAGACGGATGATTTGAGATTGCATTTTAGCCATTTTATGGTAAATCAAAGCAACATTAGGGTGAACGAGATTATTATAAGTCTCCTTGTAGATCATCAACGATTGCTTGTATCGTCTTCTGGAACGGAGTAAATCCTATTTAACTAACAAAGAAAGAAAAATTTTACTTTTGCGAGAAGAAAAAATATTTAAATTGCTTTTATCATTCATAAAATAACTAAAAAGTTCCTTTTTACGTAGCAAATACTGCCCGAAGACCATATTGAAGATAGCAGAGTCTTCGTTATTTTCGAATTAATGGAACGAAGATGTATTGAAAATCTTTTTGAGCATCTCCTCACAGAGTGTGAGATTCTTCTTCACAAATTAAATGAAGTCATTCTACTTAAACGTTGGGTCTTTTTCTTCTAGCTAATCGGTGTAACTCTGGATGATTACCTTGAGCTTTGCTTAAATCCCTTCTCCTTCTTCTTCATTGAAATTTTTTTCTGAAAAATATGTCTTCATAATGTACTAAACCTCCCTATTTTATTGAAGTTTTTTCTGCAGTTCTGCGGAGACTTCTTTGGAGGAATTGTTCTTAATACCGAATAACTTGTAGACTTTACTTTAGAATTGCTGTATGCTCTCAAGCTTCATTTTCTTTTGGTATTCTATGAGTCCAAATACATTTCTTTGTTTTTCATTTTCGAGCATTTTTAGCATAATCTATGCTCGAAGTAATAAAATCTTGAAATAAAACCATGACTAATCCCCTTTGCGGATCAAGATAGAATGCATGAGATCACGAGATTTATAGTATATATCATATATTTAACCATAATAGAGTGTCTGTTCAAGTTCGATTTCTGTTAATTCTAGTTCTCCTCGAAGATTATCGATTGAGATCAGATTCTCAAACAGATTCGGGAGCGTTTTCTCGAACTCTTTTTGAATATGTTAGAATTTATAGCCCTTGTTGTGGTTTTCGTCTTCATCAAGAGAATCGATTTCAGTAATTTCTACGAGAGTTTTCATTGCAGTGTTAGATGCAAAATCGTTGCTCTTTGCTTTGGTTTTATTTTTTCCAACAATTTTATTCACAAACTGCAACGAGGATCGAAGCGATTCAAGTGCTGGTTCATATTGCATTGTGCTTAGACTTTTTTAAAAATTTCCCATAAAAAAAAGTAATTCCAAAATCATGCTCAAAAACACTTTTAATTTCAAGAAAAGAAAATAATCAAAAAACTTGAGAATTACTGATAATGCATGAATGCTCGGTGGATATGAGCCAGTTGGAAAATGATAAATTGATTCCCAGTGTCTCTAAATTCTTGTTTTAGTGAAATAATCTAATCTGAGAACATCTTGATATCGTCTTTCTGCTCCTTGTATTATCCTATTTTGCATCTGCAAAATACAAACAGAGATAAAAACCAAATTAGAAAATAATCTAAAATGTAGCCTTTTTTAGTTAATCCTTTCTTCTATTCATTTCGTACTTGACCGTAAATAGCAGGGTTTTTATGATAACCAGTAAATCTTTAATAGAATTGAAGATCTACAAGTAATAGATGTTCATGTGCTGTTTCTATTCCACTTTATGAGCAAGAAGTTTTTCACAGAACGAGATCAGCCTAGTAAAATGATCAACAGCAGCTTGATACTAATGCGTTCTGAACAAAATCTCGCCTTAGACGAAATGAATTCTGACATATCTAACTTCTTATTTCTCGAAAACGTACTGAAACTAAGCCACGTTATCGCCGTTGTTCAGCAAGAATGTATCGAAATCGAATTCAAAAACAGTCTTAAACTACTAGTATGCCTTACCAAATTTACCAAGTTCCAGCAAGGTGATTGCTTAAAAGAATAAGATTTCTTGTTAAAGCAGCACATATTGCTTGAGGTATGATATGTTAGATAAACTATTCAAAGACTGCATTTCCCTGTGCAGATAAAACCCACGCATTTTATATTTAGAAAATTCCTCTTCCTGCTGTTGGTCTTCAACTTGAAGATCATTAAATGTCCTCACACTAGCTTTCTTCTAACCAGCACTCTTATTTGGATTTTTGGTTTCAGTTTCTTATTCTTTGATCGATTGGAACATCTGTTTTTACTTAACTTCATCGAACCCATAGAACATCTCCAGTTACGATGCTTCGAACAGCACAATGCACTTGAAGATCTGCAAATCCTAGAGAATCTTTGTCTTACTCACAGAGGGGTAGTGTCCAACTTTTTGCAAGACTTTATCTACGATTTCTGTGAGAACCAAGCTGGATTAAAACAACCCCATTTATCTATTTCAAAGTAGTTAAAAATAATTATCTCATTTGGAGAAAAAAAAGAAGAAAAAACTTATCTGAAATTAATGTATACCTATAGTCAAGGGAGATGAGCATGCATCCTTTGATGTTTCTGATGATGGTATAGTTTGGTCCGAGATACTCAACATTATCCTACTTGAATAGCTTAAAAATCTATTATTTTGCTAATTTAAAATCTTTGAGTCCATAATAGCATAATAAAATCAAATTGAATATCAGTGTCTGATCACTCAAGAATCGCACAATAGTTTCATTTTTCTTTGCAAAGAGAGGTAATTCATCAACGTCTTTGTCTTCTACTACGTTATTTGCTTCTCCTTTTTTTTACTGCCTCAGTTTTCGTAAATACTTTTTCTTGTTTCCTTCGAAGTTCTTCTTGTAAATTCCAATAAAAGTGTTCAATATCTTCAGCTAAACTAAAGCTTAGGCATATTTCTAGATAACAATAAATAAATCTCGTTATGTGTGAAGGTCAGCATAAAAAGAGAAATGAATGGTAATTGGAAATGAAAAAACTTTTTTTTTTGTGAACCTTAAAGTGCAAGTAGAGTTTGGCTCTTCTCATGAACTCATTATACTAATGAATGTAGCTCGCTTCGATTTTAATGTTATCTTGATGTTCGATAAGTATATCCTTGGATTATCTCATTCCTTTTTAGTCATGTCTGTATTTGTCCATTTCTTTCTTTTTGTCATCAATATTCGTTTACGAGAAGAAAAGCGAATTAACCTTCCTGTTCGGTCTCAACCGATAGATATAATTTAAGTTTTCCACTGCAGATTCTTGCCCAAGATTATCTTAGTTTGTAACGCAATACAGGATGTTCTCAATGAGTCGCTAGTGGAAAAAATAAGCTGATTTGATATTGGACATTTTGAGCCTTTCAATGTGGGCTTCAAGAGTTTTCTCATAGACGATAAAGAATCTATGCTTAGTGGTGTCATTAGATACAGTTGACTGCTATCCGATGATTTAGCTTGTTTCCATTTGCATGTTAACTTGACTAAACATTGTCATAGAGGTTTTTTCAGGTTGAACAAGAAGTTAATTCTGAGATTATAACCCAATCGATGCTGAAATATCTTTGGATTTAGCGTCAGGTTCTTCTTTCATGGTTCCTGAACTTTTAGGGTCTTGTTCTTGCTGCTCCTCGACTTTGAATTTCATCATTTTATAAGCTCGGAATAAGAAGATATATCCACGCTCTCTGTCTTTTGGGCTCTCCAGTTAAGCAAAAGTCTGTTGAGTATCGACAAAAATAATTAGAAAAAAAGTGGCTAAAAAATGTATCTTTTTTGTTGTTGAATGTGTGTTACTTTTCCAATAAGGAACTGGAGGAATGGATTGAAGAGAGATTCTTCAGTTGCCTAGATTTCTAGAAGCGAATTAAATGATGAATTAAGTTTTTCTGGGAAATACTAGTGCATATAGATGAACTAGAGGTTATTCGAGAGTTTCTGGAGGATTTCTGCTTTCATGGAGTCAAAGTCAATTAAATGGAAAAGCTACTCTAACTGATCGTAGAAATATGCAAGTGTAAGAGTCGGACTCATCACCAAGATAATGATGTTTCTTTTGACAAACTAATAGCATTCATAGAATGCATCTATCGACTCAGTGCAGATGCACAAATCAGAATGCATACTGAATAATTAGATTTGTTGCTTCATTTTCGACAGAGAGTTATCCAAATAATCTAAGGAATTGTCAGAGAATCGTGAATACATCTCGTGTTCCTTAAAATCATCTAGTTTCTTTAGGGCTTCCATGAACCTAGTCTGCACAATCAGACTCTCCGCATCGAGCATGACGAGTTCACTATAGAATTTATCGAACACGCCTACACCAATTGCTTTTTTGTTTAACTTTGTCTTGGGACTATGGAATAAATTGAATAATCTAGCAAGCAGCGATTCGTAAGCTGCATTATTCGATAAGTCAATCAAGAGCTTGACTTTTAATAGACTCGCCTAGAGGTATCTAAAATCGGAATATAAACCAATAAAAAAAGGAGTTTTAAAAGATCAAAAAAGCTTATTTGTGTGTAAGATATTGTTAAAAATTGAACAAAAAAAAAGAAGAAATACCCAACGATGAGTTGTGGACTATCAATATCAATTTTATCTGTGATATAATCAAGACAATCTTTAGCTGATAGCTGCTTTGGTTGTTTCGATCTCGCAATGTCATATGAAATAGAGTTGTTTGTTTCCGAGTGATTAACTCCTTTGCTTGTATCTTTGTTTTCCGGTGGCATAATATCACAATTTATCATTCTAAAATACGCGTGGAGATAAAGAGAATTATTCTGTATATTTGTAAGAATTCTCCTCTATTCGAGATCTATTTAGTAATCTGCATCTTGCTAATAGAATTTCATCCTTGCGTTCATGCCCGTTTCACTTTTATTAAACTATTCGTCAGTTTATTGTCGCGAGATGCCGGATAATTTATACGAAATCGATCCAGTAATTTAGTCTATGTTGAGCATCACCAATTCCTTTTCATTGCAGCCAATTGCTGCCTCGATGAGATAGATTTATGTTTGGAGAATTAATTAAATGTCTTCGAAATTGAAGGTATCTTCCACACGGAAGGAGCATTGCTGCAGGAGATTAACTGTCTTGTAGAACAAACTGAGTTTATTGTACACGAAGGACTTGTAGTAGATATTCGCAGATACAGATGCATTTATGAAGTTGCTGTTAGGTTAAGCTTACTGTGAGGTAGACATAGCGGCAACTCCTTCTTGCAGGGTTTAGTAAGCTCTTTAGACATAATCTGAGTTTTCTCTAAGTTCTTTTTTTTCGTTTTTGGCTACCATGTTTAATAGTTCCTATCTGGTTACTATCTTTTTGCCGTCGACTTGGAGGATAACCCGCTTGATAACTTGATAGAGAATAGGATATTGGTTGCTCATGAGTCTCTCGGAATTCTCACTGAGATAACTTTTCACGAAGAGTTTGATGTTTTCACCTTCAGTCTATGTAACAAAATGAAATTTATTAAGAAGAATCAACATCCAATTGATGCAGTGTTCAGGAGAGGAAAATGGTAAGAAATAGCAATAAAAATAAAAAGAAATCTTTCTGAGATAGATTGTTAGTCTATTTTATGTATTTTTTTGAGTTACAAGATGTTTATCGAACGTTTTTTCTTCGAATTCGATAGTTTATTTTGCTTTATTTGTTTCTTTATTCAAAGAAAGATTTGATATCGTTGTTGTGAAGTTTCCTTATCTCGTTTTCCCATCGTTTCCTCTATGATAATTAAAATACCAATCGATTATTAAAATCCAATGTTCTACTTATATATTTTCTTTTATTATTTTGATTACACTTGATTGCTCCTTGATGTCATATCAGATTTCCTCATAGATTTAGTTGTCTATTGCCCTGAATAAATCATAGATTCTTCTATATCTGTTTAGTCAAGTTGTCTTTTGAGATTTTGGTTTTTTATTTTTTAAATCCCTTCCTGTGCTTCCCCTAGTGTCGCCATGTATAGCAGCACCATGCACAATGAGTAAAGATCAGCCTGGAAAAGGTCAATTTGTTCTAATCCGAGTTAATCCTTATTCATATTATTCTGCCTAAAGTATCTTGTGATAACTTCAGGTGCTAGGAACATTACGTCATCTTCCTCAAGTGATCTTAAAAAAGATAGAGAATTCTGGCCTGAAACGAGATTCTAGAAATTGATTAGCTTTTTGCAATAAAAACATATTAAATATTAACAAATTAAGTAGATTCTAATTCGAGGAGTTAAATACACACTAATTTTTTAAAACTATTGATTATTTTTGCAATACTTTGTATTATTGATCTGAAGACAGTGTTAGAATAAGAGTAAGTGGAGAGATATTTGAATGATAGAGCTGATAATCCTTCTCATAACTTTCGAGATTGCGTAGCCACAAATCTAAAAATCCAAGTAGTTCAGGTTCGCTATATTTAAGCATTCGTTCTCGTCTGGCCATAACCATTTCTTAAAGAGTAGCTACGTATTTCTCGTTGTACATTCTGCAGATGTAACCTTCCTCTCGAGAGCTGAAATTTAATGCACTTTCCGTCTAGAAGAAACTCAAATTCTGTTTGCCTAGAATACATGAAAATCAACAAATAAATGAACCAATTATCAGCTGCAATAGCATCAACTTCACACTTTTCAAAAAATAAACCTAACATACATCTAACAAGTAAATTTTAATTGAATGAAACAAGATTGATTTTTCTCTTACAAACGTAGAATTCTGGTTCTCCGACTTAAAATAGACCTTTAGAAAGATCACGGAGGATAGGTTCTGTCACCTCAAAGAAATAAACTGGCACATGCAAATCCTCGTTTGTAGGGATTATCTAAAAGGACATCAGTTATTCTTGCTGCTTTCTGAGAATCATCCAATTTTCTAATCATCAAAAAGGTCATTTATAATTTTTATAACTTTCAACTTCTCCTATTCAATCTCTTAACAAAATTAAGCATACGTATTGTATGGAGAAGCGGTGAATAAACCATAATCAGTAATTCTGGAACGAGATCTTAGTTGCTCGGTAAGAAGATATCTATCATAAACCTCTGCTTTGTGATATCCCAGAGCATTCTTTCTTAATAAAGTTTTTCCTCGAAAAATGGAGCGCACAACACTTCTTAAGGGGATTTTTACAGCACCATTTTCTTCATATTGATAGTCTACATGGAATGGAGCATCTTATAATATATTTAGCTTCTCATGTAACTCTCAGAATATTCAAATTAAGGACCCCGAGGAGCAAAGTACTTGTCTATATCCTGTTTTCAAAAGAAAAAAGCACAACCATAAACAAATTTTCACTTATGGATAATTTTAAATGTTCAGCTAATAATTTCAATAAAAATTCCAGAAATTAGTTTACTTTTTATGAAATAAGTCCAATATTAATATCTATTTTATCATATTGATCATTCTTCCTTCCGAGTTGTCCTTCGTTACGCATATTGTATAATTTCTCCAGAGTCTATTCAGTTGAGAGGAAATTATCGACAATGCGAAACTAGTGTGCCCATTCTGCAATCAACATCCATCCAATAGCAAAAAAAAAAGAATTAATTTCAAGTTAATAACTCTTGCATTCTTGATGATCCATGTGATCTTACGTCCTTTTGGCAGGAAGATTTGTATTTTGCGGTTATATTTGTCAATTTTTTCTACCAATTATTTTTCAGTTTCGACATTTTTCACATACTTGAAATACATCCTGAGAGATGACAAATGAAAGTCCTTGTATTACTAAGTCTACTGCACGTATTATTGTTTTATTAGAAGGGGACGAAGCAGAATGCCCTTTGAATAAAGAATAAAGCAACAATAAAAAGGCAAAATCTTAGGAAAATATATTTTTCTTCAGAAAAAAAATATGAGAATAATTGCTTACTTGTCTGCAATAGAATTTATGCTAAAGCCAAATCAGAGCCTAAGGTTACTAGACAGATAAATCTATGACAATATTCTATTCTTTTGCAGATTTAGTACCACCAGCATGTTTCTAGACAGCAACTAGATTCTCATCATCGTCACTAGACAGAATCTCAAATGACTACAACAACATACAAAATTAGTAAAAAATGCAAAATTGTTTTAAGTTTAACTCAAATAAATAAAAAAAACTAAAAAACCCCAAACAATGGGCATTTAAATCTTATTTACCTAATCCATACTCATATGAAGCATAGATTGCTCTTTCGGTTCAAGAATGGTATTGTAGATCTTGAAGACAGGTCTTGCATGAAACTTGTTTTCTACCATTAATCTCAGCTTAGAGATTTTTTCTTCTTCCTCTTCATTTAAATCGACTACAGGCTAGTCGTTGAATAGCACATTTCTTTCTTTGAGTTATTTTTAAATTTCTTTTTCTTCTTCGAGATCTTCTCGGTTTTCAGGTTCTTTGTTTGAGACTTTCTTGAATTTTTCCACGGTTGAGCGGAGAATGTACTCGTGTCTTTTGACTAGATTTACGACTCGATAAGGCATGTCTCCCAATACTAAAAATTATAGAGTTAGAGGAAGAGGTAATTTCAAAATGATTCTGCGAGAAAAAATAACCAAAAATTATTAAGATTAAAAGTATGTTACTTGCAGATTAAGTGAATTTCGAGAGGAAATTGAACACTAATAATGCTAGGAAAATCTAAACTAGATAATCATTCGCTTTTTAAAAGCAAAAACAGACAATTTTTAACTAAAACAACCATCAGCAGCCTCATTGTTGATCTCATGGCTAATATTTTGGAACTTACTTATTTAGCTTTGGAGATATGTGATAAGCCCTGAGTTCGTCAAGATGGACATATAAGATGCTAGATCCATGAGATTCAGCCAACTACCGATTGTAGATTCTCCAAAAGGAATTGGACGCTAAGTAAATCTCATCAGATTGACTTTATCTGACTAAAAATCACCCCCAAAAAATAGTCAGCCTTGATTATCAATAATTTTCCCATAAAAAATATAAAATGATTTTGTTACAGCTAACTCAATGATATTCCAGATAAACGCTATCGAAAAACTCAACGGAAACATCATTCCGAACATTGTGAGCATGGAAAACTAAATGCATATCTCTAGATACTCATCGACTGTTCCATAAATATCAGCTGACTCCGAATACTAATCTTTATCGGATTCATGCTAGATGAACATATTAATCAACGCATAAGGATTCTTCTTGAGGTATGCATCATTCATTTTTTTCTACGATTAATCTAATTACTCGTATCTCTCATCATCCATAAGATCATTTATTCTCAATTTTCTTATGGAATCTTAGAATATTTTATTCTCAGCCTCAGCACCGATCTGATTACTTCCACCTATCACTGAATCATTCTCATCAACTTCAGTAATTATCGCAGCTCGATTGGTCTTCTTTGGATCACTTTGTAAAGGTGTGGTTTCACCATTTCCTCCAGCATTCTTTTTAAATTCTTTAAGACTGTTGGAGGCTTTCTGAACGGGCTTGTTTTGTTTATTCATAAGCCGATTCTTCATAAAAGCTCGATATTTTTAGACTAATCGAGGACGAATAATGTCAATTCTACCAAAGAAGATAAACCAACAGATTTAATAGAATCACATAGAAATTAAAAACTTTTTAAAGATTTGTTGTACTATTTCTTGCAAGGATACACAAACTCAATAAAAAAGGTTTTTGTTCAGTTGAAAACATATTTTTACATATTGATGCTGAAGAGGAAGATGAAAACAGTCGCAAAATGATATTACGCGTGTTTATAGCAACTCTTGTAAGAACATCTAAAATGTTCGTATTGATCTCCGATGAAAGCGATCATAAACTAACCAAAAATGATATTTATCAGACTAAGAAATAAGAAGCAAACCATCCAATACAGCCCCCCCCCCCTCCCTTGTAATTCCTCATTTTTTACAAGTGGCCCAGTAAGAGAGACGAAGGAGAAGATGTATTTCTTCGCAACATAGTTATTTTCATATTATTGCAAACTCTTGTGATTCTCGAAGTTTGTCAAAACAGTTGAGAAAGAACTGTAAATAGTGCCATTGAAAATTATATATAGCAAGACGTTCGCTAAACCAGACGCAGCGACTTTCACGAAATCGTTTTACACAAATGGAAAATCGTTGCCCTTTTGTCAAAAAATAATAAATCAAATGAACTAGCAGTCCCAATATTTCTGTCCTACATAAACTTCAAGAAGATTCGGGATGATGAAAAGGGCAATCACAATAGAGAAGTATAAGGATAGCATGAGAAGACATGTGATTAAAGTGAGTGCTACTTTCATGAAACGCTTGTATTTCGGATAGTAAATACTGTTCAGATTATCAGTGATCAATGATCTCATGTAAATACCATCAAACCCTGGTCTCTCCTCTTCTTCAACCTAATTTAGATTTCGGCAAGGAATTACAAAGAGATTGATATTGATAGTAATGTTGGCTTTATTCAAGTCAACAATAATGTGTTTACATTTCTGTCGTCATCATCTTTTTTCCCTTGGAGTTGGCCGAACTGCGAGGCAAACATTTTTTCTTAGCGCTTCCAATCATAGAGAGTCGTGGATCCCCAGATGATTTTAAGACAACCAAAGCCCATATTTAAGTAGTTATTGTTGCCTGGTTTCTCGAAGAAGTTCAATTATCTGTGGAAGTTGAAAAAAAAAAGATTGTAGATTCAAAAATGAAAGTGATAATAAAAATCAAATTTTGAAAAGAAAGCATACTGAATGATGAAGATGACTAGACCTACTATGCCCATGAAAAGAAGACTCTTTGTATAGTATCCCAGAAAGGAGAAGTACAGAGCCACCTTTTCACCATAGTAATCTCGAATATATTAATGAGGGACATACCTAGGAATTTTGTTGTTTTTGGAGAGAAACAGAGTCAGTTCCTTGAAAAAATGAAAAAGTTATTTCTCGTTACCATGGTGCTTGAAGTCGGAAAGACCATTCGTGGATGATATTTCGTATTTTCTTGCTGACAAATAACCGTTCTACCTTTTCTTCTTCAACTACCTATACCACTTGTTTTTTCTTCCTCTTGCTTCCTGGCAGTTATCTCGGTGTTTATGCTGCTTCAGATGAAGTCACAAGATTATTTCTTAGCATTGGCGATACACTTGCGAAATTAAACCCTCCCGATTGCTATCCAATAAGCTGTTTTATGAAAAATCCCAATAATTATTTTTTATCTCAAAGACTAACTTCCCAACAAAAGTGCCTGCTAAGCACATTTGTTAGCAATAATTAATCAAAATATCTTTGGTTTTCGAATAATATTTGCTATTTTAAATTGGCTATTTACGTTGGGATACCCTAAGTTGTTGCTATCTGATTTCCTCATATTAAATTATGTCTAAGAATTTGCCATTTTAACATTATTTTCTTCTTGTTCCTCCTTTGTCTTACCGAAATTCACAATAAAGTTCCTTAATACTTCTATTTTAGCTCTTTTATTCTCACTCTTAGTATCTATCTAGTATCCATTAAACACATACTTGTAGGTCTTTCCAAAGAGATCATAATTATCGTTGAGAAAGAAGGCCTACTTAATGTACATTTTCTCTTGCAAGTAAAATAAATTCACTGCTTTTTGCACAGACAAATTCATTAGTTTTACTCTCTCCATGTTACTGAAATGAGACACACGGCCACCTTAACTCACCTTGAGGAAAAATGACAATAGCTTAATAAGATGCAAAGAATCAAATAATCCCCCCTCCCCCCCCTTTCCTCAAGAAATATCTAAACCAAAAAAGTCTGTCCAATTTTGTGTTACTTCGTAGTTCAGCCAAATTTAGTTTAATTTTGTTTTTTTCTTGAATGAAATATTTGGCGGTGTCCTAAAGTAGCTTGCGTAGGCTTGTTGCGGTTGCACATTCATGAAATCCCAGATATTAGCGATCAAAGAATGCTCTGGCGATGGATAATTCACTACATCCAAGGCTTTCTCAAACACCTCTCTGTATTTATATGCCATCATCTGATATTTATACAGTTTTATGTATTTCACGTGCAAGAGTTTGTCACTTCGGAGACTGAGAATTTCTCGAAGGGATGAATATTTATTTTCATGGTTTCGCACTTCGTTTTCCATGAGTTCATAATGATACTAAAGCATGGATGGTTCATTCAGGAACAAAATGATGAACGTTTTTATTCTCTTAGATCTCCTTTCAAGAATCTACTGCAATATTCGATATTTCTTGAAGATTTTTCGAGCTGATTTTATGTCGAGTTTGAGTTGTTTCTGCATCTCTCTTTCGTTTTCCTTTTCGCTTAAATTCTTGCGTGTAAAGTACTTAAGCTCGCGAACTTCCTTGAAAGCTCTAGTGTTTTGTAAATGCAAAGTAGTGATCACAAAAATGAATATTCCAAAACAATAAAAGTTGAGCTTTACTTGTTCATTATGGCAAGCTTCTTAGTGATCTACCTGCATAAAAAAAACAATAATTATTAATAAACAAAAAAACAGCAAGGAATCTTTTTGCTTCATAAGTTCTTATTATCTTCAAAAATAAAGCATTATTATTTATTTTTTTCTTATAAATTACGAGAATATTTCCTCTAATGGTGACTAATCCGTCAATTTGATTTCATTTTCTGCAATATTTTCTTCAGAGTTTTCATCTGAATGTTCTGTCTCTTCCCTCTAGGATGGCTTCTTTTTTTCTTCTTTTTTGAGAAACATAAACATGATTTATTGAATAGGATGCTTCTTTTTCTAGAATTCGATGATGTCGTTGATCTTATCAGCTCTAGGATCTGCTTTGTTAAACTTATACGTCTTACGAATCTCCACAACTTTTTCTGCAACTTAGTTCAGATAGAGTAAATATAACTCCCAGCGCTAATCCGAAAGATTCTCATCCTTCTTGATTTCAGTTGCTTTTTCGATGAGAATCTCTCTGTTCAGATTCGAAATGTTCGTTTCTCTAGATATTTTCTTGTAATCGATGATCCCAAGAAGTCGCTAGATATCACTTCTGATATGCTTTAAATACCCCGTTAGTTTCTCAGAATCCTCTTCGTCTTAAGCACCTTCGTTGTCATAATCTGCACCAACGTTCTTTGAAATGCGAGTGTTCATGCGAAGGGGCCTCAATGTATCATCAACCTAGAAAATTTCGGAAGTCAAAAAATAAGAATAAGTTTCATGTGAAGTAATCCTAAAACAGTATTCAATGTAGCATGAAATCAGCTGTTTTCATACAAAATTAATTAACAAAAATCTATGCTTATTTTATGAGTTTTACAGGTTCAATTGAGAGTAAATCTGAGAATTCAAGATTGAGTGCTTTGGAGAGTTTTTCTTTTTCTGCTGTAATTTTAAGATTATCATCTGAAGCGTAGCATACCGTGAATATCGATCTCCCATCCTAACTCATGAAATGTCTAAGTTTAAACCCATGCTTCGCAAGTCTAATCCACGTAGCATGTCTGATTAGAGTTAAATAATCTTAAGTGATATTATTCGATCTCGTGAAGGCTTTCTTATCATCAGTCAGCTTGAAAAATCCACCACCGGATACAATTTTTTTCATTTTTTCGTTTTCTAAATATTTCTTTTGCATCTGGGAATGTATTCGATTCTGTGGATCATTCAGCAAATGAGTTGTAGCTTAATCAAGCGAATTGAAGCTATCATCATCATAGCTGTTCTTATCATCTAAAGCATTATCATGGGCGTCAAATTATGGCGGCAAATTTGGTTCAGCAGGAATCTAAAATGGTTTATCTGGCTCAGTCAGCAGATGATTTGTTTTCTTAGTAAATTTCTGCGTTAAATATTTCTACGTTTTCTGTTTCGAGAGCAACAAAAGATTCTTAATCAAAGTTAAAGTATCCCGATCTTTATCCCTTTCTTCCATTTTGCCAAGCTCTGCATCGAATTATTCGTCTTCATATTGACTATCATCTAGTTCTTTAACTAATTGATTTGCATTATCAAGAGATTATGAGAGCTTCTTGAAGGTGTTCTCAAATGTTATTTAGAAGATCTTATTCTCGCTGACATCCGCACGGAGACTTGCATCGACCATGCTGAAGGATTTTTTGAAATCATCGCGAGCTTAATTAAGATTTATTCTTTTTACACTGCTACTCGTACCATCAATTTGAATCTTTTCCTTTGATTTATTCAGTTCATCATCTCCTTCTGTGTCTAGTCTTTCACTCTAGTCATTCGTAAGAGTTTCTTCTTTTCCAGCTTTCTTCCCTGTGGTGGGTTTCTTTTTTTTATTCTCCCCGTAGAAATCCTTTGTATAATCTGGATTCGGGAATTCTATGACTAAATCGCCCATGTGAAACTCTTCTTCGTCTAAATAATCTTAATTCTTGTAGTTTCCATTGTTTAAATAGCTGCTGATGACTTTATTCGGGTCATCTGCTAGATCCTCCTAAACAGAAAGTTCAAACATATGAAACAATTAAGCTTCTTTGTGAATCTAAAAAATGGTTTTTTTTAAAAAGAAGATTTAAAAAAAACCTCTTACAAACTTCCCTTGCAGCATGTGTATGTAGCATTAGAACAATTTAGCACCAAGTTTTTTGAAAGTTTTGATTTAATTAACTTCACTTTCATAGTAGTTTTCTTCATCATCGCTGTCATCGTTGTCAGACTGTTCTTGCTCCATTTGAATCTTCGTGAATTCTTGTTGAGCAAGCAATGCACCCATCGTACCTTATCGCTTTGACTTTCGAACAAACTTCTATCCACCCTCACTACCATTTTCATTCTCTTCAAGTTCTTCATTTTCATCTATTTCTTTGTTCTCATCATCTTGATCACCCTAACTTCCACCAGAACTCATCAATCAAACAAGCCACCAAAGTGTAAATTGTTGATGTTGTTGTTGTTTTTTGTTTGAGAAGTTTTTTTTTTCAGAACAAAAATCAAAATAGGTTTTTTTTCTATTTTTTTGATTTCTGAGTATCTTGTTTGTTTATTTGATTGCGCTCTTCGTACTCACACAAAGGATAACTCTCCAAAAGGAAGTATGCCTTATTATAAACCCTCCTTTTAATGTGTTCCAAAAGAAATCAGATATTACTTAAAGAACGATGAAATACTTAAATTAGATTTGATGTTTGCATCAAAAAATAACTTTTGAACCAAAAATAAAGTAGAAAAATAGAGTTTTAAGACTGGTTGTTAAAGTTATTACAACTCAATTGTGCAGAAAATAAAATATTAAAGTCCAATAATTATTTGATTTCCTCCAAATTTTTGTGGTTGTGATGTTTGATCCAAATTATTATTTTCATTTGGAATTAAAAGTCTATTTGATATTGTTGTTTTAGTTTGATTTAGGAACTGTATTCCTCGTGGGTAGAGCTTTCGTAGATGCTGTATTGTTGACCTCATTAAATGGGTTAAGTTTCTACTTAGCTGGTTTGATCTCCCTTCTATTTCCATACCGATTTGTTGAGAATCCTATTTTCAAGAAGAATCTCATCAGATGCGGGCAATTATCT
>Ga0302271_10000931_pt1 | contig 28729 bp, 13 predicted proteins | sample III_Bog_N1_1_FD_198767 | JGI IMG/M metagenome (GOLD analysis project Ga0302271, IMG submission 198767) | Peat permafrost microbial communities from Stordalen Mire near Abisko, Sweden - III_Bog_N1_1 | ecosystem: Environmental > Terrestrial > Soil > Wetlands > Peat | place: Sweden: Abisko... | reverse complement strand
ATAGTTATCAGTACATTACTTTTGCCCAAAGTTGTCTTCTTGTTATTTCTATTATTATTCTAATTTATATTTTGTCTATTTCTGCTTAGCAGTTTATGGTCTAAGTGATCTTCCATTTAGATTTTCATTGCTCATCAGCTTTTAAGGCTATTACTCTCTAATTATTGCGCTCTCTAATGCTCCAACTGGATATGATATTTCAGTTTCATCTACAAAAGAAGAAGAAAATGAAGAACTCTTTTTAATTATTTATTTCTTTTATGAATGTATATCATCATCAGTGTTAATATTGTTATTGTGATTATCCTATGAGCTAACCTAATTCTATTTAGTAGCTTTCCCTGATAGATTTTACCCAACCGAAGCAGATGAGATAGCACCTACTCCAGCTGTTTTATTTATATTCAACTTTTAATACTATTCTGTAGATTTTTTAATTTTTTTTTAACTTTAATTCTACGAAATCTAAGAAGCCGCCGTTTGAGGTCGACTTGACTGATTACCCGCAGCTCCAATACTTGCTGATCGTTTTTGTTTATTTGGAGAGCTTGTAGCATGAAGAGATCCGATTAATAAAGGTATTTTTTATTGAATTTTATGTTACCCTGATAAAGACAATGGAGAAGATGATTCATTATTTTAGATGTTAGAATGTTCTTAGTGCTGATTACTCTATTTATACAGTTATTCCTGTTGTTCTTACTCATTCTAACCTTGTCTACTGTTTTAAGTATCCTTGCATGAAGGTTTATTAAAAAACTCATAACTTTTAGTATTTTCCAATCCGACTTTTTCTTCTTTATTCTCTTGATTAATGTAACCATCTGATCCTTGTATTATCACATGCTGCTTAGCTTATCTAAACACTTATCGATATATCTAATGAATAGCGTCATTAACGAGTTATTTTTTAGAATTTTAACTATTATTATTATTATTATTATTGCATTGATTCATGCAATTAGATTCAATTTCTTGATTTTATTCTTTTCCGGATGTTAATAATTAGAAGAATGAACTAACACTAGAGCTGTCTGTTCGATCTGTGACAGCTCCAATGCCATTCTATTATGTCCCTCTTAGTTAATTATTATGTTTACTTGTTCCTCCTAATTCACATTTCCTAATAACTCTTTACAGTTTTTCGAATTCCAAACTCAATCGGTGTCGGGAGAATTATGTGACTTTCAACAGCACAGAAGTCAATCGAAACGAGCTTGTGAAGAGAAGTTAATGCGCTTGCTGCTTGAATTAGTTTGTCTGCCGCAGCAATTCATTTGCTTCTTCAATGTATTCTCGATTCGCTAAATCTTTATACGATCCTTAGACACTGAGAAGCACACCATTCACTAATCCAAATACTAATGTCTTGAGACTAACTTCATCGCCCTTGACACTGAAATATTTTCGAACAATGAGCTCTTCAGATTCTACGCGAATGCGCTCTTCTTTTACTTTGCACTGCAATACATCGTAACAATCTTTTAATATCGCACGACGCTGTCCTAACAAACCATCAGTAGAAAGTGTTTGATTGTTAGATTCCTTTGAAACCTTGCATTCAGGAAGGGTAGTGCTTTACTATCGGACTATCTTTCCAGCTAATTTTAAACGCGGTCTGCTTTCCAACAGATTATGTTCTTCATGTGCAGGAGCGGTAGAGCTATCATCTTCAAGAATACTTACGCAAGTTCTGCGTAGTTAGATCAATTTCATTGCTGTAGTTTCCCTTTGTCTATGGGTAGAAAGTAAAGATCCAATCTCAGTGTTCTCCAGTAAAGAGTTAGCTGTTTTGCTCGAGTAATAGCAGTGTTCTGTCTATTATTATTAACTTGAATTATTGCAACTATTATTAACATGGATTGATATGAATTAAACAGATTATTATTATGATGATGATTGGCAAGACGTACTACTACTTCCAGAGGATGTCTATGGTCGAACTCGAGGCTGCTATTGTAGCTTATGCTGTAGGATTTATAAATTCTAAAGCTAGCTTGCCCATATTGAATTACCGCTGGTCGATGAAAACAAAGGGGATTATTATGAAACAAGGTTCTATCTTTATCGAACCATGTCTACTTGACTTTTCATTCCTTCTCTCCCTCTTCCTTTTGATTATTTATTACGTTTCTCAAATTATTTGCACTATTGTTAAGGGGGAAATCTCTTAATCTTTCTACTTGACTGACTCAATTCGTTTCATAATCAAGAAATAATTGAATCTCGAGTAAATTCAGAAGAATTTTGCAAAAAAAAAGAAAAAATATAAATATGAATAACTACAACTAGCTCATTTAAATTGTTTTAAGCTATTATTTTTTATTTCTTTTTCTTTTAGCAAAAGGAGGAAAAATAATGTTGTGTTACATACACTAATCTTTATTATTCAGAATTTCATAACAGTTTAATGCTATTTTAAAATGCTTAACATTTCAAAATAAAATATGGAAATCATAATCAATTCAAAGTAGTAATAAAGACGCATTAACAGAAGGAAAAAGGAATAAACGAATGATGCTCAAAAAAAAGAATTTGAAATATACTTTGCTTTTGGAGACATTTTTGTTTATTTTTGATTAGTTTTTTAACTTCAAAGATTCTATGGAAATGCATTTTTTTTATGATTACCTACATTATCCTTATTAACTTACGCTCTGAATGGATTTCATACAATTTCAGCAAACTTAATTAGATTATTGATTGGTTATTTATTATTTCTACTTGTTATTGGATAATATAATCATGTGTTTGTTGTTATCAAATTTAGATGTCTTTGATTTTCATTTTGAAAAGATTGTTATTCAATTTTTCTGAACTTTCTGAACTAAACTAGCAGAACACAGGCACAGCTAAAAGAAAAAGAAAAAAAAATAACATAAATGTTAATATTATTGATAGAATTAGGAGATGAAACTATCCAAAATAACATGATAATAAAATACCATTGTTAAGCCAGAACTCTTTCCTCTTTTGGATAGGCTTCAATTCAGTCATCGTATGCAATTATTCACTCTTTTTGAGAAGTGCTTTGATCACATCATTATGCGTATAGTCACTAGGTTTATGTTTAGCAATCGATTTAACGAAAGGGTTAGCTCCTCTTGCCAACAACATCTTAGTAAAATAACAAAAATAGACAATGAATATTCAAATTACTATTAAAATCCTATCATTTACCCTCGTAGCATCTGCAAAATCTTCTTTGACACACAGAAACACAGGTGTACGTCCTCCAATATCTTATGCTTCTTAATCAGCTCCATACTCACATAGCACTGATATCATGTCTATGTAATTGCGCCTCGCTGCCCAGTGAAGTCCTGTTTATCTTGTCTGATTGATCGAATTCAATAATAAATGAAAAAATTACATCTTGATAATTTGCTTTTTTTACTGAATCATAATCGTAGACATGATATTTGCAGTTCCTCAAGAAACCCTCCACTGAAAGTATATTGTTTTCCTTGACTGCGTTAAAGAATGCTCTGGAATCTTCTCGCTCATAAGGGTAGTTTGGAAACACATGGTTCTCGATGATCTAAAACAAATTAATGGTGTTAAAAATTAATTGAATTTTTCTACTACTTTTGCTAATAAAAACAGAATAGAACTCACCTCTTGGAATGTGAGATCGAACTTCCTAACTTTGAATATTAGCAGCCATATCGTCTGTCTGAAAATAATTTTCAGTTCTTGCGGTGTCCTTATCGGTATCTTATTTTAATCTTCTTGTTCTTCAGTTTTCTTATTCACTTCATTAGCAGGTTAAACATTGAGCTAACGGTGATCAGCAGTAGTGTCTGGATGAGTAACTTACTTAGCATGTTGAGAATCATGCTAGTTATGCCCTAATTTTTTAATAATACTCAACGCCCTCATATTTTCTTCGAGAGATTTTTTGTATTAAGTTATTTGATCAGTCTTCTCCTTGTCCACAGTTTCTTGGTTGTTACACTGCTCGTTCTTCTTCTCAAACCTAATATTATTTCAATAAACAAAGCTTAGAATATCTTAATCAACCTCACCTCCTCCAAACACAAACGAATCCATTGAAAAATTACTTAATATTCTATTTGTTCCTATCATTGTTGTTGTTGCTGTCTTGAATCAGCTAAAGTCTTTCCATTTCTTTAATTCTAAACGGCTTGCTCCTGATATCCTTCGTGAATTTAAGTTTTAGTGCTTCAAAGCTATCTTAATCTGCTATGTTATTTCCAACGAAAGCCTTGTCTATCTTCGAAGAGAGAATCTTAGAGTTGCCATACAGCACCTTAATGCATCCAATGAAATCATCAAGATTATCGAAAAAATCAGTTTTATTGTTTGTTGAGAGAAATTCTCTGATTTTATCTCTAACAGGCTTATCAGAACTATCCAATGCGTAACTCATTAAATAAGGTGCTTCTTGCTTCTAAGCTGGCTCAGATAACTTGAAAAATGAAAAACCATGAGGATTAATTGAATTATTCGTTCGTTTAGTGGAAATTGTAGCATTATTTTAAGATTTCTCAGTGGAAATTATGCTGCTTTTGTGTCGAAAGTGATTTTAAGAAGTAGCAGTAGTAGTATTTTACTGAGAGTTATTATTTTTTAACGTCATAGCACTTTAGTTAAGTTACTTTTTCTTCTTAATCATCTCCGCGAATAGCTAATGAGGCTACCTTATCGCAGTTTAATTCAAGAAATAATCATCATTGTCGTATTTCTTCTCCATTCTATCAAGAACAGCAGCTGATGCTTTCATTTTCTCTTCCATTTTGAGTTGCCGCGTGTTGATCACTTAGGATACATGTGGCTATTTCTATTCAAGGAGTATTTTCTCCAAGCCACTTTCACCATTGAGATATGCCTTGCTGTTAAACATCTACCCAGAAGCAGTCACGTGGAATACTCTTTACCCACCATGCTTATTGAGAGAAAGATTTTGTTTGGAAATCTAGCGCTCTCTCTCTAATTCAATCTAGAATTTACTAGTTTTTAGACACATTTAGATTTCTTTGAAAGAGATGCTAGGAATATTTTTTCGATTGTTCTTTGAAGGTTGTTACGTTGAGCGATTGTGTGACTGAGAATAACAACACCAACAGTAAGTAATACACAAATCTATCCTTTTTTTCTCTTTAAAATATTATTACTCGCTCTGATCAATCTTATTGCCTTCTATTCCTAATCAGAGAAAATCAATAATTAACTTTTAACCTCCCTCTCGTTTTCTTATTATCTTTACCACTGCGAGAGAATTATACATCAAAAGAAGGTATATTTAAGCATATGAACTAACGATTTTAGATATCTCATAACAGTAAACTAAAAATATAATAAATATTTGCCAAAAAAAGAAATAATAAAAATATTTTTTCTAGAAATACAGTCGTTGTAAGAACAATAAATCCCCTTTTGTATCAAATAGTAACTAAAAGAATATTGTACATATCAATATTTTTACATAAAGCTGATACTCCACTCAATTATCTTAGATCTTAACCTTGAATTAAGCCAAAGGAGATCACAAAGAGCTTGGATTTAGCATGTTATTGATCATTTTTAGTAATTTTTTTTCTGGGGGATTTGCGACAATCATAGATTATCAACAATGCAGGCGGATCATAGAGCCTAGCTTCTCTTTTTTCTTTCAAATTGAAGGTAGTTCTAATAGTAAATATGCATATTGCTATTATTTTAATTTAAATACGCCTTATTGGAAAAATAAAAGAATAGGAATGTAATTTTTAATTCGCGAAGTGAGAAAAATAAGAGTTTATGAGAAGAAATACTGGGAATTGTTACAAGAAAGATATGATTTGCATTGAGTGGCTTAACTTAAGCTAAATCAATATTGTTCTTGATGCTCCAAGTAAAGAAGGTGAAGTTTTCTGTTTTTTACTAAAAATCAAAACGATTTGATAGCCTATTTTCGTAAACTAACTGAATTCACTCGTATTCGAAATTTTAATTGAGTTCTTTCTTGAGGATAAGGAAGAAACCATATTTGTTGACATCTTCTTCTTTATTTTGGTTTACAATGCCACAGTTACTGTTTTTTTATTGAGAAATAATAATCATAATGATTAATGTATTTGAAGGGGGGAAAATAGTGGTATTTTGAATTTTAATTAATTAGCTTAGTAAGTGGAGATATATTTTAATTTTTGCTTGTTACCCCATGAGTAAGGAGATATCGACTTGTTCATCTCTGAGTTTGCAGGCCATTTCAACTAGTTGATATCCCCCTTGATAATCAATTTTGTTGTCTCTGATATTCAAGTAGAATTTAGAGAGCTTTGGGTAAGATTTAGAAGGATTTGTATATTAGTTTGAGTTTGGAATTTCTTCGTTTTCTTTTTATCTATTTTCCTAATTGGTTTTCTTATATCGATCAGATAACTTTCTCACAGAGGCAGATATATATTTAGCACCTTCATATTTGATTGAGTTTGAGGATAGATCAAGATCAATGCTGAGGACTCCTGGATGATTTTCGATTTAATCAAAGAACATTTTGACACCAATGTCTGTTATTAAGTTCTAGCTAATATTCAAGTTCAGCGATTCCAAGCCCTCCAACGAGGCCACACACAAGCCCATCATCTTGAAGTCTAAGTTCACCAGACCGTTCGATTTGAAACTCATTTTGAGTATTTTAAGAGCGTGGAGAGAAGACATTTTGACGAACAGATCTTCAAAAGAAGATAGTTTTCTAGCTGTCGTTTAGTAAGATTTTGCACCAGATTCCATCAGCTCAGCAAGGTATTTCATGATTACCTCTTTTGTTATCGAATCATATTCCTCAACAACTCCATCCTTGTTCATGTTTAAGGCCACATACTTTTTCAGTGTTTTCTCCTCAGCTTCTTCGATTGTCGAATAAATGTACTTCTTGAGCTCTTTAAGACTCTTGTTGAACTTAGCTACTTTGTTAAATATGAGTTCCAGTGGTTTTTAGTCATCCTTGATCAAGGCTTCCAATTAAAGTCTCTGTTCTCCTTTGGCATTCTTTATCTGTCTTCTTTGATTAGAATTTGGTTTCTTCACACAATCCAAACAAATATCAATCATCTGTATCTCAGTTAATTTCTTCAAACTCATTGCTAGCCATTGTATTCCAGCACGCTTTACATAATTTTCTCTGCAAAGAGACATATTAATACAAACATATGAATATCTTATTTAGAAATTATCTCACATATCTCAAATCAGGATAATTATTTTTTTGTTACGAAATATTGAAGTTGAGACTTGTAAGATTTACCAATAGTCCAATTGACTTATGAATAAAGGAAGCTCCCGATTGATCAATATTATTTGAGCTTTTAATTAATAAGGTAATTATTCATAATAATCAATCATGTTAGTTTTTTTTGTTACCTAACATCCACCGTGAGATATTTCATTTTTGACAGTTATTCAAGTGCTTTTCCAAGATTGTAGCTTCCCTTTTCATTAACCTATTGCTTCTCGCTTGTCCCAAAAGCCTTATTCATATCTACCACGAGCTGCACTATTGGATCTATTTTATTCTTCTTGAGAATAATTGTAAGAACTTCTAATGTGTGGAGGCTTTTCAATCTCGAAAAGAATTTATTCGCTGATTTATTATTTAGTTCCATACTCTGCATATCCAAAGTTAATTCCTTGAGTCTTGCCATGTGAGAAAGGCTTTTAGAAATCATCTCCATACTATTTGCAGTCAAGAATTTGTTATCTCTATTTTATCATTGAATTTATGAACAAAATAAGAATATTACAATCATTTTAAGTAAAAATTAGAAGCTTTAGAATGCTAAAGATTAAATAATAATTATTAAAAATGTGTTATCCCTCATGATAATAGTAAAAAAATCTACCTAAGACTTAGAAACAAAGTCCCTAACCGAGTCATTTTATTAAGTTTATCAGCTAAGCACATAGATCCCATATCTCCAATCATATTATTCTTCAAATCGAGTTTCAAATGCTGACATTGGTTTGGAAGTGCCTCAATGATCTTAATTAAACCCCAATTCGTGGTTAAATTATCACTTTTGATAATCCAAACAAATTAAAAAATACATTATTTTTGAGTTTGTTTTAGCTTTTGAAATAATCATATCAATGATTTACGGGATGATAATGGAATAGTCGAATAATCTGATGTGATTTCTTAGCATTTTACTTAGTCCTTTTGAGCCTAAAAGTGATAACGGCTTCAAATCTCTAAATGTCAATCACGAAAAAGAGACATTCAGTTCACATGAGCTCAATATAATTATTTAAAATATTGGATTTTACATCTTATTTCCTTCTATTTACAGCTGCAAGTCAAATGATATGAGCTTGGAGTGCTGTAATTTTATGTACTTTCCATTCTTAAACAGGCTAAAACTCCTTGATTATTAGAGTCATCCAAAAACAATACATAAAGTTATCAATAGTTTAAAAGATTTTACTTTGAAAGTATGAATCCCATATTGAATTTGAATTAGCTTGATTGATCTTCCAGAATTTTTTGGCCAAGAGAATCTTCAAAGCTAAATTGTTCAATTCGCACAAGGGAAAAAACAAGATCTCTTAAGTAATCTCAAACTGAAATATGAAAGCCAACAAAAAGTGGTACTTGATTTGAACTTCCACATAATTTATGGAGATGTCAGTAAGAATTTTTAATAGAATTGTCTGTTCCTCAACATTTGCTTGACGATTCCTTGAAAGAAAGAAAAAAAGAAATTAAAATCTTTCTTTGCTTTTTTTTCAAAAACAACAACATTTCCTTTGAATTCTCTTAGTCAAATCATTTTAAATCAGAATACTGTATGCTAATGACTATTACGGTGTGAGAAGATACATCTATCTGATTTTGCATTTATTTCTGATATTAATTGATAATGTTGAGTCTATCATGCTTGTATTTTGAATGGATGATTTGGAACCAATTTTTCTTGGATCTTCTTGATTAAAAGTCAAGTTGGATTACCAATCTTCTTAGCTAGCAGTAAGTCTCTAATAGAGTGATTTATAAGAAGCATATTGATCTGATTCAGTGGTATCATATATTATGATCATTCGCTCCCTGTTTTTTTCAAAAGTTAATCAAATAAGTATGAGATATATTAAATTAATCTTATTGTTAACTATTAGATACGATTGGAAGTAGAATTTTTCATAGCTGAGATTGCAATCGAATTTAGTTTTAATTGTATTTAGTTCTTCCTCGTTGAGATCGTTTCCATTCAAAAAAAGTGAGATTTCCTTGCATTTTGTCATAGTTTAAATCAGATATGAAACCATCTCAGTCAGTTACTTGTTTTCGATCATATTATTCCTGATTTTAGAAAAAAAGCAAAAACCTCAGCTTTTTCTTTAAACTTTCATAGAAATATTACTGCAGATCTAGTGTGATTTTAGTCAGATAATGGAAGGTTTTCATCGTTGAGTGGATTCCTTCAAGAATAAGAGAAGAGTGTGATGGGGAATTATTTATTGCAATAATGATTTCCTTCACTGTCTTAGAAGCAGTCACAGATAACTGAGATATTTTATTTAACATCTAAATCTGATTTATCTCAAGTAATACAGGCATAGGATAGCTTAGCCGTATTTTCTGAGGTTCAAGTGCAGGGAGGATCATACCTGAAGGAGTTGGATCTCCAGGTAATTTAAACTAAGATTGGATCACTTCGTTGAAATATCGTATATTCTCTAGGAATCTTTAGATTCTCTCATTGAGGAACATCATGTTGAGGAATCCCTAGGCCACTGCACAAAGCCGAAAAAGCAGTATTAATGAGTAGAGAATTGTAAACAAGTATATCAGCGAATTGTTTAATGTCATGTTATTGCAGAGTTAGATGGCTAGCATCGGGAGGGATTTGAAGATAATCTCGAGTAATTCTCCTATCTCGAATATCATCTTGAAATTGGACTCATTGATAACTGAAAACAACTTGAATTTGCTATTCGCTACGATTGCTATTTGAGTCTTCAAGTTTGATTCGAAATTATACTGGTAACACTCCATTTTGGATTAGACTTAGTTGTTATTGTTATTATTGTTAATGGTATTGTTGGAAAGGTCAGTTTTGCTAAGATGAGCCAACGAAATGATAGCCATTGTCTTTTTATTTCTTTTAGCAAGAATACTCGATTAACCTCTGAAATTAGGAAAGTTTATTTTATTATTTTCCTCAGATTTACTATCATCGTTCTTTTCTTCTTCCTCGCTATCCTCCTCCACATCCTCTACATCCTATTCTTCTTCTTCATGATTCATTTCCTCATGAATATTGTTACTATGAATGTGATTGTTGCTATTATCAAAATTTAACCTAAACGGAAGAGTTTGATTGCTAGAATTTATCTGTGATCCTGAAATCTAACTTGACGAAAGCCCTCTTGGTGTAATATCCTAGATCATTTACTCACTTCTTGTTTAATCTAAAGCCACCCTCTCAGATGACTAAGCCTACAGCTAATCAAGGGAATATTAGTCAATTTTTTATCCCAACCTTGCCTTCATTTTCTAAGCAAATGTATTGGACCTGTTGTTGAGTGGGATCAACTTCGAGCTTGAAGGTTTCTACTTTATTAGCTTCTGGGATCCTCGTGCAGATGGTGTGACTGAGATATTGAATTTACTGGTACTACTACTAAAATTATTATTAGATTCTTTAGCAAATCTCGAAGCATTTTAAATAACTTTAAGAGGACTAGCAGATGCGATCCGAGGGGAGATTGTCTGATCGTTATTGTTCAACATGTTTGGATTATGTGAAAAAATACTGGTTGAGTGGTTTCTTATCGTTGGAGTGAGTGGAGTTAGTTGCCCTTATCTTTAATTAAACTCGATGCTTCTGTATGACTAGATGTCCCTCATTTGATCTACAGCTAATAATGGTTGCTAGGCTTGCTTACTCAAGCGATCAATTTCAAGCAAATCTATCAACTAACTGGGTTTTTAGGAAAAAAAATAAAAATAATAACGGAGATTTAGAAATAACATAAAAGATGTGGAGATGTTGGGTATTTTATCATAGTAATGGTTTAAATGAAGAATAAATGCCTTTTAGGGAGATATTAAAAGGTTAATTTGGAATAAGATCATAAATAATAAAGTTTTTTTTTTACTCTGTGAAAATGATCCCAAATGAATAGTAGATTTTTAAGTAGATATAAAATGGGAGGACACTGAGAAGCTGAAATACTCCGAAGGTTACCCCTATGTAAATGTGCTTAATCCACTTATGACGAAAGAGATCCCATAATCTGTGAAATTTCTCTTGATTGTATCTTTAATCTATGAATCCAAGAATGCAGATCCAAATCGCTATGATGAATATTGGATAGAAGACAAGCAAAAATACCATGATTCCCCTCATTCCCTCGATTTAGAAGCTCATGAGGAAAACATACAAGTAGTCTATGATATTTGATGTCAAAGCAAGACCAATTCGAGCAAGAACCTTCCAGATAGAATTTGGTTTAGGAGCATTTTCTTGTGAAATTCCTTCCATCTGAATGTCTAACACAATAAATAAAACAATACTATTAATACCAAGAGCAGGAATTAAAATCAAAGGGAGTTGCTTGAAATTAAATTGAACATAAGTTGAAACTAAGGATATATTGTTTTGATTCTCCACCCTTTCCTCTTTTTGTTTGTTGGTACTAAGAATTTATCTCTACTCTCTTCTGTCAAAAAATCAGTAATATAAACTTACTGAAACAATTTAAATAAGATAATCTTGAAAATCCTCTAAAACTTTGAGGCACATGTTTTTTACACTAAAATCAATCTTTCATAAGAATTTTCCTTTCCTTATTTTTTATTGTTTTGTGGGGGTAAACTATTGAAAATATGAACTTCACTTAAAGTAATTAACTTAGTTAAGTATGTCTTTTTGTGTGATGTTTTTTAAGAAAATAAAATGATTCAAAATCTGGATAAAAAGCAGTAATTCATGTAATTCAAAATAGAGGTGTTAGAAAAATATTCTTTGATAAAAAAATGAATACTAGTTGAAAGGCCCATATTTTGGCGTTAATTATTTTGCAGAATAGAGTTGGGTTTTTTTTTAATTTTTGGTAATGAATTGTTTAAAATCTCATTCGAATTCGAAATTTTAATTGAGCTCTTTCTTGAGAATGAGGAAGAAACCATATTTATTGTCATCTTCATCCTTCTTTTGATTCACAATACCACAGTTACTGTTTTTATTATTTAAGATAATGTTGAATAATTGATTTAAAAAATACAATAAAATAATAACAATTTGATTTGTTTGTTACCCCATGAGTAAGGAGATATCGACTTGTTCATCTCTGAGTTTACAAGCCATTTCAACGAGCTAGAATCCACCGTGATAATCAATTTTGTTATTTCTAAGATTCAAGTAGAATTTCTAAAGTCTTGGGATAGATTTATGATTTGTATTTTTTTCCTTAGATTGTGTCTTCTCTCCTTTATCTTTTTATTGATTTTCATTACGATTTTTCTTATATCGGTCACACAGCCTCTAAACAGATTCGGAAATATAACCTGCGCCTTCATATTTGATGGAGTTTGAGGAAATATCAAGATCTATGCTGAGAACTCCAGGGTGAGTTTCTATTTCCTCAAAGAACATTTTGACTCCAATGTCTGTTATCACGTTCTAGCTAAAATTCAAGCTCAGTGATTCCAAACCCTCCAATGATGCCACGCACAAGCCCATCATCTTGAAGTCTAAGTTCACCAGACCATTCGATTTGAAACTCATTTTGAGTATTTTAAGGGCGTGGAGAGAAGACATTTTGACGAACAGATCTTCAAAAGAGGACAATTTTCTGGCTGTGATTTGGTAAGACCGCGTGCTAGATTCCATCAAATCGGCAAGGTATTTCATAATTGCTTCCTTTGTTATCGAATCGTAGTCCTCCACGACTCCATCCTTGTTCATGTTCAAGGCCACATATTTCTTCAGTGTTTTCTCTTCAGCTTCTTCGATAGTTGAGTAGATATACTTCTTGAGCTCTTTAAGACTCTTATTAAACTTGGCTATTTTCTTAAAAATAAGTTTCAGTGGTTTCTAGTCGTCTTTGATTAAGGATTCCAATTATAATCTCTGTTCTCCTTTAGCATTCTTTATCTGCCTTCTTTGATTTGTATTCGGCTTCTTCACGCAATCCAAATAAATATCAATCATCTGTATCTCAGTTAATTTCTTTAAACTCATTGCTAGCCATTGTATTCCAGTTCTTTTAATGTAATTATCGCTATCCAGAAAAGAGTTTAACAATTATGAAAAAAACTAATAGAAAAATCCATTTTACGAAATATTGAAGTTGAGACTTGTAAGATTTGCCAACATTCCAATTGACTTATTGATAAAAGAAGCTCCAGATTAATCAATATTGTTTGAGCTAACAGATAACACAATAATAAGACTAAACTAATTTATCAAAAGAATTAGTAATTTGTTACCTAACATCCACTGTGAGATATTTCATCTTAGACAGTTATTCAAGAGCTTTTCCAAGATTGTAGCTTCCCTTTTCATTAACTTATTGCTTCTCACTAGTTCCAAAAGCCTTATTCATGTCCACCACGAGCTGTACTACTGGATCTATTTTATTTTACTTGAGAATAATGGTTAGCACCTCAATAGTATGAAGACTTTGCAATCTTGAGAAGAACTTATTCGCTGCCTTATTACTTAGATCCATACTCTGCATATCCAGAGTTAATTCTTTGAGTCTTGCCATGTGAGTCAAACTTTCTGAAATCATATCTATGCTATTTGGTGTCAAGAATTTGTTATCTCTATTTACATATGTTAAGAAAACAAACAAAATAAAGTTAGAATGCAGTTTGCTATTAATTTTGTTCATTTTTTTGTTTATTTTTTGTTTTCCTTGTTAGTTAGTTACCTGAGACTAATGTAGAATGTTCCTAGCCTAGTCATCTTAGTCAGCTTAGCAGCTATTACAATTGATCCCATATCTCCGAACATATTATTCTTTAAATCAAGTTTCAAATGCTGGCATTGATTTGGAAGTGCTTCAATGATCGTCATAATACCCGAATTCGTAGTTAAATGATCTCTTTTGGTTAAATCAAAAATGATAAAAATATTTAAAATTGAGGAAGTCAATTAGTTAGTTTTTTGAAAGAGCTTTTTTGCATGCTCTCAGATCCCTTTATTTTACGGGATGACGATAGAATAGTCATATAATCTGCCGTGATTTCTCAACATTTTCCCAAGTCCTTTTGAGCCTAAAACTGACAGTGGCTTCAAATCCCTAAATAATCCAAATAAAGCATTAGCACAACACCAATCCGCAAATTAAATAAACTAAATTAGACATTTTTCTTCTCTTACTGCCTATTTCCTTCAATTTGCAGCTACAAGTCAAAGGATATTAGCTTGGAGTGCTGTATTTTAATGAACTTCCCATTCTTAAATAAGCTAAAGTTCCTGTTTTTGAAAATGAAAAATTCAGCTCATTCTTACAAAAAAAACATGCGAATTTAAATCTTTACTTTGATATTACGAATCCCATATTGAACTTAAATTAACTTGATTACTCCTCCAAGGTAGTTAAAACAGAAGCATCTTCAAAGCTATCCAAGAGATTCAAAAAAACAATCAAATTACATGAATTCTCAGTAGCCAACTTGACAATCTAAAAAGCTTACTTAATTTAAATCTCTACGTAATTCACAGAAATATCTGTCAGGATCTTAAATAGAATTGCTTGCTCTTCAGCATTTGCTACGTGATTCCTGAAAAATATGATAACTATTAGATTGAATCTTCTTTTTGTGTTTTTTTTTTCGTTCTCAAAACAATCAATAGTTTTTTTTTACGGAGTAACGATGTATAACTATCTAATCTTGCATTCGTTCGATGGATTTATCCCTAGTCCTTGCTTATTATTTTCAGATTCCCCATTACTTACATTTTGAATGTAAGATTTTGATGTGTTTTTCCTAAGATCTTCTAAATTGATTGTTTGATTTAATTACAGATCTTCTTGGATATTCGTATTAACTGTTGCCATAATTCTCTAGTAGAATGTCTGTAATTATGTAAAAAGATCTAATTCAGTGGTATCGTAGATGATAACCATTTGTTCCCTAATGTGGAAGGAAAACAATTTTAGCAATAAAGAATATTTGAAAAGACAAAAAGAAAAGATTCTTTATGAAATGATTTATGAAGAAAAAGGGAAGATTCTTTGATTTTTTAAGATTTACGATTGGAAGTAGAACTTTTCATAAACGAGATTGTTATCGAATTTAGTTTTGATGGTATTTAGTTCGTCTTCGTTGAGATCGTTTCCATCGAAGATCAACGAGATTTCTTTGCATTTTGTCATAGTTTATATCAAAAAGGAAACAAACTCAGTGATTTTCTTGCTGCCTAATTTATTGTTTCTTTTAATAAAGGGAAAAAAATAAATAATGATCTTAGCTGAATAGTGCGTAAGTTTTCATTGAAAATAAAAGATAAGATCTTCAATGATTAAAAATATTGTTTGCATATTTTGGTTTTTTTTAATATCTTTTTTTTCATTACTGCAGATTCAAGGTGATTTTCGTTAAATGTTGGAATGTCTATATGGCTGCATGAATTCCTTGAAGAATCAGAGTTGCGTAAGAAGGCGAATTATTAATTGCAATTATTATGTTCTTCACAGTCTTCGAAGCAGTGGCAGATAAATGGGTTATTTTATTTAACGTCTAAAGCTGATTTATCTCTAGCAACTCAGGCATAGGATAACAAACCCAGATTTTCTCCACTTTTGTTGTTGGAAGAGTAGTACCTGTAGGAAGTGTACCTCCTGGTAGTTACATCTATGATTCTAAATGGTGGATTTCATCGTTAAAGTAGCGTATGTTCTCTAGAAATTTTTGGAGTCTCTCGTTGACGAGCATCAAGCCAATAAACCCCTATGCCACGACACAGAGCCGAACAAGCAGCACAAGAGAGTAGATAATCGTAAACCAGTATACCAGCCAATTGTTTAAAGTCATGTTATTGCAGAGTTAGATGGCTATCATTGGGAGAGATTTGAAGGCAATTTCGAGTATCTCCCCTGTTTCAAATACCATCTTGAAATTGGATTCGTCGATGACTGAAAACAACTTGAATTTGCTGTTCGCTACGATAGCTATTTGAGTCTTCAAGTTTTACTCGAAGTTATACTGGTAACCCTCCACTTTAGACTAAACTAAGTTGTTATTGAAGTTGAATATGTTCCCTCTGCTGATATTAGCTAAGGAAGGCATGGGAATTGTATTCTTTCTTCTTAACTAGCTCAAATTCAATTGATCACTTAGATTGTTATTGTTGTTTTCTCCATTATCTGTAGCGATTCCAAGAGGAATATTGACCAAAGTTGTAAGTTATCCTGTAATTTAATTCTAGGAGAACATCTTTGGTGTATTTATAGGAAGTAATTCTCGCCTTGTTGAATCAGGAGGTACTATTTCATTTGGTTTCAGGTATGTTTAAGCCCGTCCATTTTTAACAGTTTTCGCTGTAGATTTACCCTGTAATACTTTAGCTGATTTAACAGCAATTCCCCCTATTGGAATCGTATTCACACTAGTTGATTTTTCTTTTCTGAGCTACTGTGGAGCAGCTAAGGTACTTATTCTGTTGAATTGAGTTAGTTTAGTGCTACTTGTAGGCTATTTCCCCTACATAGAAGTATTGGTGTTATTTTATATGAAGTTTGTAGTTATAGCTGTTCCTGTAGTGATCATTTTAGCATTTGTCATGTTCTAATTCATATTGATATTATTCTAATCTTTGTTGTTGTTGTTGTTTTTGAGTTTGTTGCTATTATTTGAGTTATTTTAGTGATTAGTGTTGATGCTCTGATTATGGTTATTATTGCTACTTGTATTTAGCCTCTCATTTGGTGTTGGAGGGGCATTTCCATTTGGCATTTGATTCATATCGATGGTCTTATAAGTTACGATACTTTTGTCTTCATCTACGTTGAATGCTAATTGCAGTCGCTTATTCTAGCGATCCATCTCCAATAGGTCTATCAGTTAACTAATTCAAAAGAACAAAAAATCATCTTAATGGTTTTAATAATTTTCACAAGAGATTGAGAGACGGCTGGTTTTCTTCTTATTTTTCTTGCCAAAATGTGTAATTAATTGTAAAAAAAAGCTGACCTTTTAAAATCAATACTCTCCCTCTTTTTTGTTTTTGTTTTTGTTTTTTACTCTGTGAAGATGGCGTGATATTTCTTGTATATTTTTATGTAGATATAAAATGGGAGCACGTTGAAAAGCTAGAATACTCCGAAAGCAACTCCTATTTGGATGTTCTGCTTCCATTTATACCTAAACAAATCCTTCATTGTGCGGAATTGTTCTTGATTGTATTTTAAATCTATGAAACCCAAAATGCAGATCCAGATTGCGATGCTCAGTAATGGATAAAAAAGAAGAAAAAACACCATGACACCTCTGATCCCTTAGATACTGAAGGTCATAAAGAAGACATAAATGTAATCTAATAGTGTCTATGTGAAAATCAATCCAAGGCGAGTAAGGATTTTCCCTTTAGAGCTAGGTTCTTGTTCTTATGATTTGCCTTCCATTGCAGTGATCAAGCGAAGCGGGACGCAGATAGACTATTTCAACAAAAAGAACATCAACAAAATATAACTCTGAAAAATACAATAAATGGCAAGGGAGGTCAATCGGGTAAAGTCAAAAGTGGAATTTATATTGTTACCTCTTTGTATTTTATGCTCTCTCCTATTGGATTTAAGTACAATAAGTAGTTCTCTTTTTTCTGCTGAAGAATACACACTAATTCAAACTTACTGAAGAAACTGAATAAAATAATTCAAGAATCAGACATCCACAAGCCTCATTTGAATTAGTTGTATAATGTCCCCACCCATTAGAACTCCCAAGAAAATCTACTATTTGCTATTAAATTTTTAAGAATCTTCTAATCTCTCTAAATAGCATGTTATCTTTAGTAATTTGATAAATTTTACCCTATTTTCTTTTTTTCTTCTTCCAATATTACTGCTGAATCTTCTTGTAAAACACAAAGAATAGGCTGGCACATAATAAATTAATACAAAAATACAACATTTTAATCTCTTCTTTTAATTATCTTGTTTTTTAGTCAATGAATAATTGAGTATGCTTTTCAAGAATTCTTTCAAATCAACCCACAGAAAAGTATCTCTAATCACTTTTTATCAAATTTTGCTCTGCTTGCCTGTTAATTCTTATTTTTCTTCACATGCAAAATGCAAATACTACAAGAATAAAAACACCCGAGAGAGTCTTCAAAAGTGCAGAGTGCTCAGCAGCTCCACATGATTCATAGCACACTGTTAAATTATAATATGCTGATGCAGTCGAAGTCTATGCACATTTTTTATAGCAATCTCCAAAAGGTGATGTGCTAGCAATACCAGTGCAAATTGAATTCGATTTAACGCAATCTAAAAACGCTTTGAAAGCAACCATACATCCAGATCTATCGATTGCACATGCTTCCTCTTAAGATGAACAGTTTACAGCGGTACAATATTGATATTTCGCTAGGGCTTTTGAATGCACTGTGCTTAAGGTTAGAAGTGCAGCCAATAAGAATAGGACTAATAATTATCTCATTTTCTTTTTCTCTTTCTTAGACTTGTTAAATATTTACTTTTTGAGAAAAAACTAATCAAAACCTCAACTCAATAATACAAAAATTGTTTCCCACACAACTCAAATGCAATTTTTGATGCTTTTTAAAGAGATCTAAATTAGCAGTAAAAAAGAATAATTAAGTAGTCAACAATAGTTATTTACCTTTAAGAATCAAATGCATGTTGATCTCTACTTATTCTTTTTTTCTCATTGGTTTTGTTTACTTTGAATTGATGTTAAAAAAACAAACAATACTAATACATACAAGATCACACTCTTTTTGTTGTTATTATTCTTCTTTATTCCCGTTTGATTATTTGTTACTTCTCAAATGATTCCTTCAAGAATTTCCTTGACTGTCTACGCCATAGCAAGAGATCCCCCAGCAACGAACGTATGTGTCATTCCTAATTTATCTTCAAAACATCTCGCAGAATGTCCAAATTAATCTTTAAAATCATCTCTATGATCTTATGGCGTCCAATCATCATTTTTTCCATAAAACAGCGTTAATTTATCAGCTACTTCACTGATTTCATCGTAGGATAACTCCCTAATTTCCTCAAATTAATGAAGTGATAATTTTATGAAACTATAAGCTGTGTCATATCTCAACCAGAGAGCAAGTGTCTCAGATATATCAGTGATATCTTCACCGTTTGGATATCTCTCAACTTCAAAGTGTTTTAATGCAATTGCCCTCAACACAGCGATTGGGAAAAAGGAATCAACTACCCTTAAGATGAATTTATGAAGTCGACTATATCCTTATAAAACCCTTCCCTTTTTTCCATTTGGTGTATCACCGATTCTTTATATAACAGGATGGATCATTAAGAAATGATGAATTCTACTTTTACCAACTTTAGCAAGTAATTTCATCCCAGCGTAGCACCCAAATGAATGACCAATTAACACAAATTGAGCATCTGCATATTCTTCCCTTGATACTAACGCATTATAAAACAACACCTTATGCTCGAGTTATGCACTTAAAGTGAATATCTTGTGGAATTCACTTTCATGAAGGCTCTATCCAGCTTACCCAACACCTAATACTTCATAAATCCCTCCATAGACATCGCTTAGATGCTGCAGGAATCGATCGTAGAATCGAATGTAACCAGGATTCCCACTGAAAAAAAGAAATACTAGCTTTTTCGGTTTAGTTTAAGACAGGCTTGTGGAATCATTATTATTTCCTTCGATGTTCGCGTGCTAACTACTATCATTGGTGTTACAATCAGTTGCTGTTTCTTCTGAAATTGTCTGTTTTGCTTTGAGAATCTCCGTGAAGTATTCGCCATGAGATCCAAACCGCGAATAGGAATAATCACAACTGTACTAGTAGAGAGGTTTACGATATTTCAACTAGAACCGCAGGAGTATCAGCAAACAAATCGTAACTAAAAGCACAACGAGATAATCTATCATTTCTGCTATCTAATTTGTATTTCTTATTATTTTGTTTATCTTCTTCTTATTCTGTTTCCTTACTTTTGTGTTTTAAATAATGATTGAATCAATCAAATCTTCAATTTAAGGATCTTTTGCTGCTGCTTTTGAGCAATAATATTTTTATTTAAAGTAGTACAAAAGCACAAATGTAAAAAGATCGAGAGTGAATTAAATTAGCCAAGCAATTCAGAAGAAAATCTCCCTGGAACATTCGCGTGTAGTAATTCTGACAAATATCATACTTTCTGGTTTTTAATGCTTTATCAAATACAAGTTAATTTATTCTTGAAACATCTTCAATGAGTACAAAATACAATGAAATAAATACTACAAACAGACAACATATCTCAAATTTCACATATTTCTTTCTCATTTTCACGCAAAAATCACCACTCTTCCCTTTCTCATATCTTCCCTTCTAATAACTCTTTGACTGTCTTAGCCATGACATGAGACCCTCCCGAAACGAACGTATGAGACATTCCAAGTTTATCTTCTAAGCAGCGTACTCGATGTCCAAATTAATCTTTAAAATATTTCTTATAAATCTCTGGTGTCCAATCGTCATTCACAGCATAGAATACTGTTAATCTATCTGCAACGGAAAGGATCTCTTCTTCAAATAATTCACGGATCTCAAAGAATTATATGTGTGTTAGCTTTATGAAACTGTACGCTGTATCGTATCTTAACCATCTTGCAAGAGTTTCCGCTACATCGGAGATGTCCTCACCTGAAGGGTATTTTTCTTTGTTAAAATTCCATAGAGATATCGCTCGGAGGACAGATATCGGGACGATAGAATCAATTGTTCTCAACGAGAATTAAAATATTTTATCGTATTTATGTAGTGATCTTCTATGGATGCCATTCGGAGTATCACCAAGCCTATCGAACGCAGGATGGATCATTAAAATTTGCTTAACTTTTGAATTATCGATTTTTGATAGGAGTTTTAACGCAATGTAGCATCCAAGGGAATGACCGAAGAACACAAATTCAGCATTTTTATATTCTGGTTTTTCAATCAAGGAATTGAAGAACAATAACTTGTGGTCGATTTGCTCTTTTAGTGTGAAGACTTTGTGAAACTCACTTTCATGGAGACTCTAGCCTGCTTGACCGATTCCTAAGATCTCATATTTCCCATCGAAAATATCACTCATGTGCTGCAAAAATCGATCGTAGAATCGAATGTATCCAGGATTGCCACTGAAAAATATAAATACTAAACGCTTTTCGCTGGTATTATTCTAGCTTTGATTATTATCGCTAGGGAGACATGTCTTGCTAGCTTCTTATTAATAGTCATTATTAGATTTATCATCACATTTTAGTTCTTCAAAACTTTATCTTTTATCACCAGTCGATTCGCAATTATCCTGTTTAGCATCTTGCTCTTATCCTTTTCCTGCCTCTTTCTAATTAATTTGAGTAATTCTACAATCACTACTACTTTCCTGCTAATTTCCAAGCATCTCAGACCTTGCCCGAAGAATTTCTGTGAAATACTATCCTTGATCTCCAAATCTGGAATAGCTATATTCACACTAATACTTGTATAGAGGTCTTCCATATTTCCATTGAGACCATATTAACCCAGCAATGATGGCTAGGGCTATCAAGAAGATGGCTGCGAGCAATAACCAGTACATAATCTAATACTTTTGGCAAATCCAAAATCAAATTTTAATAAAATTGTTTCCAACAAGAATAATTTATTTTTAAAAGACTCTGTTTTGATTCCAATTTGCTGAGATTATAGATCCCCCCAAACCGATCACTTTTCTGATATGATTCTGACAAATCTAATTTACTCATAAAAGAACATTCTTTTGTAGATTTGGGATATTTAAATAATGTTTTACAAGTATTAATTACATTGATATTTGCTTGTTAATTAGATTTTAAGTAATAATTCGGGATGAAATATAATCAATATATTGTATTAATTCAACCCTCCCCAGAGAAAACAAATCCTCTTGATATACAATGCGTATTCGATGCATCATCAGTGTATGCGTCAAGTAGTTGTGAAGTAAATCTCTAAAGAAGTAACATTTAAATATTTATTTTTTGCTCGAACAATTAATTCCCCACAAAAATGACCATGTTAAAGCACATTAAATATGCAATTTGATTTTGAAATGACTGTAGAAAAGAGAATATCGCATTGAAGGTGTATGCTGAAATTAGAAAAGAGTGTCATATGACTTGCAATTGCTAAATCGCATTGTGACAGCGGAGATGCTTGAGGATGATATAAAAATGATTTATGAATGATTCCTTATCGATGGTGCTTTCGTTGGCAAACTGCTCGAAGTATTGCTGTATTTCTTCGTCTGTGCATTTGAAATTAGCTTTTCTCATCATTTTTTTCATGCCTTTTAGTTCTAACTTTCCTTTAGTTTCGGCGGTGAACTCATCGAATAACTTAGTAAAACAACAAAAAGAGATAAATTATTGCAGAATTTTTGGGAAGTGTTAAGTTAATAATCTATCAGGATTAATGAAAGTGTTGAAAAGAGTAAAAAAAGAAAAGTTTTAATGATTGTTAAGGCATTTCAGTATTTTTATTACAGCTGATTGTTCTGCCTGCAATTCAGCTTGTGTCCATCCTTCCATCAAGCGGTCAGGCTAGATCAGACCTTCAGAGATAAACCGTGCCTGTTAAAAGAGAGAGAGAGAGAAAATGAGTTTTAAATTCAATTGATTAAGGAATATAAATGTTTTGAAGTCAATTAGTTTGTGAATCTCAAGGTATTCTTTAATATTTTTGTCTGCTAGTTTAGTTACCTTTTTCCTGACGAGAATTGGTGTAAAGAATTTCTTGATGATTGAAGCTAAGACTCTTGATTCAGTGATATAGGGCACCATATTGTTCTCATCTTTTCCAATGAAACTCTAGATCACATAGGTCTATTTACATCCAAAAATAAAAAAGATTAAGGACTTCAAAAACAATTATCTATTTCTTTCTCTCTCCTTTTGAATACTTGTGTCTTTGTGAGGATGATTTTCTCACAAGATTTGAGCTCCTTCATGAAATCTTCTAAACTCACAAGACCTGTGTTATCTCGATCGTGCTTTTGACACAACGATCGAATGTAAATTTCTAGTTTATTCAATTGGCTTTCCATGAGTCCATTCTTGAGTAATTATACTCTGAAATTAAGTAAAATGTCGTAGAGTTTATCATAGGGTATTTCTTTCTCCGGATAATCCTTTAAGATCATCTTCAAGAGCTCGATTCTTTCTGATTCATTTAGCAATTAAACTTCAAATTCCTTAAAGAGTTTTTCTAAGTTTTCAAAGCTAATCCATTTTAGATCGTCTTCTTCGTCAATTTACTGGCATCGCTTGGTTAGTTCCTTGACGACAGTGTGGAGCTCATCGTTCTACAAAATCAGCACAGATTAAAGCAAATATTCTTCTTCACGTTCTCTGAGTTTTTTGAGTGCTTAATTCTTCATGAAAATACCATGAATTATCTCAGCACCTAAATGCAGTAATTCTCTGTACTCAATTATTCCATTCTTATTCTAATCAGCTGTCAGCATCAGCTCCTCCCATTGTTCCTTATCAACTTCAAGGCTTCCAAAAATCAAATAAATTTCCAATAATTATAAGATTTTTTTTTGTATTTCTCATTTTCTGTTCTTACCCCATGAGTTTGAAGATCTCCATACACTCATTGAAGGATACCACGCCTAAATCTTCTTCATCGACACTCCTGAAAATCTAGAATAGAGTCTTCTTAAGCACTTCTATTTAATCGTCTTCATTGACTAACTCGTCTTCTCCTTCTAGCTCATGCTCGTGATCGAGTAAATCCTTAGCTAAAATATTCTCCTCCACTTTGTTCTCCTTGTAATTCCATTCGGCGAAGATCTTATCCAATTCTTCCTGAGAATTGTAAAAACAAATAAACATCCCCCCCGACATATTCTCTCAATCCCCTCTCCTCATCCCTTCATTTACATGCTTGATCCTAGTAGATTCGAACTCTGTCCCTAAAAAAAGTATCTTGCTAGTTCTCAGCTTCTTATCCAATATCTTCTCGAGCCATTTCTAATATTGTTATTTTAATAACCTTTTATCAATAGTTAGATTCTCCTTTAACGTTACCTCCATCTGAGTGATCCTAACAGTCTTCCCTTGGCGATGCAAAAGTGAATCACTCTCATAGCGGAAGGTCATTGAAATGCCACTTGGTTTCTCTTTTTCGTCTTCTCGCAAAAAGAAATAAACTTTCACTGTCGCAGAAGGGATAGGTTTGCTTGTCTAAGGGAGACTGAACTCTGTCATAAAGCTAGACCCATGCCAAATCACAATCAAAACAAAATATTATTAGTTTCCAAGTTCGTTTTAGAATGCATATCGATCTTGAATTTAATAGATCTGCAAGATATGAATGTGGTATGGCGTATCAAGCTGAGATAATTACGTGTATGATCCATTATTCTCACTTTGGAAGGTAGTCTAAAAGAGATACTTTGCAGTCCATGTTCTGACATAATCGTTAATGATGGTCACACCTTCTTTTTCTAAATTTAGAGTGCTCATGAAACTTGAAAATCGCAAATTAAAAACAAAAAAGGAAAAAGTTATTCTTTTTCAACCTCCGCATGCATATTTTCTTGCAAACATAAATCCTAAAAGATTCTTAAATCAATAATCTACAAAGATATATCTTAGCAGAGATAAAGATCAAAGATTTAATTAAATTACTTCTGGAAGTATCTGTTGAATATTTCTTTTCTTCTTCTTCTTATCAACAAAACTAGATCTCTTTTTATTTTTTACTCTTGGGCAAAGGCTAAATAAAACCAAAAGGCATTAATGTGTAGAGAAAACGACAGAAATTAACTAACAAGGTCTTAATTCACAAAAAAAATTATGATCAATAGGGAAAAGAACAAATTTAGGATTTTTAAGCTAAATATTAAGATTAATTATTAATATGAAGATTTCAGTTGTTAAAGAGGAAGTTAGAATTGATGGTTTGTTTTTGAAATAGGTGATTTAGATTAAGGACAGAATTATGAGCTGAATTATTTACCAATTCAGATCAATACAATCAATCATTCATTTTAAAATTCCTAATAATTGATACCAAGTTTTGCACAATCTATCGCTTAACTTATTACCAGATAATCCTTGTTAAGCTCAAATAATTATCATCTATTTAGACATATTCCTTGATTTTTTTCTTATTCACAAGTCTTTGCAATAAGTCTACTCCCCATTCTTAAATAAAAAAACTATATGGGTAAAGGACAGGATGTTTATTTCTTTCTCAGCTAAACAACTGACATTCGTATCAATCTCACCAATATTAAGTTTTTTATTACTTTTTGAAAGTAAAAACATCTGTTTAATTATGTTTTCATTCCTTTCACAACAATATTTATAAATCCTTTTGTATTTCATTTTATAAGATAAGGTTCCAAACCAATCAAATCAAACTCATAAAGAAAACAATACTCTTTGAATTTTCCAATTGTTTGCTCATAACTTGTGAATATCGTCTAAAAAATGATAAATAATTATTAACAAAGCAGATATTTTGTAAAAATCCTTATTAAGATAAAACAGTATTTTAAAAAGTGTTTATTTCTTTCAAGATGTCTATTTTAGTTTGATTTAAAATATATCTATGATGACTTAGGAGGCGTTGTTCTGCAGCAAATAACCAAGAAAATTTCTGACTTTAAATACAATAAATTGCGACCTTCTCATTTTAAATTTTGCTTTGATTTGATGACTTAATCGAACAATGACCATGATCAAATAATTGATTTACCTACAATATGTTTCAACGTTTTCATCTTTAATATTTCTGTAAAGTACATATTAAAATTTAAACTCTGTATTTTCTCAAATGCCATTTAAGGTTAGCTACGACTTAAATAATAATCCCTGATAAGAAGAATGTTACAAATGATATTTCTTTTATATTGATAACTAATTCATTCCCATTGATTTTTTGAAATTTGACAATCCAGTACAAGTTATTGATGAAAAATAAATATCTTGGAATAATAATAATTGAAAAAAAACAATAAATTCTACTGATCTAAAAAGAAAGAGAGTTGCTTACAAAGGATAGATATATAAAGGGTTAAGGTAATTATATGGCAAAGAGCCACTGCAGATATTCTAAATATAAGGTTATTTAGCATCTTACATATGTTCAAAAATCAAGATTATTTTTGTTTTGTGGAATGATAATACGTATTAAGGATGATATTAAACGAACAATCGAGAGAAAATGTGTCTCATTTGATTTCGTTTATTTATGCAAGTTACTTTAGGTTCAAGATAAGTGAAAGTGAAATAGAAATTTCTAATAATTGTCTGATTTCTCACTTTTAACCTTTTGTCTCTTTATCCTTAAATTGTCTCGAATTCCAACTTAATGTAAGAAATGTGATTGTTAAATATTGCTTTGTTTGTATTATTGGTTTTTGATTTTGTATTATTATGGTTTTTAACTTGATTTTTTTTAATGAATAATATTATTGAAATTCTTTTTATTTCTTTATGATGCTGGATGTAAAATACTATTCTAGGAGTTTTTATGTTAGCTTATTGCTAATCTAACTGAATTAGTTTTAGTTAGAACAAACATTATCTTAATCATATGTGTCTAAATTGATACTATCTACAGAGGAAACAATTTTATTTTTGTGAAATTGCAGGCTCAAGATCAGAATTGTCTTTATTAAATTAATTTTGATCTTCTGCAACTAATCACACCAGGAATAGATTCTTGTGAGTTGTTTAACAAATGATAATTATTTGTTAGAATAGAAAGTAACTGTATGTGTTTAACTAATATAATAATGCTAAATCTACTTCAGATTATATTTACTCTATGTTAATTTATCTAAATGTGTACTCTCCGAACAATACGAAACTTTCTTCCAATTCAAACTACCTCTATTATCATCCTATCCATTGAAATACCAACTTACTTTTTTCTTCCTTATGTCTAGAAAACTCATTTCCGTAGAGTAATTATTTTGATTGGAGAGGAAAATCAAAATGTAGGCAGTCAAGAGTGTAAAACTAGCGATCAGTAATCAGAGTTACCAAATCAGGGTTAAAAAATAGGAAATTATACAAGAAGAAAAAACAATCCTAGATAATTTTGTTAATCTTTTTGAAAATCATCCTTGAACTCCCCTTTATAAGAGTCTACAGTTGGTAATTACTCTTGCTCCTTTTGTTCCAAATGTTCTCTTAATAATCCAGATGATTCCAAGATACCCAAGATTCCCCATGGGGAAGACGCAAAACAGAAGAATAGATTTGTAATAAATCTCAATCAGATTTTGTCAGGAAGTATATTCATAATTTTACAAAGCTGCATAATAAGAATTGGAGAAAAAATCAGCTGTGTAATTAGACTGTGTAAATTCCTTAAATCAAATTACTGCCCAAACAGACAAAAAGCGTTGATGTTTGAAAGAGAAAAAAAATAATAATCATTAACTTAAAAAATACAAATTAATCTAATTCTATGAGTGCATAAGCTTGTGAAGTTCTTCGTTAATATCTATCTGATTCTTCGAGTTACCATCAGACGAGTACCTATCGAAAAGGAGTTCGTGACGGTAATATTGAAATCATCTCAGTGGTTTTGGAAACAATCTCAGGAATTTTGAAGGAACAATCAAGTGAAAATCATCAAATTCGTCTGAATGGATTGAGACTGCTAAAGGAATGCATGGAAGTTAACAGTAGAGGTTTTATTTTTAATGTTGAGAACAGTTTGCTGGAAATATTGAGGGATTGCATCGTTAACAGGAAAAGAAGATCATTTCTTTCTCGAAAACCCTCAGCTCAAGAAGAGAAACTAAAGCTGAGCTTCCGTGTATTTGCTTTAGAATGTATTAAAGTATGGGCCCATTGGTTTCCACATGAAAGAATCGCTCCATCAACCAGAAATTCCCAAAGCTAAATTGACAATCAAAAATTACCCTCGAACTTTAAAAAAACCTATGAATCCCTAAAGAGGTAGGGAATTGAGTTTCCTGAAAAATTCCATTTCTTCAGAGACATAGACCTATTTAAACATAATGTAAACTGTCGAGGTAGCTATCTAGCTATCAGGATCAACCATCACTTAAGGGATTTATAATATTTATAAGATTCGATTAATATCTCGGAGATCTCCTTTGACGTAGATTATTTGATACGACACTCATCTGACTTTGCATCAGATTAAGTATCTGAAAGCATCTACCTAGAGCTAACAAGGTTAGAATAAAAATAAGTTTAGCATCATTCAATTTACTGGGGGGAGGGGGATAAAAATAAAAGAAAAAACCCCAAATTGAGACCAAAATACAAATGAAATAATAGATAACTAACTTTGTAAATGCCCAAGAAAAACCAAGAACTTGCTGATTTTAGTTAAAAAATATGACACAAATGTGGAAAATGAGAGGAAAAATAGCAAATATGTTTGAAGGGGGGAGAGAGGGGAAGCAATGATTAAGGATATTTAAAAAAAAAGAATCTCATCAAGTTCTAATTTAAGCTCGTACTTTTAATATTACAGTCTCCCCCCTCAAATTGTTCTATTTTTCCATTCGAATTCCAGCTTTTAGTTAATTT
>Ga0302271_10000929_pt1 | contig 28771 bp, 6 predicted proteins | sample III_Bog_N1_1_FD_198767 | JGI IMG/M metagenome (GOLD analysis project Ga0302271, IMG submission 198767) | Peat permafrost microbial communities from Stordalen Mire near Abisko, Sweden - III_Bog_N1_1 | ecosystem: Environmental > Terrestrial > Soil > Wetlands > Peat | place: Sweden: Abisko... | reverse complement strand
AACCCCAACCCCAACCCCAACCCCAACCCCAACCCCAACCCCAACCCCAACCCCAACCCCAACCCCAACCCCAACCCCAACCCCAACCCCAACTTATTTGCTTTTTCTTTGGAATAAACTTGTGATTCAAATTGCTTTTTTTATCAATTTGGTTAATCTCCTTGAAGCTTATCATATTAAAATAACAGTCTTATCAAGTACAATGACATAACCTTTATGATTTAAACTTGTTTATTTACAAGCCAAGACCTTTTTAGAAAGAAAAAAAGAAAAAGATAATAAATCCATAAGATTCTCTTCAATTTCCAATTGAGGTAAATAACAAAAATCCCCCAAAAAAAAGTTAGAAAATTAGTTTGAAGAAAATATTTAGCCTTAAACAGTACAAAACAGCCTCAAATACTTTATTCTAAATGGCTTTTGTAAAAAGTTTACTTTTTATTGTGATTGTTTGATTTTGAGTCTAATCATACCTTTCAAATAAGCAATAATTTTCATCAAAACATATTTAAACCCCAGCTTAAGTTACCACTTGCCCTTGCTTAATTACAAACCTATTTCCATTATGTCAACAGCAAACAAAAACAATACAAATATGATTCTAATTTTTTGTAATTAAACTTTTGAAATTGCATCGATTCCTAATTTTCAACAGTTTGCGTGGGAAGTCTAGCTGTCAATTGGCTTAATGCTGAATTAAAGAAAGAAAAAGAAGCCAATAGTAGAACATAAATTAGTTCTATCAATTAGGCTATGAGAACACCTTCTTCTGCGCTGAAAAAAACAACTTGGATGCAATATTGGAGAGAGCGAAAGAGACTAAAAAGAATAAAGGAAGATAGCGAAGAAGAATCAATTGTTTCTTATCCCCGCAAGGTAATTTTCATATTATCCAAAGGGGATAAGTTGGTAGGCATGCCCATTAGTTTGCAATGATCTAAAATAATTTTTTTATTTAACTGATCAAAACTTACAAAACTTCATGCTTGATAGGTGGAGCTATCGATGGGAGAGCTAAGTAACAAGTGGTAAATTCTCTAGACGAAAGCTTGCACATCTAATGCGATACCTGAATACAACATCTATAGATATGTAAAGCACACACAACAGCAACACCTACAATATGCAAATCTACAAAATTGCTTTTTTGTTTTACTTCTATTTTCTATCCTCCAAAAGGAAACATTGTAACTTCTACTAGAAGTTCTCAAACAGTATTTTCTGAGACTCGGAAACGCTGTAGGAACTTTACTCACAATTATCTTGTTATACACTCCTATTTCTGACAAGCTAGCTAGCATATTGTGCTTCTCAATGTAAACTAATTATCTAATTTTACTGGATATTATTTCTCCAAGTTAGGAATAACTAGAGTTCATTAATGTAATTTGGTTGATTTGCTTTTTTCTGTAAAACTTCAAATTCTAGTTATGAATACAAATTACTCTAGATAAGCTAGCTTGGATTCGGTTTCATATGTCTACTCCTCAACAAAGCATATCTACTGAGAGTTAGAAAGACACTCAAGTTAGGGTTGAATACCCCAGAGTATACATTGTTTAAGAAATTTCAGGATAAAAGCACAATCTCCGACATCAAGAAATAGATCCACTCGCATGGAAACGATATGCTCAAAATACAGACTTATGTCTCAATACATACTCCCAACATCAAAGTGAATTATTTTTGAGATTTTGAACTTTTAATGCTAAAATGGATGAATAAATAAATTGCTTGTTGTGAATTGTAGATAGGGGATATTTTGCTGCTGAAAAAAGGAGATATGGCACCAGCTGACTGTCTCATTCTTGACATGAAAGAATCGATCTGTTCAGTTAAAAATGCATTTGTTATCGGATCAAACCAATTGGATATCAAAAAACCACCTTAATTCACTTAAAGTAAGTTTTCTAAGAATTTTTTGAAAGCTACATTGTTTTTCTCTATTTTTCTCAAATCTCTTCAGTTTTTGTAATATTACCCTGCTTTAAACCATCAGTTTTAAGCAGCTCTAAGATCAAAGGTCATCATTTTGAATATCGCAAAATGCTAAATGGCTCAATTGAGTTCGTAAACGCAGATGATCATGCTGATAATTTCAGTGGATTTATCAAATTAAACAAAGATCCAAGTGGTGAGTCCTTAAGTGATTGCAATATGATCTTTCGAGGTTAAGAGATTGTCTTCGTTGAGTGGATGGTCTGCATAGCCCTTTATGTCGGACATGACTGTAGGTTTTACTACAATCACAAGAAATCTCTTTCAATCAATGAAAGCGGCAACTACAATACATCATAGTATTTCCTGCTGTCATATTTCTTTTTATTCTTATTCGCCTTGATATCTACACTGTTTGACTACGCCTAGCCATTTTATATGTTTTCCCATGCCTTTTAGTCGACTGCAAATACTGGAACAGTTTTCTTTGGTAAAATAATGGGTCTTACAATGAAACGGGGCAATAATGTTTGACTAATAATTGCTTTTAATAGTCATATCCTTTTGTTTTTAGGCCACATTCTTGAGTACATGGTTACGCTACCAGCTATTACATATGCATTCTATGATTTGACTTCACTTTTGGAGAACTACTAAGCACATCAGAGATTCTAAAATTGTAAAAAATATTTGTTAGTTATCTCTAAAATGCTAAATATTTTTTATTGAATTGACTAGCTAAAGAAGAGCAAATTCAAGCCCCTAATGCTGATTCTGAAAAAAAATAAGAAAACATACAATAATTCAATGACCAAGACCATAATGATAAAGAACAATAAGCTGCAAGTCAATGTATTACTTCAAAGTCACCTTTGTTCGTTCCAATAGACGGTAGATCACCTGGAGACATGTGCTTAACTACTCATGCGATATTCGGGAAAAGTGGAACTTTAACGTTAACTAAAGACTGCGAACTCAGCTCAATTTCATTTGGAAAGAATATCTATAAAATTGAAATGAGCAAGCTAATCGATGAGATGAAAGCATAAAGAGCTGTAGCTAATTTGAAGGAAAAGAATAATAAAGGTAAATAATGGCAAGAATGATATTGATTTGTTCGATAAGATAATGATGTTATGTTGGTTTTTAGAAGAAATACTGCAACTATCATTTTCAGAGATAGTCAATGCCAATGAGCACCTTAATGGGGAAGAAGAAACCAAAAAAATAGTCCAATCTATTCCTGACAGCAAGAGGTATTTATCTTGTTCACCATAATAATAACGATTTTAATTCACCTAAAATACCTACAGAAAATAAACATTAGAAACCATATAGATGCTTTCTGCTCGAGGAGGCTCAGCATATGGAGAGGATACCATCATTCCCGATCGATGCATGACGAACTTCAATTAAGGCGTTCAAACTGAGGCACCACTTGCTTCTTCAAACGAAGCTAGTCTTGGATCATAATCTGGTGATTATTCCGAGTTATTCAGATTATCAACTCCATAATCCAAATAATCTAACAATCCGACGTTCTTTAAGGCTCCTTACTTTGAATCCACATCATCAACTCCTGCTAATAAAGACGAAGAATCGAGTAGAAGTGATGGAAGTGTAAATCCTAATAATTTTACTAACCCCTTGAAGATTTCTTTTCATCAATCCTCTCATGGCTTGAATAAGCTTGTCATGTCTCCAATCTTCTTTAGTCCTTCTCATATTCAAAAATACGAACAGCAGGCTAATTCCCCACCGCACAGTCGAGATTAATCTCCTTCTGAGGCAATTTTCAGGAACGATAGTAGCTTCACTGGATCATAATTCAAAATGGATTGTAGCAGTTTTAGCTCATAGATCGATAGTAATTTCACAGCTGGGATAGAGAAATACTGCTAGAAACAAGAAGCAACAGATGATTCTTCTTAGACTCTTGGAATGATAAAAGATAATGATATTCCCCTAGATTTCTCATTATCTCACTATAACAGCATACGAGAAGGAATTGAGAAAAATAGCATCGATAATTTTTAGTTATTAGATGAAAGAGAGTTCATTAAAGATTTTGCATCTGCCTCTGATAAAGCCAATTTCGAGTAGGCAATCACGGTAAGGAGGAAGATTAATAAGACTTTTTTTACTGAAAATAATACATAAAAATAAATAAAAGTTCATTTTATTATTTTTTTTTGACACGATTCCTATCTTTTTCAAGGCGATCGGCGTAACTTCTTATTAGAAAACGAAATACATTGTATCTCATTAAGCTATTCTATCTGACACTCTAAACCCATAGGACAAAATCACCTAGGACTTCATTAGCTAATTAGGATTTGAGTTCAAATGCTCCAATAAAATAGAAGAAGATGGGAAACAAAAATATTAATATATTTTCACAACGCATCCCGAGAATTAAATAAAGATTTTTACGTTACTGATGCCACCATCGTTTAATGAAAATTTCACGAGATTCTCCATCATAGTCAAAGAAAACTCCTCACCAAAATACACTCTCTATGTCAAGTAAGCGAAGATAACAGAAATGATCGAAAAATAGTTGTTGTCTACAATTGTAAACTTTATCAAAACGACATTTTTTTTGTGCGCTCCAAAAAAAGAGAAGAGCTGATGAATCTGCCTAGTTACATATAACTTACTCGAACTTAAACTAAATTGGAATATGAGAAAACAATCCTCAGAATCATCAAGCAAGGAGAGACACCGTAAGCGAGAACGAAGACAATGATTTTTAGCTAATAATTTAATTGTTGTTTGGATATTTTCTTTGTTTTTTTACCAATTTTATGATCCGTTTATTTTAACCTAAAAGTGTAGCATACTTGAAGAGAGAATTAGACGAATTAGAGGTGATTAATCTAGCAAATGCCTATGAGAACGCATGCAAGGATCCAGAATTCTGCTAAAACAAAGAGCAAATCATCAATTACCTCTACAAATAATTTTTCACGAAGCTAGAATTACTGTGCATTTTAGGATTAAGAGAAATCGTTCGGAAAGACTCCAGGAACCTAATTTCAATTCTGAATCAATCCCACATAAAAACATGGATGCTCACAGGTGATTCCTTCTAGAGAGCTGTTCCAACTGCTTATTTATGTGGGCTATTTGAAAAATCTGAAACATCTAAAACATAAGATACTAAGAGCTTTGCTGGGAATAATAATCCCCATAATAAATCTCACCATACATTAGTATTTGACTGTAAAAATAAAAAGTACACTACGGATGTAATCAAAAATGCGTTAAATATCTTCAGATCGAAGCTCCAACCGAACATAAATCCAGATAAATAACTTTGTCTCCGTAAAATGACATCATTTGTGGCAAACAATGAAGAAGAAACATAATCATTTTTCAATATTCTGGTATCTGGGAAAACCTTTAATATTATCACTAAGGATTCATATCTCTGTGATCACTTTACTTTCCTGCTTTTTTTCACGAAGAATCTAGTAGGATACAAGTTCACAAATTCACAAAAAGCTTATTTCATATCTAGACTCAAGGTATGTTAGCCTTAATCGAAAATTCTAGGAATTGGAAGTAATCTAAGTGATTTCTCGCTTTTGCAAAAATCAGATTATTCAGTGGAAATCGTAGATTTCAACAAAAAAGTAACAAAAAAGAAAGAAAGTTTTGTTAATTTGAGTTGTTTTAGAACATAAAAAACAAGATATCTTTTTTTATTTTTTATTTTTTTGAAGAAAGTATTTTGCAAAGGCAATTCAGTAGCTAGGAGCATGGAAGATGTTATTCAATAACTCACATTCCAATCTGCGAAAATCTTTAACCGTCAAACTGATATTATCAGAATTAACTTCTACCGGAATTTCTTAGTACTTCTCCTTACCTTTCTTTGGAAAATATATGAACCCTAATAAGGAAATAACCTCCTTGGTTTTACATATTTCAGTTAGCTTCTCACATTGTCACCTTTCATCTCAACTATCTTCATTAGTTTAAAATACTCAAATTGGTTTAACTCCTAGAAACCTCAAGAAATAAGAAATCCTCAATAAATACTCTAAATCATCCACAATAGGAGATTAAAATAGGACAGTATTATCTCTTTTATGAAGAGTATCTTTCTTCCTGGAGTTCTTGATAGTTTATTTATGTTTGCCCCTTTCCTCAGTTAGCTTAATGGGTCCATATCTGATAACAATGGTCAGCCAATTGGAATCGAAGCTGCAAATTATTTCGTTTTTCTGATGATAACTATCATCGTAACCATGAAGCTATTTGTGTCTAGGTACTTCAACTTGAGAATATCATTTCTGGGATTTCTTTCTGTGTCAATCCTTGCTTTGGAAGGCTTCTTCAACCCAGCAATATAAGATTTCATGAATTTAAATTCCTTGATTTTTATCTTCTGCTGCATTCTTCTTTCCTTCGCAGTAAATCAGGCTTCAAGAATACTTCTCCCGAGTCATTAATCCAAAATCCCTAAGTTATCCCAGAAATTCAATAGTTTCTTTGAAACCCTCAGGAAACGTGCTTATCATAAAAAATCAACTTCTTCCAACAGCTCGAACAAAATGCCCTTATCTTTCCCTAAACTCATCTAGAGAATATTCCAAAATAGAGAGACTGACAATATCCTCTAGGAACTCAACACAGTAACGAATCAATCAGCTTCTCCTTTGTTTTTTGAAAACTTGTTGACATAATTTTTGACCATATTATCTTGATAAACTAAAATTAGGAAGATTTATCAATCTCCCAATGCAAGACAAATATCTTCACATTAAAATTCCTTTAAGAAAACACAGAAAGACAGTACATTGATTTGATTTCTGAGAAACACAAACGTTCAGTTTAAATTGGATTACTCATCTAAATCATCAGTATCGAGCTAGCTTATGCATTTTTCAGTGAATATGAATTCAAAGAAAGTAACCAATTTAATATGAGCTTTGCCATGTCCTGCGTGCTATTAATCATCTGGTTTCTGACTCTGACGAAATTATTTAAAAAATATTTTGTCTAAATTAACCTCTGTATTTTTCTTGTCCGAGTTGTCACCAGCATGGAGCTCATTTTCTCAAGATAAAGCGGCTTAAATTCATTCTAGCAGATTGTCATCGCGATCGTTATGAGCTAATCTAGTTACATAAACCCAGTGATCTTTGGTGGATCGTTTTTTCTCATTACTATTATGCATTTAGCAAATTTTTTCATTTCTTATTAGAGCTTTGAATTTTATATTCTAAATGAATCCCTTATTCCTGGTTCATCTTTCCCAGCACAAACTGACCGCTACATTTTTGGAATTGTGGTTTTCTTCTATACAACCCTGTCATTAATCATCTTTATGAATAAATATCGGTAAAAATTAAGATTTTTTTTAATTTTTCACAATCTGAGGTTTCTTTTTAAAACAAAATTAACAGATAGGATTACCTCTAAAGACTTCATTTTTAGAGGGAGAATCACATATATTATGAAACCAAGAAAATCCAAGGTGTGCTATCAATCCTCATGCCAAAGTTTATTCGTGACAAAATCGATAAAGATGGTGAAGTCCAATTGCAAGAAGATTAAGGTGAAGTGTCCATTCTATTCTGTGACATCTGCGATTTTGAACAGATAATCAACGCTGAGTAGGAGAATATTGTGCAATTGCTTGATAAGATCTTCCGATAATTCGATGGTTTCTGTGCACATTCGGGTATGCAAAAGATCGAGACTGTAGGAAAAACCTACATGGCAGCAGGTGGACTTAAAGATGCTGAGAATAAGAATAATTCGAATAGCAACATGAAATCTAATAATAATTCAATAAATCCAGTTGCCCGTGCTGTGATTATGAGTTTTGAGATCATCGAAGCTATGAAACATCATACTTTTGGAGCGAATGAGAAAATCAAAGTTAAAATAGGCATACATTACGGAAGAGTCATCGCTGGAGTGATTGGATGTCACAAACCATAGTTTTCCTTAATCGGGGATACTGTGAATATGGCGAGTAGAGTCTGCAGCACAGGAGAGATAGGTTAGATTACTATGTCAGATCAAGCATACAGTGAAGTCAAACACGTAACAATCTTTGTAATAATCTATTTTATTTTAACAATTCCTTTTTTCTCAGGTACCTTACATCCTCTTTACGCAGAAGAAAGCCTTTGCTAAAGGTAAAGGTGATATAACAACATATTAAATTCAAAAGAAAGCTAAAACATCCAAGATGATGTCAGCGACTACTCCGTTATCATCTGAGATCTCTCTTAGGAATCAAGTCATGCAAAGACAAAGCTAAATGAAAAATGCATATTGTACAATTTAAAATAACAAACGAAACAAAACCACTATTTTAAAATCAAAATACGACGATAAGCCTATCGAAATCCTTGAAGATAGCAATCTAAAAAGCAGTAAACTCAGTGACAGTAACGGAAATGGTTTGGAGCAACAACAACAGCAACTACAGAATATGTAAAACAGTGGGAGCTCCTCTCCTAGCATAAAAAGAAGACACACAAGTAAATTTGAATCTTCAGCCTTTTTCTTCTCAGTGGAAAATGACAAACAATAAGAACTAAGCCAATAGCACTCGCTTGAGTAAAGTGAAGAAGAGTTTTAAATGAAGAATCTGCAAAGGAATTAAAAGATTAAGAATGAGAATAAACTCGATTCGGTTACTGAAGCACCACTTCAATAGAGCTCTACCAAGGATATACAGAGTTAGTAATTAGCAGGTCTTAGATAAACTAATACAAGCATGTATTACCAGAATAGTGCAAGATCAAAATACTTTTCGGTTACAATTTAAGAAAGCGAATATGAAGAAGATAAAACTCCATTGAAGGTAGCAGTTAGTGAATTTGATTCAAAACTCCTGATTCATGGCATTCGAGGAGGTAATAACAGCTAAACTCAAGAGAAAAATCAAGGTTTTAGTAATCAAAATATTAAATAACTTGGGTAATCAAGTGGTTTCATATACGGGCATGATAATAAAAATAACTAAGAATCAGCTAAATTATCTTCAAAGCTTGATTTGATTCATAAGAATTAGGTTTCAGCTTTGAACAATATTATTCATAAGAATAGATTCATGGTGGATGCTGGTGAAATTGAGTTAATAGAAGTTAACAACAACAATTAGAAAAGCATACCAAGTATTTCAAGCAAATAATCGAAAATATGGGCGGATAATCATGAAATGTCAGCGAATCAGATTCCATTAGTCTAAGGACTATCGAATGAGTTAAACATGGATATATAAATCAGCATAGTTCAAGAAGTTAAAGAACGAGAAATAAATGTAAGAAAAATTTAGAAAAAATAGGTGATTTATGTGGATAAATCTATGAAAAGGGAGAAATGTTGTCTCAGATTTAGTGTTAAAATTTGTTTGGATGTTTTCCAGGTTGAACAGGTTGAAGCTTTACTTGGAGAAGATATCAAGACTAGCAGCCATTTCACAACTAAAACCTTAAAAAGACTTGCAGACACTTCAGTGGCATTATTAGTAGACTGGGAGCTAATGCAAGCCTATCATGTTTATCAAGTTGAAGTCAACGCAAACCACCTCAAAAGAAGCCTGACTAAATGCATTTTCCTTTGTGCTGTGAAGATCAGCTGGTTGATGTTAGTCATTCATGATTTTCCCTAAGCCTTGTATAGCTCTTTAGCACTGTTCCTTACGGCTTTTGTGATGTGTGTGTTTCCCCTCTTGAAATTCAGTTTCGTAGTGAAATCAGCAGGCCGGCGATTATGCTTTTATCTCGGTTTGATATACTTCTTGATCTTAACGGGAATCTGTGCTGAGATCGTATTCATGGATCTTACAGGTTAAGGTCTCAGCTCTAAATCCCTATTTTCACTAGTCCTCTCACTTCCTATCATCTTTAATTACATTATCTTCACAAGATTATGCCTTTTCACGTAATGATAAATCTTCCTATTTCACAATATTTTCTTGCATTTTTGCAGAATAAAAAAAAAGTTTTTTTTTATTCAATTCTTTGCATGAAGAGCACCATAAGTGATAAGCATAACGGCTATAACCATAATTATGTCTATGTATTCTGGTGCGTAAGTCTAAGATTAGTCTGTTTTCTTGAGCTATTTAGTCATGGTTGCTCTCACCATGCAGATGTTTACATCTATGGTATATTCTAGGCTAGAGTTATCTCAATTCTAAAATTCCATACTCTTGGAGACAAAAGCGAAAAAATAAAATGATTTACTCATGTATCTTCTCCCTGAGCACATTCTCTCGTAGTTTCTCAGCAACCCTAAGAAAAAAATAGAACTTGTAGATAAACTAGATGATATTACGTTTCTCTACGCTGATATCGCTGGATTCACGAAATATTCCAGTAGTGTGTAGCCTGAGAAAGTTGTAAATATGCTTAGAATTCTCTTCAACGAATTTGACACACAATGCTAACGGAAGAATCTCTATAAAATCTACACAATTGGGGATTGTTATGCTGTCATAGGAACAAAAAATGCTAATAATCGGTTAAAACCACATGAAGAAGCAAGAAATGGTAAAAATACAATAAATAAAAGCTGTAACATATCCTTAATAAAAACCTATTTTTGGGGTTTTAAAGTTGTAGAATTAGGCTTAGAGATGGTCCAGATTATCAAGAAAGTGCGCTCAGCTATATAGTTTGAAGAATTAGAAATGAGAATAGGAATCCACACAGTAATTATTGCATAAATAAAATGCCATTTTCATTCCAATTTATTATTGAATTGCAAAAATATTTTGAATTGTTCAATAGGGCTCATATATAGGAGGCGTGATAGGCAGTGAAATAGTTAGATATGACACCTACGGCCCTGATGTCATGATAGCCAATAAAATGGAATCAAATGGAGAATCTGGAAGGGTCATGGTTAGCGAATCAACAATGCTTCTTTTGACTGAAAACTACTCTCCTACTGATTTCACATTCACTAATGGAAATTCCGTCTACATTAAGCATTTCCACAAGACAATTCAAGGATACTTCGTGACCTCCAATAATATCTACGAATGAATTCCTTAGAAACGATAATTAGCTAATCTCAAAAATGATAAGATACAATCTCTCTTTCTTTTTATATGATTCTAATCAACAGCAGGTATTCAGTTGTGATTCGACAGTAGTAGAATATTAAAGAATTGCTTTTAATAAAAATATTATTTCAAATAAAACAATATTGTGTATTTTTTTGTTGCGATTTGCAGCTTTAAATATTTAATGTAAAATATCTAAAATATTTCACGAAAAATTTAATCACAATTGGTCAATTTATGCAACTCACACACATAAGATAAATAAAAACAATAATTTACTTGGGGAAGGAAAACGTAGTTAAAACTTTATTGACAAATTAGCTGACTGACTGACCGACTGATTTTTTGTATGATTATTTCAATAATTTACTTGATTATTTTTTCCTTACAGATTAATTACCTTACTTTCAAACAACTTTCTTACAGTTTGATTTGGATAAAAGAGCTTCTATTGGGATCTTAGCTGTTATCCTTTCATGCATAATGTCTCTTTGTAAAAATATTTCAAAACTTATTAAAATATTTGGAAAATATTTAAAAAGAAAATTTCGTTCTTAGCTTGTTTTTCCTGGTATTCTCATTTGCTTCAATCTACATAAAGAAATGTCCAATGAAGTGCTTAATTTGTAAGAAAAACATAATAAAAAAGATAAAAGAATGCTGCAAGATTATTTTTTTATTATGTAAGAAATAATTAATTTACATTGAAAAATAGTATTGTTTTTTCTTCTTGAGATTCATCTGTAAACTTGTTAATTTAATGATTTCCTCTGAAAGATCCAAGAGATTTAATTCAAAAATTATTGATATTTATAAATCGGAGGAAATAAAAAAGAACAAATGAAAAACAAATAATTACACACGTAATCTGATGCTAGTGTTATTAGAGGTTTGACTATCGAAATAATCACTAAAGGTTGTTAAAAATGAAAAAGAATTGTAAAAATCCAGCGAAAATCATAAAGGAGAGGTGGGGAGAGCTCCAAATAAACTAAGAAAAAAATAGCTGAAAAAAAAAGGTGATAGAACAAATGCTAAAGGTCTGCGTATGTTCGCTGAAAAAGAAATAAGCTTAATTGTGGTACACAGAAGATAGCACAGGAGAAATTGTTAAAAGGAAGAACGAATAACGCAATTATTTGCTACAAGAACAACAACAACGGCTACAAAATACAAGAACTACTCGACTAATTTCAGTTCATCTTCACCAACAAATCATTTTTCACAATGTATCCTACCTAAAATGTGCTTTACAGAAAGCTGTTTGGCTTTCTATCTCCCTTCGATGCTTAGCGCATCGCTGATCCACATTATCACGCACTCAAATAAGAAGCTGAAAAACAAGATTTATGCCTAAAATAATCACAGGAATAGTCAAAATTTATCTTATTACAGCTAGGATAGCAATCTGCTCCTCCTAAAGATCATTAGCTTACTTAAGATGCTCGATCATCACCTTCTTCACCAAGACGCAAGAGAGTCAAACCACAGGAGAATAATAGTAATGCCCCTAGCCATACTAGATCTCGCTCTGTATATTCATAGCAAACTGTGCCTACTTCTTTTTCAAGTTAAAATCTCCCTCATTTATAATTAGCCCACTATTCATCGGAGTCGTCATCTACAGCATAGACTATGCCAGATAGACAGCTTCATTTATCAGTTGTTATCAAAAACAAAGAAGATAACCCCAGGCATGCCAGGATATACAGTCAACCGTAGATCAGCGTTGATACAAATCTAAATAAACGAGAAAGTCGAGCTCTTCTAACTAAAACTGTTGTTTATGAGGAATCAGTGCCTTAAGTCTGGAGTGAACTGAAATTTAAGGGAAAACTTTGCGAAGGTAGATCATTCTCCTCTGGTGTAATTTTCAAGGGTATTTTTTATTTCTATGGAGGATACGATCCGATAAAAGGAGTCTTTAAAGATTTTATTTCCATTCGGATTTCTGAAAATACACCGTCAAGCTTCGAGAAAGTGGAACTCACAGGATAGTCAAGTCCTGAAGATGCTCCTGGTAAGCAAATATATTAACCCAAAAGAATAAACAAACAGATAAAGGAGTTTTATAGATTTCTTGATTTTATTTAATTAAAATGCTAATTATTTTTTGTTCCCCCCCCCCAATTTACTAGGCCGTCTTTGCAGGCACGGAGGAGTTTTAAGGAATGGCTCAATGATCATCTTTGGAGGAAAATCTTCTTCTTTGAAGACAACCAATGACATGTATGAGTTTTCTTTTGAAGACATGAAATTCTAGCGAATCTAGCCGAGACTTTCAAATGGCTCCTTAATGCCAGCAATCGATTCTCATTCCCTTCATTACGATTAAAAAGCAGACAGGCTTATTCTCTTTGGAGGCTACTTTGGAGATACATGCACTTACTCGAATAGAGTCTTTTGCTATTCATTCTAAACTGGGATTTGGGAAGAAATTCACCCAGTTTTAGATCCAAATGAGCATTCTCCAAAACCAAGAGGACAACATGGTGCAGCTTTGAAGGATAACTTGCTTTATGTTTTCGGTGGCACTGATGGGGACGCAATACTTGAGGACTTCTGGTGTTTTGACATTGATCAAAAGAAATGGAACCAAATCTTGACACCTAACGATGCAATACAACCTGGGGTATTTCAAATAATACAAAATTCAATTATTTGATAATTTTATAAAACTATTTTATTTTTTGGCAGCCACGAAGCGGGGTATCTCTTATTGAATATTAAGGATTTTTGATCTTATTCGGTGGTTTCAAAGCTTTAACTAATGAAAGGAATGATTTAGTTATCTTCAACTGCTCTAAACAGCATTGGGTGTATTAATCTGAGCGTAGAGAAATCAATGATAATGTTGAAACAGGTCTGTTATAATCAGCTAGTCCTGCTCGCTCGATCTAAAAATCCTTCAATATGAATTATCATCACTAGCAATAGCAATAACAACAGCATCTCCCTCCTTCTCCGCTTTCCCATGTAGATTCGGCTTTCAAACATTTCAGAGAACCTTCCATAAATAAAAGTGAATTCTCCTTGTCTCCAACGAAATATTCCAGAATGTAACAGCAGTAATCTGCTCCTAAAATGCGCTTGTTCCTCCCTTTACTCTACCGCGATGAGGTATCTGCAATCATTATTAAGAGAAAAGAAGGATAGAATAAAGCCAAAACTGAAAAAAAGAGACAATTCCTCTCTGAATTTAACGTCAACGAGCAAACGCGAAAAGAGTTACTTTCTCCTATTCCTATCCTGCAATCAATGAAAAGTTCTCTAAACATGCTCTCTTCGTCGAATGTAACTCATAAATATGATGGAATCAATAGATCTCAGCTAAGAACTTAGAATCTCGTTAGTTCGGAATCTAAAATTCAAGGCAAGCATCCCGGTGCAAGAAGTGGATATGTTTCTGCAATTGTAGGGGATAAACTCATTATTTTCGGTGGAGATAGACATCGCATGTCGCTAAACGATTGCTATGAGCTGAATCTATCTCTTCTCATTGATTATGTTAAAAAACTTTGAACTTGATCAATTGAGTTTGAGTATTCTTTTTTCCAATATATTTCTCATAATTGTTTAACTTTTAATCTCCTTTAACTTCGTTGTCCATGTAAAAATGTGTCACATAAAATATATATCAGATTAACAATTGTTTTGTTGATAAATCCTTCTTTGTTTGCTTGAATGTGGTGAATATTCGTTGTCTCTATCCTTCTTTAAAAGGTTAATACCGAAGTTATGCATTTTAGATTAACAAAAAATCATGAATTAAATTTACTAATCGGAGTGATTTCCCACTATAAATTATTTAAAATCTATCAAATTAATTAACAAACACAAAGATTGATTGACCCTCTCCCCCGATTTCTAAATCAACAAGCAACCGAGCTTCTCAGCTAAATCATTTGAGATATTATCAATATTATTGGGATTGCTTAGATTTGCTTTCATTTTAAATGACAAAAAATACTCTTCAAAAAGGTTAAATAGCTACTGAGTTTAAATGATCTAAGCAGTGTGTGTGTGTTTTATTATTAACTCATGACGATTTTAAATGATAGGAAAACTAAAATAATTCCCTTCTTACTCATTTTACTCCTTAAGATTTCCTCTATTTTTTATTGATTATTCTCCAAAACAGACCTTAATTCTTAAAAAGTTAAAATTGGAAATATTTTTTCTATCTATGCAAGTTGATAATTAATATCATGCAATCAACTGATGAATGGCTACTATTTTTAGAGTTTAATCTATTATTTTTTATTTAGTTTCAGTTCTTTTGAGTTACTCAGTTAAAATATTTACCTAAAGAAAACCAAAAACTACCTTTTTGGAGTTGTTCAGATTATCGTAATTAGTTCATAAAAAAAATTCTTTCTCTAATATGTATGAACAAACCCTATTTATCCTCCACTTGAATTAACTCCAACCAAATACAAATTCATTTCTTTCAGTTGAATCCAGTGATGCTTCATTTCTAGGAATCATAGATTGTGCTCTTCTTGAGTGATTCCTTAATAGTTTGTGTAATTTATTTCTAAAAGGGGGAATCTAAAACCTCCAGATAAATAACCTTTTTTGAGCTCAATCTTTGTCTTTTGCTTGTTTAGATCAATATTCCCCTCCTCAAAAATCAACATTTTCACATATTATCTTTAAAATATCCTTCATTTTATATTATCAATGGGGAAGATCTAGTTTCTGTTTTCTTGCAAGAAAACAAATAACAATGCAAATAACTCAATCGAAAAAACCAAAAGGAAATATAATTCAAAAGGCAAACTTCAAATTACATAAAAAAAGATAGATTTATTTGGATTATCTATCTATCAAATCAATAATTAAGTACCAAACAAATAGATAGACAGGATTGATTCATCAATAATTGATAGCTCAAAAAATAATCGCAGAACCTTTCAGCAAAATCATTTATTATGTCAAATGTAAAAATAGAATTTCAATATGAATTTAAGAAAAACTCATCCATTAATCATCTGTTTTATCTCAGCAATTGATCAACCCAAAGCCATTCCTTGAGGATCTACTTGGAAAATAAGTCATCGCTAAACTGAAATGGGGATGGGAGCTTAAAGGTATATTATTATGTTATCATATATTCTAATTCTCACACGTGCATACAACTTAAAGCATATTGTGTGTGTCATTAAATCCCTAAAACACATGACTTTTTTAATAAAACAGGAACTCTGTTGTCCACTGATCTGTACATGAACCTTCATGTAAGCAAAAAAAACATTTAGCTCAAGCAAAATATGCCACTCTATGATGATTTTTAAAGCTGTTTTTATCAATTATAAAACTGTGGTTTTGCATGAAAATAGCTTTTGAACGCTGAAGAATGGGTGAAAGGAGAATGTAAAGGTACTCTAGGTGAGATCTTGATCAGGTAATCCTTTGAAACGCAATTAGAAGATAAATAATATTCAAATAGGAGCAATAAATAATAAAGAACAACAAATAGATCTCAATCGTTGATGATATGGATATTGCTTAATATGATTATGCGTGCTTATTTGTAATTAGATGCAACAACGTGCTGTACATCAGACCAGTGGAGAACTCTTGAGGGAAAGTGCAGATCATTTAAATTATGTATTGATCTCTTGTGGGAGCAGACCCAAAACAGAATTTCGTTTTGTTTATCAAGCACAAGAGGGATATTTCATAGAGATAGGTGTGTGAAGTGATAGACGCAAAGATAAATAAATCTTAAATATCAACAATTGAGTATTCCCAACAATAATTCATATTTACATTTCTCATAGGTTAAATATTTTTGTTGAAGATTCTCTAAGCTAACCAATATGTAAAAATCTCATAATATTTTCTCTTTTTATATGGAGGTTTTAACATCATGTCGGGGCGATTATTTTTTGATTATTTTTAGAAAGTACTTTAGGAAGTTGAGGGATCTAAAATGTCAAAAGATAAGACAATTCCATAATCTTCCACATGAAAATAAAATAATAAGAAATCTATTTTGAATTTGGATCGATTTGGTAAAAGATAATTCTTGATTTGAAGTTAATCTAGAGAAGATGAAACCTCTACTGATTTAAGCAATCAGAATCATGAATTTTAGATGTTTGTTTAGTTTTTGAGTATGTAATTTAATATAATTTAATACAAAAAATTAAAATGATTAATAACAGAGATATTTAGCTTCTTAATCTCCACTTCACTTTGCTCTCATTCATTCCTGAAATATCTTTTTCACGGTTTCCCAGGTGACTAGCTCTTCCTATCAAGATGTACTGATTTCGATTCATAATATCCAAACTCAGAAGGCAGTCTATAAAACCCCGGCCCAGGACATAGAGAAGAACCTTTTTAAACAATAGAATCTCTCACACTGTGGGCGAACGTGCATGCACCACTGCTTCGATATTTGTACACATTTTGTTTGCCTGTTGTTGTAATTGCACTGGGTGGATTGTATGTTCCCGGACCTACAAATGGAAGTAAGAACAAATGTTTGATGATGGATTAGAATACTTACCTGGTTATATTCTTCCTCTTCTTTTGTCGTTGTCGGCTATTGCTGTTTAGGGATGGATAATGTAGCAACCTGGGTTCCTGAGTAATAGAAAGTTCCAAAAAATGATTTGAAGAAGCTGAGCCTGAACATAAGGAGAATTAGTATACTTGTATGCTGAGGAGGGGTATCTTCCTTTGGTGCTCAGACTCAAAGGATTTGTGTAGCTACCAGGACCAGGTATTGATTTGCAAGTGCTAATGTACTTATCCTCTAAGCGGTAAAATTGAAGACTGTTAAAGGAGAAAGAAAAAAGGAAGCAGATAAGAATGGTGACTTTACATTGATTGGGTGTTCTAATTCTAATTGAGTAGCTGATATTGGACATTTAAGAAGTAGCCTTGTAAGATCCTGGTCCAGGTATTTTCTCATCTTTCGCGCCAAATACACCACCAAAATGGACATCCTAGTTGTGGTTATTACAACAAAATAACGAATAAACACGAATGGAATACAGAGGGAGATTTAAACGCATATGCTCATACATTCCTTCCAAGACCTAGAGAGAACCCTCTGGACTTATCTTTCTCATGCTCAAAATCACCATGGAGGGAGTATTTATTCGGAGCTGGACTACAAGATATATTAGCTAAATCTAGTTTCTTCCCAAATCCAAATGAAGTCGATCTCAAAACTCGCGTTGAAGGCAAATCATAAAATGTCTCGCATCTTTTAGATTCAGTGGTTCAAACAAAAAGAATCAATCATTCATAGGAAACAGGAAATAGACTGATATTCAGATCTTCACCCCCTAAAATCTCATTGCAAATGATCATTCTTTCTAATTTACAATTTATTCCCAGTATTATGGAATCGTTTATCCTTCGGGAAGGAGTAGAGTTGTTTCGATTTGGATATATTCAATGGAGAGTTTGAGATCTCCTAGCTGTTCGACACGACAATAGACATGTGTTTCTAGAAATAATAATACGATTAATACTCTCTTCACTATCGCTTTTTTTTTGCTTATGAACTACCCTAAAAAAACTTTTAATTAATATTGACTTTTTTTAGATTAACATAAACCAATTAAAATTTATTTCCCTTTCTTCTCCTAATGTGTTTGGCAGTTTGTCTTAGTTTTCTACAGAAGAAATAGCATAACAAAAATAGCAAGAGTAAGTTTAATTACAAAAATACTATTTGATATCTGTGAGTTTAAGAGGAAATGAAGGGAAAAAAATAGCAAATTTAATCCAGATTCAATATATCATAACAAAATACGGATATTTCATCTCATTCTCTGATTGTTTTTTGGTATTAATTCACATAGAATACCATCATTTTCTTTTAAATTTCTCTGCTGTATTCACAAGTAGAAGATCAAAAATCAGGTAGGAGATGTTTTTAAATGCTTGATTTGAGCGTTTTTCAATTTTTTTGAATGTGAATTATTATTCCTAAGCAACTACCTTTTCTGTCAGTAATCAGTCATTGAGTCAATCAACAAATAGAAATGGGATTAAGTAGTATCTTCCTATGTAGAATAAAGCTTACCATATGATCTATGCTATCCACACAAGAAACAGTTTCATTTTCTGCGGGCTTCTTAGTTCTGTATGCACAAATCCAAACCAAATCGCATGTAACGGACTCATCATTTAAATGAATTCCAAAGGGTCTTTCGTGCAGAACCAATACACGATTGGGACATACATTGCATAGATGAAGTAATACTTATGCTTTGCTTGCACATCAGCTTTAGCTTGATACAGCAAAAGCAGAACAAAATTCAGCTGCATATTTCGATCTTGATCAAGAAATTATGCTCCAATCAGAAATATCACAGCTAATGTCAAAAACATGTATTCAACCTTCCCGTTGTTAGATTGCATCAGTATTGAGCGAAATACCTTATGATTTAGTAAAGTATCATAGTACAGTCTATGTTCATTCATAGGACATTTGAGAATTGGCTGATTCGTTTTCAAGACTTCGCGAAGGTAACTTCTTGTACAGGAATCACAGATATTGCAAGAACATAGAGGAGGTTTATCCTCCGATTTGACTATTTTTCTCTTGCAATATGAGCATCTTGCGTGGGATTAGGGATACGACTGCTACTTTGTGTTCTTCTTCAAGGAAGAACTTGTTAATGAGGAAGCTGAGGATGCGGTAGAGGGTTGTTGGCTATTTGTTTCCTAGGTAGAAGAAAAAGGAGACATTTCAATATATTATTAACAGATTGATAGCTTATTTAAATGACCATATCCTCCCCCCTTCCCTCCCCATAAGTAGGAATTAATTAATATATCCTGCAATTTTCTCAAATCAAACTTAAATGTTTGTTAACTCATTATTTATCTTCATTTTTGCACATTGATTTTATCACACAATTCATCGTTTTAGAGATCTAAATCTAAGTTTTCGTGTTGTGCTAATTGAGAAGGCTAAAGTGAAACAAAATTATTAATAAGCACTATATATTAAACATGCAATAAAGCAATCAACCATTTCTATTCAACTTTTTGGTTCTTTAAGGGGTTTTATAACAGACATCTCAGGGGGTTCTATTAACCCCAAGATTGCTCAATAATTGTGAAATGATATTGAAACTAATCGAATCCTATCGCAATCTCCCTTCAAAACTCAGGTTTTAATTCATAGTACTTCGATCGCTTCATGACATCAAATTGTATTTTGATTTCTCTCGAATTCAGCAGCACCTTATTTAACTGTGTTAATTTATAAAATTCATAAGAAACAATAACAAAACCTAATTGATCTAGCAAAGTACTATTAAAATCACTAATCCCTCAAAGTATCAACCAAGTCATTGTACCTCTGGTAGTATTTCCCTCAGCATATGAGTGGAGAATCTATGAGTTAGACTATCTTCATATTCATCTTTATACATCCGTTTCTTTTCCCTTAACTGTATAAATAACTCTTTTATTAATTCCTTTGCAAATACCTTAGCAATCACTGCATCTTACTTTTCCTATCTGGTTTACTCAGTTAAATCGGTATTGTCAAAGTACTACTATTGCTATTTCTACTAAAACTCTTATGAATTTGGATATCTAGTGGAAGAATTCTCTGAGGAGGGAGTCAGCAATGGACTCTAAGTATGAATGTTATGGCTCTCATTCTATTTACCAGCTTTATTTGCTGTAGTATTCCCTTAGAAGACATAGTATTGAATTGTTTCTGCTGCTCCTTTGATCTTTGAAAAGTTCTTGTAGACTACATACATTGCGAGGATTACAAAGACAACTGTGCTAATATTAATCGATGGTAATAATCTTCGCAGTGCTTATCCAGTTGGTTTATTCTAACCTGCTTAGAAAGCTCCTCCTTAAGGCTTACGATAATACCGCTATAAATCGGGGGTTTATTGTTGTTGAGCATATGGAATATTTGATAGATTTTATGTAGAGTACTTCTATTCATTGAAATATTTATTGAAATTCGCAACTGCTGTAGGATTAGATCCCTAAAGATACTTATTGTTGCTGTTGTTGTTTCGCTGTTTTATGTTCCCGAAAGAGTCTTCTCGTCCGTAAGATACAAAAGAATCTGTGGAAGCTGTAGAATACTACTACTATTATTTCTACTAGAGCTACATCCTACTAATTTCGTTGTTCAGAGTCAATAAATCTTGTCTTATTAAGGGTTCCTGATAGGATTTATGAATGTTTTGATATTACTATTGTTACTAATTGATACTTTTGTAATTTTCCTAGAAATCCCTCTGCTGAGAGGTCTAATTACAGTAAGGACCTGGAAGGTAAGGAGATGATAGGTATTACCATTGTTGTTATGGCTAAGAAACGTTTGGGGTGCTAGAATAATTATAATATTACTGCGTTGGCTGTTTCTGAATATTAATCTGATTGCTGTGAAATTATTAAGCTGCTTAGAATTGCTGTTAATATTCTCGTGTCCATGCAGGATTCTATTCTTGCAATTATGAGCTTATCATTGGATCATAAATGTAACTAAATCTCTCTGCTTCCCTGTTGTACACTAAAGGACTCTGCTGATTCTTCCTCAATAAATAACTATTCTGCATCAAAGTCTGCTAGTTATTGTTTGGACATTACTGCAGTTAGTATTGTTTTTGTTATTCTTCTTTCGTGAGCATTCCCATATTCCCACTGATCATTTCCTTATTCTTTTTATGTTTGTGCCTGGTATTGGTGAGTTATCTAATATCTAACTCTCCAAGATAGTCACTTTCAATATTCTTCGATTTCTTCCCATAAGACGATGCTGCTGATTATGGTGATGACCATGTATTCTCCTTCATATTGTTATTTTTCAGTGTCTCTGCGCTCTTTCCAGCTTTCATTCTTGGATTTTTTATTCTACCAAAAGAAAAATGTCAAAAGATTCGCGAAACAAGGAGGGATAATATTTTCCTTCATGATAAGTTGTTCTCTTACAGATCTAAGTAATTCACACCTTGCGACATATCTTAACTGCGTTGTAATAGATCTACTTTTATTATTAATTTTTCTCACTCTCATTTGATATCAAAACAAAAAATTTGATTTGTTTTTGGATTTTAAACGGTGGATTTATTGCATTATTATTCACAAATATATCTTTCTCCTTCCATCGTTTAATTCTGCTAAATCATAGTTGTTCTTCATATCCTCATTATCAGAAACACCTAATCCCTTTAAAATAATTATTTAATCTAGCACACAAACATTTTAAGCATGTTTTCACACATAATGAGCATGTATTCACACATAATCAGCATGGATTAGAAAAATAATAATTTTTATTAAAATAATTATAAAATACAAAGCAACATCCAAAATCAAAGGCATCTTAATAATTCATTCCTTTTTATTCTTGAAAATGCATAAAACTCTCTTGGCCTTCCTTTCAAATTCACTGGTTTGTTTCATTAGGATTCACCAATCAATCATTATTCTTTACAATTCCTATCTTAGTTAATAAAACCGCACAGTTAAATCCAGATTCCTTTCTTTTTCTTGAGCATTACTTACTTTCAAATGCTAAATCATGGCTATGGAACACTTGAGCTAGCTTAATCTTTCATTGGCAGAGTCACAGCAGGATGCAATGTACCAAGCTATTCCCTTTTTTAAACAAGACATAATTGTTTATCACTTTTCTTTCTTTTTTCCGAATAATTATCTTGATTATTTGTTGAATAACTTACCATATGTTTTCGAAGTTCGAGTATCCTTCAACTGCATAATCATTGAACCCACAATTGAGCAATCCTAAGCAAGCAAATAACAATTGAATTTGAATAATAAACTAACGCAAAATAAGCTTTGTTTTACTGTTAGCTGTGAACACAGTGTCAATTGTCAGTCTAAAGGCGTCATCTTTGAGTTACACAAAATAAAAAATAATTACTACAATTCTCCTATTTTTTACTCAAATCGTTTGCATTATTGCTTACTAATCATCCTTGGAACAATAGTTGCGAGTAATTTATTGGACTCTTCGATGCATGGATTGCTGTTGACTTCGATGAGCAGTACGTGCCCATCTTCTCTAACCATGAAATCAAACCCAAATATTTCAAAAGTGCTTTTCCGTTCTTTGATAAGAAGTTTCCTCTTGATTCTAGGTGAAAATACCAAGCAAACCAAGCTACGAATCTAGCTTAATATATCACTCACACTCAATAGACTCTCGTGTTCCTTTAAATAAGACTGTTTTAAAAGAAAAAAGGAGTCAAATTATGTGCTTAATTGTGTTCATACAATTGAATTCTTGTTGATTTTGTACATCGAAATCTGCATAAGAGATGATATTCCCATTCTCAAATTTGCCATAATTTTTTCCATTCTTTTAAATAGCGTTATTTGTGAGATGCACGTACTTATCCCGAAGTGAGTGGGAACGAATACTAAACTTTTCACTGCTTAATCGCAAGTACCCTTCTCTTTAAATCAAAGTAAATCGATCAAACAAACTTGGAAATATCTAAAAGATAAATAGCTTTGGAGTTAATATTATTATCTTTCAAGTAAAATAAGAAAATCCATTTACTTGAAGAGATAAAAGTTAAATGCGGAATCAACTAGTACCCATGCTCTGATATCGAATTTCCGCTGGTTGATTAGCAGTGGATTCTCGATGTATTTTTAAATTATTAATGTCTTTGGAAGACTATTCAAGTTACTCACTTACTCTCTTGCTCTCGGCTTTCTTTTAGACTGCTCCTCTAATATCAAAAAATAGTTCAGTTTCTTGCGAAATTATGCATAAGATCTTTTCATTTTTCAAAGGCAATTTTGAAGTTTTTATCATAAGTTCTTTGAATTTCGATTGTGTTTTACCTTTGTAATTCTCTGAAATATTTTTAATACTTTCGACATTGGTGTCACTTATCTTCTCTTTAGGTAAATATTTATCTACATAACGCTAGCATAACTCACTAAAAACATTTCTAAGAACTTCTTCTCTTCCAAAGGGAATCAACAAAATGAGCAATTATGCGTAGGTATTAAGTAAGCTTATTCCTTGACCTCTGTTGAATTCATCTGGCTTTAGAATCCAAATATTTCTTCCACCTTTTCCAGAAGACTTTTATGCCTAGAATTCCACTTAAAACGCTCTAATAAACTCAAGTAAATTGCTTTCATATGACTCAGAATCGACATTCAATACGAAAGTTTAAGGAATCACTGACAGCAAATCCTGTTTTCATTCAGAAAAAATAAATTAATAAAACCTTTTAGTACATTTTAAGCTCTCTCTCTCTTTTTGTGCAATCCCACCTCCTTACCTTGACAGTGTTCTATAGATTAAGAAATAACTTGCTTTTGGATGATATTTCCTAATGATTTTCGATATGATTCACCATTTGTTTTCTCGCAGGAGTGAATATAATATCATTAAATTTAACTCCGTTACTCGTTGGCTTCCATCTAAAATGATAGCTTGAATGTCCATTCTACACTTCACTCCACCACTCTCTTCTTTCAAGGATCTTCTTGATGATTTCTGAATTATTCCCCTTTTCGACAATGTACAAAAACTACTACTTAAAAAGAGGACTTTACAGCAAAGAAGAAGTCTAACTCATGAGTTCTTTCATATTTCTAGGCTAAGCGGAGCTATTCTTAAGAGACACTACACCACTAGCATTACTATTAGCAGCATTAGCATTACTGTTATTATTCTTATTCCCATTACTGTTAGATTAAATACTGTAGTAATTATTAGATTAGCTAGAAGCAGTCGTAGTTGTGTTGCTATTATTATTATCTGATGATCTCCTAAGCAGACTAGGGATTAGTATCGTTGAAGTCAATTACGATTATCTTTGACTAGCAGCAATTCTCGCGATGGTGCTCGCTGTTAACGATGTTACCGTTGAATTTATTGAATTTCTTTTCTTCCAAGGGGTTTCCTAATTCTCCTACGATTCCTCTCTACCATTCGCAGGAATGTTCTTGAGAAGTGGCAAGCGTCTTGAGTTAATCTAATTTTAAGCTTTCGGGGAAGTATTCGTGGGACTAGATAGCAACGCTACTGATTGCTAGTCATATTTGATTGTTTTTATCTGCACAATTTTGCTCATACGATTAGAATAGCTAATGTTCTACAGTTAGTAGAGTCTTCTCTGCTATTATGTTCTTTTGTGCTATTCGTGTTTATGAGAGATAATAACTTGTGAATATTGTTAGAATCCAACAGCTCTCCTTACTATGCTTAAGAATTATAATTCTCAATCTTGTTTTTTTTTCTTTTTTTCTTTCTTGTTTTTGCTTACCAGAATCAATCTCCTCCACAAGACACTTCCAGGGGATGGGGGAAGGTGAAAAAAGCAGGAGGTTATTTTACTTCTAAAACTAGTAGAAAAAAACAACAGAATTTAAGGGAAGTGAGAATTATTGCTAATAATAAGCTTCGACATAATAAATATTGAACCATATTCAATTAACGTACATATTTTGATTCACTCTATACTTTAAATTAAATTCTTGTTTCCTTGAATTATTCTTTTCTCTTAATTACTCGGCTTTTGATTTCGTCAACTATTACAATTAAAAGAACACAAATACAAATAGACATGATTCATTTTTTGGCATTTAGACATAGGAGACCATTTTCATTCCTATTCAATAATACAGTATTTTATATTTCGCATCAATTCATTTTAAAAAGATTAATAACTAACTAACACTTATATTAGCTGTTAATTCTTAGTTGAATTGTTCTGAAGGATCTAATAACAAAGGTAAAGTTCAAGACATCTCTTAAAGAATAGAGAGATATTCTTCAAAGATCATAAAAAATTCAATATTTGGAATTAAATTGTGAATTGGTTGTTGCATTATTTCCTGCTAATAGTTCATCCAATCAAAATCAAAAGTAATGGTCTTGTAGCGAACCATTTGGGTGAATTTCCTTAAATCATACCTCTGCACCTTCAATATATCCTTAAACGCTTCTAATAACCCTTCCTTCATTTCAGCATGATTTTTTCTAAAAATCTCAAATGAAAAAGGCGCTTTTTTTCAGAGCCTTAAGTGGAGGCAATTCTATGTGCTCTTATATTAGAACTAAACAAAACAACATTAATAAAAAGAAATAATAACAAATACAATATTATTTTTTATCTTAATAGTGAGACAAACATAAGTACACCTTTTTCACACACAATATTCGATAAAACACATATGTCAGGCACTCCAACACGTCAACAGGTCGTTAAGGCATCGAAAACAAAGAATTTCCCATATCGCGATGAGAAAGCAAAAGACGATAAGAATTTGATCTTGATGAACCGTGAGATCCTCGTCATGCGAACGTAAAACAGCAGCAGACTCAGAATATGCTCCGTGTTCAGCAATCTTTCATCAGAATTTTCCCTCGTGGAAGTTGGAAAAGATGAAATATTTCATATTATCGACATGCAATTTATCGCGGAGTTCTACAACCCAATGGACAATAATAATGAGAATCCCCACAGGAACATCCTAGCTGTAATTGACAATCAGAATAGAGTCTTTATCATCGAGATCAATGTGGATTACGAAAGAGAATTCCTATCGTATTCTATTTTCACTGACTCAAATAATTCAGAAACCCAACGATGCTTGCAGCTTACCTGGACTGGATAGCATCTCTTAATCTTACAATAAGGAGGGATAGTTAGTGACAGAAGAATCAATCTCAATAATCGTATTGTCTAGCAGAAATCGCAGCATGTTTTACCATAAGATTTAGGTTGCAGAAAAATCGTTGCTAGTTAGAATTTGAAGCGAAACAGCGACAACGATCTAGATAGATTCTTCATCTATGGTATTAGTGGAGATGGTTAGAGCGTGTTTGAGATTAACAGTGTTGATTCTAGTCTATTGAGAGTATCTTAGAAATTATTCCAAGAAACACAACAATAAAAAGATGAATTATTTGAAATAATCATCACTGCGTATGGAGATATCGTCGTAATGAGCAGATTAGGTAGACTATTCTAACTTTAAACTTAATCATAAGAGGAGAGTAACAGTAATAGTTCTATCCCCCCATCAGATGGATTGAATAAGCTCTTTGAATGCTAGATTCCACTAGAAAACGATGAAATTATCATTGAGACACATGTTGACAACACATTAACATCATTATTTGCTCTCACAAGTAGAAACTAACTTCACCATGTGTTCTTACAGAAAGTTCAACTTCAAAATGGAGCAGTAGATACCTTCAAGTCAGCTGGAATATCTCGATTCCACTCGAAGAATTAGCTTTTTACATTTAGAGCGTTAGCTGCTCCAGGTTTTTTGGAGAATTGCATTTAGACGAAGAATAACTATAAATCATAGGATATTTCTCAAGCATTTTAGGATTTCGTGCCTTCAGTGAACTCAGCGAAGTATTTCATATACTCCTTGCTGACTTAAGATGCAGATAATATGAAGATATTTGCATTGAGTCTTGGCTCGCATTAGAATCTTATCAATGAAGAGGAGATTGCGTTTGTATTCCCGAGAATGCAGAAAACTCTCAACGCAGGAAAAGAGAAACAGCAATAAGAAAACTAGTTGCAGCAATCATAATCGGAATAAAACGTGCAATAGGTTAAGAATTTATGGAACGATCTTGGATCCGTTTAACCAGTAACACTTTCTCAAATGGCTAAACATAATTAGATTAATACAAATTAATTTTTAGGCCTGATTTTATGATTTTTTAAGCTCAATTATCTTTTTGAATTCACATTTTTTTACTAACTTTTTCAATGTTTCTACTTCCTTTAGCAGAAACCAATAACACCACCGGTAGCTTAAACAATCAAACCTGTGACGGCTCCAGTCTAAACAAATGACCCTTCATCTCATGCTGCTTAAGAAGATGCAGATCGACAAAATGAATTAAAAATGCTCCAAGATATGATGGAGGAATAGTTTATTTTATCCACAATGAAAAAGCCTGAAGACGAAGTTGAATCTCAATCTAAATAGCAATCAGAGATTGAAGAACAAAAGGCATTTGAACATCAATCAGGTTTAGAGCGATTCGATGCGAAAATGTTGGATCCATATTATTAAGATAATCAAGGTATTTTCGGGAAAACATACAAAAATAATATCAATGAAAATGGCGGAAATTATTCAGGAGATCAATCGAAATATCTACAAAATATTCAAATGACAAATGGATAAAACTACAATACTTGGTAACCAGCTGAAGAACGATTAGTCAAACAAGAATCTTCTCATCGCTAAGCATTAGCTGATATTGCCTTGAAGAAATAGAGATCTTCTTAGAATTCCCATAAATCAGTCTTTGATAGCAAAATGGAAGGATTGCTAATGAAATTTGAAAATCACATCAAAGTAAGTGCGAAAGAGAGGATCAGATTCGTGTTTTCTTTAATTTATTTGCCTAATAATTTCATTGTTCGCTTGCTTTCACCTTTCCTTCTGTTTCCTTCCATAACCATAGGGCAAGATGAATAAATTGGAAGCAGTAGTCAGCGGTAAAGTGGAGAAAATGAGAAAAGACGAAGATGTTCTATCTTTGGTTGAAAAGTGTAGTGCAGACTGTCGTGAGAAAATGGAGTCTGCGGTGAGAGATGAGCTTTAAATGCAATATGATAAGCTTATCGAACCCACAATCAACCAATCCCTTCTTAATATCTTCTCCTAAACAGAAAGCGCATTCGAAAATGGACAAAAGTTTTACAACGAGAAGATCCAGCAAGAGAGAGAGAAATGCAAGATTCAGAATGAAAACACTGACGAGATTCTCGCTTTGGTTAAGAAGATCACCGGGCCTTTCTCAGA
>Ga0302271_10000927_pt1 | contig 28865 bp, 23 predicted proteins | sample III_Bog_N1_1_FD_198767 | JGI IMG/M metagenome (GOLD analysis project Ga0302271, IMG submission 198767) | Peat permafrost microbial communities from Stordalen Mire near Abisko, Sweden - III_Bog_N1_1 | ecosystem: Environmental > Terrestrial > Soil > Wetlands > Peat | place: Sweden: Abisko... | reverse complement strand
TGATTACATCTGCAGTAGATCTTAATTCCTCCGTAGCTTTATTTCTGACAAGTGCCAGATCGAGACTTGGAATATTACATTTCGCTACCTTTTCATAAAGCTTATGAGCACTGTATTTGTCGCCTTTTTTATCATAAGCAACAGCAGTGTAATACCAGTTTAACGGGCTGGTTTCATCGGCTTTTGCAAGATCTCCGATAGCATTATTATAATCTCCATTCTGAATTGCCAGGAAGCCGGTAAGCGCATTCAGCTGCATTATTTCGTAGGGATTCTTCCGGCTTTCCACAGTTTGCCTGAACTTGTCAAGTTCTGCCTTAGCCTTATCTACTTCATTTAATGCGGCTAAATTATAAATATTGCTCATCATGGAATTTATTCTGAAGTTCGCCTTATCAGCCTGGGGAAAATTTGATTTCTCGATTTCATCATTGGCTTTGGAAAAATATTTTGATGCCTCAGCAGCTTTACCAGATTGAGTCAGAATAAAGGCGCATGTTATATTTGAATTGATGACAGCCGGCACTCGATTTTCCTTTTCAGCCAGCGACCCATATTCTTCAAAAGCAGTAACAGCATTATCAATATTCCCTTCGTATACGTAGGAAGTTGCTTTAGAATAAAGTGCAGTTAACTTCCCGTTGATATTAGGTGATTTATCAAAATGTTCCTGGTAATATTTCCTTGCACTTTCGTAGTCCCCCTTAAAGAGATAATTATTGCCGATTCCGGAAAGTGAAGCGGTAAAATTCACAGGATCCTTATCGACTGCTATTTTATATTGTGCAATTGATTCATCATACTTGCCCTCTTTCAAGAGGAGTTCGCCGTAGGAATCATAAGGGTTTCCTTTATCAGGGACAAGGCTGATATAGGTCTGGAAAGCTTTCTCAGCCTGGGGGAAATTATTCAGTGCCGATTGATCATAACCAATCATATTATAGGCACTTGCAAAATTCTTATCAATTTCGACAGCTTTATTAAAATGTTCAAGTGACGCAGTGAAATCATTAATTGAATAATAATATTCGCCTGCCAGCACCTGAACCAACTTATCAGAAGGAAATGAACTCAAGAGCCAGTCAAGCGCTTCTTTCTGTTTAGCTCCATCACCGTCTGTCTGTGCTTTTGCGAATAAGATTAGTTCCTTTTCTCCTTCAGAAATTTTGCCGGTAAGTGCAACGGCTTTCTCAAGATTGGAGCGCATCAGATCCAACCCCCCGCCAGACTGGGAGCGATACAGATATGCGAGAGCAAAATCAGGATCAGCCGCAATTGCTTTATCAAAAAGCGGAGCAGCAGCTACAAATTCCATATTCCCCATTTTTTCTCTGCCATCCAGGAAGAAACTTTTGGCTTCCTTTGATGAAGTAGTAACTGGTACTTCTTTAACCTGTCCCATAATGTTAACTGGGATAATTAAGGAAGCACTCAACAAAACAAACAATCCTTTTATTAGTCTTTTCATATTAACCTCCTTTAATTGTTAGACATTGATTTATAACTGGAATGAGTAATATTCATTGAAATAATACTATCAGCCCTGGTGAAAATTAGTTTGACTGATTGCATCTAACAATATTGAAAAGGAATTGTTTGATTTCACTTAAGAATTATAACTTCTGTTTAATCTCAATAGGAATAAACCGATCAAAATTGTTTACTACCGTAAGACAATACCGGAAAATAGTTGGTGAAGCCGAAGATTTTCTGAAAATATTTCATCGGGTATATAATAATGAAAGTATATAGAACATCATTAAAAGAACTGTTATTTTCGCTGATATTACTCTTTAACTCCTTCCTTTGCTATACACAAAACAGTTATAATACTGTTATAAAAGGTAAGGTTATAGACGCGAAAACAAGGGCAGCTATGCCATTTGTTTCAATAATTCTGGAAAACACCCCTGTAGGGGCATTGTCTGATAGTACGGGGAGGTACAGCATTAGTACCAGTAAAACAGCATACAAAATCACATTTTCTTTTCTAGGTTATTTACCGGAATCACATATCGTTACCCCGGGAAGGGTTCAGACAATTAATGTTGAGCTTACAAACAGTTCCGTTGAACTTGGGGAAGTCAGGGTAAAAGCTACAAGGCAAGCTTATAGCAATAAGAATAATCCTGCGGTCAGATTGATTGAGGAAGTAATTAAACATAAAGGGTCAAACAGGAAGGAAAGTCTGGATTATTATCAGTATGAGAAGTATGAAAAGATAGTAATTGCTCTTAGCAATATCAGTGATAAGTTCGAAAAGTTGAAACTATTCAGCAAATTTCATTTCATTTTTGATAATGTTGACACAACACGTATTGACGGGATGGATGATCTTCCTCTCTTCATAAAAGAAAAAAGATCTAGCTATTATTCCCGCCAGAATCCAAAGTCAGATATAGAAATCATTCATGGCGATAAAACAATTAATTTTGAGGAATATGTTGACAGTAAGGGACTTACTGCCAATCTTAATTATCTTTACCAGAATATAAACATTTATGATAATGAAATATTCTTCATGTCAAATAAGTTTCTGAGTCCTGTTGCATCGTCTGCTCCTATACTTTACCGTTATTTTATCCAGGATACCTCTATTGTTGAAAATGTACGATGCATCAAATTATTTTTTGAACCAAGAAATCCATCCGATTTCCTTTTCCACGGTTTTCTGTACATTACTGACGATAACAATTATTCTATCAGGAAAATAGATATGAGTTTCAATAAGCATATTAATATTGACTGGATCAAGGATGCAAGAATAATTCAGGATTTTAAAGAAGTTGGAGATAAAACATGGCTTTTAAGCAGGGATGAGATAGCCGTAGATTTTGGTGTTACAAAAGGATTGCCAGGGGTTCTTGGAAAGCGGACAGTTACTTATAACGACTATGTTGTAAATAAATCAATCCCTGATTCAATATTTAAAGGACCTGTCAAGGTTTGGGAGAAAGAGGCTTATAACAGGAATGCAGCATTTTGGGAATCAGCCCGCAACCCACCACTGGACTACTCAGAAAAAAACTTATACACGATCATCGACAGTGTTAAGAAGGTACCTGCATTTAAACGTTATGCAAAATTAGTGGTTTTGCTGGGAACCAATTTTCTGGAGTTGGGGAAATTTGAAATCGGACCGGATGTCAGCTTTCTCAGTTTCAATACCATAGAAGGCAACAGATTCAGAATGGGAGGACGAACGACTACAGATTTTAGTAAAAGCATTTATTTTGAATCTTATCTTGCGTATGGATCACGGGATAAACAATATAAATACAAATTTTTAACCACCTGGTCGTTGTCAAAAAAGTCAATTTACCGGTTTCCTGTTAAATCGATACGTTTGAGTTACCAGTATGATACTCAGATTCCCGGACAGAACCTGCTTGCATCAGCCAGTGATAACTTATTCTATTCATTTAAAAGGGGAGTTAATGATAAAATGTATTATATCCGAACTTTTGGAATCGACAATATGAATGAGTTTGAGAATCATTTTTCATATGATCTGGGATACAGCTTTGCAAGGGAAATACCGGCAGGAAATTTGTTTTTTACGAGCAACAGTGATTTGCCTCATGTCAATGAAGTGCCCTTTCTGCAGATCTCTGAAGCATATCTGAATTTAAGATATGCCCCTAAAGAGGAATTTTATCAGGGAAAGATATACCGCGACTGGATACCTTCCAAATTTCCGGTTTTAGGTTTAAGTTACATAATGGGATCTAAGTATTTAGGTAATGACTATAATTATCAGAAACTTGCCTTTACTATAAGCAAGAGATTCTACCTTTCAATTGTCGGTTATACTGATATTTCTGCTGAGGCAGGGAAAATATTTGGGAAAGTTCCTTTTCCCCTTTTAATTATTCATAATGCCAATCAGTCATTTGCATACGAGTTAAATTCGTTTAATATGATGAATTTCATGGAATTTGTCAGTGACCAGTATGTTTCACTTCAGATAAATCATTCCTTTAACGGTTTCTTTTTTAATAAAATACCCCTGTTGAAAAGACTTAAACTCAGGGAAGTAATGACCTTCAAGGCTTTATATGGTAGCTTAAGCAATCGTAATAATCCTGATCTTAATCCCGATCTGTTTAAATTTCCTTCTGACGTTAATGGAATTCCTCTTACCTATACCCTTGGCAGAAAACCCTACATCGAGGCAAGTGTCGGTGTTTCAAATATCTTTAAGCTTTTCAGGGTTGACATAATAAAACGGATTACTTATCTGAATAATCCGAATGTTACATCTTTAGGTTTAAGGGTTATGTTTAAACTCGATTTCTAATAGTTACAATTTGATTTTCTTCGCCCCCAATGGGACCCGGGTAACAGAAGAAAATGAATGAGATTATGTTGATGATTCCAGATATTCATATTTATCATTAAATGGGTTCTGAAAAAACATTTTCTAAAAAAACACGTTTTGAAACAGATAGACCCGCAAACAGGGTTTAAAAAAGCTTCTGAATTTAAAAAAGGAATTATGAGGAAAACATCAGGTGCACTCATTATTTTACTTGCAATACTATCCTCCTGTGTAAAGGAGAGGTTTGATCCTGCTAAATTTGATAAGACACTTAATCTGTCAGCCGGTGTGGCTTTACCAATAGGCCACTTACATCTTGTCTATGCCGATTTTCTAAATGACACAACAGCTAAATTAATTACGATAGCTGACACTCTGCCTTTTAATTGGATAAAATCCGCTTTGCCGGCATCTGGTAAGATTGAAAAGCTTATAATACGATTAAACACTGTCAATGGCTTTCCAGCAGCTGTTTTTACCCAGATCTATCTGCTTGATCAAAACAAATTACTGATTGACAGTCTATTTACATCAGCATTCAAACTTGAAGCTGCAACCGATTTGAATGGCGACGGCATTATTGATCCCGTAACACAGGGACCAATTGACATTGAACTTTCGGCGACACAGATTAATAATTTGTACGGAGCAGGCAGTTTTGTAGTATACGGTAAGGCGACTACAACAAGTTTAAAGAATTCAGTGCTCCCATCCTATTTTTTCGATTTTAACCTTGGAGTTATTGCACAACTTAAAATAAACGCGGTGAATTAATGAAAAAATCTGGCAATCTGAATCCATCCGCAACATTCAGAAAAAAATTATTTTCACTTATTTTTTTCATCCTTCTGCCCATTCCATATTTAACGCAGTTAATAAAAGGACAGGATAATACACTTTACTTAATGCCTGTAATTCCCCAGGCAAATCAGCTCAACCCGGCAATAATAAACCACTGTAGAACATATGTGGAATTGCCAGTAATTTCTTCAATCAAATTAAATATACGCAATACAGCGTTCGGTTTTCATGATGTAGTACATACAGGGACCGGATCTAATTCGGGAATCTATTATTTCGATTGGTCAAATCTTGAAAGCAAACTGCAAAAAACGAATTTTTTCCTGGTAAATACTGACATTGATCTTCTTGGTGCGGGTTTTTCATTTAAGGGCTGGTATTTTACATTTGGAATAGCAAATCATTCCGAAATGCGGATTGAATATCCTCATGATATTGCCTCTCTAAAGGATGGTAATTGGCAGACAGCGAGCGGGAACCCGATTCCCGTAAACCTCAATGGATTAGGCATTGATATTACGATCTGGAACTCTATTGGAGTAAGTGCAGCCAAAGAAATCGGGAATGGACTTACAGCAGGTGTGCGGGTTAAATATCTTCAGGGGATGGCCAACATAGACACTCGAAGATCAAACCTGGATTTAAATACTTTCAGTAACCCGATTGCACTGGCTGCGCAGGCGCAGTACAGGATTAACTCATCTTTCCCTGTTAATCTGGGGTACGCAGCAAATGGCTTGGTAAACAGGGTGAATTTCGATAATGCCCTTAATAATATTGTTGGAAACTATATTTTTAATGGAAACCGGGGACTGGCAATTGATGCGGGGATAGTATACGACATGAGTGATAAGACACAAATTACCGCCAGCTTTACCGATCTTGGGTTTATCTGGTGGAGAAAGAATGTTAATAATTTTAACGGATCAGCTAAAAGTTCATTTAGCGGAGTCGATCTGAACAGGTTATTGGCCAATCCCGGACAGACGAATCTTATACAGGCTATAAAGGATTCGATATCACAATCTTTCTATGCACAGGGATCCAAAAAAGGATATGTGACGCTGACGTCTGCTAAAATTTTCGGAGGAATTACATATGCGTTAACACCTGAACTAAAAGCAGGGGCAATGACCAGAATTGAGATGTATGATTTTCATATCAGGCCGTCTCTTACGTTTTCAATGAATTATATTCCATTCCCTATTGTTGCTGCCACTTTAAGCTATACAATAATGAATAATAAGTTCAACCAGGTGGGCGCCGGTTTAGCCCTTGGGAACCGTGGCGCACAGTTTTACATTCTTACCGATAATATACCCGTCAGATTTACAAGAGATGCCGGAACATCCCTGATTTGGCCTTATAATGCCAGAATGGTGAGCTTAAGGGTTGGTTTTAATCTTCTTTTTAACTGTAAGTCAAAAGACAATGGCCAGCATTCCAAAAAGTATAAGAGCTCAGATTATTGTCCAGCGTACAGGCAATTATAATGAAGTATAAGGAGATTCCTATAATAGAGCTTTTCGGCTATTAAGCGAAATATGACAGCATAAACCCGCAGTATCGATGATCGGCGGGATTTTTTATATTGAGCGCAATTTGTTAATCTTTGTTAATAACAGAATAATTCTGAATATTTTAAGTTTCTGGTTGTCTAGAGACTATGATGATCTTTAAACAACCATGAGCTAACTGTGTTTCATTATTGTTTATGAATAACATGATGATAACTTAAAATTAAATAACATTAAAAAGCGTTAAATGAAGAATTCTGTAATAACTATTATTTTACTTCTGCTGTTAAATATAGCTGGTAATGCTCAGTCAAAAGTTAATACTTCAATTTCAGGTACAGTGGTCGATAAATCAACGAATCAACCGCTCGAGTATGCAACAATTTCAATAATAAGCAAAGAATCAGGCAAGACTATCACAGGAGGTATTTCTGACGTAAATGGCGTATACGTAATAAACAATGTGCCTTTTGGCACTTATAAGGTTGATATCGGATTTATAGGTTATGAAGAAAACACACTCGACAATGTAACTCTTAAACCTGAAAAGCGGTCAGTATCATTGGGAACAATACTGCTTAATCCTTCAGTTCATAGTCTCCAGGGTGTTACCGTGACCGGAGATAAACCGATCATTGAGAGTAAAATTGATAAGGTTGTTTATAATGCCGCAAATGATATAACTTCTCAGGGTGGACTTGCAATCGACGTACTGAAAAAGGTACCACAGGTTACTGTTGACATAGATGGCAATGTTGAATTGCAAGGCAATTCAAATATTCGATTTCTGATCAATGGAAAACCGTCGAGTGTTTTTGGAAACAGCCTCGCCGACGCTCTGGCATCTATTCCTGCAAGCCAGATAAAGAGCGTTGAGGCAATAACAAATCCGGGAGCTAAATATGATTCACAGGGAACCGGTGGAATAATTAACATAATCCTTCAGGACAATAAGATGCAGGGTGTAAATGGCAATATCAATCTTTCTGCAGGATCGAGACTCGAAAACGGATCTGCAAACTTTAATATAAGGCATAATAATTTTGGGATTAATGCTTTTTTCAGCGGAAACGGCCAGCTGAAATCAAAAGTGCCCTTCTCATTGAGCAGGGTTTCAATTGATACAGTTTCAAAAACCAACACAACTCTTTCGCAAGGCGGTCTGACTGATTTTGTCCGAAACGGTATAAGATCAGGAATAGGATTCGATTGGGATATCTCGAAGAATGATAACATAACAGGATCTGTTGGCTATAATCAGTTCAGGAATAGGAATACCAGCGTCACAAACCAGGAACAGCTTACCCAGGATTTTTCAGGTAATACGCTTTCGGATATTTTATCAGTTCGTAACTCGGATAGTCATTTTAAAATAAGTTCTATTGATCTGAGTCTGGCATACAAGAAAAAGTTCAAAAAAGAAGGACAGGAAATGGATATAGTATACACTTCCAGTTACGGCAAACCTTACAGCAATTATACTCAGACACAGTTCTACTCCGGTGAATCCCTTCCTTATTCAGGTCAGGAAAGCATAAACCCGGGGACAGATGACGAGACAAGTATCTCCATTGATTATGTGCAACCTGTTACTACCAATTTTATTATTGAAACAGGTTTAAAAAGCAGCTTTCAAAGCCTTACAAGCATTGCCGATGTGAGGATCTTTCTGCCTGCCTCCGAGCAGTATACCGGCGATCCTCTGCAATCATACAACCTGAAGTATAATATGAAGGTCTATGCCGGATATATTTCAACAAATTTTAAATTGTTTGATTATCTTGATGTCAAATCAGGTGTAAGGTATGAAGCTACCGATGTTAAGATAGATTATCCAAACGCTTCAATACCGGCATACGGAAATATAGTACCTACAGTTGTATTTTCTCACAACTTTGATAAGAATGAATCACTCAAACTGGCATACAGCAACAGGATAGAGCGGCCTGAATACCGTGAACTCAACCCGTTCATAAATCTTAGTGACCCATATAATATTTCAACAGGTAACCTGTTCCTGAAGCCTGAAATCGGAAACAACTTCGAGTTAGGGTATAATACATCATTTAAAAAAGGCGGAAATCTTTATGTTGCGCTCATTGAAAGAATCAATTCTCATGACAAGAAGCAAATAACTACGTTTTATCCTTCTTACCTGATAGGGGATTCAACTTATAGCAATGTATCGGTTACAACAAATGAAAACATTGGTGAAGAATATAACTCAGGTATCAGCGTGTCGGGTTCCTATCCTGTTACTACCCGGTTGAACATACGGGGCAATCTGATGATCACTCACCGGTACCAGGTAACACATCAGGCTATAGGCAATATTTCAACAGGTTTCAGATCAAGAATAAATCTTAATCTTACATATCAGTTGCCGAAGGATCTTGTACTGGAACTTTTTGGCTTCTATAATTCAGCCTCAAAAACTCTTCAGGGAAAAAGTCCTCAGTTTTTTATATACACCTTCGCCTTCAGGAAATTATTCCTGGATAAGAATGCCAGCTTTGGTTTCACAACAACAAACCCTTTCAGCAAATATGTGAGGCAGGTCAGCAACACTACCACAGATAATTCAATTTCATCGACTATCCGTTCGATTCCTTTAAGGTCGTTTGGGATCAGTTTTACCTACAAGTTCGGAAAGCTTGAGTTCAGTAAGAAGAGAGATGAAAATGACAATATTAATAGCTCACCCTTAGAGGGTAGTAACAGATAATTAAAAAAAATCCCGCAAGATGTAAATCTGCGGGATTTTTAATTTTTAAACCCACCACTTTCTGAATTTTCTACTGAACCTGCGGTCGAAACTGTTGGTTGCCAGAGTAGTATTATTAGTAACTGTAATTAGGGTATTTTTCGGATGAGTTGAATCTTCCTTGAAAGTAATAGTATATGATGCGGCAGATGTACCTGTAACTGAGTAGTCCATTGTACCCGAACTTATCACCGGAGTTCCTTTGTAAAAAGTTATCTGAAGGGGCGTGGAAGAACTTACAATCTTTGAATAGGGATCTCCTTTTTCATTTACCCCGGTAACTGTTCCCGAAATGGTGATGGTATCTTTTGACAGATTAAATCTAAGCCGCGAGAGGCGCCAGAGAGCTCCGCCAAAATTATCATAATGGAGATAAGCTTTCCTTAACCTGGACACCACTCTGGTAAATTTCAAGGTGTCGGATACACCCGTTTTTGTGATTGCAAAATTCATATTTGCAGTGATGTTATCAGTTGCGGTAAACCTGGCTCCCTGAAGTCCATTGTATTTAAAACTGCGTGCAGTTCTGGTAAGTGTTCTTACTCCATTCACTGTAAATGTTGTACTGTCTGTGGAAACAGAAAAATGTTTAAATGTCATAGCCCTTGACACTAACTGTTTGTCTGTTCCATTCGAACTAACGACTACATCAATTTCCCCATTCTTTACAAAACTTTCAAGGGCAGTGCTATCCTGGAAGTTAGTGTAAACAAGTGTAATAACTTTTGGGAATGTCGTGCTGTCAGGGTGATTGATAGTGATTACAAGACTTCCACTGGCATCCAGTGCTTTTCCGACCGGGACCTGGTAATTAGATACCTGAAGCTGATCAACAGTTTTGTCTATATCCTGCTCGGTTTTCTCAGCAATTGCATCCTGAACATCAGAATTCTGTACCTGGTCAGTCTGCTGACTGGTAAATTTTGAGGTAGAGGATGAAGTGTTATCCTTCTTGCAACCCCAGATTAAAAATCCGGCCGTAGCAAGAACAACGAATAAATAATTAATCTTTATTGCTTTCATAAATTAAAGTTTTTAATTAAGATGAAAAAACATCAATTTCAAATTATTGTTCAATTACAGAACTATTAGATTCAGATAAATTGAAAAGGTTTAATCAACTTTCAAAAAAAAATCCCGCAGGATATTTCTGCGGGATTCTTGTTCTATTGTTTTACGAGTTCCACTCGTCGGTTTAGTGCCCTGCCTTCTTCTTTTTCATTGCTGGCAACAGGAGAAGTGGGTCCGGATCCAAATGCTGTGAGACGGGATGTATTTACAGAATATTGGGTGACAAGGGCATTAACGACAGCTATTGCCCTATCCATTGAAAGTTTAATATTGGAACTGAATATGCCAACATTATCTGTATGTCCGACTACATATAGTTTTAGGCTGGGATCAGCCTTAAGTAATTTTGAAATCTCCTGCAGGGATGATTGGGATTCTGGTTTTAAAACTGACTTTCCGGTATCAAAATAAATTCCATAGAGTGCAACTTTCCCGGTTTCCTTTATTGTACTGGCCATACTGCTGGCATCAGCTACCACATCCTGATTCATTGCCTGTTTTTCAACGAGGTTTATCGAATAGGAACCGTTTCCGGAGGCACTGATATCAGCCCATGATTCCTGACCGCTTTTGATTATTTTCAGAGTAACAAATTGGCTTCCTCCATCTTCATATTCATAAACCAGCTGACCTCCAATTTTCTTAATAGCATTAGTAAAGTTCCGAACAATCTGCAATGGACTGGGAGCCTGTGCATTATTATTCAGATCGTACATTATAAGCAAATGATGCCCCTCAATAGCCTGGATTTTTTCCTGGCTTATTTTGAATTCATACTTATCGAATTGCAGATCATCATATCTGTAAATATGATATCCGGGCATACGGGTAAATAATGCCGGATCTTTACTGCCTTCGACATCCTGTGCAACTAGCGGAGCAATCCCCGTCAACAAGACCAATAACGACAAAATGAGTTTTTTCATTACATTAATTTTATTTAAGAACAGGATCAGGATTAATTAAGATAAAATTAATATTATTTGACTAAGATTCAACAAGTCAGTTAACAATTGAAGTAATTTTTAAATCCAGTCATATGGGGTTTCCTGGTACACATAATAGTTAAGCCAGTTCACAAAAAATAAGTTGGCATTTGCACGCCATTTTACCAGGGGTGTTGCTTTAGTGTCATTTTTAGGATAGTAGTTTTCGGGAATTTCGATAGGCAATCCTTTTGAGAGGTCGCGTTCATACTCATCTTTCAGGGTATTCAGGTTATATTCAAAATGGCCGGTTACAAAAATCTGCCTGCTGTTTTTTGAGAGGACGACATGAACCCCGGCTTTCTCTGACCATGCGGCGAGTATTAAATCTTTGTGGCTCCGTATATCTGTAATTCTGTTTTCAGTATAACGTGAATGAGGAGTAAGGAATGTATCGTCAAATCCGCGGAACAAAGGCAGCTTATTATCAGTTATCTGATGTTCGAATACTCCGAATAGTTTTTTATCAAGCGGAAATTTCCGGATTCCGTAATGATAATATAAACCTGCCTGCGCTCCCCAGCATATGTGAAGAGTATTTGTGACATTTGTTTTGCTCCAGTCCATAACCTCTGAAATGTCATTCCAGTAATCAACATCTTCAAACTCCAGGTTTTCAACAGGGGCGCCAGTGATAATTAATCCGTCGTACCGGTTGTTTTTAATCTGTTCAAATGTTTTATAGAATATATTCAGATGTTCTTTAGATGTGTTTTTTGAATCGTGCTTATCCATGAAAAAGAAATCAAGTTCTATCTGCAACGGAGTATTTGAGAGCACTCTTATAAAATCAGTTTCAGTAACAATTTTAAGTGGCATAAGGTTGCATAGGGCAATCCGCAAAGGTCGAATATCCTGATGCGACGCCCGCTGTTCATCCATAATAAAAATATTTTCATTTTTAAGGATCGTGATTGCAGGCAGATTATTTGGAATGTTAATTGGCATTGCTCTTTGTTCTGTTTAATAGAATGCAAAATTATACTTTATTTATTATTTCTTTTATAATATGAAGCGACGGAAATTACTTGCATAGACAAGCCTTTAAGGAATCTGCCAGATTTTATCTTATCAAAAGATCGCATACGTTGGTCAAAATCAACATTAAAATTATTTATAATGATCAATAGAATTTGCAATAACGTATTGGTTTGATTGTTAGCGTTTTAAATTGATATGAAAATATCATTCCCAAATATAAGGGCTGTTAATGCCCTAACAGTATATTTCGAATTTTACGAATCTAGCCATTTCTTACACTAACAGACTAATATCTTAGATGTTCATCTCTTTTTCATTGAACAAGGGAATGTGTTTATTCTCTGTTTATCAAAATGAGACCAATAATGTTTGAAAAGATTGAGCTTAATTAATAATTTTATTTTCAGGTCACGAGAAAATATTATGAAGAGCAAGACAGTAGAGAAACAAAGTAAATCGACAGTTAATCAGAGAGTTAAGAGATCATCACATCGCAAGAGTTCAATGATTAAAAATACTGAAATCAATCCCGTTTATGCTGAACTTGTTAGCGAAGATCATGAAGACTTTTATAATTATCTTGACTGGCTTGGACTCGCAAAAAGCCCGGATCTGTTAATTCTTGCATCAGCCCATCATTATTATTTCGAAAAGGACGACCTTAAGAATGTTAAGACCGTGGTGAGTCTGAAAAAACTTAACAATATAAATAAACCAAAGGATTTCCTTCAGGAAATATACTCCGTGCTGCCTCATAAATGTCATTTCATTGGTAGTTTTACAGATAGCAGGAAGCAAAATGTATTTTCTTCTTCAAAAAAATCTGCAGGTCCGGTTGAGGTTCAGGGATCAAATTCTGATCTTACTACCGGTAAATGGAACTCATTTTTAAATGTGCTATATGGTGTAATAGACGCCAAAACAAACAGGTATCTGACTGAGAAAGCGGTCAGATCATTACTTGAAGGAACCGGCTTGAAAATACTCGATTTGACGGAATTTAACGATCTTACTTATTTTTGCACCCAAAAGGACGATCTGTCTGTGGAATAATTATTACATTCACTGCGTTGTAAAAAGTTTTAATTAATTAACGCAAAACCCCTGATACAAAGCATTCTGGGTTATGGATGTTTTTACTAATTATTATAGGCTTCATAAAGATCCTGGTGTAAAGAGCAGGAATCTCCTGAAATATTTGCTGAGTTTTATAGATGTCCTTGCTATTTATCTCGCCTTCCAGACAGCATATTTAATTAACTATACAGGACATGCCGGATTTTTCGTTTCAGAGAAAAATATCCTGACTCTTTTCATCGCGATTCTGCCCTTTTGGCTTCTGATTTTATACCTCATCAGGAGTACCGGGATACCGACAAAAAGATACAAAGTACTCTCACTGCTATATTTACAGTCATCGACTGCAATATTCTTCCTTCTTATACTTTTTTATTATTTCTTCAGATTGAATCCAGTTCAGGGGTGGCTGCTGCCCGAGCTTCCGTTTTTTGGGTTTATTTTTCTTTTTTTCGGCAGGATACTGATTTATAATATTCTTATCAGGTTTGGCGAAAAGGACCATAATCATATAATTGTTATTATAATCGCTGACGATTCCTCACTGCCCTTCATTGATAATCTGCTCTCAAATAATAAGCTGGGATATAAAGCTGTAGTCATTTTTACTGAATCTCCTGATGTTAAAGCAAGATATGAAGATTCAACAATTATTTTGCCTGAGAAATTCAGCGGAATTATCGGCGATCTAATAGAAGTGGACTTTGTAGATGAGGTACTCTATTTGAAAGAAAAAGCCGACTCTTCTACGGTTCGTGAGATTATTACTACGTGTGAAGATATGGGGGTTACCTTCAGACTCAGGGATCCGAATCCAAAAGGTAATCTTTCAAGCGCAATAAAAACGGATATTGCAGATGGCAAATTTCTGAGTTTTATCAACCTTCCAAATAGCTCATATGCCCTGGTCATAAAGAAAACTCTGGATATTAATATTGCCCTTCTGATGATTGTCGCATTATCACCGCTTATGATATTATTGGGCATTCTGGTTAAACTCACTTCGAAAGGACCGGCTATAAGCAAAGTCTCGAAGGTAGGATGGAGAGGACGCCAGGTAAAAGTTTTCAGATTCCGTACAATGTATCTTAATGCAGATAAGAGGAGTTTCTATGCTGAATCCAAAAACGCAGGTCAGGGTTCTGAATTTGAAGAAGACCCGCGTGTTACCCGTTTTGGAAGGTTTCTTCTTAAGTCGGGCCTCGATCAGCTGCCTCAGCTTTTTAATGTTTTAAAAGGTGAAATGTCAATAATTGCTCCGCAGCATCCGCTCGAGAGTGAAAAAATAAAATCGTTCAATAGGAAATTCTCCTGAGAATATACCCGCCGAATGTCTGTATCAATTAGCGTACTTAATTGAATATTAATACAATATCCTTACCCTGATTGTATTTGGGATATTCCTCAGGTCTTTGACAACAGACGATCCAAGCTCACTTTCAGTTTCCAGGATAACATATCCTATTTCCGCATCGGTCTGAAGGTATTCTGCAGAGATGTTTATCCCTCTGGAAGAAAAATAATGGTTTATTTCTCCAAGGACTCCAGGGACATTCTTGTGTATATGTAAAAAACGCTGTTTGGAGGAGTTAGCCTGAAGGGCAATCTCTACAAAGTTAACAGCTCCGATAGTTGACCCGGTATCGCTGTATCTTACCAGCTTTTCTGCCACTTCAGTTCCTATATTTGCCAGTGCCTCGAGAGTGCTTCCTGCAATATGAGGTGTGAGGATGACATTATTAAAATCCTGAAGATCATTTTCGAATGGTTTATCATTCGATGAAGGTTCTTCCGGAAAAACATCAGCAGCCACACCGGCAAGGTGCTTCGATCTCAGACCTTCTGCGATAGCCTTATAATCAACAACATCACCTCGCGATGCATTGATGAGACAAGCTCCCTTTTTCATCATTTCGATCTGGCCTTTTGAAATCATTTTCCTTGTCAGATCAGTCAATGGAACATGGACAGTTACCGTGTCGGAAACTTTTAACAGGTCGTTTAAACTTGATACTGCTTTTGAATTACCGAGACTCAATTTTTTCTCAATATCATAATAGACAATATTCATTCCGAGACTTTCGGCCAGGATTGAAACCTGGGTTCCTATATGTCCGTAACCAACTATCCCCAGGGTTTTCCCCCTTATTTCAACAGAGTTGTTAAACGATTTCATCCATATTTTATTATGAGCCAGTGCATTCTTTTCAGGGATTCCCCGCATTAGCATAATGATCTCTGCTATAACCAGCTCTGCAACTGACCTGGTATTGGAGAAAGGAGCATTAAATACCGGCATACCCAGCATTTTGGCATCCTGAATATCTACCTGATTTGTACCGATGCTGAAACATCCTATAGCAAAAAGTTTTGGAGTTTTTAGAAGTAATCCCTTACGAAGCTCTGTTCTGCTCCTTATGCCGATAATGTGCGTATTCAGCAGTTTCTTTTCAAGCTCGTCACCCGAGAGTGCTCCGCTTAGGCATTCCACATCTGTATACCCACACTCCCTGAAGAGCTGGCTGGCGTTCTCATGAATCCCTTCCAGCAAAACAACTTTGATTTTGCTTTTATCAAGTGAAAAATTTGTCATCAGCACATTATTAAGATAGTTAAAAATAAAAAGCTAATCGGATGTTTTAATTGCTTTTGCAAAGTAAATAAAAGAGTCTGGTTGTACAAATTTTTTCAAACGCTTCGCTTGCTTATATTTATTAGTTGAGCATTTTGTTTCCTCATGTAAATGAGTAATTGTGTTAATTATCTTTATCTTTAAAACCGTTGCAATTAAAAAATCAAGGTGTTTTAATCTGAAAAAGAATGAATATTATTCACATGCATTTTATACATAAATCTTTCTATAACCTGTTAAACTCTTAAATATGTTTAAATCTGATATCTTATTCTTCAAACCAGCAAAATTAAAAGTATTCATAGTCATTGTATTAATGATCTATGGTACCATTAGAGCTAATTCCCAAACGGGGGAAATCAGATGGGCAAATGACGGCAATTCTTATTACCGTATAGAAAAAAATGAACTGGTACAGTATACTCTGCCTGATAATAAACCAGTTGTAGTTCTGTCTAAACAAATGCTTATCCCTGCAGGAAGCTCAAATCCATTGCAGTTCAGCTATTTTGCTTTTTCAGCTGACCAGCAAAAAATACTCGTTTTTACAAACACCAAAAGAGTCTGGCGCCTGAATACAAAAGGTGATTACTGGGTGCTGGACAGAGTATCCGGTACTCTCAATCAGATCGGAAAAACTCTTCCCGGATCAACTTTGATGTTTGCAAAATTTTCTCCTGATGGTAGGTCGGTAGCTTATGTAAGCGGAAATAACATCTATACTGAAGACCTTGCGACTTCTAAAATTAAGGCTCTGACAACCGATGGAACCCTGACACTTATTAACGGCACCTTTGACTGGGCGTACGAAGAAGAATTTGCATGTCGTGATGGCTTCAGGTGGAGTCCTGACAGTAAAAAGATTGCATTCTGGCAAATCGATGCCAGTCAGATAAGAAAATACTGGCTGATAAATAATACTGATTCCGTCTATTCCAGAGTAATTCCTATTGAATATCCAAAGACCGGACAAAACCCGTCATCATGCAGGGTTGGGGTTGTTAATACAGAGGATCTGAAAACTACATGGATGAAAATTCCGGGTGATCCGGTTCAGAATTATATTGTAAGACTTGAATTTATTCCTGCAACAGATAATTTGCTTACACAGCAGCTTAACAGGAAACAGAATGAAAGCAAACTGTATATTTCCGAAGCTTCCACGGGAAATACCCGGGTAATTGAGGAAGAGAGTGATGCGGCATGGGTTGATATTTATCAGCCTGGAAACCAGTATGCCATAGATTTTACTAATAAGTTCATCTGGCTTCCTGAATCAAATAGTATTTTATGGGATTCAGAAAAAGACGGCTGGAGACATTTATACCAGGTCTCGCTTGAAGGAAAGCCGGAAAAACCTGTCACAAATGGCAAGTATGACTTTTCAGATATTACCTATGTTGACCACAAGAAAGGTTATGTATATTTCATGGCTTCCCCGGATAATGCAACCCAAAAGTACCTATACCGCACCAGACTGGATGGTAAAGGAACTGCTGAGTTGCTTAGTCCGGCATCTTTGAAAGGAACACATAGTTATTCAATTTCACCTAATGGCAAATATGCATCTCATTCATTTTCAAATAGTTTTACACGACCTTCACGGGAGTTTATAACTGTGGCCAATCAAAAACCATTGGATGAGAAAAAGAGCATCATGGCCAGACAGGATTCTCTAAAGGTTAAATCTCTAACCGAATACTTCAGGATAAAGACTTCCGACAGCATTGAAATGGATGGATGGATGGTTAAGCCGCAAAACTTCGACCCTTCAAAGAAATATCCCGTAGTTTTTTATGTATATACCGAACCTGCAGAAGCTACAGTTAAAGATACATACGGTGCGGGAAGAAATTTTCTGTATCTGGGAGACATGACCAAGGACGGTTATATTTACATATCACTTGACAATAGGGGAACCCCGGCTCCAAAAGGAGCTGCCTGGAGAAAATCCATATACAGAAAAATCGGGCTGATTAATATTCACGACCAGGCAATGGCTGCCAAAGAGATACTTAAATGGGATTTTGTAGATCCTGATAGAATTGCTGTCTGGGGTTGGAGTGGCGGCGGATCTGCTACTCTGAACCTAATGTTCCAGTATCCCGAGATCTACAAGACTGGGATTGCCATTGCAGCAGTAGCAAATGAGCTGACATATGATAATATTTATCAGGAACGTTACATGGGGCTTCCTCAGGAAAACAAGGACGAGTATATAAAAGGATCACCAATCACCTACGCGAAGAACCTTAAGGGAAACCTGCTGTATATTCATGGCACCGGCGACGATAATGTTCACTATCAGAATGCAGAAATGCTTCTTAATGAGCTTATAAAATATAATAAGCAATTTCAGTTCATGGCATATCCTAACCGGACTCATGGTATCTCAGAGGGAGAAGGAACATTTCTGCATCTGGGTACCCTGTATACTAATTATTTAAGGAAGTTTTGTCCTCCGGGGCCTAAATAACCCTTAATTCATCTCTGGGCAACTCTGGGTCTTCTCTGTGATACTCTGTGAAACTTCTTAAACTTCTTGTAGTTACACAGAGTATCACAGAGAAGACACTAAGATATACAGAGGACTATGAAGACCTTTTATATCTTCCCATAAGCAGACCTTCTTCCAGGATATGTTTTTCCATTGCCTTTAATAGTTCTTTTTTGGTGATGCCAGGTTTATGGTCTGGTATGAAATCGAGAGCATATATTTTAAAATAGTATCTGTGAGTGCCACCCGGAGGACAAGGGCCGCCATACCCAATACTTCCAAAGTCCGTCATTCCCTGGTGAGCTCCGTTTGGAAGCGATTCTGATTTTGGCTGATTTTCGGGAAGATCAGAAATTGTAGCTGGAATATTGTATAAAACCCAATGTACCCATGTCCCTCTCGGGGCATCAGGGTCGTCGCAGATAATTGCATAAGTCTTGGTTACATCAGGGCCCTTTGACCACGCAAGAGGAGGAGAAAAATCAAGATTATCGCAAGTGTACTTCGCGGGGATTGCAGAGCCTTCCTTAAAAGCTGAACTTTTAATTTCCATAATTGACTTCTTGTTTACAGAGGTGTTTTTTTATTAAGCTTAATATTGTATTCCGATTGACCTGATTTTCTGAATATTAGCGAATCAAGGCTATAAGTCAGAGGACCTGCTGCCAGAATAGCAATATCAATCATGAGGAAAACAAAAGGAGATTGTGCACCCGTAGGGCTCATGAATCCATTTGGAAGAGAAACAATAGTTGCAACCACCATATTTATCATAACTGCAAAAGCAGCAGGTCTGGTTAATAATCCCACGGCAATAAGTATCCCGCCTATAAATTCAGTATACGCACTGAGCGTAGCCAGTGGAGCAGAAATACCCATCGTGGCATAACCCTTAAGAGTAGCCACCATCCCATATCCACCAAACCAGCCTAAAACTTTCCCTGATCCGGCTGCAAACAATAGCAACCCGATAGTACATCGAAGCAATAAAACGGAAGTGCTGACTAGCTTCCCATTCGTTCCTTCCAGTAGATTCAGTATTAATTTTTTGTTTGACATAGTGCTAAAAAGTTCAGCTGAGCATTTTTTTGACTTCTTCAAGTGTATGATTAACTGTAATATATCCTGTTGCACTAACAACGCTGATAGAAACTTTGTTTTTCGAGCTCAATCGTGGGAAAAACGTAATTATATACATCGGATTAATAAAAATGGTACTTTCCTTCCCATTATCTTCGGTTTTGAATTCAACAAATTTAACTGCTTCCATAACACAGATCATTAATTTTTTAAATTCATGGTATCACATATATCATGTAACGCAATAGCCAATCTACTAACAATTTAAAAGCAGGATTTGTTAATCGGTGATCACTTAATAATTAAAGAAAAAGTCATAAATTTAAAATATTTGAATACCTCATTCGTCTATGACATTAAACAATCATTCAGATGAGTCCTAAAGAGTCAGAAAAAATCGGTGCTGTTTATAATGACGAGAGGAAACGTCTTCTCGTCTATATAAGAAACAGAATTCCCGATAGGGTGGAAGCTGAAGATATTCTGCAGGATGTCTTTTACCAGCTTACCGTAGGCTTCAGGGATATCAGGAGGATTGAGACCATTACTTCATGGCTTTATAGAGTTGCCGATAATCGAATCACAGACCTTTTCCGTAAGAAAAAGCCGATCAGGTTCAATTACAACGAGCATGCAAAAACTGATGACGAAGGCCCTTTGACGTTGGAGGAAATACTGCCTTCGCTTGGGGCTGGTCCGGAGGATGAGGATTTGAAAGAGATCATCTGGGATACAATTGAGGAAACTCTCTCAGAACTTCCCGAAGAGCAGAGAGAGGTCTTTATCTTAAACGAGTTTGAGGATATGAGCTTTAAGGATATTTCGGAAAAAACCGGTACCGGGATCAATACTCTCATTTCCAGAAAACGTTATGCCGTTCTTGCTCTCAGGGAGAATTTGCGTGAATTATATAATCTTTTAAAAAACAATTAATATGAAAGCACTTAGAGTTTTAAAATTCATTGGTTTCGGAATCGTTGGTCTTGGTTTTGTGACACTAGCTGTATTCGTTACGATGAGCTTGTGGAATGCATTGATTCCTCTATTGTTCCATGGACCTGTTCTCACTTTCTGGCAGACAGCCGGATTGTTTATCCTATCAAAAATTCTTCTTTCGGGAGTCGCTCCCGGTTCTCGTCACAGGGGAAGGAGAGATTGGGGAAGGAAAGATTGGAGAGGAAAGTATGATGAAAAATTCAGGCCAGGCTGCAGGCATGAAGAGAATGTCACGGCTCCTGAACAAGCTTAATAAAAGCCCCGCGAAAACGGGGCTTTTTTGATTAACAATATTCAGTAACGTTAAACAAATCATCATTATGATTGTATTATATTCTGAATATTAAATATGTATGAGGAAGGAAAGACTTGAAGCATTCAGCGATGGGGTATTAGCAATCATCATTACTATCATGGTACTCGAGATAAAAGTACCACTCGGTGATAAGCTTTCAGTTTTGAAACCTCTCATTCCGGTTTTTTCGAGTTATGTTCTTAGTTTTATTTACATAGGTATTTATTGGAACAATCACCATCATATGATGCATACTGTTAAGCGTGTTACAGGTAAGATTCTCTGGGCGAATCTTCACTTGCTATTCTGGTTGTCGCTTATTCCTTTTGTTACAGGCTGGATGGGAGAAAACCATTTTAAACCTGTACCTGTCGCCTTATATGGGATAATTCTTTTTATGGCTGGAACAGCTTATTATATTCTGCAAACTGTAATAATCAGAACTCATGGTAAAGATTCAATTCTCGCAAGAGCGATCGGGAATGATTTTAAAGGAAAGATATCTCCTTTTCTATACATGACTGCGATATTTTCTAGTTTGTTCATAAGTTGGATTGCCGAGGCCATTTATATACTGGTCGCTCTCATGTGGCTTGTTCCTGACAGAAGGATTGAAATGATATTTAATGGTGAAGAAAACTAAATTTAAGACCGAATAATATGAAAACTGCGATTTCTGCTTTGGCATCTTTGATCATTCTGGTCTCTGGCATTGTTTCATGTACAAATGGAAACAATCACAATACAAGAGATCAGATTGTTATTGACTCGTTGACTGCACAGGTTAAATTATTGTCAGGAACGATACAGCGTAATATGGAGAATAAGCAACTTGTAGCTGACTTCTACCAGGAATTATTCGGAGACAAGAACATAGATGCCATTGATAAATATATAGGAGATACTTATATACAGCATAACCCCTCACTCCCTGACGGCAAAGAATTTCTGAAGGAGGGTGCAAAAGCCTGGTTCAAAGGTGCTCCCAAAGAAAAGATTGATATTCAGCATTTAAGCGGTGACGGCGATCTGGTATATATTCATACTAAAGTTAAGTCGGGTAATAGAACATCGTCTGTACTCGATATTTTCAGATTGCAGGATGGTAAGATTTTGGAACACTGGGATATTATCCAGCAGGTTCCGGAAAAATCAGCAAATCCGCATCCGATGTTTTAAACCCAAAGAGATTATAAGGATAACGCTTAACCGATGATTCAGATATTGTTGACTGATAATTTGAAAATTCATAATTTCTAATTCGTAATTTCTTTGCACTTTTGCCCCGAAAAATAAATTTATATGAAGTCTTGGTTCGCTGGTGATGCTTTTGCTGTGATGCACATTAAAAACTTTCGCTTTTATCTGTTTTTCCGGATATTCATGACCATGGCTTCGCTTATGCAATCAGTAATTGTCGGCTGGCAGATCTACGATATATCTCATAATGTTTTATGGTTAGGCTTTATCGGTCTTGCCGAAGTTATTCCACAGGTCAGCATTTCGCTTTTTGCGGGTCACTATATCGATTTATGGAACAGGCGAAGAATAGTTAAGTATACAATGCTTCTGCTTGTCCTTGGTGCTATTATTCTTCTGATCTATAGTTCAAATGCAGCATATTTTTCTGCAAAATTCGGTATGCTTCCTGTGTTCTTTACGATCTTTCTGACAGGATTAGCCCGTGGAGTATTAGGGCCTGCGCAGGTCGCATTAATGGGCCAGTTGGTACCAAGGAATCTATATGCGAATGCAGCTACATGGAACAGCGCAAACTGGCAGGTGGCTGCAGTTATGGGACCGGCTATTGGCGGAATGGTTTACGGCTTCTGGGGAATAATACCGGCTTACTCCCTGGTTTTGGGTTTATATTCACTCGCATTTTTCATGATTATGTTTATTAAAACAGATAAACATGAATTGATTGAAACTGCAGAAGGGGTATTCACAAGGATAAAAAGCGGTATCAGTTTTGTTTTTAAGACTCCCGAACTGCTGGGTGCCTTTACGCTCGACATGTTCGCTGTTCTGTTTGGCGGAGCGGTTGCAATGCTTCCGGTATTTGCATCCGATATTCTGAAAGTTGGTCCTCAGGGATTAGGTCTCCTGAGAGCATGTCCTTCAATTGGCGCCACCCTGATGGCTTTTGTGCTGATGTTCAGACCACCTTCAAGGGAAACAGGTAAGATCCTTTTCATCTGTGTAAGCGGATTTGGATTATGTATGATAGGCTTCGGACTCTCCCGCAGTTTTTTACTTTCAGCAGCACTTCTGATACTCAGTGGCGCATTTGATAATGTCAGTGTTGTAATAAGAGGCACCATACTTCAACTTTTTACACCTGATGAAATGCGGGGAAGAGTGGCATCAGTCAACAGCATATTTATAGGTTCCTCAAATGAGCTTGGAGCATTTGAATCAGGGGTAACCGCAAAACTTATGGGACTGGTAACTTCAGTTGTTTTCGGTGGCATAATGACTCTCGCAGTAGTATTTACCACTCTGAAAATCAATAAGCCACTCAGGAAACTGTCACTTAAGACTAAAATGTAATTTATTTTCTTTCAAAATAATTGCCAAATCTTTGCAAGCCCATATTGGACTTCATTCGGGATTCAGAGTCTCCCTGCAAAATTCATTTTTACGGAACTCCAGTTTAAATTACAAAACCACGCTAAATACGTGGGGAGATTCCCCCATATCGTCTAACCTTCACATGATCAGGAATAGCATTCTTGATAATGACAAGATCTATTAAGAGGACCGGACTACACTTTATAAGATCCCTCATTACACAAAACCTTCACCTGTTCAGGAATGGCATTCTTGATAATAACAAGATCGATTAAGAGGACCTGACTACACTTTGTTAGATCCCTCATTACACAAAACCTTCACCTGTTCAGGTTTTGCTACATTCGGGATGACAGGTTCAGTAAAGTAAGAAAGGGGAGGGAAGGACGGCGATTTGGTCAAAATCCTCTGAAATATTTAATTCTGCTTCAAATCGCCGTCCTTCCCTCCCCTAAAAAATAAAAGCGACGCTGTCATTCTGAGCGAAGCGAAGAATCTCCTGCTAATCCACAAATCTTGCAAAAAAAAACGGCTTGAGTTACGAAGCGAAGAATCTCTCGATTAATACATTAATCTCGCAGAAAGAACTAGCGTTAGTTGCGAAGCGAAGAATCTCTCGATTAATACATTAATCTCGCAGAAAGAACTAGCGTTAGTTGCGAAGCGAAGAATCTCCTGATTAATATATAAATCTCGCTGAAAGAACCAGCGTTAATAACAAAAAGTGAAATCGAATACTACTTTTGGAATCAGCAATTCTTAAAAACTTTTAATAGTAGTTAGAACAGGAATTTGTTACTCAAACCACAGCAACTAACACCGGATTGTATTGCGGGACTGTAAACAAAATAACCGGGAAAATGGCACGGATTACAAATCAGCACCCGCGAGTTTGTAATCCGTGATCACTGGGAAATGAACGTGGTTATTAATTTATCCCCATCTTTTTTGCAATAGCAGCAGGAATAGCATTTTTATTCACCATGATGTTCGTTGTTCTAAGCATCACAAAGGGTTTGGAGACAAAAATAAAGCCATCATATTTCCCCATTACACCCCAGGAATTCTTTACTTTGTAAAAGGTATTACCAGCCTGATCAGTAGCCAGTCCAACAATATGCATTCCATGATCGTCAGTGGTAGTGTAGTTGTCAAATTCTTTTTGTCTGAGCTCCTGAGTAATTACTTTTTCCGGATGAGGTCCCTTGAATACATTAGACACTTCTTCTTCAGTCATCTCGTTCCAGTTTTTTTCAGGAATAATTGCCACCCCCTGTTTCATTGAGAATCCTTTGTCGCTCATATCACTTGCCCAACCTACTGTGTAACCATTTGATACAGAATTGTCTATGATCTGAACCAAATCCTCAAGAGGGACATTATAGAAAGATCCTGAAGCCCAATTGTCAGGAATCTCAAGAACACACTGCTTATAGAATGGATGGTGACTGAATGAGGTCAGGAGAATATAGTCGTCAGGATTTATGCCAAGCTCTTTTGTGAAAGTAGCCGGAGTATATGACTTTCCTTCGTAAGTAAATGATTCGGGTATTTTCCCAAGATATGCATCGAGGATTCCATTTAGTCCGGCAAACCATGCGGTCGTTAGTTTGGAATTTTTTATCACAGCGTCCATATAACCCTTTAATACGCCATCCATTTCACTGTGATTATGCTTTACTTCACCGTAATTCAATCCTGGATACGCTATATCAGGGATTAATCCTACTTCACGAATTCCACTAAGCACGTCTCCATACTCTCCTCCTCCGGCAAATGATGAACTTCCATGCATCCTTGCATACATCTGTGCCTTTTTTTCATAAGTATGCCTTACAATGAACATTTCAGAGAGGTCAAATGGTTTCTTTCCCATTCTGAGTAATTCCGATTCAAGCATTGAAATTCCAGAGAAACACCAACAGGTTGAAGTTGCACTCTGATTCTTAACAGGAGTGCAGGCCAGATCTTTCTTTATTGTAAAGGTATATCCTGTTTCCTGACCGAATGATAATGTACTGACAAGAAAGAATAGCAGGGAAAGTTTAATCAATTTGTTCATAGTATTGAATTATAAGATTTAACAATCAGTTTTATTAATGTTACAGCACGTAAAATACACTATATGATTTTTCAAATCTAATTATTTGAATTCATTATTTTATAGGATTATTATCATATTAATGAGAGGAGAAAATAGTTTTCATGAATAATTATCTTTATTCCTTTGAATATTCCTTATATAAAAATGTAAGATGCTTGATTTTAAATTGATTTTGCAAAACGATAATGTGATGTTAAGGCCATTGGTAACCGGTGATTTTATTCCGTTTTTAAAATTAACCGGTGATAAACCGATGTGGATATGGTTTACAAATGATCTGTCAGTTGAACAGGAGCTGAAGTACTGGGTCGATACCGGAGTTAATGATATTAAAAGCAAAACCAGGCTGGCTTTTGCAATTATTGACAAATCGACCGGCATTCTGATGGGTTCAACTAGCTTTGGAAATATTTCTTATCGCGACAAGAGAATTGAAATCGGCTGGACATGGTTGGGAAAACAATTTCAGGGGAAGGGTATTAATGACCATGTAAAAAAATTGATGCTGGAATACTCATTCAATATACTGGATTTTGAACGGGTTGAGTTCAAAACCGATGTATTAAATATACCTGCAAGAAAAGCGTTGCTCAGGATCGGTGCGACCGAAGAGGGAATACTTAGAAGCCATACCTTAATGACGCATTCCAGGCGGAGAGATACTATTTACTATAGTGTATTGAAATCAGAATGGTTACTATTTAAATCTCCTCTCTGACATTATACCTTTGGTCCGTTACACCGTTGTGCATTATTTAGTCCCTGACCACTTTTCCCAGAGGGCCTTATTATCCAGCATCTTGATGTAAAAACCCCCGACAACACTTCTTGCCTGGAATCCTACCATTTGAGCATTATCAACTATATACCAGTCGGAAACAGGTACCCTGTTTGGTGTCTTATCTGCAAAATGGTATACTGGATCGAAGATAGTCCTGAAATCGGTTATATTATCAGCAAGTGTTGCACTCCACGTTATCCAGTCATTTTTGGAATATCTTTCCCGGCTGTCAAGGGGCAAGCCGAATTCTGCGACAGAGGCTTTATAAAAGCTGATCTCACGCTCCAATACCTCTTTTGGGAAGAGTTTAAATCCCAGTAGTTTATCCCAGACAAGGTTGTACTTCTGGCTCCAGGTTGATTTCTGATCGTAAGCCAGTAATGTATGGTTCCCTTCTGTCGCTAGTTTTACCCAGTCCTTTGCCATTGCTGCTGCTTTTTCTGCCGCCACAGATGCTTTATCCTTATATCCATTCATTTCACAAAGTAAAGAATATGAGCGCAATGCAATAATTGCCTTAGCTGAAAGGTTGACGTTATGAGCAAGATGACCCGCAAAATCATCTGTGCACAGTTGTTTGTCAGGATCAAAACCTTTAGAGATAAGATAGTCTGCCCATTTTTCTAAGACCGGCCAGTATTGTTTTGCAAAATCAGCATTCCCTTCAACTCTCGCCAGTGCTGCGATCATTATAATCATATTCCCTGTTTCCTCAACAGGCATCTGGTCGGTTTCATCTTTCTCCCCTCCTCCATAAACCTGTCCGGTGGCATATGGATACTGTCCAAGGTCATGAGGTGCAAACGGGAAATTCCATCGTTTTGAAGACGCATAATCAAGAACAGGACGGAGCATTGCTTTAGTAAGAAGTGGACTGAACAACAATGTAAAAGGCGAGAAAGGATATATAACATCAACTGTACCTATGCATCCATTACTGAAATTTTCTTTCGGGAAGAAAAGGGGATTACCTTTAGTATCAGCAACCAGCTTGTGGGCGGCTATACACTGCCGATATACCAGAGCGCACATCTGAGCATATTTTTCACCGCCTGCGCTATTAAGATCTGCCATAAGCTCTTTATCGAACGCGTTGCAGGCTTTTATTAAACCGGGGTATTCTGAAGATGCTGTTACAAGAAGGTCCTCGAATGAGAGTCCGTTGTGACGCCACCAGGCTCTCAGATCGTTTTCAAAATATTTTATTGAATAAATATCATCATAAGCAATCATCGCCCAGATATTTACAGATGCCGGGCCAATTTTGCCAAGATCCCACGAAGCTGCCATGGAAATGTAGTCATCCTTAACTTTTTTTGGTACTGTATAAGTCAGTGATTCAGGAAGTTTTCCTGTTTTTGTGAAAGAAGATGATAGATTGTCCCTCTGAGCAACCGATATTGAAACATTCTGGGATTCGGGAACTGAGAGATAGGCATACCCCCAGTCGATACGGACATTATCACCTGGTTTATTTAGATATCTTTGGTCGACAGTACCGGTTTTTGCTGTTTTCAATCCTCTTATAACAGGCAGATCCCAGGTAACCATTTGTTCAGTGCTGTTTACCGAGAGTTCCGAACCACAATCAAAATAAACTTTAATATCATGGATTTTACTATCTGTAGATTCTATTTTCCAGGTTATATATGTGACAGGACGCGACATTACATCTATATCCTTAACCAGCAAGGGAGAGGTAAAAGTCAAAGTGATTTTTACACTACTATTCCCAAAAACATATATAGTATTTGTCGGGTAAACCTTCAGCGACAATTGCTTCATCGGCTCAACATAACTTGGATTACTACCCATAATTCTGTATGTTTTGCCGTCAATCTTAATCATGCTGTGAAGTGGATTTCTTGCACCTGTCCAATGAACAGTCTCCATATCTGTTAGTCTGTCAGATGGTGACCAGATGCTGAAATACGGATCATGTGCAACCAATGGTACTGATGGTGGCCGGAATTGATCTGACACAATGCCTGTTGACTGAGATCTTGTGATAATACAAATTGTCAGAATTGCCAGAATCAGTGCTGCTGTTCTCTTCATATTAGTTTCGTTTGGAGGTAAATTAATGGTACTCAAAAATAACTTAAAATCTTATAATGGTATTGCAGAAGTGTATTTAAACAAGTTTTTAATAAATTTATACTTTTAATTTCATTGCCTATGTCCGGGAGGCTCAGAAAATTATTAAAGTTGTTGTGTTTCATGTTAATCATGAGCTCCGCTCCAATGACGGGTCAAATACTCCTGGATACAAGCGCCTTAAATCTTGTAAAGAAAGATGTCGACAACATTTATAATTATAAGTTTAAGGAAGCAGAAGAGGAGTACTCAAAAATTGTGCGCTTATACCCAGGTCATCCGATTGTATAT
>Ga0302271_10000926_pt1 | contig 28921 bp, 24 predicted proteins | sample III_Bog_N1_1_FD_198767 | JGI IMG/M metagenome (GOLD analysis project Ga0302271, IMG submission 198767) | Peat permafrost microbial communities from Stordalen Mire near Abisko, Sweden - III_Bog_N1_1 | ecosystem: Environmental > Terrestrial > Soil > Wetlands > Peat | place: Sweden: Abisko... | reverse complement strand
AGTATTTTTTTAAACCCAGAGATAATCAGAAATCAAGCATCGATATTTCGAGTAGTTCAAGGCAAACTCTACAGCTTTAGTTTCCTGTAATCAGATAGAAGAACTTTACCCGTATCTTGCTGGTTCTATTTAAAGGGAGAAAAACTACCACTACTGTTCAGCTCTGCTACTATTCCCAAATCTTGTCTATGACTTCAACCAAGGCTCAGGATAAACCCCCAGCTGAGCAAATCACCTCACGTCTTCGATAACTTTTTGAAAACACTGAGAAAAATACCAAGACCAAAGATAACATTCGAGAGATCAGCCATATTGGCAGACATCATGGGTTTGGAGAGGACTCTGAGATCAGACTGTAAGCTTATATGCTTCTACTTGGCATAGAAAATCAAGAAATCATAGCTCCCTTCGTTCCACGTAAGATTCCTTCATTGAGAGTGTCACTAACCAACCATTTTCTCCAATTGATGTTAATAAAAAGACGTCGCTAGTCCTGGAGAAGAAGCAGACATTCAGGTAATATCTAGAAATTGCAGTGGATCATTCAGGGTATTTGATGCTTGCATCAACGAGAGCACTGAAAGGATGTAAACAGACTCAAGATAATCGAGAGATTGATTTCTTTTCTTTAGCAAAACAAAACCTTTTTTTCTCACCATTTCTTCGCAGACAGCAATTGAGATAAGATTTAGAAGACATAATGGTGAAGCTATTTCACGAAAATAAGCAGTTTCACTACTTCAGAGGATACGAGAATTTTTGCAGCGTGATCCTCTAGCATTTTGGTAAGTAGAAGTCTTTCTGCATCGTCCAGCATCTCTCAGCTACTCTGCTCAGATAAGTCTTTTAATTATTATTCTTCTCCTTCATTTCTTTCATATGGCGGAATCTTTCTTCTACTTACCAAATAAAATCTTACCTTATCTGTATGTTCATCCACACAGATGCACTTGAAGTCGCTATCGATAAAAGTGTTGAACTCTAAGTGAGGAATATCTTCGACATTGTCAAACGAGAAGATTCCTAAGTCGCTTAGATCTTCTCGGTGACTCATTTCCTGGCGTTTTGTGTCAGCTGGGTGCTGACTTGGTTTGCATTCAATATCCGCAAGAGCAAAGATCTGCTGAGGATATATGATTTTCTTGTGAGCAGCCCTCCTGAAAGCATGGTTCTACTTGGAGCGGCTTTCATTTTAGGAACCAAAGACATAATGAAAGAACATATTCAAGAATGTCAAGAAGGAGGAGAGGTAGATTTTATTATAGTGTATGATTCTATGATTGATTTTAACCCATGTTTGGTTTAGATTGGTGTTCTCTTTGGAATCTATTAGAATTTATGGTAAGTCGACTATGACATGGAGCATATTATAAATCTAGCAATTCATCTGCAGAAGTCTAATGCGTTCACTCCATCTATGAGACAACTCTACGCCACAGAGTCAGCTTTAGAATTGTTTTAGATAAAACAAGACATAATTATTTTTTAATTTTTTGTTGTTTGATAAATAGGAGCATTATGCATGAAGATGTGCTAACGTCATTGCTGCCCTGCAGGAGATATCTAATAAGAAATAAATCTAAACATCTTTTCAAATATACTCTTATTCTAACTACTCTTGTGCTGCTTTTGTGTATTTTTATTGCTATTATTTATGATTGACGTGCTTTCTAAAAGAGGATACTACTGTCTTTCCAAATGCGAATAAAACAGTTAAATTTTTGAGAAAAAGGAGAAATGTACACACAAACACATATTGGGGAAACAATTGAGCTTTAAGGAGTTTTTGTGACATATTGGCTATTACCCCAAATTCTATCTCCGTTGTTGTTGTCTTTCTTTCTTTCAGAGATTTACGTACTGCTTTCTGACAGTGGCATAAAGAATTGGGAAGTATTTTTTGAACTCAGGATTATTTTCAAAGAATTAGTTCAAGAACTCAAAAACTTTCTCAAATTTCATCAGGAAAATGAGTTTATCTTCGTTGGTATTAACTAAAACTGTGAAGAAGTACAATGCTGTTAGGAAAGGATTGCTTTTCTGATTGTTTTTGCGGAGATTTGCACACTCCCGCTTGATAAGCTGCTCATTTGATATTTGAATTAGCAAATCCTTGTAGAGTCTCTCCGATTCATTTTGATGCCAGACAAGTGCTGTGATCATCGAAAGTGCTTCATTGCGGAGAGGAGCGAAATTTCGGAAGGGCAAGAATTTGAGAGATGAGCGGTAGAGACCAACTTAGAATTCCGTTTCATTCTGGAAGGCATATTTGCAAATGTATTTAATGAAATCATTTTCCATGAGTAAGTCTTTGAGTGGCTGATTTGTGCTGCTGAGGATGTTTTCGAAGGTCACCACACGGAAATTTGTTTCTTCGACGTAGTACTCAAGAACGTGAAGATTTTCAGTGGAAGTAGCTATGAAAGCCTTCACTAAATCATGTTGTTTCTTCACAGTCGAAATGTAGAATTTTCCGAAATTTGTTGAGTTTAGCATATCTTGCATATACGGCTTTTCAATATCAGATAGAGTGATGAGAATTCTCATGAAAATATGAGCAATTGGTGTTAGCAGATTCTCTTAATATCGCTTTAAAGTTTAGTCTGCAGGAAGTTTCTCTATGTCAGCATGAAATTCGTAAACATAATCGATGAATAAGTAGATCCAGGATATGAACTTCATTGAGTTTTCTTTGTCATCTTTTCCAAAAAAAACAAAATAAAAATAAGATAAAAGGTTAGTAGCAAAATATAATTTACTTTTGTTGAAGATGACATAATGAAGTCCCATGTTGGAGATGTTCTCAATAAACACAGCATAGAGTGTAACGATTTCAAGAGCAATTGGGTTGAATTATGCAAATTCTCTAAGCGCATGAATTACTTATTAAGCTATTCTCACTGCATAATCCACTAATCGCTTTGCTTCGACAATCACTGATATGTCTTTGCATGTGAAGAAATAGTGCTTAAACCAGCTGAGGATCCTCTCAAGACATTCCATGGATTACTGATGTAGGAACTTCAAATTCACCATGGAATCTTTTCCCTTTGCAGAAGATGGTTTCACATAAACCGTCTTGATTTCGAGGAGCACTTAGTCTTTCTTTGCAGCGAAGAAATCTCTGATGCCAATAATTTAAGTTGCTAAGTTATTCAAGTTGAGTTTCTGCGGGATAACTAAATCAGCTTCTCTCAGAAGGCTTCTAACACCTGGAGTATATTCTAGAATATCGATGACTTCACTTCTAGCGTGCTTGACGATTTCTCGGAAGACTTCATTCACAATAGGTTCAAGAATCTTCGTTGATTTTAACTCCTAAGTAGATCCTCCGCCTTATTTTGGTTTCACAAGCAATCTTAGAATACTAGGGAAAACATCAATCGATGCGATGTTCAGCATTTTAACGACAGTCTCAGGTCCGTTGACGAGATTTTAGAAGATTCGAATGACTAATATTTTAGAGTTGATGAGTTCAGCTTTTGTTTTGAAAGCTGAGAACAGATTTGTTATGATATTAGGCGTTTCAAAAGTGAAAGCGAGCTAAAAGAGATATTGTCTATTGATCTATTATTTAAGGAAATAGTAGTTATTTGCACATTCGATGTATCTTCGTCTATCGAGTTTGTCTTCGTAGACTTAGTTCATGTGAGCGACGATACCGAAATTCTTGTTGATTTCTTCTGATTTTAATTCTCGCTAATGAGAATATGAGTAGCTGATATTCGAAAAACCAGCTGATATCTCAAGGAAGATCTCAAGTAAACTAGTTCGGACATGCACATCTTCAGTGTTGAGATATGGGATTAAATATACTGATGCTCTAGAATCAAGAAGCAGTTTGATTTTATCTGTGTTATTGCTTCTGAGCATGGATTTGAAGTAATTCAGTAAGATTTTTAGACTAGCAGAAGTTCCTATGAAAAAAGAAATTAAATTTTGTGAAACAATCAGGTTAAGAAAATTAAATTTATTGGATAAAAAATGAAAAAGACTGTTTAGAGTGATTGTTTACCTGCAATTTTCTCAGATGAGTACAGAATATTGAGATTCTCAGCCATATTCACAAGATCGTTATAGTAATCTGCTCCTCTGGGTAATCTCGAAGCAATCTAGTCGTTGAGAATTTTCTTCTTTTTATCGGTGTCGAATTCTGAAAAAGAGTATTTGTCACTGCAGAATCTAATGTAATCTTGCAGCACAGGGTAGTTGCTTCTTCCTACACCTGCCTCCCCGACTGTTGATTTATAGAGACTTCCAACGATATTGTACAACACTGGAGTCCAATTCCTGGAAAGGAAAATATATGGGCGATTTAAGCTGCGTTCTTTCCACAGTTTATCAGCGTCATCAAGCACAGCAGAATCAACGCTTCTATTGAAAAACCTATCGAAAACTCCTTCTTGAATATGCTTATTGTCAGTATACTCGGAGTGCAGATTTCTATCAGGAAGTGTACCTACAGATTTATTCAAAAGGCCTATCATATCAGATTGCAGTTTGTATTCTTCACCGATGAAGAATTTAACAAGATTCTCTAGTAATCTATGGACATACGGTGCGACTGCTGATTTATATGAGTCTAACTGGAAGATCAATTGTTTGAATAACTCCCTTAGAGCTGTCAACACTTCTACAGAACGCTTTCGCTGCTCGAGCATCCATTCCTAAAACAAGAAAAGTTGGGTATTAGTTCGTTTTCGAACAACTTTAAACTAAAAATAATTTCAAAAATAATATTCTATTTCTTTTCTTCTTACATGATTCATTTCAGCTTTTTCAAGAGTAGTCTTCTGCGTCGTGGCAATCTCCACAAGCGTAATTTACTTGTGATGACGAAGAGCTAAGAATACGAGCATGTCGAGAAGGTCATTTGTGAAAATAAATTAAACTAAAGCAGAATTGGCGTGTTTGTTTCGCTATTCCTCTGAATCTTTTAGAAGCGCTTTCATCTTCAAAGGCAATGCTGTGCTGTAGAAACTGTTAGTTGGGATTGTACTGCTGAATCCGAAGAATCCAAGATTACTTTGTTGTTTTATGTTTTCAATTTTACTACTAGGTTGCTATGAAACAGTTGCGTTTATGTAGTCAGTGATTCGTAAAATGTCTAGCTAATACATGTCGAGCTTTTCGGGTGTTTTTATTGCTAAGGCACATAGCTACCGTAAAGGGTCAAATGCTTTTTCTCTTAAAGTTGTTGAAGGTGATTTATAAAAGAACACAGTTTCAAAAATTTATCCAGCTCGCTGTTATTCGTAAGCGTCTTGTCTGAATACAGGTGATTCAAGAAGTCCCTCGACAGTCGGTCGTTTTGAAGGTGTAAATTGAAGGCATGCGGAGATTAAATCCATGATCTCACCAAGTTATTAGAACTCTACAACAATAATGGGTAGAAGTAAAATAAAATGAAAATGCTCACTCAAAAAGTTGATTGTTATTCATACCTCTTTCAAACTCTTTTCCTTCTTATGGGAAGATCTTGTTGAAAATGTTGCCAAAGGTGCATTTATCGATTGCTTTGACCATGGCAATATCGACTGGTGGGATGAAAGTTGGGTTAATCTTTTCATCGGAATTATCGTTGTAATCAACTCTTAGGATCTCTTAAGCCAGTTCATCAGAGTAAATATTGTAATGGAAGAACTTTTAAATTGATTTTTATCAAACAAAAAATGTCAACAAAATATGATTAAAAAGAAAATAGATTAAATTATTCTCTTACAGGACTTGGCTAAGTGAACACTTCTTTGTCGATTTACCCATATTTGTCAAGCAGAGTCTAGTAGAAACTCTTTGGTGGTTTGCCGAATAGAATATGATACATCATGGACCCAAACCCCCAAATATCAACATACGCATTCAGATCTCCAGGACTTTTTAGAATCTACTCTGGAGCAAGATAAGGCTAATATGCTAGCTGCTCCTTGTAGAACGCAGCTAAATCTGAATCAGCTCTGAAATATTCGGAGTAATCCATATGCGTCTAAGCGGTAGCTAACGGTCCAACTCGCTAGACAAGATTAAACTCTAGATCAGGGATCATGTCGACTTTCGAGAACAAATCATATTTCGCTGCTCCACGGACATTCGAGAGTTTGAGTCTGTAGGTTTTTCTGTGAACATAAATATTCTCAGGTCGCAGGATATTCAAAAAGCAAGCCTCATTGTTGACTGATTGCATGATCTCCAGAAGCTATCGTGCTATGAACTTAACGAGATATGTGACGGAGCGGAGTTTAACTAAAACTGGAGCACGGAATAGACCTCCATTTTACTCGATGAGATCGAAAAGACTGATATATTCTGAAGGATCTACAGCTTCATTCATAACGAGATACTCAATGTCATCTAACTCATGACCGACTCGCTTTAAGAAAACGCCTTTGTTCTAGATCATAAAGTCATACTTGCTCTGCAAGATCGTGTGCAGTTTTAATTCAAAATCAAGAATTTTAACAAAGTTATGCCCATCAGCGCAGACAAAATTCAACACTTATTTCGGATACACAAAGATATCAACGGGTTCTCCAGTCTGCAGCATTTACCCACTGTATTGCTTGATGTAAGGCGTGAAATACTTGAGACTTCCTTCGTCTCGAGAAAACATACCGTCGTCCATTAACACTCGATATCCAGTCATCTCTAATTCTGATTAGGCAGTCATTATTTTTTATTTGTCAATAACAGCATAGTTGTTATTCTCAGGGCTTAAGGAACCTTAACAAACTTGATCGTTTATTAGTTCTTAAGCTTATCTTCGTAGAGAGTGGATTGCATCTTCTATGCTTCCTTTAATCATCTAGGGAAAAAAAGTACAAATGGTTTTTAACTTTAAAATAACTAAAAAAAATAGAAATATTACCCTGAAATGTTGAGCTATTTCTAGCAGACTGTTTTGCTTGGAGATCAACTAAAACCCTCGAATCGATGATTTCTTCTGAGAAAGTAGCTTCTTCATTTGTAAATACTTTGAAAAACAAAATATTAGTTCAAAATAATTCTTTTTTAGGAAATCTATTTTTTCTCCTTACTGTTGACTTAAGCACGACGAGTTGACTAAACAAGCTAGAAAACCCATCGAAATGAAGTAAAATATGCTAGAACACTGGTCTATCGATAGTAATAAAACTAGAGAACATATCTTCTTTATTCTGCGATAAAGTGATTTCAATCTCCGTCTCCTAAATGAGTTTTTGTAGATACTCACACATGTCTGCAATAAATATCTTCCCTTAATCAAACGATTTACTGCTCGAAAGCTTATGACAAATCCTCTAGAGTGTGCTATCCATGACGCCAGTTTCCCTACCGATAGATCTAAAAGCTGTGAAGAATTCTGTGGGAGTCAAAAATCCATCATAATCTCCATCATATTCTGCGAAATAATCCTCCAGCGATTTAGATTGCTTGAGTAGCTGGCTCATAGCAACAACTATCTGTGTTAGCGACCTATCTTGCCATTTGACTTGTTCAACTTGACCTTTTGTATGGACTTGAAGACCATATTTTTACATTCTCGACTCAAGCGCAGAGAGATGAACAGATTCCCCAAAAGCCTTAGGATCTATCACTCGCATAAGATAAATTAATTTCATTTCGTTATCGACTCGCACTCCGATCTTTTACAAGAAATCATTAAACTAATTCTTCGCTAGATACCCTAGTTCTTCTTCATCGAAGAATCTGAAAACTTCCCAAAGCGACAACTCCCGCTGATTAATGACTTTGCATATATGTTCAAGGATGCTTTCTTCTAGCTCAAAGATAAGATTATGGCCACCACCGAAGCTCTCAGTACCTTCCACAGCATCTACACTGGAAGCGTTAAGCAGCTTGGCTTCTCCTGCAATCCAAAATTCAACGAATTCGAGATATTTAATGACACTATTGGAATTCGCGTCGATGAAGCTAAACGCTGATTTAAGCTCATCTCTTGTTAAATAGACACCCATATACACTAAGGCATGTCTAAAGTCTTCAATTTCAAAGAGTCCAATTTTTCGTTGATCCAAAATAGCCCAAGCTTTTTCCATCGATCCTTTTGTGAACTCTCTCAACGTCAAGTAGATGTACATGAGGATCTAACAAAAAGATCAATAAACAATAAATCCAGAGATGAAAACAAAAAATTAGGCTATTACTTTCTTTTTATTCGCTTTCAAATCGTCAATTCTTGGATTCAGAGACTTAGCAATGTCTGTTCTTCCATAGCGAATATAAGCTTCCCAGAATTTGTTTTTGAACGAACCAAGTGATATTGTGCCTTAGTCTTATCCATTAAAGTATCCCTTCACTAAGGATTGAATCTAAGAATTCAGAGTAAAAAAAAAATCATAAGATTTTCCAAGAATTAATGCAGAAAAAGGCATTTTACTTTGATCTCACTGAGGTCAAGATCCAGTGACTCTATGAATCTACGGAATTCAGAAGATGATATCAGCCCACTACTGTCTTGATCTATTTTCTTAAATGCTTGCTCAACATTCATATTGTGTTTCCTTAGATATTCAGCTATTCTTCTGTACACATCCTACTCCCAGATATTTGAGATATTTTCTGCTTCGAGATATTTTTTATTCTCTGCTGTATTTTGCCTCCTTTAGTACGCAATATTGTCGATCATGTCATAGATCTACTCAAGATCGAAGAAATCTTAGTTCATTCGCATAACAAACATACTCTTGATCTCATCTTTATCGGTGTCACTCAGCTTGCAGCCATGATTTCTCAAGACTTTGTAGAAATCAAAAATCTAAATACCTGGTTTTACTTTGTATATCGCTACGTTCTCTTCTGTAGGACGCACATTCCTTTCGTAATCTACAAGATCAGCGAGAAGGCTCACAGTGTTAGCAGATAGTCTAGAGACAATATCGTTCATGATTTTAATGACATTCCCATGAGTGTACATTTTTTTATATTGTTGAGGGATACTTTCAAAGATCTCAAAAATGAACGAATCAATTTCAATCCTGCCTGTTTCTTCTCTATCAATAAAATCTAAGAGAATACGTGCTTTATCTATGGGAATACCTAGATTTAGTAACTTAAGTGACTCTAAAAACTCTTCTCTGCTGAGTATTCCATTTCCATTTCGGTCAAATACTGCTTTTAGTTATTTTTTATTGTAGCTTTTTTCTTGCATGAAAAAGAAGATTTTCTACATAACTCCCTGCACTTATTGCTTCGTGGAGAGCTTAATACGTTGGAGATTCGCAGCTGCGGACTCTTCTTCTTTTCCACCCGTTGCACCTGATTTCTGTGCTTCGAGGATTTCTTTTTCATTTCTCTAATTTAATTTTGTGAGCGAAGTAAACGCAATATATTCAAATTTCTCGATGAATGTCTCTGCACTGATTTCACCATAGTTCCGTTCGTCAAAGTATTAATAAATTAATAATAGCTCATCAGTCGTGAAGTTACGATCTAACGCTTGGAAGATTTTTAAGAATTCCTTACGATGAATTCCTGTTTATCCTGTTTTTGAAATATATTTGAATCCCTTCGTAGCATCGATTTCGAGTCTCTTGAAGAGCTAGCCAATTTTATCAAGGCACACTGCGACTGTTGGATGAATGAAGTTGATTGATGCATCAAATGCGATTTCTTCGATGTGTTCTCGAATAGCGAAATCAAGTAAACTCTAGAAACTCAAAGAACCTACTGCTTGAGCTTATTGAGATTTCACAATCGCGCGGTAGAAGAAACTCACATCACTTTTCTTGACAACTACTTCCATGTGCGTCAATAATTTCTCCAAACTTCTTTCATTCAGAGCTTCTTGCTAGTTAAATCCTGCGTCTGCAATCTCTTGACCTAGAGTTTTTTCTTGGAAACAAACGAATGAATTTCGATGAATAAATGAACAAAAATGATATCAAAAAGTAGCAAGTTATGTCTTTACATCTCTCAGCTAATTTAATCTTGACAAGGCCTTTAATTTCCTCTAATTTCGCAGCATCTTTTCGTTCTTGCATCGACATTGATTGCTATGAATCTTCCGCTTTTTAATTTTGATTTTGCCTCGTTTTGAAGAAAGATGCATCAGCCAGAGCATTATTAAGTTCAGAGAGTGTGATGTACTCTTTCCCATCGATGTCAATGGTAGTAAATAGCAACTTAATCGAATGAATGTTTGCGTCTATTTGCATGAAACGTATAATATTGTTGAACTCTGAGAGTCGCAGTTTGCCTAATTCCACATTGTTGAAATCCTTAAAGATTTGACTCATTTTTGTTCGATTCTTCTCAAGATATCCATTTATTCCAGTCACTATTCCTTGCAGCTAAATGTTTCTCTCAAACTCAATATCGCCTAGTTTTTATGCAGCCTTCATGGTCTTCTCCATGAAGTTAAGATACGAAATAGAAATAGTCTCAAACGAATTCACAACGATATCAACTTCTTCGTTTGTGAGTCCAAGTTTCAGCTATCCAAGCATAGTCTTGCACTAAGTTATGCTGATATCTGGAATTTATGCTTCCTTCACTGTGTTGGTGTTGTTTTCCGTTCCAGCTTTCTTCGGTTTCGGCTTCATCCCTCCTGAACTCATTTGCTAGAATGTCAATTTCCAGTTGATCTTTCTCTCTTGACTTTTCTTGAAGAGCTTGTACAGCACTGTTTCACCTTAAGATCTGTTTGAGAACTATCCAATAAGCTTCACGAACTAGCGATACTTGAATGTTTTAGCTCCTTCTTGACCTGATTCTATCATTTCCATCGTTTGATTTTCATCTTTTTCCATATCTGTTCCTGTTCGAAGACCAAAATTCTTTTTGAAGTTCATTTTATCAGCGTTAATCAACGACTTGAAGATCATCTCCATCTCTTCATGCTTCAAGCCAAGTGATAGACGCTTGCAAGCTTCTTTAAATTCGAAGATGCTGATCTAGCCGTTGCCACTCTAATCGAATTTGTTGAATGCCTACTCGAAATTACCGAGCTTAGTGATGACTTTAGCGAACTTCTTGATTGTATTCTCTAATGTGTCATCGAATTTTATGACCTGCACAGCACCTGACTCGATGAATCTAGCAAGGAAAAGAAATATTTAGGATATCAAAAAAAAAAGATAAAGGTTTACCTTGTGAAGAATGCACTGAAGGTGACTTTTCCAGCTTAGTTTTTTTCGAACGCTTTGAAGATTCTGTCAAAATCATCAGTTGGGAAGTTAATTTCCATATTCTTAAGTCCAACTCGGAATTCCAAAGGCGACACAGTGTTCGTTACATTCACATCGAAATACACAAACGCTTCAAACAAGGAGACTCTCTTTTACTCAAGCAGCTTGTAGAGTTTTCTCAGTAGATCATTTGTCATCTCAAACGCACTTTTAGCTTGGATTTCCACTGCAGCGAGCACTTTCTTACAAAGTTCTTTATAGTCGATCTTTTCATCAGCAATTTATTGCATATCGATTTCATCTCCAATGAACGCTATGGATTAGAATTCATCTATCTCTTCTTGCTTCAATTATTATGACTACAATTGCATCTCTGATCCTCCAAGTCTAGACAGCTTCATAGGTGAGATCGAGTAGGTGTCTTTGTAGTTTGATTTCTTCATTTAGCTTTTGTTGAATCCATCAGAATCTTTGCTGATGGAGTCTTTCAATTTAGGTTTCGATTAATAAATTCTGTACAATGTGAGGATGTGGTAGCTCTTCACATTTTATATTCCAAATCGCATCAACCCATCTTTGAGATTCTTGAAATAAATATAACCTCGTTACTGACTATCTGTCTCTTCAAAAGCAGATAATAGATCTGCGCCCTTGAGATTTATCATATTTCTGATTTTGGTCAAGAGATTTAACGAGAAATCCTTCAATGGATCGATATTGAATGCTAGATTCTTCTCACTTTGAAAATTACAAAATTATTACAAAAATCATTTTTATCCACTGAAAAATCCCCTCCTCTAAGCATTTTTATTCTCCCCTCTCCAAACACAATTCCTTAACTATTCTTATTCTCTTTTCTTAATATTTTTTTATGTTACCTGAGCGCTCGCACGAATTCCTGCTTGGAGATATTCTCATTATTATCGATATCAATAATCTTCATGAGTTTTTTTATTTCGAATATACTCAATCCTAAATTCAATTGTTTCATTCCGATAACGAATTCTTATTAAGATATCTCCCCATTGCCATCTTCATCGAATAGATTAAACGCTTTTTGAATCGACATATCATTGTAAAATAGTGCAGTCGAAAACTTTTCTAATATCAAATGTCGAGCGTGATCTGTAATCTCATCGTCACTCTCGATTTTCTTGATAAACAGTGTGATATCACATTTCCCAGAGCATTCGGGATCAGCTATGCGGATAAGGATAAGCTTCTCGTGAAGAGTTAGCTTGAGATTCAACGAGTTAATGATGAATTTGAATTCATTCACGGGGACTTTAGAATTTTCTGTGACAGATAGATTCGTGCTGAGCAAAGCATCCCAGAGAGTAACACCATTATCTTTGAGAGTTCCTTTGATCTTAGAAATCAAGTATTGCACTTGCTTAGCTGTTTCTTGTTAGTTGCTGCGTGTGTTTTAGTTCATATCCACCATGGAATTGATTTTTGAATTATTGAGCTAGGATGGTATTTCAGATATTGATGAAGGTTTAAGTGACTGAAGGTTCGATTTCTTGAGGGATTATGAGTAATTGAACATTTCTGCTAGACCTTATGAGAACAAACCCAGATGGATAACTTCTTTTTTTATATTGAACTAATCCGATAACAAAAATGTGATTTTTTAATTTGCTGTTGCCTCACTAAGTTAAGATCCTACAATGGCAAATGCTAGTAGTTCTCCTTGTTGCTTATTATCGAAGTCATGTTGTAGCTGTTCTTAAAGAGCTTTGCTGAAAATATCTGCGTAAACAAGGGGATATCTGATTTCTGGACGTTGTTGAGTTTCTCTGGGTTGTTATTTTATGCTATTTTCGATTTGCTATTATTTTTATTTGACAAATCTCTCTATGTACACTTGGTTTTGTTTGGCAGCATCGAGAGTGAATTGATCAATCTGTTTAAATCATGGAAGTCAATATAAATAAAGCATTAATTCTCTTCCATTAAATACAATATTTCTTTAGACTTATTGTTTTATAAAAAAATAAATAATTATTTTATGCTATTTTTACTTATGTTAGAGCTATTTTCCATATTTCAGGGTTAAAGGCATTTGCAGCTCCTTGCTTAGCGATGTAGATTTAGTCTAAGAAATACTGCGATCGAATGAAGTTATTTTGAGAATGTTCACTGATAAAATCGATGAGTGCTTCTCGCTCAGTTGCTGTGAATTCAACTTTAATGAGCTCAAGAAGCTACTGCATTTCTTCGACTGGAATGAGCCCTTGATCGTTCTGAATGAACTTAAGAGCGTAACTGACGTTGACTGTAGAATTTGAGAGAGCTAGAACAATTCTCTTCATGATTTGATTAATATCAGCAATTTCACGGGAAGGATTCAATAAAGAATCTTAATTCAGTTTAGAAATTCTCTAGACTTCTTCTTTCGATGCATATTTTTCAAAGAAATCTTAGTATTCAATCATGATTCCACTTTCGTTTTCAAGCTAGAACTCACGCTAATTATAACAAAAATAATATTAAAAATTAGGGAATTTAAGCAAATTCTCTCCCTCCTTTTCTACCTAGAAATTGATGAGAAGATCTTGTGAAATAAAAGGAATGTTGAATCTAATGATATTGCAGAACTCTGAAATCTCAATCTCCGATTTCTTCGCTTAATCCTTTTACTCGCAAGCAGCAATCAGTGGCTCTATCATTTCTGGAGCCTACGTTCGAATGTAGTTAACCAACTCCTACATGAACTATCTTTTCTTGATAACAACTGATCGCACTGGATCACCTTTAGGAGAGAATATCAGCTCTCCAAGTGTAAGCTATTTACTTCCACTGTGTCCACCTTCTGTTGTAGTTTCCGTTGTGTTATTCTCCCCAAGGTTATCTAACTACTTAGTATTTCTGAGCATTGGTTTTTCTGCAACATAATCAGTAAACCGTTTGATAAGCTCTTCAAGTGTGATTTAGTTTTTCTCTTAAAGGAATTATATCAAGATTTCATCAATGTAATCGCCAGATACTTCCATCTTTCCTAAGATGTACCTTTTAAGAAATTTATATTAATAAATGTGAAATGGACATTGATAATATTGTAATACCTAAGTTCAGCAGTATTGAAGGTAGATTTATTGTATCGATCTTTCCATACTAGCAGTTCATCTTATCTCAATAGCAATGCACTTAACTCATTGTAGATGTTCTTGTGCTCGGACACAAGTAGGAATTAATCTCTTGTATTGATCTTACGCATGTAATGCAGGAAATGTGCTAATGTTACACTGTTTGCAAAGTTAACAAAGATTTTTAGAAAGAAAAGAAAAAAAGGCATTTATTTTTATTGTTAATAATAGTGATTCTGTACGTTGGTTGTTGAGTTGAATCATCAGCAATGCTCAGGAAATCAGCTAGTTATTGCAGTTCCTTCTAGGAAATATTCGAAATCTAGAGCTGATTAATTCGCCTTGAAAATAAACCAACTCCAATCTGCATTAAGGGACTTATGGAGGTATCTTTTAATAAAAAATCAAAAAAAGAAAATTATTATTATTTTTGAAAGAAAAAAGAATTAGATTAGAACATACTCTGCGGTTTCTTCTGCGTTTTGAGACTGTTAGTTTTCCTTAAACTACTTTAAGACTGTGATGGATCATTCTCTGAAGAATTAAATGAAATTGGTTCTGCTTCTTCTTTTGTCACTGGACGATACAGATATTCCAAAGGGTAACCTTAATCGAGCAGACAACCTTTAATTTTCCCTAGAGTATGCAGATATTTGGACATTCCTAAGTTTTCATTTGCTGAGAAGAGTTTCTTGGTGATATATTTGACAGAGAGCACTTTCGTCGTTTCTTCTTCTGAAAATTTCTCGGAATAATACTCAAAGATCTCCTCTAATAGACTGCTGTCAACAGTCAACCCCGCTTGCTCAAACGCAAAAAGGAACTCATTTTTACTTAAATATCCATCAGCAACACCTTCCACTGCACTGAGACTAAACATAAGACGAATGCGTTGTTTTTGAGAAAATTTACTCATTAGCTATTCAATTAGTTCTTTTGGTCTTTAGATTTAAGTCAGTTTGTACTCTAAGATATCAGAGGAGAACTTGTCTGAAAGGACATTCGAGGAAATCTAATTTAATAAAGAAAATCTTTAATTATAACAAGATATTTAGGCAATTTCATACCTTATTGCTGAATAAGGGATCAACTTATGCCATAAAGAGCACAAAATCTTGCTCCACAGTGTAAAGTCCAATTCGATGTAAGAGTGAAATGAAATTCTCCTTTGAAATGATAACATTCGCATGCGTTAATCCTCTTGCTTCTTCGAAGATCGCGGAGGGTATTTTTGAAAATTCATCGAAAAATGACAGCCCTTTTTTGCGTATCGCAAGGGATATGGCTTTTTCTAAGTCACTCTAATCAGAGGAAGTTGTAACAAACATGCCTTTCTTAGAGCGCATCTTAAATAGTTTGCAGAGTTCGAAGAAATGATCTCGTTGGATGTTCAGAGGATGTAAGTTCAAGAATTTCTTCAAATAATAGAAGATCTCATTAGCAGTGATCTTGTTCTTCGATCCTGGTTCGGATAAGAAAGCTTGGAAGGACTAACGAGATGGCAGTTTAATGAAGATTTTAAAGAGCTCTTCGACATCTTCTTCTATGGAATATTTTTAAGAATAGTCGAATCTAGTGAGGCTGATTTTTTTGAGGAGATGTACGATCTTTCCTAGGGCTGCTTGTTGCAGGGTTTTTTTAGATTTTAAAACTTCAAGTTAGGTTGGCAAGTACATTTAGTAGTTGACGTATGCTTTTTTCCTTCTTTCTTTGGAAAGACCTTCTAATTACTCGTAGAAGCGCATAGGAATAACTTCATCGTGACGATTACAAGGTACTTCCACTTGCATCTTGTCGATCGAGAAGACCCTTGAAAAAAAGAGAAAAACAATACATTTTTGCTTTCATCATGTCTATTGTGCTGAAAATTTATGTTGTTTTATTAAAATATTATCTAGTTATTTTTGCACTATTTTAGATGCCTTTGTGTTGATTTTTTACCTGACTGAGCATGGATTACGAGGCCTCTTATTAATAAGTTCTGTGTGTGAGAGGTTACATGTGATCAGCATCTCAATGATATTCATCCTCTTTCCAAGTTGATCTCCAACAACATCAGGATTGCTAAGCACAGGAATCCTTGTTGTGAACGAAGACACACCGAAACATGTTTAGTCACCTGTGTAAATTCTTCGAACCTCCGAGAAAGGCTCGTTTGTTACTGTAAATTCTTGTTTGCGTTTTTTATAATAGCCAGGTTTAATTTCTACACTTGCTTCTCCTTCTTAATTCACAAGTGAATATGGTCTAGCGATGGGATTCCATAATTTTATTGTGTTATCAGCCGAAGAAGACGCAATCAGCTGACAATATGGGAGATATGTGAAACTCAAAATAGAATCATAATGAGCTGATTCTATCACACGTGTAGGGGCGATAATCCAAGGTGGGTTGGCCTCCAAACGTGCAAATAAATCTCGTTGAATGTTCCAAATGAGAATATCTGCACTTCTATTTTAGTCAAACTATACAGCTTAATCGTCTTTTTCAAATTGCATACTGTTCATGGCGTTATTCAAAGGAGCTGAGGAGCCAATTGTAGATTGATTTTCTGATTTCTACTAGACAAACTCCGGTCTGCTAAGCTTTTCTCCTGAAATGAGGCATCCTGATTCTGGGATAAATGCGATAGTTGGAGGGTTATGCGTTTTGTGCCCGTTAAGTTTAGCTAATATTTTATTCGAGAACAGTTCTGCTCTTTTTGAGGCACTGTCGGCGCTATCCTTTTGAGCTTACGATGCTTATTTGTTGCTATTGTTGTTCTTGCTATTTTCTTGATTATGCGTGTCTTGCTTATTCGATTTGGCTACAAAAATGATCGACGTATGAGGACACACAGTTGTGTAGAGAATCAAATCAAAATCATCGAGATAAATCATGCTTTCTATGATAACTTTCTGCGTGATAATCTCCGATTCTCTCTTCTCAGGCGTGCTCTCCTTTTTGTATTTCTCAAATTCCTTCTATTTGGCGATAGATTTCTTGAACGAAAAGTTTTCTTTAATATTTTTGAATTAGGCACTGGTTAACAGTTTCACGTAGTTTACACCACCATCTTCAGAATAGGCAACGGAGTTCTACATAATATAATCTAATTCGTCATCCTTCATACCTATTGGCAGCCATTTTAAGAGATTTCTGAACGCTCTAGAACTTAGTGTTCCTTCTTTTTAAGTATCTGCTTTGAGCATTAATTCTTCGACATCGATACCACCTTCATATGCTTTTTAGATACATAAAAGTAAGTTTTTTCTTCCATTAAACTGAATTCCAGATTAAGAGTGATCAGATGCGATTCCCATGATCTCAGCGAATTCATTGAAATCAATGGATCCATTTGAATCCTTATCGATGAATTGAATTAATTCCTTTGAATATTTTAAAAATTAGTCTCCTTTACATATTCTCTGCAGAATATACTCAAATTCCTCACAAGAAATTGCACCAGCTGAAGCACTATCGAATGCTTTAAACGCATCTTCAATGCTCTTCTTTTGTCGCTGTAGGAACTTAGTGAAACTATTCAAAAGACCAAATGCACCTTCAGAAATACCTATTTTTTGATAATAAAAATGATCAAATTAATATTTTAAACAGTTAATTTGTGTGCGAATTCTTACCTGCTAACTTAATAAGCTATTCTGTCGAATCAGGGAGCTTCACGGAATGATATTTGATCATTTCGAAAAGGAAATCAAATTCAATTTTGTCAATAAACCCTGAATTATCTTAGTCTAAGAAGAAAACAAGATCTTTCCAGTCATCCTTTGTGTATTCTAAGTTTTGCCCGAAATACTTGAAAATTCCATCTTCGAAATCAGATGCTGCTACAACAAGTTATCCGTCTGCTTCTTGCTTAATTTTGCTTTCAAATAATTCCTCAAAAGTGTGTCCTTGTCTTACAAAATCGAACAGTCTTGAAGATATGGCGTTGATGATGCCACTGAGCTTGTGTGACATGTGGAAATCAGCAGGGGAAACATACATGACGTTGAAAACGCATAGAGAGATAGGATCAACGAAAACCAGGGAATTATTGACGCATGTGCTGTTAACAACGATGACTTAGTGAGAATGCTCGCTAAGAGAGATAAACGAAGGGAACGCGCTTTCAAATCGTCTTTAGTAGCAAGTTTTAACTGCTTTGACGGTATCGATATTCTCAGAAAACAACACGATACTACATATGGGGCTACTATTATCTTATCCTAGTTCCCAGACTTCGATGTTCCAGCGATCTGTGAGCACATATAACCTTTTGAGAGAAACAAAAAATTATGAATTTGCAGGATTTCAATAATATTAGGCTCTTTTGAATTTAATTTTATTAGAAATAGAATTCTAAAACATTCCTTACCTTCCACTGTTTGAATCAAATGCAGCATCGAGTACAGATGCTTCTCTCAGTGGCACTTTGATGCTGAGATCAAGGGAGATGAGTTTCTTTTTGCTCACCATATCATACTAATGCAACGAGGAATCCTTATCCAATGCCATAATGCGTCCTGTAGAAGAACTCGAAAAAATGCACGTAGGTAAAAGATCAATATTCTCAACGTCCATATCTTTCAAGCACACAAAGACATCTTTCAATACTGGACGTTCCTCATATTTCTGCTAGATCTCTTTTGACAAAATGAGACTCTCACCGAAACCAACAGATACTTCTATCATTTCATCTAAAAGACTGGCACACATGTCTATATTCTTATTTTTTTATTGCTATTGGAAAGCTTGCTCACCTGCTCCAGCTCCTTATCGATCGGGAAGGGCTTCATCTAATTACTAGCTAAGAGGTAACTTCACAGCGGCTGTGATTGAACAAAAATTATTATTAAAACATAGAATTGTCATGAAAATAATCTATCAAAATAAGCCTTTACATTTGGAAGCTTTTGAGCCTTTTGTTGTAGAAAATGTTTGCTACAAAGCTCCATCTTTCTTTGACTACTAAGATGGGGTTTAATCCTTTTCAGACGTAAAAAAATCAGTCAGATCCTTTGGTTTCATGTACTCACCAACTTTCCTGAGTTCATTGAGTTCTTCTTTCTATTGATCTTCTTTTTGTAAATCTGAAGCACTTTATTTTTTTAAAGAAGATTTCGATAAACTGCGCTTGTTGTCTTTAGAATTCAGACTTTATCCTGTTTTGGAATCTTTACTGAACGTAGCTCTTTTTTTATCTTTGCCTCCAGCAAGTCCCTTTTTCTCAGCTGCCTTTTTTTTGAGTCTTTCTTCTTCCATTTGTTTTCGTTATTTTTTCAGTTTAAACAGTTTAAAAAACCTTGTGATGATTTTAGAATGGCGCTCAAATATATCCTGCTGAATCTGAGTGTTTGGAGGGAACACAATTGGCATGAGGGCTTTATAATTCACATAGATATCATTTTCAGTCTGCTAAAGAACTTTATCACGAATGAGTTGCTTTTCATCTTGTCCAGTGAAGGGAATTTAATTTAACTCCATTATTTCTAGGAAGTTTCATAGAAAATAACAGCAAAGTCAGCAAATAAAGATTTCAATTTTTTTTTTATTAAATGTGTGAGTTTTTGTTACTTTTAAAGTCATCAAGTGAAATGATCCATTGTCCATGTGAATCATCAAGACGTTGGAAATCCTCTATGATCTTTTTTTTCAGCTTATCGAGTTCTTAAAATCAAAAATAACAAATCAGTATTTGACCCATCTATTTTTCATTTATTAATCTTTACTGTTTCCGAATCTGAATTTAAATTTCAGATAAAGAGAGTTGAGAGCTGATCCACTGCTGATGATTTTCTCAAACAGAACAAAGCTCAGCTTTCTTGAATAGTAATTCGCGAATAAAAAGAATAAAGCCTTGATAACTTCTTCAGGAATCTTTGGTTTCTTGCATAAGAAATTAACCATAATTGTGAACTCCTCCTCATCAAGATATCCGAATTACTTTTAACTAAAAATATTAAATAAATCTCGAACTTTTTTTCCACCTTTTAGTCTTTCTTCTATTTGATCACTCATCGCCTTCTTAACGTTTTCTAGTTCATAAGATCTCTTCAAGAAAATTGCAGTCCTTGCTCTGGCCTCTTTCGCTTTTCTTCTTGATTCCTAAACTGATATCTCTTATTCGATTTCTTAAGGGGAAGATTTTGAATTCTTTCCTGTTTTTTAATAAAAATAAGTTACTTCTCTGAATCATAAATAAATCAAAAATATCCAAGAATATTACTTAGAATCGCTTATTTAACCTTCTAATCTGCTTGTGCTTCATAATTAGTGTCCGTCATGGACTAAAGCCTTGAGAGATATTCAACTCTTGAAAGTTACTTTTCAATATTCTAATCATAAAACGATTTTGCTTCGATTTCTAATTATGAATCATCTTATTATTATTCCTCTAATGTTTATTTTCTCTCTTTCTCCTTGCGCAGCTGTTCTTGCAGTAATTGAGAATTGATCTCTTCTTTCTAAACTTGATGCTCATAGATTTCAATAAACTCATCTTATTTCAAATATCGATGTCCTTCTTTATCCAAGAAACTAAACACCGTCTGCATTTGAATTCTACTAAACCTAAATAAATCAAACAAAATCAGATTATAAACCAACCTGTTATTCATATCTCAAAACCTTCATTATTCCAGTTATTCAACTTACTTTTGATTTGTGTTGGTCGATAAGAACGCGCAGAATTCATCCATTGTGATTTTTTATGCATTGCGAGTAGACAATGCTTCCAAGAATAGTCTTCTGTTATTAAATTTACTTAGCATTACTTTCCTAATTTCTGTGACAATATCCTCCGCGAGACTTTGCAATTAAAACGCATTCGTTACAGCTTTCTTCTCTTGTCCTAAGATAACATTGAGAAATTCATTAAAACTGACTTTATCGTCTTTATTAAAATCAAATCTGAAGAATGCCTCCTCCAAAATCGAATCTGCAACAACGATGTTAGCTTTTTTGAATGCTTGCTTGAACTCAGCCTTTGTGATGCTTTGATTCTTGTTTTCATCAAGAATATTGAATATTTCCTACAAAGATCTCTGGGACTAAGCAATTTTCTCTCTCAAAATATTTATTAAGTTATCAGCACTTTCATTCATAGAATTCCTGAGCTTGTCTTGCTCGGAAAGCTGCTAATTTTCTGATTTTATCAACTACTTCGCAGCCTCTTGCTTTTTTAAATTCTCAGCCTTTTGAATATTTCTTTGTCGATATTCTCTAAAATACTTTTAAATAGTCTCTGCAGCTGGTGTATCATCAAAACGACGGAATGTCCTACTTCTCTTTGTTCCATTAGGGTAGTCAATTTGCAAGAACTTTTTAGTTAAATGCGAGACTGAGCTTTTATATCTATATATACTCGCAATGAGCCTTTCATAATTAATCCATCCTTTTGCGGTGTCAAGGCATTTCACTTTTACAATGAAAGATTCGAAAATTTTATGCAAGACACTGTCGAATAATCCGAAATTCTTCAGAATATCAACGAGATGGTCTTTTTAAACAAATCCTCTCCAAGCATTAAATCGCTTGATCCTCAATGTATTGTGAACCTCATCAGTCATGGCGATCCTCATGTTCACAACGATTGCAGGCTCTCTTCCTTTGAGCTCTTTTTCCAGCAACTCTTCAAAGATTTTGATCCTAAATCGCTTAACTAAATCACGAAAATTGATGAAAGCTTCTTCAAGAAGAGTTTTCTCATCGAGTTTAATGCCACCAATTTATTTTTCTTCCGCTTGCTACTGAGCTTCAGTTGCGGAGACATAAACTGCCTTGGACCCTATGACATCAGCTAATCGTTTATTGCTGATTACTTATTACTTTTCAGATCTTGTGTACAATAAACTCTCTCGAAGTTAAGAATTTAGTTCCTGGGTCTATTCCCGACTTGAAAGGAACTTTTTCAAATTCTCAGACTTCGAGGTAGAGTCTTGAAGTTGACTGTCTTTACCTTCTCCTTTATTGTTATTTATTGCCTCAGAATCAGACCCTGAGTCAGAATTCTTCCTTGCTCTCCAATTGTTCATTGATACGCGATCATTTAAATCATCTGAACGCCCAGTCGAAACTGGATCGAATTTCACTGATTTTTGGGATTTCCCGTATGACTTTTAAAGTTAGCTCATAGTTGTAGTCGTCTATCAATCACGCAGTAAACCTTTTAACTTAAGCTAATAAATGTAAGAGAAATGACCAATGCTTAAATGTTGCCTGTTTCTTATTTTATTATGAATTTTACAGGACTCCTCAATTGATTAAAGATAATGAAACACAATAGATACTTCCTCCCTTTATTAATGCTATATAAAATCTAAAAAAAATCAAAAATCTTCTTAAATACAGTTTTCAAAGACTGTTTATTAATGAATTCAATACTTCTTTAAGTGTCCAGCACTTCCATTAATAAATCCTCCCTTTTCTAGGGAGATATTTAAAACCTCTATTATTGCAACTTAAACCAAGTCGCCATCAGCAAATAAAACTTTATTCCACTGTTTTGATTTAAATTTTGAACTCCCGCATTTCTTGAATTATTCCCAAATTTCTTAAACTGAACCTTTCTCTTTTTGTTTCTGAGCCTAACAATCAACAGTTTCTTGGTTATTTTCAAACCTGCGATTCTTCTTAATCTAAAACTAGAAATCATGCTTTCAAAAGGAAGGATTGTGAAATTAATTCTTCCATGTACATAGAATAATTCTCAACTTTAAATGAAAAAAGACCACTAAAGGCTGCATCTCATGAAGAAAAAAAGAGAGCTGCTCTCAAATTATTGAATGCTTCAAATCCTTTCATCTAACCTAGTCATGGTTCTCTCAAAATTTCATAGAGACCTCAATCTAAAGAGTCTGTTTTTTCAAAAAGAAAAAATGATCTCAGCGATAGTAGTTCTAATAGTTCTTTTGAAAAAAGAACCACTGCAAATATGAATCCAATAAAAAACCAGAGGAATCCCTCTCCTTAGGGATCAGGTGCAACATAATAGCTGCAAGGACCATAGAATAAATTGTAGTTTCAGAAAGCCAAGATCGATTTGATAATGAGAGAGAACCCCTAACTGATGAAGTTTTCAGATGACTTGCAAGAGAATCTCGAACAAAAACAAAATCAAAATCAAAATGAGTTTGAAATAAGATAATTTTAAACTATTAATGAAAAGGGAAAAGAAGCTAAGTTTCAAACCAATAAAATACAATACATAGATAAAAATAATGGGACACAGAGAGAAAAATACAATTTTTATGACCTCCATCAGCAACCACCAGCAAACGTAGTTCCTAGATAAGCATCCCTAAATAATTCATCATAAGATAGATAAACTGATTAAGATAGAAGATAGAATTCTACTAAATATGACTTATTACCAATCAAAAACTTAAAAACCAATCAAAATATACAATCACAATATGAGAATATCCTAGAGCTTTACAACCCAAATAAGAGCTAGATAACCCAGAAACTGTAAGCCTCCATGAAAACAACAGCAACCACAACAAGTTCGTCAATTGATCGAAGCAATAAATTACCGAATTCCCTTAAAGGATAATCCTCATTCGCAAGGTCATTTTCAACTGTGGACAATGTCAACTCAAAAGAATTGCTGCCATCTCAAGGAAATTAGAATGGATAAATAGAACATATTAGTGATCCAATGACTTAATTCGATGAATTGAAACTATTAGTTGCATCAGAGCAAGCTAAATTATCTTCAATTATGGACAATGTAAAAATTAACTGATATATTTCATTTAAAGAATGTTAAAAATGAAATTAACTTTTAAGTGTTTTCCTTCTTTTTTATGAATTTCTCATTTTTTTAAAGGGGATCAAGATGCTGCAATCTAGAAAAGAAGAAACATCACAACGAGAAATCAGATAGACCAACAGCAACTTTTATAAAAAACCAAATATAGACATTCCTGATCCAAAGTAAGATAAGTTTAGAATTCTTTTTGTTGCTGATAAAATATCTTTTATGTTTGATAACTACTTGCACATTGCTTTTTGAATTATTCTTAGTAAAGAAGGCCTCCTTGGGACGTATGAATAATACTCCAAACTTTCAAAACACGAAGTCATCGAGAAGCTTTTAGTCTCAGAGCACATTATGAAATAGCTCTACAAGAGAGTCAAAGTACTCACTTAAGAGCTGAATAATCAACAAGAACATCAAGATAAAAATTGAAAAAAAATAAATAAAAAAACATATCTTTTGTTCTGAAATTAACATTTTTGCTTATTGTAATAATATTGTTTAAGTCTAATATTTTTATCAATAATGCGTTATTAATAATATTGATTTGTTAAGAGTAGTTGTTTTGTTTGTAAATTTTCCCCTTTTTTCACAAGATAGTGACGCAATAAGAGGAAAAGAAGGAAAATTAACTTCTTCAAGAAGAAGGATATGCATTATCTAGCAACAAAATTGTTTCTCACAAAAAATAAAAAAAATAAAAAAAAACAAAAAGAAAATCCAAAGGAAAGAAGAAGAGACAATGTTCAGCAGTATTTCAGAAAAAATCAACTTAAACCCTAAGGTTGGTGTTGCTGCCCTTTCATTAATTGGCTTAGCGAGTATCTACTAATATTCTCAAAAAAAGCAATCCAAAAAATCACCGCATGCTCCTCACAACAGCGAACCGATCACAGTGTTTGTAACTGGAGCAGCTGGACAAATTGGGTATGCTTTCATCCCCCTTCTGCTGACTGGATAAGTCTTCGGATAAAGAAAGATTAATCTTAGATTATTAGATGTAGCTTTCTGCGAAGATAAACTCAAGGGAATTGAACTAGAAATCTAAGATGGTGCTTATCATCTTCTTGAATCTATTGAGACTGGTTCTGATCCTATGAAGATATTCCGCGATGCTGATGTTGGTATCTTTATCGGTGGATTCCCAAGAAAAGATGGCATGCAAAGAAAAGATCTTTTAGAGATCAACGGAAAGATCTTCATCGAGCAAGGCAAAGCCTTAGATCAAGTGGCTAAGAAAACCTGCAAAAGTATTGTTGTTGCGAACCCTGCAAACACCAATTGCCTGATTCTTTCTGAATCTGCACCCTCGATTCCAAAAGAGAATTTCACTGCATTAACAAGACTCGATTAAAACCGTGCTGTTACTTAAATCGCGATTAAAACAAACACCCATGTGTCTGATGTGAGCAACGTTATTATTTGGGGAAATCATTCTTCCACATAATATCCAGATGTTAACCATGGAACTGTTCAAGGTAAAATAACACAAGAAAAAAATATTATTTGTTTTAAAAGACAAAACTTAAGTTGTTCTAAAATTAAGTGTGATATTCTTGCAACGATGTAACATCCATTTTGAAATAGGCAAGACAATCCGTGAAGTTATCAACGATGACGAATATTTGAACAAGGACTTCATTGTTAGAGTGCAAAACCGCGGTGGAGAGATTATCAAAGCAAAATAAACATCTTCAGTGTTCAGTGCTGCCAATGCGTTGAAAGACCATTTGCATGACTGGTATTTCGGTACAAAACCAGGACATTTCGTGTCAATGGCTGTGCCATCTGATGGTTCATATGGCGTAGCACCAGGTGTCATCTTCTCCTTCCCAGTGACAACAAAGAATTTCACTTACAGCATCGTGCAAGGTTTACCAATAAATGAATTCTCTCAGGGAAAACTAAATGCTACTTCTCAAGAGCTTTTTGCTGAAAAATCAGAAGCTTTAGGTGCATGATTCGTTTACATATGAAAAATATTTTCAAAGAATAAATGTAGCATAATATGTCCATTTCTCTTATTTGACAAAGAAAACCCATTTTTAGATGTTTATTTGCTTTAAATAATAAATTTGTGCCATTTTGCTCAATTATTTAATTTTTTTGATTGGTTTTTGAATATGAAGTATTCTCTATTATTTTGAGAGGTAGCCTTTTGAGACCTACAAAAACTAGTCTATTAGTTACATCTTTATAGATATTTAATTTGATAAAATTATTATGATATTATTAAAAAATAAGCTTTCTTTAAAGAGTTTTATACAATAGAATACAATTCTCCTCATAAATATTCTCAAAAAACAATAAGAAATTGTTTATTTTTACATTTATTTACATTAGAATTTCATTTTTAGAAAATAGAACAAAAAATAGAATCATTTCATCTCAAGCAACTATTCTCTTCACCTCACCCATCTCTCTATCACACAGAATTAAGTAACTTCTGCTTCTTGCGATGAGTAACAATCGAAAATTTGTTAAGTCTAGAATTCCATATGGCTCCAGCAATCAGCAGTACATTACCAACATAAGTGATGTAATCATGGAAGGAGAATATGATGTCAAACAGAATGAATGCACTGCCTATTGCGGTGATAATAAAAGGTGGATATTTGACTGTGTTGTTCACAGAGTACAGAGAAACTAAAGAAAGTCCAACGAAGAAAAACGCGATGAAATTCAGATAGTGAATGTATTCCACAATGGGTATGCCAAAAGCGCTGAAGAATGCTGATATTGTTGACATATAAATACTATTACAAGATCCTCCTGCACAGACACTCATAGTATTACCCATAACTGATAGAACTCCATTTACGATAGTTCGCTTGAGAGTGACTTTACTATTTTTAGTGTCTGAGTAGTCATCTTCTAGATCAAGTCTTAAGTAATCCTCTTCATCTTTTAGAATCACTCTGCACGTTGTAGAATACCCTAGATATGTGACAAACAATACAGCAGCTGCTGCGAATATGTGTTTCATTGAATCAGTGATGTCTTCAGGCGACTCAGCATCATCGATTTTTTAAAGATAATTTGCAGTGAAAATAGCCATAGCAATTAATGAACTCAGCATGAGAATCTAGGTGAACTTCCAAACCATAATCAGTTTTGAAGAGCTATAGGTTGAAAACGCTTTGCTGACTTGCGCTCGGGAGATGAAATACAATACTTTCCCTAGGGAATATCCAAAGAAAATATTTGTGGGAAACATCACAACCCACCATTTCACGTAGAGTCCTTTTTCGAGTTTCGCATAAAGAATAGCAAGGGAAATGAGATTGAGTACCGCGAAACTTGTTGAGGGAGGTGCAATCAAAACTTTTTCACTTTCCATCAGTATTTTTTGGTTTCTGTGTATTATTGAAATATTGATCTCTTTTTTCTTCAGATTTATTATTTTTGTGCAATTTTCAGAATATGCATATCTTGCAGATGATATGTAATTGCTGGTCAATGCTCGAATATGAAACCAAAAAATTTTAATTTAGTTTTTGAATAGCTTTTTGTTCTCACATTTTCACAAAGATTTCATCCACTTTCCCAAATAATCATTGTTTTTTAATGGAAGAATTTATAGAAAAATAATAATAAATGTGTTGATTAAAAAGAATTATTGCTTTAGCTTATCAGAAAAACTATTGTGTTATTCAAAAGAATAAAATATCAAACAAAAACCAAGATTCAAATAAAAAAGAATATCAATTTAAATTGAAAAGATTGTTTCATTAACCAAATCTTTTATTAAATGGACTTCATAACAAAAAATATGAAATAATAGTTTTTTAGTTAATTGTTTTGCCTTTTTTGGAGACACAATGGTAATTTGTTGTTACGCAAAACTATTTGAAAATTCTTAGCAAAAAAATAGTTCCTAAAATGAAATCAATATTGAACAAAAAAAAAATGTCTTAATAGACACGTACAATAATAGATAACCAAATAGAGAAGTTTAGTACTTGAATTAGCATGAGTGTTAGTATTTGAATAGAATTTAATTAGGAGTTGATAGACAGGATTTCTTGTTGGGATATGAAAGTTTGTTAAGTTCAAAGATATTAGTTAGAAGTTGATATATTTATTGCTGATTTCATGGGAAAAGGAGAGGGGGATGGATTTGCGTTGAATTAACTGTCGAATTTCACTTCAGAGGAGCACTTGTGATAGAACAATAGCGTCCTATTTGGGAGCATTTCGAATGGTTTTGGTCAGAATGAGTTTATACAAAAACGATTAAATTTAACTGCTAGTTTAATTAAATCGATTAGAAGCTGCTTTAGTTTAAGGATTTGGAAGGTTGAGACTCTCATATTTGAAAATTGATGGTTTTTTAGTATGAGTATGGACTTTTTAACGTTCTTTATCGAGAATCTCATTGAGGCGCTGTCTCTCAGTGAACTAGTTTTACTGTTCATCAGTTGGAAAATGAATCTAAATAAGTTATGGGATACCTAGCTCAAGGAGTTTTAAGTACCAGAGTTGTGCTTCAGCTGAGTTCAAGAATAGGAAAGTAGTTGACAGATCGTTCTTGGAAAATGTCATCTTAGAGTGAGTGTATTCTCCTTGGGATTCAGAGAAAATAGCGAACTTAACAAGCCCATCGAATACAAGGGTGCTCTTAGCTAAGCGATCCTAAGAATTCAAGAAATGAAAAAGATATTAGAAACAAAGAATATTTAAAGAAGTTTGAGAGAATTGAGAAAGAATCTGAATATTTGAACATAAAAATTAATTAAACTGTAAACATTTATTTTAATCCTCTCTCTATCTCTTCAATTTGAAAAAGTCAGGGGGTGGGGGAGGGGGATGATAAATGAACTGTTTGAGACAGAAATAACTGAAATATTTCCATCGAAATGCAATCACTGGTAAATCTATGCAGCTTACTGACTGAATTAAGAAATTGAGAAAATAGGGGGGGGGGGGGGGGGAGAGAGAAATTAACAAATTCGATAAAAAATAAC
>Ga0302271_10000925_pt1 | contig 28971 bp, 21 predicted proteins | sample III_Bog_N1_1_FD_198767 | JGI IMG/M metagenome (GOLD analysis project Ga0302271, IMG submission 198767) | Peat permafrost microbial communities from Stordalen Mire near Abisko, Sweden - III_Bog_N1_1 | ecosystem: Environmental > Terrestrial > Soil > Wetlands > Peat | place: Sweden: Abisko... | reverse complement strand
CTCGATTTGTTCATGAATGTGTGGATGTAATAAAATATTTCAAACTCTATTTTGAGTTTGATTGAACAGATTAAATTATTATTTTGCAATATCCCTCTCTCTTTCTGATTCACCTTCTTGAGTAGCTTGTTGATCGAGTCATACAATCATCAGTTTTGATCAAATCTTCCACAGCGATGAGAGGAATTTTTTCTTGCTAGGTGATAGTTGAGCAATAAAATTTTAGTTCTGCATAGTTATCAAATTCATCAATTTGTTTGGTATATGTTATTTCAAAATTGTTATGATCATTTTAATGAAAATATTTCTTGAATTGGCAGAATAAAAAATTCAGGAAAAAGTCAGTATGTTCATAGGATTCTTTGAGAACTTTCCTTCTATTTTAAGGGAAAGATACTTGAAAAAAATGTATTGAGATTATTATCTTTAGATTTTATGAATACTAATCCTTATGATGTGCTGGTTCACATGCTCTTCCACGACTAATCAGATTAAAATAAAGTGACGGAATATTAAGTTCCTAATCAAAAACGAATTCGCAATAAGATTCAAGAAGAACATTATTTAAAACACCAAAAGATTTACTAAAAAGATATTTTTACAAATAATACACTAAAAATGAGCTGCGCACACTCTATCAAGGCATTCGTTACCAAGGCTGCACCTGCCTTCAAAGGACAGGCTTATTGTCCTAAAGCGAAGACTTTCAAGACTGTCTCCTTGGAGGACTACAAGAACAAGTATCTTGTGTTGTTCTTCTACCCCTTGGATTTCACTTTCGTGTGCCCAACTGAAATCATCTAATTCTCCAAGCATGCTAAGAAATTCAATGACATCGGATGTGAAGTCCTCGGATGCTCTGTTGACAGTCAGCACTCTCATATGGCTTATGTCTAAAGACCCAGATCTGAAGGTGGACTTGGTGAAGATCTCTAAATCCAACTTCTTTCTGATCTCACTAAAAATATCTCCAGAGAATACGGTGTCTTAGTCGACAGTGGTATTTCCCTCAGAGGTACCTTTATCATCGACTCTAAGCAAGTCCTTAGACACTCATCTATCAACGATTTCCCTGTTGGCAGAAATGTTGATGAATATCTCAGACTCGTTCAAGCCTTCTAGCATGTTGATGCTCACGGTGAAGTTTGCCCTGCTTCATGGACTCCTGGTGCCGATACCATGCAGCCCAGCCATGGATCAGATAAAACCAGTAAATACTGGAAGAATGTCCATGCTAACAAATGAGCAAGGGGTGTTAAGTATTTGTGAATAAAACACTTCATAGATTCTTGTGTCCAGAGCCTTTAATAGATTAAACGAGATATTATTTTCTTTATAATAAAAATTCATTTCGATATTCTTAAAAGAGATTATAGTTTATGCGAAGTACTGACAAAAATAATCAAATCAAAACGCATCAATTTCGAAATTCACCTACATGAGTGTATGTCCGTCCCCAAGAGGATAAAAAAGTTTTTCATTTATTTTTGATAGTTTTAAGTTAGCAGAATAAACCGTAACACAGGAAATAAGCAGCATGAGTATTAGAGAAATAATTAAAGCCTTAAATTGATAGTAGTTAAGATGCTTTAAAAATATTCTTATTTTATTAGTTTCATTTCTAGTTAAAGAATATCATCGAGGAAGTGAACTCAAATCGAAAAGGAAAAACAGAATATTCCCAATTATCTTCCACATCCATATCGAGGAGCATTATAATAGATGGCTTTCTTGCGACTATAACTCTGTTCTCTTGTGAATCAAGCAATAATAGTGCTTTTTAACAGCACTCCAAACAGCAATCTGGAATGATTTGCTAAGGCTCAAAATTACCATATTATTAAGATTAAGATTAGAACTGCAGTTAAATTGGTTGATATTTTTAAATTGATTTGTTGTTTATCGAATAATACATATTTCCTTTGAATAACCAGAAAAACGAGTTGATTTGAGAATGTAATTCGATGTGTTATTTGAGAAAAGCACTCAATTGCACTTCAGGTTCAGAGTACACGAAAACGTTTATGTTAGGATAAGAGTGTTGAAGCATCAAATAAAACAGTTGTTCTTTGCTAAAAAGAACCATTTCTTATGATTTGATATCTTCCAAGACAACAAACAGCGCTATTGTAGTTTGGCGACTAGCTATTTATGGTGTTGTGCTTGATTTTTTAATAGGTAATTATGACTATTGATTTGTTGCAAAACAAGGAGCATCTGGAGTAATTTCTGTATTATTAACAATAGATTCTATTAGTGGTATGATTGTTGGTTCAAGATCAGTTTCAATATCGAAATCGATTAAAGTCTTCAGCTTATGAAATTATTAGAATTGTTCTTGAGGTGATAAGATTTATTTTTATTTTAAAGAAGATAATTCTGATTAACTTTATTGGTTTTTCTCAGCTAATTTTGAACTGTACACACTGATGGATTTCTCATGAAAGTGAAGTAATATGCGATGTGAGCAATCTTATGATAGATCTAATTCACTTTCGAGATGAAATCCACTGTTGAATTGATCTTCTTGTTTTATTTTTGGAAATAATATTTTTATCATATGATTGTAATTGATGTTCTCAGGTGTCAGCAAGTGGATCCTGAAAGTCAATTATTTAGATCTAAAAATAGAATGCTTGTTGCTTAACAGCACACTGTAAATTCCTTGACGTTCTGCAATAATACTGAAACGATTTATTTCGGAACAATTAATTTTTTTGTGAAATATTTTTTCCAAACCATTTTGAAGATTATTCCCAGTTGAAATCTTAGTTGATCCATGAAAGACTACACTTAGATTAATGTCCTCATGATGATCTTCATTCAGTGCTAGAGCTATGTGAATAACTGAAGATTCTGTAATGGTTTCTATGAATTGTGAATATGAACTCCTTGATGGAATAATTATATTTGTTGGGTGTCCATTTTTGAGTTTTAACGAACTATCATGAGTTGTAAAACAGAGAAATTCCTTCATAGACCTGCATGATAACAGTAGCTTCCTTACTGTTAGGGTCAGAGAACTACTTGAAAGAATTAATCGGAGTTATTAGCTGACTCTAGTTTTTTCAAAATCACTTCCTTAAAATTATTCCAGAATATTTACAAGATGCTAAATTATGTTGATTTAGTTTTCGTCTTGATTATTCTGAAACCATGCATAAGTGTTTATCATAACAATCGCTTATCTCTCAGAAGAAATAGCTCTGATGTTTTTTAGAGCGATTGAGAACAAAAGAACTTTGATGAATTCAGAAATAGTTTAATCACAACAGAAATCCATTTCACGAAGACAAAAATAAGCAGAAGATAGCATTTAAGATTTGCTGCTGGAGGTCCATAAATCTGGGAAGTTAAGCTCGAATGAAGTCATGCATCCTATTTACTCCAGGATCTCAAAGCAAGCAAGGCTTTCTTCTGGTAGAGGTTGATATTATTCAGTGTAAATTGCTTTAATTTGTTGTATAATATCTCCTACAATGTTTTGAAAAAAGAGCATTATCTGAGGCTGCGAGAGACCTTCAATCAAATTCAACAGGTATTTCCAAGCAACTACTCTAGAACCCTAATAGTTGTTGGATGGCTTTGAACCTTCCAAGAACTTTGAAAATTATCGAAAAAACTGCTTATTCCATTTTAAAACTAAGCAAAGTGCTTGGAGAGTATGCTAGGATTCACACTTAGCAATTTATTCTTCAATTAAATTTGAAGGATTATGTTATTTTTAGAAGGAACTGCCTTAACATTGTTAAAACTCTTATTTGTATTGATACGAAGCGACTTTTTTGATTAATAATTCCTCGCATCGGAGGGATACTTAACTACCTGGCAGTGTTAGCGCTGATTCTCTAGTTGAACTTATAAATTCGGCCAGTCCTTTTTCAGAAATTGAAATATCGTTGCTAATAAGTTTGCGACAAAGATCAATTCCATCGTTAAAGATGTTCAATATAGGAGAATCTCCTTGCTTTTTACCAGAAAATAGTGATATTCCAAAGATCGATGGCCTCAAAAAGGAAAAGAACTTAAAAGAAATCAAAACAACAAATTAAGTAAAATTCTAGTTGGAATTTTGAGAATATGAAACCTAAGAAATTACGATTTATTTACTTTTTTTATCTTTTAAAGCTTAGGAACCTGCTGCAAAGATTCTCTCTAAGAACTTAAGCTAGTCATTAATCAATAAGAGCTACTTGATTTATCTCTATCTCTCTCTTTTTCTTTTTCTCTTTAGATTTATTATTAAACAGTTTTTCAATTCCTTGATCAGAATTATTGATAAGAATGGTAATTTATATTTTTATAACTCTTCTTTCCAGCATTCCTAAATATTAACTTTTAATTAAATTAATTGATTAATCAGTCATATGAATTATTTATTTTTGATTAGTTTTGTTGTTATTTATATTAATTACTTTTTTGTTTTTCTTCGAAATAAAACAAATCTAATCTGAGTTTATTGTTTTCTTTCTTAAATTTCTTCTAAGTCTGATCTTTAACCATTTAGGAATAATTTTCATTTTTTCACCCTTTAAAATAAAGATGATAACTTAACTTATTTTATGTTTGAAGCAATTCAATATTTCAGAATTTTTAATTATATTTTATCTATGAAATTATTACATATTATCTGCCTTGATCTCACATTTACAATCATTTAGATATTGTAAAATTCAAAAAGGAAATCAATATCAGATGAATCTGTATCATATGGCGGGGTAAATTAATTAACAAATTACACTTATCCCTTTTTGATCTCCTTCATATTTTTTAAGGGAAAGATATGAATGATTGCCTTGCTCAATTAATAATCGTAGTTGTCTAATAACAATTTGAAACAATAATAACTCACACGAAAATATACTTAAAATTAAGCTCAAAGCAAACATTCAACTTACTGCATAAATCATAAGCCATTCAATGAGCGACTGGAGGAAGAAGAAAGTAAACTATTTTTGAACTTTATTGTAGAACAATAGTTTAATTTACATTTGTTTGTACTGCAGCATCTCAAGGAAGATTTTGCTTAAGACAAATACTTCGATGAAGAAGAAGATGAGGATTAATAACTTGCGAGCTCCACTAATAAAAACTAGAATAATAATGGAAATGATGACGATGAGGAAGATGAATTAGAAGCATACATGAAAGAAATGGAGTCACAAGCAGAGAAGGATATCAAGGAAACTTTAACGAAAAAGGCATGCCCTGATCCAACAGTTCTAAATGCTAAGAGAGTCAGCGAAAATAATAAATCATTCAAAAATACAGCAAAATATGGATTTTGGTTACAAAAATAAAATTGTTTTTATCATTTCCTAGAAAGGTGGAGAGCGACTAGAAGACAATGATCCTATGGAGTCGTATATGGATAGCATTAAGAAGAAGCTTATTTCTGAAGCGGACAGTAAGTTCAATAGATTTAGAAGCAGTCCATTTTTCTTGTTATTAGAGTTTAATTGGTCAATTTGTTTCTATGAAATAGAGAAAAACAATAAGAAAAAGGTAGAAACAGGAGACAATGAAGAGGGAGATGACGAGGATGATGCAAACCAATATGAATTCCTGGATAGTGATGGGTAGAGAGCAATTCAACTACCAAAGTTTCAATTTTGTTAATTGGTTTTTTGGATTTTTTAGAGAAGTTGATTTCACCAAAGTGAAGGAGATGAAGAAGAAGAATTTCCAAATCCTTGATGCTGTTGATCATACAACCTAGAAATATGAACCTTTCACAAAAAACTTCTATGCAGAACATGAGGAAATATCTCAATTAACTCCTATTCAAGTCGAGAAAATCAGGTAGGAAAATATGGAGCATGTAATTCTAACCTTTTTGATATTGTGCTCATTTAGAAAAGAATATGAAATCAAAGTTAGTGGACCTAGCCCTCCTAAACCAATAGTCAGCTTCGGTCATCTTGGTTTCGATGAGCAAATGATGTCACTCATTGCCAGACAAGGTTTCGTCAAGCCAACTCAGATTCAAGCACAGGTTAGAACAGATTTATTAGACTCTTTTCAGAATAAAATAAGAAAAGTTCTAAGTTGATATTTATTCTTTCTGAAATCATATCTAGGCGTTACCTTGCGGGCTAAGTGGGAGAGATATTGTGGGTGTTGCGAAGACAGGCTCAGGAAAGACAGTCTCATACATGTGGCCATTACTGATTCACGTCCTAGATTAAGTAAGAAAGAGAGGAGAGAAAATAAAATGGGAGATAAGACTAGGCAAGCGATTGATCTGCGCCGACATAGAGAGAACTGGAGAAAAATGAAGGACCAATCGGACTCATCATGGCACCGACAAGAGAGCTCTGTCAGTAGATCTACACAGAGACCAAGCGCTATGCGAAAATCTACAATATTTCGTAAGTTTTTTTTGTTAAAAAAATGAGACAGATTTTTTTCCATTTTTTGTGTAAAACTAACCTGATGGCACAACCTTTTTCTTCTTATTTCAGAGTTGGAGCGCTGTTGGGAGGAGAGAACAAGCACGAGCAGTGGAAGATGTTGAAGGCGGGTGTTGAAATCCTGATTGCTACTCCTGGGAGGCTCATGGAGATGGTCACAAAAAAGGCAACAAACTTTCGGAGAATCACATACCTCGTGATCGATGAAGCTGATAAGATGTTCAGTATGGGTTTTGAGAAGCAGATTCGTAGCATAGTTGGACAAGTCCGTCCTGATCGATAGACGCTGCTTTTCACTGCAACGCTAAAGAAAAAAGTTTAGAATTTAGTTATGGATATTCTAAACAGCCCAATTACGATTAAAATCGGAGGAGAGAATCAAGCAAATGAAGATATTCGGCAAGAACCTATTATTCTACGAGACCTTAAACAAAAGGATAACTGGTTGTTGAATAATCTGTTGAATTGCCTATCAAAAGGGAAGGTTCTTGTGTTCGTGAATCACATAACAAATTGCACTAAACTGCATGATTTGATTTTGAACACTCTGCGAATCGATGCGCTTGTTCTGCATGGTGATAAAGTGCAGAACGAAAGAACGGATATTATTAATAAGTTTAAGCTAAATAGTAGCCTTTTGATTGCTACAGATGTTGCATCGAGAGGATTAGACATTCCAGAAATCAAAACAGTCATTAATTATGATATCCCGAAAGACTCTGATACATATATCCATAGAATTGGTAGAACAGGCAGAGCTGGAGCTACGTAATCTTAACAATTTCACATATTTTTCATATTTTTTGGTATCTAAATATTCTTACTTTGCCTTTCTTTGTAAAATGTAATTCATACAAGCGATGGAACAGCGTACAGTTTGATCTTAATGAGTGAGAGCAATTTCGCAGTAAACATGATGAAAATCATGGAAATCAGTGGATAACCTGTGCCTAATACTCTAGAAGAAATTGCTATGAACGATGATAAATTCAAGTCACAGCGATTAGCGACTAAGCTTGGGGTAGATTTCGCTAAAGGAAAAGACTCAAGTAAGCTGCTGAAGTAAGCACTTGCAAAGTAGAGGAATACAAAGCATGGACTTGGGTTTAATCAAGATGATGAAGGGGTTAACAATGGTAGTTTTAAGGATAAGAATTATAATATTATTCCTCAAATTGTTCAGTAGCCTCCAACTATCTAGCTATCAGCTTCTGCAGCATAACTTGCAACTGAAATAGCATTGATTGAAGCTGAAGATGTCAAGTTGATTTAGTAAAAAGAGAAAATGATAGCTTCTTAGAACTTCATTCGAGATTATCAAGAATAACTTTGGAAATCAGGAAAAATCACAAGTGAATAATATGCTGTGTTAATTCAATAATAACACTAATAGACTTAAGCTCACGATGATCTGATTATCAAAGGTAGAGAAGATGCTGCTATTCTTAAGGCTTAGCTAATTGCAGCTAAAGCATAAGAAGCTAATAACAATTACAACTCAGATTAATTGGATGCACCTTTGAGAACATCTTAACCGATTTCGCAATCGTAATTTACAGCTACACCTTCTAAATCTGAGGAATTAAACCAAGATAAGCCACAACAAGCTGCTAGCAATGTGTCTCAACCTTAGGAGCGCTAGACGAGAGAGAGCATTATTGACAACTTCAAGAATCAAATGAAGAAGGGAATGCAGTAATAATTCCGCAGCAACTTCACTAGTGGCGGATTGCTATTGAAAAAGAGTAATTTTTAATAAATGGAGATTGGCAAATAGATTAGTATATTGGAAGGAATGTTCATAACCATTAATTTTTTGTTTATAGATTGAAGGACTAGAAGAAGAAAAAGAAACAGAAGAAGAATGGCTAAAAAAGCAGCAAGGAAGAGAACATATTTGATAATGAATAGATTAGATGTGTGTGTTTGATCATATTCTTGGCTTAGATTTAAATTGAAAATAAACAAAGATTCTTATTTTTAAAGCGATCTAACATAAAAAAGTAGATAATATTCTGCAAATGAAATTATTCTATTTATAATAACGAAACAAGTGTAAATACCTAAGCAGAGAGGAAGATATTTGTGGGGGGGGAGGGGGGTACAATTTGCGTATTTTGAGCTTTTTCTGTGTGACTAAAATCTAGATTATGCAATTAGCAAAAATATCCTTTTAATTCTTGAGGTTATGATAGGTGAGAAGGTGAAGGAAAAGAAGGAGAAGAATATTAATAAAGATACTCAGTAACTGAGAAAGAAAAACAAAAAATAAGAGACCAAAATGGCTATTGACAGCGGATAGATGATCAAAGCAACCACACCTATGGTAACAAACTGAAATTTTAACCTGGTTGAGATGGAATTCATGGTTTTATTTTTTTTTAATCTAAAAATAGGATACGAACATCGAAAACAATGAGAAAATGTATTTGTTTATGCTGTTTCTAATTGGAATGATTAACAACACGGGATATGTCATGGTTGGAACAGCAGCTTAAGATATCGCCAAGAAGTTTGATATGGACAATTTCATGTCACTATTTCAGCTGTAAGATATATTTATGAATTTTCATTATTTCACCTATAAAATGGGGCTAATCAGTTTGGATATAGTACTAGTTGACTTTCTAAGAACTGTTTACTGAAGTTTTTTATTTATTTTTTTGTTTTCAAGCTCTCTGATAGTGCTTTCCGGTGTAATGAGATCAATCAATTCAAAGTTTTTCATTAAAATCGCCCATAAAAAGCGTATTTTAGTTGCGATTGTCCTGTCAATTTGTGCATTTGTCATTATCGCCATATCATCTAGTGCATCTGCTGTTTGGGGGTTCTACACTTGCTTACTTGGTTCAGTGCTTTGCGGAGCTATGCAAGCATTCGGTGAATCAGTCATGCTAGGGTATATTAAGGTTTTCCCTCCTAGATTGGTCGCTGGTTGGAGTAGCGGAACAGGTTTTGCTGGACCATTTGGTTCAGGTCTTCTATTAGTGTTGAAAGCAGTTGATCTTGATCTCTACATAGTAAAATACTATAAAAGATACATACAGACAGCATATTATTCTCCATTGATTTAATAAAAAACAAACAACTTATGTGTGTCTCCTATTTTTTGTAGATTTTCTTGGTGATGATTCCAATTCAAGCAAGCTACTGGCTGTGTTTCCTGTGGTACGACAGAAGAAAGACAATGTACTATTAAGTTCCATCTACAGAGGATGGCTAAGATAGTGCTCTTAGCGAGCAGAATAACGGAGATGAAGTCTCACTGTGTAAAGATAATTATTTCTTGCTTTTTATTATGCAAGGCTTGAAAAAACTCATTTACTAGTTGAAAATTATAAAATTGAGGCTTTTTTTGTATGTATCTCTCATATTTAGAGGCGGAATCAGATTTTGCAAGCAATAAGAAGCTTTCCATTGAAAACATTAAACACGTTATGCCAAAGATGTGGACTCTAGCATTGAATCTCGGCTCAGTGTATTTCTTGGAGTATGTCACCGAAACAGGATGGGCTGAAAGAGCACACCCAAAGAAAGATGATTCTGATTATCCTTCTGGCTTCGTTGGATTCCTTGATAAAAATGTAACCAAACATCCACAGATAAATTAACACAAATAAAAACAACTGTTTTGTTAAATATTTTAGATTGCAAATCTTTCTGCTTTTTGAATTATAATGGATTTTGTTTATTTCCAACTTCAGGGCTTCGTAATCTTGTGCTTCTGTTACTAAATCGGTGTCTTCATCAGCCGATCCTCACTATACTTGGTGAAGATCAAGAGAGTCATTTTTTTCACCCTCATTTAAATGGGCAATTTTGGACTTTGGATATTCTTCGCTATCAGCAAATCCGTTCCTATGTATGCCCAAATCCCTTGCATGATCTTCGTCGGATTGATGGGAGGTGGATCATACGTCAATGTGAATTACTTGCTTCTGAACCATGAAACTATTCATCCAACTGAGAAGGAGCTCGCTATGAATATCTGCTCAATCTTCAACGATACAGGAGTGCTTCTCTCTTCGTTGTTCGTCCTTCTTGTAGACAATGTGATGATCACAAATGATTGAGGGAAAGTGAGAAAGATAAGACGATTATTTATTTTTTGTGTCCTGTTTGTTGAAGTTGTACATACAGAAATGTGTGTGTTTTCAGCTGATCCTGACAAATTCCATAAAAAAATTATTCTTTTCTAAAAATGGCATTGACTTGCATTAATCTATTCTTTTTGCTGGTACATTTCTCAAGTAAATTTAAACAAAGAATCTGCCAAGATTAAAGACAAATTGATCCTCAAGATTGATGATTGATCCACCCTCTCAAAAATAATTCCCTTCTCATTAAATTAATTCAAAGAATTTAACTAAACAATACCCCCAAAAGTAATCACTCAAAATATACCAACCTCAAGCGCAAAGCATGATCGAAGGAAGACTTGGTAATCTTATCATAGCTCAAGCTCCCTACTAGCAAATCGCAGCTACCAATTTCCAAGAAACAAGGAGTACAACCTAGAATATGGAATAATCGAAGATTTAATTCGGTGTGTTTGATCCAATCGATTTAGTTAACGTGAAATTGACACCTCCATTGTTTAGAGGTGATAAATCGAAAGGAGGAGATTTAACGTAAGATTTTCAAAGATCTTTCAATGAAGATCTGTAAGTCTTGAACATGCTCTCGATCGCTGAATTGAATAAGATTAAAGAGAAATCTAACTTAACGAAACTCAAGTACCTACCCTAATCAGATCAAAACGAACAAGATCAAATAGCAGAAGAAGAATAAGTTCGTATTAAGATGGCAAACAGTGTGCTGGGACCAATGGAAGAAAATAATGATGTTGAACATAGTTGTAGCACAGCAAATACTGTCTATACATCAACCAAAAGTAACGATCACTTAGGGTTTTAATAGTGAAGCATAAGAGTGTGTATCGTAAGCTTTCTTAGATGATATGTGTTTATCTGGAGTGATTTTCTTTGGAGTTAAAATTCTAAGAAAAAGGGCATATTTTTATTTTATTGTGTTACTTACTTTGAAAAATGTAAGCTATGTTTGAATATGTTATTGTTGTTGCTAGTTTGTTGCAAGAAAACACATATATTCTTAATCATTTCTTATAATTTCAAGCAAACAAAAGATGTCTTTAGAGCGTACAGCAAGAAATATTTGGAAAGTCTATCAATAACAATGACCTTTAATGTACATTTTGTAATTTGTTTCGTCGCATTTAAAATCTTAATAACGATTGAGAATTAGTTCAATTCTAGCCAGGATTACTACCAACATGGAGTGACAAACAATACTGTAGGTTAATATATAAAATGTTTTCTTCATCAAATTGCTTTTTAGAAATCTAAGAAATACAAAGCAAGAACAAAAAAATTATTAAATTTGGTGACTTGCTATTTTTTTCGTTTATTCGATGAAAACTACCAATACTCAAGACAAAGGATAGAGATTTTTGGAATTTGAGAATGAAGATGTTCGCGAAAGAAAAGAAAAAGCAAATTAATTTTTTGCTTATCTTCAAAACGGAAAAAAGAACTTGTTATAATAAACAATAAAAATTTAGTATATTGATTAGTATGCTCTGGTGATTTATTTCTCACAAAAATGAACAAACATATATCTTTGTGAAAACACAACCAAATTTCAATGACCGAAGGTGTTCAATTTGAAAATTTATTAATCTTACAATGAAAAATTAAATACAGTGTAACATAAATTAGACTTTCATTTGTTTTAGAAAATTCCATATTGCACAAAATATCCTCAAAAACCTGGTGTGTGAGTGTGTGTTTCTTTTTAATTTGAACAACGTCGCTCTTAAATTTGATTAAGGTTAATGGAAGAGGGAATTTGTTCTAAAGAAACATTTGAAGTGAGGGAAAGGAATGAATCAAGAAGAGAAGTTTAAAGTTAAAATAACCCCTGAAATAAATAAGACAAAGAGTGAAGGGTGTGGCAAAAGGTTTTTTATTAAATGAGATTTGGCAGACTTTGTAACAGCGTAACTTAAAAGAAATACACATATTATTTAGATATAAACTAAATAATTGCTCTCCAAGTATCAGCTGTATTGGCGAGGAGAGTAAATTGACAACTTTGCTACACTTGGAGAGTAAGTGAACCTTGGGAATATTTCAGAACTCGATAAAGACTGGAACAAACTCAAAAAGGGAAAGAAAGAGATCATACAGAACGAAATCCATCTCGAAAGGAGATATTTAGACGCTAACATATCTTGATTGACTGAATAAACTAGATATATTGTTTTCTGTAAGGAGCTGAAGAATTACATCTTGAGTTATAATATGAAAACCTGTTTATTCTCTTTGGAAGACGATTCTGTTATCCCGCTATGTGGGTGCTCTTATCAGCATTTCACTTACAATCTCAATAAAAAACAACATGCTTAGATGCTAAAAATGGAGAGACATATGTCATGGCTAGATTGTTCTTCGTTTTAGCTCAAAGATGAAACAGCAATATGTAAAAATAAAAAGCTCCGTAGATTTGTGAGATCCCATAGTCACGATGAAGATGTGTTTGGAGGGGTTATCGATGAATCCGAAGAGAACTAGAGATTCCGTAGAATATTAAGTAATCAGTGTGCTGAATCTAAGCAAGGGCTCAAAGCAATAATTTCCCTAATTCATCGGAGATGTTTAGTCTCTAAAAACTCCCAAAGAATTCTAGTGATGCTAGAAGATCTACGGAATATTTGTTTAAACTATTGGCACACACCTACGAATAAGATGATTAATTATGCAGCAAATCAAACTGCTCAAGGTAAAAGAGTGGCTTTACGTTTACTATCAGTATTACTAACTAATTAATGCTCCTTTAATTGAGAGAGTTCTTATTTTTGAAATTATTCTTTTATTTGATTTAGATCTCTTGCAAATCGAGCTGCAGGTAGAATAAGAGGTAGCTGAGTGCGATCACAAGAATAACAACAACAACAAGAAAAATATCACTTAATGTAGGTTTATCTTGGAAGCTATTAGACTCATTCGCTTTGCCACAGCTAAGATCTTTCATTTATATGAGTTATTTACTCTAAATAGTAAGATTTTAGCTTTAAATCATATGGTTATGAAAAAATGATATTGGATAATTATTTATTTTTTGAATTTCTTGTTGTCAGCGCGTGAAGAATGGTCAGAAGAAAACACTTTGTATATCGATTAAATGAATGAGATTCTAGGAAAAGTTCAATCTGATTAAATTCTAGAGTTTCGAAAGCATATTAGAACTCATGCAGAGTACACTGATAATCTCATGAAAATCGATAATTTCCTTCTGGAGGGATTTGTGAAGGAGGAAGTGAAGGAAAGAGAGAAGAGAGCCAAACGATAGTTCTTCAGAAAGAGATTAGTCTTGTGGATTTAGACTTTCGCGGAGTAGAAAATGGAAGAATTAGAAAGAAAAGAGCCGTAAATGATAACCTGCAGGATTTGTGATAAACAGTTTAACATGGACTGCATATCTCAGCATACATCGAACTGCTAAAATGCGACTGAACTCAGAAGATAAATCATTGATTTAGATGTAGCTTTGAAGCAGTCAAGTGAGGATGCCTTTAAGATTTAGTAGAAATACACGACTTAGAGACATTTACAGAGAAGACGTAAAGTTACAGGATTTTATAAAGCGAAAAAGTTACAAGAAGAACACGGGGTTTCCTCAATTCCGGATTCGATGACGCAATCTACAGGAGGTAGATCGATTCAAAGAAGTAGTTCTCTGAATGTGGTAGATCAAGTCATTGGTATCAGATAAAGATAAAGTTCTTAATTGGCAGTTAACGGATCGCTTGTGAAAGTCTGTTCAGAATCTAGTTTCTGCAATTCAGGGGATTCCCATTCGATGATAAATTGTACAAATGGAAGTCTTAATTCGCTTCTTGAGATTGTACCTTTAGCTTACAATCCAGTGAAGACTACGCCGATTATTGAGAGCTTTAAATCTAAAGACACAAGAAAATCTAGTATTATGATTCCAAAGTTCTTGAAAATCGATGAAAAAAGAGATAAAGAAGGTTCAAATTAAGAAGAAGATTCTTTGAGTGAAGGGTCTGATTTGGAGGGTAATCAGAATGCTAAAAATGTCCAGCTTAAGCTTGGGAAGACTGAATTTAGTAACAGATCTTCAACTCCTCCTCAAAATCGGTTTATTTTAGAGCAAGAAAAAGACTTTGATTTCTTTAAAAATCTAATTAAAACCACTGACAGCAACAACAAGGACAGTTGTGGATCCTCATATGGAAAGGACTCTTTGACTGATCAGAATTTACAGAGGATTTCGGAGGAATCTCTACATAGCAGCAACACTTTTTCATAAGCGTTTTCATCACAAGATCATTCATCCACAGTACTAGGACTGTAGTCTATGTAATTCTCATAAATAACAGACTCGTTGACTTCCCCGTCGAAGCTCAGCAGATAAATTGAGCTTAAGAAATCGATTTCTGAATTTCTTAGTCCAAGCAATAGGCAAAGTCTAGAAAACAGAAATTTACGAGAACTACATATGATATCTGAAGAACCACGTGAGAAATCACCTTTGAATTTCCTAGATAATAATAAATAATCCCAAAGAAAATAATTGAAGCCTACCTCTTCAAATAATCTTCGCCCAATGTTATCGGATATATTAGAGGAGAGTATTGGAGTTTCGAAAGTGATCTAGGAGGAGAATCAATTGTTTGTCCATGAAAATTTAAAAGAGGAATAAAAACAACTTTTTAATTTCCACTAATCAAAAGAAAAACCCAAAACGGATGAAGAAAATGATGAAGATGAAGAAGAAGGACTCAATGGATAGACGTAGACATGTGAAGGAACTGAGGAATCTCGTAGTCTAAAAAGTTAAACTGGTAAGGAAGTTGCTGTGAAAAATCAGTCAATTCCAAAAATACATACTAAAAAAGAAAATGACATTACTATCGAAGCCAATGGAAGCTAAGATATCTTCAAAGACGAGTAAAACAAGTAGCTTCTTCATGATCTGCTTTGGCGAGAAGAGAACCGGTAGCAATAATAGTTCTATGACTATGAAGATTTTCATCCAAGTGCACTCTCCGAATCTTCAAGTTATTCATCAGCATCTTCACTCGCTGCATCTCTTGTGAGCTCAAACGCTAGTTCATTGTCAAGTACTTCCAGTGACGATCTCATAGATCGCATCTAAGTGTAAGAAAAATAATTTATGGAAGGATTGGATTAATTAATAGCACCGATGAAAGAAAGAATCTCCTAACTAGAATAAGCTAGCCGCTAAAAACATTTAGTTTAAGAAGAGTCTACTAGGGAACTTCCAGATAAAATAGAATTAGAAGAACAATAATCGAGTGGATTTGAGTCGCAAGTCCGCTAAGGGAGAAGTACTTCGAGTGCACAGTTTGGTTTTAGAAGTGGATTGAATAATGAAACTTCAGAAGAGATTCCAAGCTAAGCAGAAGAAATGAATCCTGGTAAATTTATTAGAAAATCATCTAATCGAGCAGGTGGGTTGAAAAGAGCACAGACAGCGCTAATAATAGAACCAAAGGTAGTTTCTCCTTATGAGTCATCTAGTAATAACCAATCAACCGTTGGTTCGAAATCTACTATTTAGACACCATAAATTTCTTCAAAACTTCTCAAGGCGATCAACACAGCTATGTCGTTTATGGTTGCTTATGGTGAAAGGATAGTCAAACGACCTGATCTCATTTAAATCGATTGTAAAAAGAAAATATCTTAAAATCAACAAATCTTTCCTTTTTTCTTCTTAATTTTTTCAACTAACTTTTTCTTTCTGCTCTCTCGACAGATGATTTGAAGACCTTGACAAATTTAAAGTTTTCGCTGCCTGAAATCATGAGAGAAACTGAAGTTCTCACTATCTTGAAGAAAATGATCCTGCAGTTGGGGGAGAGAATCGCTCTACAAAGAAAGGTCCTCAAACTCGAAGAAGCCGACACAAAGCTCCTTACGACATATGAAAACAATTTAAAGCATTCCAAAGAAAAACTTCAGAAGCATCTTTCATTCCTCGAGGAATTCTAACACAATCATGATACTTCTTCTTCAGGAAGTAAATCTCGCTTTCCAATAAGGAGTTCTTTAATTTTACAGCACTCCTTTTCTTCCTAAAGTAATATCGATAACAGTGTGCTTTGCTCTCCTGATTTGAAAATCGTCTCATGTGAAAAAAAATCTGGAATGACTTTCATGTTTCCACCATCACAAAATAGCTTCACAGGATTGTTAAACTCTCCAGTTATCGATAATTACAAAAGGCAAACAAATTTTGCTCATCTCTCTGTAAAAACAAAAGGGTAAATTGTTGAAGAAAAACAGCAATTTGAGTCGGAAAGTCCATATTAATCCAATTATTCTCCTCACTCCAAAGGAATTAGCTCAATTAAGAACTTGCATTCCCCGAGTAGATTTCTGAAATCACCCTTGACTTTTAGGATAATGCCTTTGTTTTATGATCTCAAGAATATGAATCCATTTGTAGGACACACATCTGTGTTGGATAAATTGAAATAAAAGTTCAAATCGCAAGAATAGCCTTCACAAACGTAGATCCCATCATTGATTTCATTTACATAAATAGGAAGTCGTGAGTCTTTTACATAATTAGCCGATGTGAAAAAGAAAATTAGGCCACGAAAAAATACTCTTTTGAAGAATTCTGCTAGAAAAAGCAAATTAATCTCGAATTCCTTGAACTATGCTACAGATAAGAATTCGCCTTCGATACTTGAGAATCAACGATAAGTAGCATTAAGGGAATTTGTCTCGAATCAGACATCCAATGGATCATAGTAAATCAAAGATCTAGAAGCTAAGTTGATTTTCAAAGAAGATGATGCCTTAGAAGCAGCTATGGCGAGGTATAATGAACGGAAACGATAAAAAGAAGAAGAAAATGGAGAAATATAAAAAGAACTTACAACTAGCAGTAGCGATGAGGAAAGTGAAGCCTAAAGAGGATATTATTCAGATTCTGATGCTCGCTAATTCAGTGTAGGAGATATTACTTTCACATAATAGTAAGGGCTAAGTCTTCGAGATTTTGAGTTTAAAAGAGTCCTAGGCGTTGGTGCATTCGGAGCTGTTTGGCTGGTTTCTAAGAAGACAACAAGTGATGAATATGCTTTGAAAATCATTGATTGCTCAAAATAAGTAAAAACATTGTCTTAAACAATAAAAGAGAAAAATATATTGTTTATTATTTTGTGATTTTAGACGGACTTCAACCAACAGGAGAATCTACGTGCAGAATCTAATGTTTTTGCAATTCTCACAGGTGACCATGTAGTGAAAGCCTTGTATTCTTTTTAATTCGAAGACTACTTATGTTTTGTGCTCGATTACATGAACGGTGGGGATTTCGGATAGATCATGCGGTGCTATGGTAGGCTAGAAGAATCCATTGTGAGATTTTATGCTGCTGAGATAATCTTAGCTATCGAATACTTACACTCAAAAGGGATCATTCATCGAGATTTAAAGCCCGAAAATGTGTTGCTAGATACGAAAGGACACATAAAATTAGCTGATTTCGGTCTGTCTGAAGTTGGACTCACAAATAAACTCAATAATAATAATAATAATTTTTTTGGATCTTTAACTGATCCAGAGTAGAAATAAAAAATGTTTGAGGCACTCAAAATCGATTTAGGAATCGCGTAAGAAACACCTTAACCGGTGGAGGTGACTTTATAAGTCAACCATGAGTCGAAAGAAGAATGGGGAGCAGCCAACATAACCCCTGTAGCGTAAAAGAAAAATCGTGTTGTGGGGACACCTGATTATATTCCACCGGAAGTCATCAATGGGGTATCGATCAGTAATAAATCGATTGACTGGTGGAGTCTAGGAGTCATGATCTATGAGTTTATTACAGGAGTTCCGTAAGAAAACATAATTTTTTGAATTAATTAAGCTAACATATCAAATGTAAAAATGGTTATTGTAATTATTGAATTGTAGGCCTTTCAACGATGACTCTGTGGAAGCTATTTTTAACAATATTAAGCGAGGGCATATTGAATGGCCAGATTTAGGTAATGAGTTTAGATCTAATTATTGTTTTAGCAAATGCAACAACATTTTTTTTTTCTTCAAAAACAGGTTATGAAGAAGATGAAATGAGCCCAGAAGCCCAAGATCTTATTAAATAACTCCTCAACTCTGATTTCACGAAGCGATTAGGTGCTGCAAGCATAGAGGAGATCAAGACACATCCTTTCTTTAAGGGTATTGAAATCATTTTAGGTTTATTATTACTTTTCAACATTTCTAATTCATTTTTTTATCCTTAAGGAATCTAATGGGATAAGATTAAAAAGCAGAGTGCTCCTTTAGTATCAATGATAGTCTAGGAATAGGCTGAAACAATAGAAGAATCTGAGAACTAAATCAAGAAAAAAGAACTGGAGCAAATTAAACTTTAGAATTTATTGAAGAAAAACTAATCTGGTCGCCGAGCAACTACCCATATTCAAGGCATGCCGAATCTTTGGAGAGTTGATCTTCTAGCTACTATCAACAGAGAAGAAGCAGAAAAGAGAAAATCAGAAGCTATCTAGAAGGAAACTCAATAAAAAGAAAAAGTCAAAAAACTTTAAAGACTTGCAACAACTCTTGTTGAAAGCAGTTGATATTTCAATTTTAGATATCCTTTTGCAGGTAATAGACCATGTGATCTCTTATCATTGGTCAGTTTATTTTAATTCCTTCAAGGAAAGATTTCAAAATAACTAGCAAATTATGAATATTATTTAATAATAACCTTTTTTGAAGAATAGTATATTATTCTCAAACACAGGAGTTCATTCGAGTAAACATGTGAAAAAATGTTTGTTTAATGTATTATTTCAAATTAAGAATACAAAAATATCTTAGTAAATTAATGATATTATGCAATTAAAGAGGATTATTTAGAGAATTCAAATGGTCATTTTAATCCAGCTGTGTAAAGGGTTAAAATAGGATAATCTAAAAGTATCAGGAAGGGTTGTATGGAAAGTGTTAGTCCCTATTATTGAATGAAATTTTTTTTGATTTTTGATCATAAATCATGATCAGAAGAATTAATAATATATGTTCGTTGTTGACAAGAATTTTTATAATTTAGAATGATCAAAGTGCATTTCTTAGAACAAAAAGAAAGCGAGAAGCTAGAAAGCTACACACAGATTAATAATCGTAATACATACACAGAAATCAAGGAATCATAAGTAAAAAAGAAAAAATGTCAAGAAAATTCAGAGATAGAGTGTTAGAAGGCAGTGGATACTCAACTAAAAAGTTCGAATGCGACTTTGGGCTCAAATTACTTCAAAAGATGGGATGGAAGTAATGAATTTATTCTTAAAAGGGTGGGTTGATTTCATGAAAAAGGGAGATAGATACTAAGTTATTCTTGAAATTAAAATAAATATTTGATTATCTTTAGGGGTAATGGACTAGGAAAAGATTAGCAAGGAGGAACAGAATGTGTGTAGATTAAGAAGAGAGATGAAGGACTTGGAGTAACGATTTCATAAAAAATAAACCACAATATTTCACAAAGCAAACATTTCTGTTTTGACTGATAATTTGTTTTAAAGTTAGGAGTCGAGGAGAGCCGCAAGAAGTTTGAGTGGAACGATTCTTGGTGGGAGAACCATTACAACAATGCTGTGAAATCCATAAATATCATAAAAAATGAGGATTCAGAACACACGAGCTAGCAGTCAGATGATTCGGATGATGATAGCCATAAAAAGAAAGCAAAAGTGCTCAGCAAGAAAATAACCAAAAACCCAATTAAGAAATCCAATAAACAATAGGAAGCATCACGATCAGAATCTCCCTTGACGAGTAGATTAAGGAAATTGTCAAACCCCTCTAATTACAATGATACGAAGACATTTGATCATCTATTCAGCAGCTGCAGCTCCAGTACAGAAGAAGAAGTTGTCTTTAAAAAAACCAAGAAAACAAAGAAAACAGAAACTAAAGCAAATCATAATATTTAAACTAAAACCAACAAATATAAGTCTTCAAGTGAGAAAGCATCTAAAAAAAACAGGAAAATATCTAAATAATTCTCAGCCGAAGAAGATGAAGATTGAAGAATAATACTTAACAAAATATAAAATAACTTAACACACATAGAGCATTCATTATTAGAAAGAAGGAATCAATTATTGCTCGATAAGGGGTAATTCTTAAATTATTAGTCTTACTCCAAGCTTATTCCCCTCCCCTCCATAAAAATAGTTTTTTGCCACCAAATCAATTTACCAATATTTTTTTTGTAATTTGTGTGTATCTTAAAAAGAATAATTCTTGGTTTTAGCCACAATTCATTAAAAGGGTAATAAATCTGAGAAGAAGAAAAAGATTCAAATTAAAGTTAAATTTTTTTAAAAGTTATCTTTTTAAAGACTAAAAAGCAGGAGGGAAAAATAATGTATATGATAGGAGTAATCAATAATTAGAATTTCAAATATTCAAAACATTTTGGCTAAGGTGTTAGTCAGGAAAGCACTCATAATTTTGTAAGGATTTATTGTATGAGCTAGCTTGTTTTACTAGAAATTATTAAAGTTGCAGCTTTCACAATTGAAAACTCTCATTCAAAGACATTTACAACAACAAAAAGACAATATTTCTGATAGTGAGGAAGAAGATTCATTATTAAATAGTTTTTGTTTTCCCATTCTTAGTAAATCCATATGCATTTTGTTAAGATTAAAATGTGATGTCAGATTTCCCGAAATGCAGCTTTTTATGAATGATTCTTAACAAACCAGTAAGATCATCCTCTCAATTGTATTGTTGCCCTTCTAAATGAATTGAAATGAAAGAGTTTCAAGATGGCTAGATCTGTCTCTTTCTGTATTAAGATTTACTCCTGTGTGTGGTTTAAAATAATTAAATTGAATGCCTTATTAGCACTATGCTATCTGTCTTTTCATTTTAATGGTCTAAATGCATAGGGTAATCTTTTAAGCCCATGAATTGCATCATTTTTTCTTTAAAAAGATAATTTCATCAATAGATAAATATCAAATTGAATTCACATTCTCCAATCATATTTCTGCTGCCAAGGCTTACCTTGACATAATATCGCCTAGAAATTGCATTTACGGCATTATCACTGAAGCAATTGCTGCATTTGTTATTGACATCTCTGGATCGATGGATTAGGCATTACTAGCAAACAAATCAGCTATTTCCAGACTCTCTTATGTGAAAGCTCAGCTTACTGAGACTTTAGTTCAACAGCTCAAGCCGTACTAAAAGTTTAACATAATTGCATTTTCATCGACTCCAGCTAAATGGAAATCAAATTATGTCGATGCCACCACTGACAGCATCAATGCAGCCATCACTTACATCAACAGTCTCAAGGTCAATGTAGCAACAAACATCTTTTCCTGTCTTGATCTTGCTTTCAGCACAACTGCCCCACTCAGAGGTATCTATCTCTTATCTGATGGAGTTCCAAACTCTGAAATCTCCACAGTCGCAGGCATACAGACTTATCTCAACAACAAGAATGCAGGTCTCATCAACAAAGTCCATGTGAACACAGTTTCGTTTATCGTGGCTAGCACTGAAAGTTCCTCGGAGAGAACACTTTCTTTCTAGTTCCTGAATGCTATTTCTGACACAACTGGTGGGTCATTCAAAGGAATTTTTTTTCATCTTGATATTGAAATAAAATACTATCTTTACCTTGCTACTTGTATGTTTTCTTGCATATTAGCTTTAAAATACATCTAAAAATACTCATTTAAAATGATAAAAATTTGGTAATAAACAAAAGGAATATGCTCAAAAGGAGACATTAAACTCATCCATAAGAGAAGATATGTGTTTTTTGCAATTATTCTGACCGATCAATGAGTATCCTACCCAACCACAATTAATTCAGCATATTATTTTTGATTTTTTAGTCTGCTTACAAGAAAGGTTCAATTCATTCCTAACTTTAATTCTTACAGATAAATAAAACCTCTCTTTATTCCAAAAAAAGTAGTTATTTTATGGATAATTTATAATTAAACTTCTTTTGTTTTGAACAATTCACAGAAAGAAATACTTAAAATTATTTTTAATTTCATGAATATTCTCAAATTAAAAAAAAAATATATTGATGATTATGGCTAAGAAATATATGATGAATTTCTCAAAATTCTGACAAATAAATAATAAATTATGAGCTTAAAATGAAAATTGATAATTCTATCGTGTAATATTGAAATCTAAACACGAGATTAAGCGAAAAAAATTTAAATTAGTAAATAGTGAAACTCAATTAAATGGTGAAGAAAAAATTTATGAAACTGCTGTGTTTTAAGAAGAATGTTTTGAAGAAAGTATTATAAAAATGGTATGTTTAGATAATAAAAAAAGAATATTAAATTGATAAAACTGGGAGAAAACTCAAAATCCACTAAAGACATTAGATACAAGAAATGGAAGTTATAAAATCAAGTAACTAGAACCTAAGCAACCCTTCGCTAGAACAAAATGCTAAAATCGAAAAGGCAATTTCGTAAAAATGTACAAGACACCCACAAAAGAATGCAGATCTTTTGCTTCTCAAATCCAATCTCAAAAACGCAAAAATTTGCATGAGCTGTGTGTAATATGATGATATCCCTTCCAAAAATTACCTGTCGATTCAGGATGTACTTTAAGCATCATGGGACAGCGATTTATTCTCGTATCCTGTCCTTCATGGCCCTCAGCTCCAGCTCCGCTAAGCGATGAAATAAAATCTTACCATCTTGGATGCTGATAAAAAATAAATTGATGATTTCTACTCAGAACTCACAAACTAGATCCAAGAATAGATTGAAAAAAGCAAACAAAATTTGAAGCTCAGAATAAATTAATTTGAAGACATCTAGCAACGTTATCTTGCCTGCTGGTAGCAAATCATTGATATTGATAACCTAAAGAGGATTCTCTTATCAGACAATAATGAAGCTCAATTAATCGAGTTTATTAATAATCATGTTAAGAATTCAGAGAATAATACCAAAAAAATCGGATAGATCTATTATGAATTCCAAACAATAGAAAATCAATTTTCAACTTAACAACCAAACAAGACTAGAGAACTTATTAATTCTCTTCTCAAAGAGATAAACTTCTTTGATAAATCTCCTTAAAAACTTAATGCCGAAGTAAAAGAGAAACTTTTTAACATGTTCATATTTTGATTTGCAACTTGTGAGATTAGTAATCCTTTTCTTATTCCAACTTCTTAGAGTAACTAATTAAGAAATGAGCTACTGAAGAAATAATAAGAGGTGGATAAACTCCAGTTACAACTGAATGCTATTGGAGCATTAAAAGACTAAAATAGAAATCTAATAAAGGAAATCTCAGATCAAACAGCAAAAGTATGAAATTTTCTAAATCTTATGATTTCTTTGACTTTATTAACTTTTTTAGAAGGAGAAAAATAGCTGCTTCAATTTCTGGAGTAAAAAAAGTAATGAAAAGAAATATTCTTAACCGTTTGACAACGAACAGTCTAATTAGGTAAAATAACTGCTCAAAATAATTATGGATATTCAGATGTTATTTCAAATTGTATGAGATTAATACTTGTGTATTCTTACCTAATTTTTAGATTGAAGAATAGAGAAATGAGTTCCAGAGAAAATAACAAGAAGTGGATCAACTCTAGCAATAACTCAGTTCTATTAATGTAACTGCTCATGATAATTTAAAAACTAAACTAAATTTTTTTGATGTTTCGGGAGGAAAAATTAAGGTAAGAAATTTAAAAAAAGAGAGATATTATCATTTTTATTGAGCAATTTTCAACCTAGATTAAAAAGGGATGCAAGCAATTAATAACATACAATAAGGGATTTAAAATGTCAACTTAAATTTAAAAGGAGGATATACAATAATTTATCTTTGTTTCAAATAGTAATTTGACTATTTTCTAAAATGAATATTTTTTTATTTAATTATGCAAATATGTGGATAAAGCCTTCTTGGATTCAGTGGAAATGGATGAAGACTGGGTATTCTTAAAGTAGTACTTTACAATTACAAAATGAGGACAATGGTGTGCGAGTAATACCAACTCAGTGCGATAGTTAAGCTGTAACAGAGAGCACACTCGATAACGATTTTGTGTATTCTGTCAAATGCACTTTTAATAAGCCTTTGAATGGAGTCGGTTCTATTGCGGTTGGCTTGATCCCTGAAGATCAAATCAATACTAGTTACTTTGGAAGTGGCCGCAATTCTTTTTATTCTTATCAAGGGTATGGTCCATAAGAAATAATAAAAGGCTAGCTGCTGAACTCTGACACTTTGAAGAGTACCCTGACTACGATTCTGTTCAAGTTCTGCATCAAAACACAGACCTTCCTGCAATCCGACTCAACACTCCAAAATATCAGCAAGCTCGACAAAGCCAAAATCAACCCAAATACCAAATACAGATTCAGCATTTGTTATTATTATCCTCCTAGCAGTGATTATAGCTGTGTGTTCTCTGATGTGACGTGCTGCGTGGATTAAAAAAGTGCTGACAAGTTCTGAGAAGCACTCTTCAGGCAATAAAATGGTTGTTTTGATAAATTAGGAGCTTTCCTTTCGATAATCTGTATGTTTTCTTACAAGTATCAAACAAGTTAATAGTATTTAGATTTTTTAATGCTCATCTCTGTCTTTATTTATCATTGATTGCTAAACCACAACATTATTTGCAGCTAATAATCATGAAAATAGCCAGCAATATATTTATTTTTCACCCAAAAACTATTAAACATTAGCATTAATTTACTATTTTCGCATAAGAATTGATGTCAAACTTAAGACTTACATCCTTGTGAGTTAACAGATAGTTGACTCATGTGGATTGTCTGTTATCAGATCTCTAAAAACATTTTACTAATCAATTCAATATCAACAAACCATTTACAAGGCAGCTCATGCTCTTCTCCTAAAGAATGAAAAGAAACTATGTAATCAATCACTTTATGCTGCTGCAAATATTTAATCATTCAATAAGTCCTTAAAAATCAATTTCGAACGATGCATTCAGCTGAATCCTCAGCAACACACACCCAGTTACCCGGTTGACTATCAATCAATTTAAGAATACTAGCTTCTTAATGCTATTTTCATGCATTTATTGCGTGTTACTTCATCAAAAACAGTTTTCTTCATTCTTTTTTCTTTAATTTGACTCTCGCATTCAAGCTGATAGCACTCATCATCATCCTAGTCTTTTACTCCTTTACATTCACCTGCTGATTTACTAGTTTTTAACATAGCAATTTAATCTTTTTGATTGCTAATTAGAGTCCTCATTCGTACTGTATTAGTGTGCTTATCAATCAAAGTTCCTTACTTATGCTATCATTTGCAGTAAAAAATCATAATTTAATATTAATTGTTTACCATTGATCATTTCAATTTTAATGGTCGAAAATGCAATCAAAACAATTTTTTTTGGTGCTGCTCAATAACTAACTCAACAACTATTCAGGAGGAGGAAATACTAAACATAGTTAAAAAATATTAACCTTCAAAGATTAGCTCCCCGTGAATTAAATAATATCAGAATAAGCAGGGAAAGGTAAAATATTTGAGAAGGGAAGGTGAGTGGAGTGGTACATTTTTAACTTTTGTTTTTAAGATTCACAAACTGAGTTAACACTAATTGACCAATAGCTTAGCTGAGTTGGAGTGAATCTTAATCAGTTTAAATCAGGGATACTTAATAATATGTATGTCTTACTTGTGAATAACTGTGATATTTAAGATTTTTAGATCAAGAATTTAGAATTTCGAATCAAATTTTAAGGAAAAAAAATACAAAACAAACCAAAAAACAATCAAGACAAACCAAACCACTTCAGCACACCAAAGATATTCACAAATGTCTGGTCAAATTACAATGCTTGATCCCGCTCAGGGACAGGGCTAGTCTTCAGCCTTAAAACTGTGTCCTCACCACGGGAACAAGAAGTGCATCTACCTTTCAACCGACCCTGCTCGCACTCACGATCTGGTCTTCAAATGCAAGTTCTGCGTTGTGGAAGAAACCCTCCAATCCAAATACCTCCTGCCCATTTCCCAGCTCGCAACCAGCGATCTCAACACAGTTTTCTGGCACTGGCCTCTCCCCGACAACTCCGAGCTCCTGGAGAAGGTAAGAGCGCTTTCGACAAGAGAAAAGCCCGATGCGGCCTACAAGCAAAGAATAGATAAGTTCTTTAAGGAAATGAGAATAGAAGTTATGGCGAAAATCGACGAAGTGCAAGAAGCCATGAATAAGCGAGCCCAGACTCTCTTGGACTTCGACCACACCATCCTCGAGCAGTACAGCCAACTCAGTGCGAAGGAAGCACTCAAGAGTGCAGTGCTCGACAGCAGTTCTGAGGGAATTGAACAACTCTCAGCGAGAATTCGAAGAACCATTACAGGAGTGCTATCAGACAGTGAAGCTGCAGCTGCGTCCTTGACTAGCAGTCTAGATTAGCTGGCGCTGCAGGAGAGCACTGTGGACTTCGAAGGCCCTCAAAAAGTGAAGGAAGAAATTCTTGAAAGCATCTCAAGAATTTGTTTTTTCTTGGTTGAGGACATGCGAGATCTCCAGGTGCAGCCAGCTCCTCAGCTTCGGGAAATGGAAGCAGAAGCTGAAGGAAATCTTGATGTCATCTTGAGACTGGCTTCCTGCAGGTTCAATGATCTTTCACAAGAGTTTAAAGAGAGATTGAGCAGCTAGTTGTAAAAGTTTCGCAGATTCTTTGACAAAATCAACCTAGGCGATGCGAGGGAGGAGAGTAAGAGAGTAGTGGAATTCGAGAGTCTTGGAGAGGGAGAAGTGGCTGAAGTGAAGGCCTTCGCGGAGAGGCTGATTGACTCTAAGAAGAAGAGAGAAAGAGGAGAGAATGGGAATTAGTTGAAAGTTGAGGACTTGGTGGGACTGTTGAGGAACAAAGCAAACCACGCCAGCGAGGAAATGATAGAGAAGTCTCAAGCTCTGCTGGAAGGAGTGAGCAGGTATGTTGCAAGCTTTGAGGTGGAGTAGATCCACAAGGATGGGTTTGAGATGGAGCAGTTCGAAGGAATGGGCGATTCAGAGATAAAGTTGGCAGGAAAGGCTATTCAAGAAGTGAAAGAACTCTTTGTGGAAGGATACCAAGAAGCTCAAGCTCTCGAAGAAATACAGAGACTTTTTACAATTTTGGCCTTTAAAATGATTTATTAAAATAATTAATTTTCATTCATAAACAAGTTAACAAATAATAAGCTTTTAGGTCAACAGTAAATATGTCCACTCTTATTCAAAATCACTGATGAGAGTCTAAGAGGGAAGTTATCAATATTAAGTATCACAAATCCAGCAGTGAGTTTATTTGAATTAGTTATTAATAAAATAGTTTTAAAAATAAAAAATATATTAATAAAGATAGGACACAAAAAATTAATCAATATCACATGCTTTTCCTTATCTTTAGATAACTCATTAAATCCTATCGAGTAACGAGTCATAACAATTTTTAATACTCGTTTTTTAATAGTATTTGAACCATATTTCATTGTTCATTCCTCTCTTTATTTCACTCATTGTTTGCTCAATCATAGCATTATTGACAGCTTTCAGTTACGAAAATAACCAACAATCACTATAATTTCCACCCAAAAAACTATTGGGCAGTAGTATTAATTAATTGTTTGAGCGAATAGGTCACTTAAGACTTTGTAAAATCATGAGAATGGCCTGCTATCAGATCTCTAAAAGATCTTAATAATCAATTCAATGTCAACTAACCATTTACAAAACAGCTCATGTTTCTCTCAGGAATGACAAGAAACTATGTAATTAAACAATTTATGCTGCTTCAGATAGTTATTCACTCAATAAATACTTGATAAATCCATTTCGAATACTGCATTCACCTGAATTCTTAGCAACGCACATCCAGTTAGCTAGCAATCAACTAAAGGATACTTGCTTTTCAATGCTATTTCACACATTTATTGTGTGTTTCTTCATCAACAATTTTTCATCCTTGTTATTTAACTTTTTAATTCAAGCTATAGCACTCATCATTATCCCAATCTTTTACTCTACTACCCACTTGCCTGCTGATTTACTAGTTTTTAATCTTAATTAATTTGAATCATTAATACTTAATAATATGCGTATCTTACTTGAGAATCACTGTTGATTTAAAGATTTTTCGATAAAAATTTTGAATTTCGAATCAAATTTTAAAGAAAAAATACAAAACAAACCACTACAGCACACCAAAGATATTAACAAATGTCTGGTCAAATTACAATGCTTGATCCCGCTGCTCAAGGACAGGGTTAGTCTTCAACCTTAAAACTGTGTCCTCGCCACGGGAACAAGAAATGTATCTACCTTTCAACCGACCCTGCGCGCACTGATGATCTGGTCTTCAAATGCAAGTTCTGCGTTGTGGAAGAAACCCTCCAATCCAAATACCTCCTGCCAATTTCCCAGCTCGCAACCAGCGATCTCAACACAGTTTTCT
>Ga0302271_10000924_pt1 | contig 28986 bp, 16 predicted proteins | sample III_Bog_N1_1_FD_198767 | JGI IMG/M metagenome (GOLD analysis project Ga0302271, IMG submission 198767) | Peat permafrost microbial communities from Stordalen Mire near Abisko, Sweden - III_Bog_N1_1 | ecosystem: Environmental > Terrestrial > Soil > Wetlands > Peat | place: Sweden: Abisko... | reverse complement strand
CACTCATGACTGACTTAAAGCTAGATTTTCCAGCAAAAAATACTATTTTTTTAATAATCTCTCTCTCTCTTTCAGATAATATCAATATCAAATATTTTCGCAAAAAGAAAATTCTTTAATAAACAGAAATTTAACAATTAAATGATTAATAGATATTAATTCAGAAAAAACCATCGAATCAATTTTAAGAATCTCTATTTGCAATGATAATTTTTTTATTTAATTCACAGCCACTAAAGACATATTTTTAAAAATCATTATTTCAAAATAGTTCATCAGAAAAAACTTGCTTTGGCATTGAGGAGTAGTTTTCTCAACAAACCATCTTTCTTATTTCAGAATTAAGTGTCTTTTGGACTTAAAATTATTTTTATTAGCTAAACTGTGCTATCTCTAGATACTTTTTTAAAACAGAAAAAATTGAATTCCTAAGAAAGTAATTCCTTTTTACATCCTTGAATCATTTCATGCATCTCTTTTCTAATCATCTTTCTGCAGCCATCTTGATGTCATCTTTTAGTTTCTTGGAGAAATCTTTTTGTTCTTTTATTTAGCTAAATTTTGTTGTTATTATTTCTTGGTTATTCCCTTCACAACAAAAATGATAACAAATTGCTATTATCTGCGAAATCGCATCATATTGAATCAGTGAATGAAAACTTAAGAAAAATGTTAATATTACACGAATATCAATCAAAATGAGAGATATTGTCCTTTTTAAGTACCTCTAGTTCCTTCTTCGTTCTATTTTCAGTTAGCATATTTTATTTATTCAAATTGCATTTTTAATTAACCCAATCTTATTTCAAAGCACTCATTCTTCTGTGTACTCTTGCTTCTTGCTATTGATGCCATACTCTCTCCTTCTATTTTTTGTGACTCTTTTTCACGCCTAGGAGATATATCTTGATTTAATTGAAGAAAACTACTCTTCTAATTTTTTATATCCATGGAAAGTTATTGTATGTCCACTTTTTTAATCACAAAAAACAAAGAAATTATATTCTTTTCTAGCTTCTTTTAGAGTCTTGAATGAATCTACAGCGAGTTAATATGGAATAACTGAATCATTCTTTGAAACCCCTATGAACAGTGGCAATCTATCTCCATGTCTATCAGTAAATCCAAAGTTTAATCCGCAGAACCCAAATAACCCACCTAATTTCTTTTCACTTTCCAATCCAACTTTCATCGCTAGCATATACCCTTGTGAGAATCCACCAAGGAAAATACGATCGTATTGGTTGCTGAGAAACTGAACTTCAAAATCAATTATCTGAGAAATAAATTCTACAGCTTATGTAACTCCTCTATCATCATGATCACCTTTAACCTCACGAGGTTGTAAATTTGCAATATCAAACCAGCTATTCATGCGGAAAGCAGGACTTGCTTTAGTTTTGATTAAAGGCGCACATGGAAGAACAATTTTAGTATTCTCTCCGAATGGGTTGATATTCTCCATGAAAATCTCATAGAATCCTAGATGTGTGTCACCATAACCATGCAACCAAATAAAAGTGAATTCGTGTTCTTTCTTTGGCTCAATGTAAATGATTTTCTTCTGTTTAATCAATATTTTCAAATCTGTTTTGAGATACTCCTCCATATCGCAGTATGTTTTTGTTGTTTTCTTAGCTAAATTTCTCTCTGAAATTTTTAAGTCTAAATGATAATTCAATCGAATAATTGTTTAGTTTTTTGCGATTTAGAATCTTTCCTTTCATTTTATAATTTTACAGTAACCAGTTTTCTTTTCAGGATTCAGAAAAAGTTATCTTAGTTTTTTCTTCTCATTTTTTCATTGAAAACACATTGTTTTGCTCGGGAGAATGCAAACCTTCTCTAATTCTTATTATTAAAGATAATATTTAAGATTCTCATGCCTTAATGATAAACAGAAAACAAAATTATTAATTTCAAAAGATGTAAAAATACAAGCTGAAAAATGAACTCTTTCCAGAATTTATAATAATTAAGGCTTTTCCTTATAGTAGTTCTTTTGTTTTTTTTGAAAAATTTGATTATGTAAAGGAATTTGATACACATTTCAAAAATTTGAGGAGTTCATTAGATATTTAATGCAAACCATAATAAACCAAATAAAATCTTCTCATTCCCCATAATTTAAATAAAACAATAAAGTCCCTTGGATATTTTCTTGAATATTATTCCGCAAGGATGTTTAATTTTTTTGGATAACTGTTCTTTCCGAAGATATTTTTACGAAATGAATGATAAATGAACAAAATAAATGGTTTTTTAAGGAACTGTTTTAAAAATTATGATTAAAGAAAAATAATAATTTTTGGTGAATAAAAAATGATTATGAATTATCTATTTTATTTACAATAATATGAAGCAGGTAGAGATGAGAAATTATATTTGAAAGGCCTTCCATAGTTTAAGAATAGAAGATTTAAAGATTTTTCATGGTTAAGGTAATTTTAATGAATATTAGTCTACTCTAAGAAATATTAAAGAGAAAAATATTAGAAATAATTGTCAATAATAACTAATAAATAGTACTTTTATTATCTTTAGCGACTAACAACTACTTCATAAATTATAAATAAATTTGAAAATCTGCGTCAAGATTATGAATTTGAAATAATCTCCAAGATGAGCATATTTTCAAATAAATTAAGCACTTCGCGTATTTCCTTAATACAAATTTAACAATAATTAGATTACCCGTCACTCGCAAACAGTCTCCATTCAACCTAATTAAAGCAAAGCAAGCCAAAAAAATCAAATTCAAATTCGATTTTGCGCGAAACGAATTTTTGAATTTAAAATTTTAAGAATGCTGAAAGCGAGAGAGAGCTGGTGAAAAAGAATTCAAAAAAAGTAAAATTAACAATTTTTTTTTGAAATTAAAAAAGATTTAAGGGGAAGAGAAACAAAAACACACCCAATCAAGGTAGATTTAACAAAATAGAGTGAAAGAAAATAAATAGAGTCTACTAAGGTTGCAGGTTATCAGAGAGTTTAAAATGGACACAGAGTATTTGTTCGCTTCTTCCGTTACCAAATCGTTCAGCCCAACTGGCTTGAATAGCTGCATCAAGGGAGTCACAAATCCATTGAGAAGATATTTAGAGGAAAATGCTAAGATCGATGATCTTCGCGTTGCCTTTAGCTAAGCTGAATGCTGTGGTGACAGTGAACTTCTCAGAGAAGCTCAGAGTAAAATTATTTCTGGAACTCAGTTAGAACAAGAAACAAAAAAACTCATGATCAGTTGCGTAGAGAAAAATCTCGGGTTTTCCGAAATGGAAAGAGCTGAATAAATTAGTTCTACTTTGAGGCATTGCAAATTAACATTGGCGAGTGCTGATTAGTTGTTCTTATAATTTTTAACCGATTTCATGTGCTTCTTCTTGAAAGCCTCAAGAGAGCTGAATATCATCGATGAGCATGGATGCAGAAAAGAAATATTAGAGCGTGCTGCGAATGTCATTTCGGAAGATAGACTAGCTGAGCAGCTAGAGTTGCTTTAATTGGAGTCACTCTATGTAGATTTACTGGGAGTCTAAGAAATAACCATGAAACTCCCTAATAACTGTGAAGGATTCAAGAAATAAGTCGCAGATATCGAGTAGTCCTTAGTTAGTTCGATTTGGTAGAGGAAAGCATAAGACATTTTACTCCATTATTCACATTAATCACAGCAATAACCTTAGTTGTATTAGTAATAATCTTAGAACATGACTATGTAAAAATTCAACTAATTCATCGCCGAAGCACCGAGGAGAAGCGAGAGAGCAGAACGACTCTTGGGACTGCTTGTTTCTATGAAAAAGAAATATGAAGAATTCATGGAATTATTCTCTGCAGCTGAGAGCTTTGTCAGAAATAAAAGTACAGCCGTTCCAGCAAGTGATGGAATATCTCCATTGATGTATGCTGCTGATGAGAGAATACTAGCAGTATTATCTGAAGAAGTAGACTGCCTTGCTGAATTGAAGGGTAGATTATTAGAGCTAAGTGAGAAATTCCAAGCAGTGCCGTAGATTATCTCAACTGAGCTCAGATCGAAATAGCACTTGATTTAGAAAGTTCTCACACGTATTGAGAATTTCAAGATAAGTGATTCTTAAGGGCTTGCTTAGTAGCAATAACAGTAAGCATCTTAGCTGACGACTAATAATAATACAGCTCAATAGTAGACTTTGCCATCTGGCTCGACTTCCTCAGCGGCATAGCCATCTCAGACATCAGGAACTGATCAGTCAAAAACTGGAGAAAAAGAAGAATAAATTGAAAGAACTTTATCATTAAAATTAGCAAACACTCAATTATCTTAAATGAGAGACTTGGGATAATAATCTAAAGATCAACAGTGCATACCATCTCATAAGAAGCTCCCTGTCGGTGTTTTCATCTCTCTTTTTGACACATACAAAGAACTAGAGGCAGCATCACTTGATGTATTGCAGCAACTAGCTGAAGTAGAAAATTTCCTCAAGAACTACTAAACAGAAGAATTTACACTTTTGAAACTCTCCAAAGGATGGATAGCTAGAATCAATGAGGCTACACTTCCACTTAAGTAATTCAGAGCTGATATCGATGCCATCGCTGAATTAAAGTAAAAAAGATATGCTTAATTTAAAATTAAAAATATGAAGAATATTTATTTTTCATGAGATTATTATTTTAATGTTAATTTTCCTTATCTTATTTTTGTTTGATTTCCCAAGAAAAAAGAGCATCTTTCAATGGACGAAATACGAAGATAACATAATTGGATTGGAAGTGATTATTCGCCTTCGTGAGGCATTGGAAGGATAGAACGGTGGAACAAGCTGGAAAAGTGCAGGAGAAATTAAAGATTTACTGTAAAATCTTGGTGAGAGCAATTATGTAGTTCGCTCTTTTGCAGGTAGATGCTTATTCATAAGCAAATTAGACGAATTAGCTAGTATCAGGAATGAATTATCGAAGTTAAACTAAGAAGGAATATCCAGTGAGAGATTAGAAGAAATGCAGAAGATTTTACAAAATTCCTTTGTGAGTTGCACTGTGGAGAAGTAAAGAGTGAGTAAAATGAGAGTAGCTCGAGAGAAGGTTCTCAGTGAAATGAAAGAATGGAATAACTTTTAGGTCTAAGGGAAGAGAGTGCCACTAGCAAGAATCTTAGCGACCTAAGAAGTGTTGAAGACAAGTGGGGTAAGAATGGAGGAAAGGAAGTTGGAAATCGAAGAGATGGTAGAATAAGCCCAAGGATTGCAGAAAGCAGTGAAAAACGCAGCCACTGAGGAGACATACATTGTAAATTAATATGCCAATATGAATATTGAAATTGAGGAAGTTGAAGAAATCCTTCAGGAAAGTGCATAACTTGATGCTTGGTTGCATGAAACAACATATAATCTAAGTGAGAGCGCAAGTGATCACAACACCATCTCAAATGACTATGAATAGCTGATGGAATTGAGCATACGGCTTGATCGTGTCAAGGAGAGATATGCTCATAACGAAACACTTAAGAATCTGAAGGAAAAAGTATTCGCATTGCTTGCTGTTTTGGTTGCAGATAATTGGATGAGTAACTCGCAGCTGACAGGATTTACTTAGAATTCTTTAAATTAACTGTATCATTAAGCTAAAGGGTTTATTAAGGGTAGTAATTAGGAGACTCATTAGTTCAGTAAGTTGTTTAAATCATTCAGAAAGATGAATGAAAAGAAGGAAGAGAGTGATGATAAAACTAATGTAGAGTTGTAATAAAAGGAATAATTACAAGAGAAGATTCAAGAAGAAGATGGAAACGATGTAGCTTCTGATACAGACAGAAACAGACTTATGAATGATAATGATGCTGTTAATGACAATTAAGAAAACGACTCAAAAGAAGCAGTGATTTCGACAGAATAATAGTTAGAGACTCTCTAAAAGGAAGAAGAAGTAGAAGTTGAAGAACTTGTGAATCTTGAAAATATGATTCATTTGGATATGAACATCGCAGAAGCTAAGGAAGATTCTCCACTTCAAAATATGGAGTCAGAAAAGGAAGAAGAAACTGATCGCTTAATGGAAGTAGTATAATAACACAAAAACTAGCAGCATTCTTAAGATGAATAAATGAATGAACTAGGATAATTCATGAAATCAGATGAAAATGAGATCGTCCAAGAATAAAAATCAGAAGATTTCTCAGTGGAGACTATTATCTCATAAATATTGGCTAATCCTGACTCAATCGATGAAGGAATCCTTCATGAGTGTGCTGTTATTGTACAAGAGCTCTGGGAAGAGATGCATGAAAGAGTTACAATGATCAAGGCTTGCTAAAACGTCGATGATGTAGAGAAAATGGAATAAGATGGATTTGGTTAACTTGGATGTGTTGACTTATCTGATGTGCTTATTGAGCAGAAATCGTTACTTATGACGGAATAAGAAGATAGACATGCAGAAAAAGATGAAGAAATTATTTAAAATAATGAGAAAGTTATTGTAGGGAATGGCAATATCAAAGGAAAAAGAGTAAATAATAATAAAACGAAGAAGGAAAATAACAAGAATAAAGGTAAAAAAGCAGCTGAAGGAGAAGAAGCAGAGGAAATATCTGAAAAGAAGGGAAAGAAGATGAATCAAATTGAAGGGTCGTCTTCTGAAGGAAAATAACCAAAAAAAATAGGAAAGAAAATTAAAAAGAATAAGTTGATTGAGCAGAATTTGAAAGAAGAGAATGATATAGAAAATGAGTTAAATGCTGGATAAGGAGAGGTTGATGTTTCTAAGAAAGAAAGCTTAAATGTGATTTCTCAGGAAACAGAGAACGAAGGTAAGGAAACTTAAGATATTTAAGGGGAAAACAATAAATCTGATGGGAACAATGATATTGTAACTGTAAAATCAACTGCTATTGAAGATGATGCTGAAATGCAAGTTTTTACTGAATAGCAAGATCAAGAATAAACTTTATCTTAAATGATCGAAGATCAAGAACAAACTGATGATTCTGAGAAGAAAGCTAATTCAGAAGATAAATCATAGTCTGATATGATCAAAGATAATCTCAATGTTGAAAAGTTAGAAAAAGAATAATCAATAAAATAATCCTAGAAATAGTCATCTACTGTTCCACTTTAGTAACTAGAATCTGCTGAGGTACTGTCAATGGTAAAGAATCTAGGTGAGAGAGAATGGCTATTAGCACTAGACGAGCGATACAGAACAGCTGGTAAAGAGATTATGAGAAATCTATCATCGAATCTTAACTTCGGTGAGACGAGATTATGTTTTGAAATCATTGAGAAAGTCGTTTAAAATTACTTGCAACGAGTTATCAAAAGTGCTAGCAACAACAATGGAAGTCCTAATAAGATTGACGATAAGATTGAGTAGATCATTACAGTTCTTTAGTTGCTACGAACTGATTAAATAGGTTCAAAAGAGCTTCGATCATCTGCATTCTCATACTAATGTCTCATGAATATCTAATCAAAAAACTCAAACAAAGAAGAATAATCAGAAAAATAAAAGAAAATCAGAAAACAAGACACACAACAACAAGAACTAGAATAGCAAAATGACTGCCTAAGAAAGAAAAGGAGATTAAATGAAGACTGGTTGTTCGATGATGAAGATTGCAGAAAATAAACTGAAAATCAGAAAAAACTTATTGATCATGCGGAGTATTTGAAATTAGAAAGTGAAAGGTTCAGTTATACATAATGCAATGATCCCGAAACAAGGGAATTAAACAAGCTACTATCGAGTAAGGATGTATTGATTTAATTCAGAAAGCTAAATGAAACAGCAAAAAGAAGCAGAGGCATGTGTATCTCAGTGGATTCAGAGATATAAGATACAAGAATATCGATGACAGATGATGAAGACGAAGAAGATGAAGATGACGAGGATAATCAAGGAAATTCTATGAGAGGTTCTTAGAAAGCATAATTCTCTTCAGAAGATGAAGATGAGACAATTGAATCGACGCATCCTTCGGTTGCGAAATATGGAAGAGATGCATAAACTCAAAAGCTTATGGATCCAATCAGAGAAGATGAAATGGAGTAGTTTGTAGTATATTGCAAAAGCTAACTTAAATCTGCTAATTAAAAACCAGTACTATTTAACCCTCTTGAGAAAGAAGCTGGATCAGGTTATGTCCCTAGTGCCTAGGAGAAATAGCAATAGCAACAACAATAATAATAGGCATAATCGTCAGTTACGAACATTGAGTAGATTTACGCAGTTTTCAAGGGTAGAGTTCATCTCAGAGTTGAAGCTAATTAGCAGCCTATTAAAGCTGTTTGTTATGCTGAAGCACTCCAAAGTCATATCAAATAATTCCCTGCATTCTCATTTGGTTCGATGATTTCATAAAGTGGAGAATCAGATCTTCTCGAGACAAGATCATTTTTGTTGAAATCCTTCTGCAGCCCTGCGATTGCATCACTGTTTGGTATTGTCGAAACTGAAAAGGAAGAAGAACAATTTACTCTTAACTCTCTAGCGTAGGATCTTAAAAACAGAGAGAGAGTCTCAATTGCATTGTGGAGCACAGCAGCGAAAGTATATTTCTTCCATCGAAAAATCTTCGATGGATATGAAATGACTGCTGCGAAAATTGCTGCTAAGCTCACAAACTCGCCAACGGAACTGTGCTTTGCTGTCGTATTCAAATCAGGATCACTCTCTCCAGCGAAAATTGAGAATATCCCTAAGATATCCAATCCACCTTTTATGTCAATTTCGACATTCGCTGAGTTGTAAGCTCTTAAGCTGTCTCATAAGCGAGAAGATCAGCAGTCATCGAGTGCTTCTGTGAGATTTTCTACAATCGATCAAAGCAGCAAAAATGATACTGAAAAGCTGAAATTTAAGAAACCACTTCCTAAATATCGAAAAGACACTGTGCTCAAAGTTTATCTCCCTGTGATTAATGAATAGCAAGCGATCGATAGGAGGAATCCTTTGAATATATTACTCTTACCGTCAAATTCACGGGAAGTTTAAAGGACTCTTAAGTAAATCGAAGACAAATAGGAATTTGAAAATACTTTCAGAAGACCTGCTTCCATCAAGCCATCTATTAATAAAGTAAACAAAATACAAGTTTGCGGGCATATTTTGGGCATTTTATTAATTAAAACAATGATTAATCTTGCTTTTTGGGAACAAAATAGGATGCTCAAGCAGAAGTGGAAGCTTTCTTCTAAAGAAGATTGGAAGGCAAAGTAACAGCCAAATAATCACTTAGCAGACAGAGAGATATCAAACTTAAGACAAAGAGTTCATTTTTAGAGTCAAATAATGAAAACATCAGTGACTAAGCTAATATGGGAGTATAAGATTAAACATATGCAGAATCTGAGAATCTTGAAGCTGCTTAGGAGCAAGAAATGACCAATAATATCGAAGACACCCAATAAGATGTTTAGCACTAAGAAGAGGAGGAGGAAGAAGAAGTGTTCGAGGATCCAGTTGAAGTTGAAGAAATAATTGACCCATAAGCCACTCCAAAAGCTTCAGCAGGATATTCCAAATAGTCTCTTCCATCATCAGTAAAAAGACTTCTGGATAATAATAGGAAATCTTTTAGAGACGAAGAAGAAGAAGAGATTGCTATTGAAGAAGCTGACTAACTTCAAGAAGGTTTAGATGAAGAAAACATCGGGTAGACTCGTGATTCTGAAAATGTCGAATAAGCTGAAGAAAAAGAGGAAGAAGAAGAGGAAGAAAGGGAAATGGAAGTAGAAGAAGAAACACCTGTGAGAAGAAAACCAACAAGAAGTCTACCACTTTAGAGCTCCATTGCAAAAAATAGACAAAAGTTACTTGAATTTGCTTCTATTCTAGATGCGCTAAGACCTTAATCAGTGTCAGCTTCAGCATCAAGAGTAACACTTCAGCCTTTAGAGTGCGATGAAAATTAGTCGGAAGATGAAAATCAAGAAAATCAACATGATAATGTTGAATAGTAATTTGAAGAAGGAGATCAAGAAGTGGAAGAAGAAGAAGGACAAGAGGAAGAACAAGATGAAAATGAATATGCATAATTACTATTACAACAATAATTGTAGTAATAATACGCATAACAGCGTCAAGCTTAAAAATAATAATAATAAAGTATTACAAAAAGATGGTAAGGTTAATAGCAGTAGTAGTAGCAATAGTAACATTAGCAAACAAGTATGAAAAGAATTTAAGATAAAGAAAATGATTCTAGAGAAGCTCAATAGAGAATGCTGCCAGGATTCCAGTAACTTAATAGATAATAATAATTACTCTAATTGCAGCTACAACAGCAGTTACTTCAATAGTAGAGAGCACTTAAACAGTAATAGTAATAATAGAAATTATAGTAAAAAGCATCGATGTAAAATAAATAAAATAATAATAATAGTTACATTTACGAATAAGAAGAGCAATATGAAAACACAGAATTAGATGAGCAATAGTATGAGCAGAATGAATAACAAAATCAATTCAATAAAAGATACAATAATCAGTAATACACATAACAATAACGATTCACATCGAAATAGCAGTTTTAGAATACAACAACCACTCCAGCAAGATAGCCATTCACACAGAGATAAAATATTATTTAATAGCAAACTCCATAATAATTCAAGTAGAATCAGAATTAACTGGGTAGTTCCTCCAGAAACAGCTTGAATAAGCTACTCAATAACAATAATTATCAGAATATTAACAATAATTCTATTAATAAATATACTGATCAAAATACAATAACAAATAAGAATCCTTTACAGTAGCGATTTACGCAAGGCAATAATGCTGCAAAGTAATAATAGAATTAAGTAACTTAGTCAAACATCAATCAAGGTATTTATGCTAGAAATAGCAATAATAATTAATAGTAGAATTAGTTTGCATAGTAGAAATAGTAAATTCAATAGTTACAGACACCCAGAAATAACTACAACAATAGCCTAAGAGGAGCTTAATAATTTATTTAATCTTCTGCAGGCACTCCATAGACAAAGCAATCAAGACAGATTATGCAATCACAGCAATAGTTCATGTAAGATTTTATTATAATAGTGAAATACTTTTTGATTTTCTTTAATTTTGTAGTCAACTGCAACAAGTTTATTAATCTTTATTCTTATTTTTTTATTTTTAGGAAAAATTCACTTGGCAGAAACGATCAAAATAATTAGTACATCGCTTAATAGGAAGCAGTAGAAGAGTTACAGCAATAATTGAAATAGCATTAATTGTAACAAAGAAGACAATAAGGGTATTCATCAATTAGGAAATAAGATAATGTACCTGTTGTAGAATAAAATATGAGAGAACATTAATTGCTTGATTTAAGAAATCAATTAGACTCGTTACTATCGGTAATTCAAAACAAAAGAACTTACATTGAATGAATGGAAAATCTCAAGTATCGAAGTACTCATATCAGTTAATCACAGTATCAAATCGAGTTAGATCATCTAAAATGAAATGATTTGGCATAATAAAAAATATTTCCAATTTTACTTAAAATAATCACTGTATATATTTCGAGTTATAACTTTATAAAATTAAGTTAATTGCTTTATTATTATTTATTACTAGTTTGATTTTCATTATGCATCCCATTGAAGTTACATTTCATTTATTATGATATTCTTTATTCGAAATTAATTGATAAAATTTTACTAATAAAAGGAAAGAGTAGTTATATTTATTGCTATTTTAAATCAAATTTATGAAATTCAAGGGTTTTTTGAAGAAGAACATAAGAGCTAGTCTGCTAACAATATCAACAGAATTTCAATAACATATCTTAAGGAATAAGCTAAAGCAAAGTAATGAATTAACTTGAAACTATTTTATTAAAGGAATAATAGAAAGATCTCACTTTGAGACAAAAAGAAGTGGTCAAGAAAATTTAAAAACAAACTAAATAGAACTAGACAATCAGAATTCTTCACTTTCAGTGTAAATTCAGCAGATTTTTTAAATAAATCAGGAGCAAAACAATCTCAATTAAGCCATACAAATAATAATTCAACACACATATCTACTAACTACAATTCTTGCATAAAAGAGAGCTTCAAATAGCAATACACGTAGTCTAAACATCAACATTAAGCAGATTAACCAAAAATGGATAATAAAGAAATTAATATCTAATCAACATAGACTCATCCTGAATCTCAATAGCCTTCATGTGATGTCTGCAAGATCGGAAACGATGTAATCAAAAGATATTACTAAGGGTTGATTAGTGATGCATTCTTTCCTTCTTCTCTTTCAAATGATAATACAAATATGTTCTACTACAATTGATATTGTTTTGTTTCCTGCAAATGCGTTACAAATATTCTTTTTTGTTGTCTTATTTCTAAGCAACCAAGTTAGAATCCAGCTTCGCATGCAAAAACAGTAACTGCTGAGTTGAAATCTCACAAATTAATTGGGGAAAATAACAAAGAAATTCGATTTGAAACTCTTTTCGAATCCCATCGTGCATTAGTTATTTTCATGCGTCATTTCAACTGCTATGTTTGCAGGGATTTCATAAACTAACTGATAAAGTAGTTGAACTTTTAAGATTTCTAAAAACAAAACATCAATTTCTATGTTGTTGGATGCTCGGATTATAAAGGTATGCAATCATTTCTCAAAGAACTCCCATTCCCAGCTTCTCATCTTTTAACAGATCCTCAAAGAGTTAGCTACAAGAATCTAGGGTTATTATAAGCAAAGAACTTCAAAGAACTCAAAGGAGATGGAGTTATGGCTAAAGAAACAACATCGAGTACTTTTGGAGGATTCACTTGGACTCTATGGAAGAGGATCTGCTAAGGAAACAGAGGAAACGTCTATTAATTAGGTGGCTGCTTTTTATTGGAGAAAAAGACTGGGGAAGTATTATTCAGCTAAATCGATTCAAGTGCAGTTTAGCATGTCAGCATAGAATAGATTAAAGAAATCACAAGAAATTATGGCACCAATAATGATTGAATGTTGCTTACTGTAATAAAAAGCTTTTTAATCACATTTAAAGAAAGAAATGTATCCCAAAAATGAGCTGGCGTTACTGTTTTTATTATTTTTAGCATCAAAAATCAAATAAAGGAACATTTAAATTTCATTATTTACTTATTTTTTTCTCGTGTGTATCAGATCGTTTTCACAATGTGTTCAACTGATTATTCATACTAAGGAGATGTCTTATTTTTGATTAAAATCCATAAACAAATATTTAAACTGCGAGTAAATATGTGTATTTTAAATGAAGCAAATATCTGAAATTAGCTAATTTTATTTGATTCACCCATCGATATTATTTGTTATTTTCTGGAACATTCGACCGTACAGTGTTCTGGAGAAATTGAGAATTAAGATGAATCAGTATTTTATTAATTAGTTATTCGGCTGGGAAAAATAATTTATTAGCAAGAAAAGATAATATTAATTGTTCATGATATTATTGTTACTTGAAAATTGTAAGCTTTTAAGCTATCTCAAATCTACAGTTTGCTTCTTTTTATGAAGCCATCTCAAATCTAATATTTTTTTCAAGACAATTTTAAGGATCAATATTTTTGTCCTGCTTGATCATTAATTATGAATTTTAATCTCTAACTAATATTTTTTAGACATGGAAAAAAGATCACAATTACTGTTCACAAAATGTTTTACTAATATCAATTATTTTCCTGTCTCTTCTGTTATTTCGATTCTGCCTCCACAGCTAGAATCATTTTCTTATTCTAATCTTTTTAGTGTATTTTTCTTTGAGAAAAATATAATTTAATTAATTTGCTTTCTATTATAGTTGTGTTAGAACTTAACAATTTGAAATTTTAGAAATTTCTTAGGTTTTTTTCTCTTTAAATCAGATGATTTGTTCCTTTCTTATTGAAGTATCTATCAGACATCAATAAACAAACTAAGAATAACTCTTACAAAATGCTTAAAAATGATTTAAATCAAGGAATCCCTTCTTTTTCGGGAAAATGAGCCTCACATTAATTACCTTGTTTCTTTCTTTATGGAAATCAAACATTAACAATTCAAACATATTAAAAATATTTCCGTTAAGGGTTTCTTTAGAAATTTAGAAAGCTATTAATCAAGCAAATGCATAGTGTGCAATATTTTAGGTTGTATTTAATGGTAAAAACAATATTGATTTGCACTTCCTTAGCAGATCACCAAATTACTTTGATAAACTTAACTCGTTAAATAATTGTTATACTTGCAATAGAGTAAAACTCATGAGAATAGTTTCTCTTGCAGTCAAAATTTGCATTTCTTATTTCAGTGAGCCTCTTTAGCATTCGCAGTAACTTCTCCGCCTTCTTCTTCCTCGTCATCTTCTATTTTCCAAAAGAATACAAAATAAGTTAATGCAAATATTCTGTTTGTTATTATTACCTGCATCTCCCATGCCTTCGATATCAGAATCATCCTCTCCTTCTTCTTCATCATCATCTTCTTCAGCCTTTTCGATCATCTCCATGTTATCTTAAGCCTTATCTCCATAGATCTTAGGCTGAGGATACATAACAAAATCATAAGAATATTTTTAATCAACATCATAATTATCTCACTTCTGCTCTAAGTTTGTAAGTTCCTTTTTTAGCTATGATAGCCTCCTCAACTGCCTTAAGGGCTTCATTAATAATAGCCATTCCAAGAGCTTTGTCTTAAGTTGTGATGCAGCCAGCATAGACAGGTGAACCAATGATTTCAAACTGCAAAAAATTACAAACAATCAAACAAAATTTGTTAACTATAATACATTTTGCTGTCTTCTTAACTTTGAAAAACTGAATTATTAAAAATAATATTTACCTTGACATCACATTTATCTCTAGATTTAGCCTCTCCTGCAAGCAGAGCTGCCTTGATAGCCTCGATGCCTTCATATTCATGACATCTCAACTCAAAATCTGCCTTGATTCTCATTGGCTGTGTGTTGAGTCTTCTTGTAATAACTGCGAGAAGTTTCTGCTTGATATCCTCAGGCACCTTTGCGTTCATAATGATACTGGGATCGGTAAGTGCAAATCTAAAACCATCATAAGCATGGTTGAACTGCTTATAAAGTGGCCAGACAATCTTTGAATATAACTCCTCAATGTTGGCTTCTTTTGATGATTCGCAGACTGTAATCAGAATCGAATGAATGTCCTTAGCCTTGCTGAAACGATCTAAGCAGGCTTAATCTTAAGTGTTTCTCACCTTACAGGAAAAACAAAATACACATGAAAATATAATCTACAAAAAAGAAAGTTAACATTTTGAATTTAATAATACTTTCTTCTTGCTGAGATCAATGTATCCTTTGTCACTGTCGACTCTAAGAACTTGCGCTACTTCCTATTTTCCGATTTTAAGAACTTTGTGAATGTTCTATTGCATTTATCTGGTCATTTCATTAGGAGTGATCATACCCTCAATCCTATTGTATTCTAACAATTGCACGTAGCAACAATTTTCTTCAACCTTAGTTACTTCAACAACGACTAAGTCATCCTCCTCAGGGAACTTCTACTCGTAAAATCTGCAGGTTTAAATTCTGTGACGTTCTTCAGCCATTTTCAATATTTTTTTCTTTTGTAAGTGCTTTATTAAAGTAAAAATCTTTGTTCCTTTTTAATTTATTTTTCGATGTATTTTTATTATATTTTCGATTCGTTTGAGTTTTAATCTAAGTTTTCCCTTCATTTCTGCTTTAATCCTTCTTCTAAAAATTAGTACCCCACTCATTTTGTCTTTTTTTGTTGTTGTGATATCCACTTTTTGTTAATTCAATAATTTAAAAATATTCATGTATTTATAAAGTATTAACATCGTATTTAGCGTTTCTTCTTCTCTTTTTCAGCTCAATAATATTCTTATTGCTTTTCAGTTTATTAAATTTATTTTATGAATGCTGATAGCTCAGATAACTGTGGCTTATCAGGGATATTCTTTTCCTTTTTGATAAGTCTTTCTAGATAAATGTTCTCAAGTAAGAGATGGTTCTTTTTTAAGTTTTCCTCATCATATCCGAAGCTCTTTTTTACAAGGTTTTGATCGTCTAAAAAATTATCAGCGAAATTCATTGTATCAAGAAAAAAAGGAGCAGTCTTCTCATATTTCGGAAGGCGTATTACATCTTTATTGCAGAATCGCTTGTGCTTGTTGATGAAATGACACATCAGACTCTTAATCACAGGTATGTTGTTAGACGTTTTCTAAAGCTTAAAGTCTTCTAAATCAAATTTCCTAGGAAGAGAATACTCCTTTTCCTTGTTTTTTACTATAAATGTCTACAAGAAATCCTTACTTTACTTGGAATCTTTGTCTTCAAATGCCTGATAACAAAAAGAACAATAAGTAAAAATGAATCAATGTTTTTATCTATTCTTATCTAACTCGTTGGCAATACAATCAATCTCCCTCTCTTTATAGTATTCTCTTAAATCAATATTCCTCATAATCAAACCATTTTACATGAAGGAGTCTAGTGATTCTCGGCGGTTTATTATCATCTATTCTTGCCATTCCAACCAATTTAACATTGATTTCACTTGTGTTCATTGAGTTTTATAGTTAAATACGATGTGAGAGCTTTGTATGAATAAACTTTTAAGAGGAATTCGTATTGCGATATACATTTCCCATGAAGGCTTGAAAATTATTCTTAGGACGAAAATGACAAGCAGATGAATCCGTTCTTGTTATGCATTATTTCTACTCATGGCTGGCTTCGTTCCCTTCAGTTGCTTATGTTTGAATTCGACTATCTTGTGAGCAATTCACTGTTAGGCGAGGTAATAATGAAGAACTATTGCCATTTGAGACCTAAGTGGAGTCTAATCGAATAATTTTTCTAGCTATAATATTACGATGTAAAGTGTTCTTGCGATAATTCTTATCCAGCAAAGGAGAGTTTTAACTACGATTCATTGCTTACAATACAGATGCTATAATCAATGAATCCTCAATAGTTACAATAAATAGATGTGCTTTTAAGATTGTGCTAACACTTTTTTATTAACAAAAAGAAATCTTAAAAATAATAATATGCTGATTATTTCAACACTTGCGTGTATTTGTTTCTGCTATTCTATCTCCTTCTCTTTTTTGACTTGTTTTTGTAATCAAATCGTGGGTTTATCTTTTTATCCGCTTAAAGCTATCTCCCTTTTTTTTCTTAAGATCTGAACAAAATCAGTGGTTTAAAATAGACATTATTCAAAGTTCACTTATGCTGCTTTGACAAATTATCCAATGTTTGAAGAAACACAAGGGATTTTACAAAATTAAAGAATATGATTTTACATAATTTAATGCAGTTAATGTAATTAATGTATGCAAAAATGATAATATGCTCTCATTCTTAATTTTGACTCTCCCTTTTATTTGCAGATATTTGTTTATTAGTTGCTAGTTTTACTCAGCAAGAAGAACTAGGTATTTTACTATTATTACTAAACAATTTTTTTTCATAATTTCTGATTGATAATTGAAATATCATTGATTTTTTACACTAATACCAAAAGCAAGAAAAGATACTTACCAGCACACAATACTGTAAACAATCAGCAAGGGTGAGAGAAGTCTTATGCCTGATGCATGTTGTCGTTGAAATTGAAATAAAGCAAAAGAAACTTGCTGATAATTTTTTAATTACTAAAGTTTTGATTCAGACTTTAACTAATTCTAACTTGATTGCCACGAATGAATGTAAAAAAATAAGATCTTCAAAAATTAAAATTCTTGAAGGTTTTTATGAGATATTCCATGTTAAAATTTTTGCTACTTTTCCTTGAAATCTATTTGAAAAAGTAAAAACATCATTTTTAAGAATCTATTTTAAATAAAAATCCACAAATTAATCTTAGTTGACAGACAAAACTCCAATACTCAAGTTAATATTATTTAATCACACAAGTTGCGGGGGATCTTTAAAGAGAAGAACAGAGAAGGATTACCTATTTCAAATATGAAATTGAGAATTGAAAAAAATAAAAATAGAACAGAATTAACAATAGTATCTAACTAAAATACCATTTTTTTTCATACAATTCAAATGGAAACTCCAAAATTCTAAGAATCTATTGAAAGAATTTCAATAAACGCATAGAATCTATTATAACTGATGGATAAACTACAATAAAAGCCTAATTAATTAATAGATTAGTTTCATTTAAATAAAATTTGGGATAGAAATGATGAGAATTTTGCAAAGTATCTAGGAGAAGGAATTTCAAAATGTGTATCTCTTACTTCTTTAAATCTAAATCTCTGGTGTAATAGTATTGGTGATATTGGTGCAAAGTATCTAGGAGAAGGAATTTCAAAGTGTATTACTCTCACTTCTTTAGATCTAGATCTCAGCGGTAATAATATTGGTGAAAATGGTGCAAAGTATTTAGGAGAAGAAATTTCTAAGTGTGTTACTCTCACTTCTTTCAATCTAAATCTCTGGGGTAATCGTATTGGTGAGAATGGTGCAAAGTATTTAGGAGAAGAAATGTCAAAGTGTGTTACTCTCACTTCTTTAGATCTCAATCTTAAAAATAATAGTATTGGTGAGAATGGTGCAAAGTATTTAGGAGAAGGAATTTCAAAGTGTGTTACTCTCACTTCTTTCAATCTAAATCTCAGGGAAAATAAAGTTGGTGATTATGGTTCAAAGTATATTGGATAAGGAATTTTAAAATGTGTTACTCTCACTTTTAATCTAGATCTCTCCAGTAATAGCATTGGAGAAAATGGTGCAAAGTATCTAGGAGAAGGAATTTCAAAGTGTGTTACTCTCTCTTCTTTCAATCTAAATCTCTCCAGTAATAGTATTGGTGATGTTGGTGCAAAGTATCTAGGAGAAGGAATTTCAAAGTGTGTTACTCTCGCTTCTTTCAATCTAGATCGTAGGGATAATAGAGTTGATGACAATGATGTATTGTTTTTAGGAGAAAAAATTTCAAAGTGTGTTACACTCACTTCTTTCAATCTAAATCTCTCATGTAATAGTATTGGTGAGAATGGTGCAAAGTAATTAGGAGAAGGAATTTCAAAGTGTGTTTCTCTCACTTCTTTCAATCTAGATCTCTCCAGTAATAGTATTAGTGACAATGGTGCAAAGTATTTAGGAGAAGGAATTACAAAATGTGTTACTCTTATTTCTTTAAATCTAAATCTCTGGTGTAATAGTATTGATGAGAATGGTGTAAAATATCTAGGAGAAGGAATTTCAAAGTTAGTTACTCTTGCTTCTTTCAATCTAAATCTCAGAGGTAATAATATTGGTGAGAATGGTGCAAAGTATTTAAGAGAAGAAATTTCAAAGTGTGTTTCTCTCTCTTCTTTCAATCTAGATCTCTCCAGTAATAATATTGGTGAGAATGGTGCAAAGTATCTAGGAGAAGGAATTACAAAATGTGTATCTCTTACTTCTTTAAATCTAAATCTCTGGTGCAATAGTATTGGTGAAAATGGTGCAAAGTATCTAGGAGAAGGAATTTTAAAGTGTGTTACTCTTACTTCTTTCAATCTAGATCTCAGGGATAATAGAGTTGGTGACGATGGTAAAAGGATAATAAAATAATTAGTTATCAAAGCAAAAAGATTGATATTATTATCCATTTGGTCGGATTGACAATAGTCTCTGAGACAATTAAACAAGGATTTTCAAAAAGTTTAACTCACTTCTCTAAAACTAAATTAATAATAAAAGTGATTATTAGTAGTATCATTCTTTATGACACAACCTTCTTCTGCCGCATCCACCCACCATAAAAAAATAAAATCAGAGGGTTTTAATAAATTTCATAACAAAGTAAAAGAGGCTTGCTGATAATTTTTTAATTACTAAAGTTTTGATTCAGACATCTATTTACTTAATTGTAACTTGATTGCGACGAATTTATTTATTAAAAAATTAAGATATTCAAAAATTAAATTCTTGAAGGTTTTTATTTTTCCTTGAAATCTATTTGAAAAAAGTAAAACATCCTTTTTAAGAATCTATTTTAAATGAAAATCAACAAATTAATAATAGTTGACAAACAAAACGCAAATTCTTAAGTTAATCTTATTGAATTACACAATCTGTGGGATCTTTAATGAGAAGAACATAGAAAGATTACCTATTTCAAATATGAAATTGAGAATTGAAAAAAAAAACAATAAAACAGGAAAGAAGTAAAAATACTATCAAACTAGAATACCACTCGTGATCAATTATTTCATAAAATTTAAATGAAAGCTCAAAAATTCTAAGAATCTATTGAAAGGATTTCAATAAGCGCATAGAATCTATAATAACTGATGGAGAAACTACAATAAACACCTAATGAATTAATAGATTCGATTCAATTCAATAAAGTTTGGGATAAAAATGATGAAAATTTTGCAAAGTATTTAGGAGAAGGAATTTCAAAGTGTGTTACTCTCACTTCTTTCAATCTAGATCTCAGGAAAAATAGTATTGGTGAGAATGGTACAAAGTATTTAGGAGAAGGAATTTCAAAGTGTGTTACTCTCACTTCTTTCAATCTAAATCTCAGTGAGAATAGTATTGGTGAGAATGGTGCAAAGTATTTAGGAGAAGAAATTTCAAAGTTTGTTACTCTCACTTCTTTCAAACTAGATCTCTACTATAATAGTATTGGTGACAATGGTGCAAAGTATTTAAGAGAAGGAATTTCAAAGTGTGTTACTCTCACTTCTTTCAATCTAGATCTCAGCCGTAATAGAATTTATGAGAATGGTGCAAAGTATTTAGGAAAAGGAATTTCAAAGTGCGTTACTCTCACTTCTTTCAATCTAAATCTCAAATATAATAGTATTGGTGAGAATGGAGCAAAGTATTTAGGAGAAGAAATGTCAAAGTGTGTTACTCTCACTTCTTTCAATCTAGATCTCTACTATAATAGTATTGGTGACAATGGTGCAAAGTATTTAGGAGAAGGAATTTCGAAGTGTGTTACTCTCACTTCTTTCAATCTAGATCTCAGGGAAAATAAAGTTGGTGACGATGGTTATAAAATATTAAAATAGTTAGTTATCAAAGCAAAAAGATTGATATTATTATCCATTTGGTCGAATTGACAATAGTATTGAGAAAATTAAATAAGGATTTTCAAATTGTTTAACTCACTTCTCGAAAACTAAATTAATAATAAAAGTAATTATTAATAGTATCATTCGTTATGACTTAACCTTCTTCTTCAGTTCCCCCCCACCATAAAAAAAAAATAAACTCGGAGGGTTTTAAAAAATTCCATATTATTTAGCTAATGTGTAACGAAGAATTGATAACAAATTTTTTGTTTTTGAATTATTTTCAAAGACATTTCTCAATTTTTTATGTTTGATTTTCTGGAAATCTAATAATTTAACTTTTCTCTTAGTTAACTTTGCCATTCTTTAGAATGGTATCTTCAAATAGCTTATTCCAAATTTTAAGTTTAGGAGAAAAAATAACCAAAGTAAAGCTTTATTATTTTGTTTAGACAATTTTCAAAAGAAATGATAACAAAAAAACTGAACTATGATAAGTTTAGGTAGATATTCTTGTGAAAGTTAACAAAAAGTTTTAAAAATTAGAAATCGATTCTCAGTAATTAATTATTTTAATACGTTTATTAATTAATCAATTAGTTCCTAAAAAACTAGACTAAAACTGCGAGAAAAAGCAATAATAATAATTATTATTATTATTATTATTAAATGAATTGAGATGGTCATTGATACGAAGCAATGTATCAATATTGGGTGTTCTACTTCTTGGATTCAGTTACAATTTATGCAGATATTTAGGATTTATTCCTTTCAAAAAATGAAGCTAATTTTGATCAATCTCCTGCATTTTAAATAGAGCTTTTTGAGTCCTATCTTGAAGATATCATAGTTGTCACATGTTTTACTAGATTCATAATTTACACATTGATTAGCAGCCGATTAAGAACAATATCAATTCCAGGATTTAAAATGTAATAATTTCTAAAAAAATTTCAACTATTACTAAAGAGTTAACGAAAGAACGATGAGATATTTGTTGCTTGCAATGGAGTCGAGCAACTCTGCTACTCCTTGTTAGAGCTAATTCAGCGACATACTGAGATTAAGATCTTAAAGTTATTTAGATTACCGAATGAAATCACAAAGAGGAATGACTCCTTCTTGATCAATGTTATTGTTCCTTTGCAACACAAACAATAACTCACAATAATGAATAATTAAAGAAATGATAATTTTGGATAATTGTCTTAAATTGGTGACAGGGAATTTATTTGTTCAGGATTAATCTTTACGATAGTGACAGATGAAGGAGACTGAGGTTAGGAAGATCCTTTAGTACTGAAGTCAATGTGAAAAGACCATTTGTCTTTATGTCACACTCTCTTTTTTTTTCAAGAGAATTAAAAAGTAAAATGTCATCGGGATTGTCATATTAAAAGGAGGAATTATCAATTTAATAATATTAATAGTGGATTTTCAGTAGATATTTTGAAGAGAATTAATTATGTCTTACGTAAGGTTGAGTGTAAGCTGAGTAAGAGATGATATCTTCATAATTCCATTTGAAATGCCTGCACAACCTTCCATTGTGATGTTGTTTTTACTGTTGGTTTGTTAATAATATTAAACTGAATCAAAATATCTCAATACTTTTAAAAAAAGTTCAACCTGCATCCCAATTATTGATTGTTGGCTTTTACAATAATACTAACGAAAGTGTTTGAAGACTACGATAAGACCGCTACGTTAAGTATTTCCCTATGTGCAGTGCTCCATCTCTACTGAAGTAATTGTTTCTAAGACAACCCAACAAAAATAAATTAAGTCCCTTGACCATCTCTCAACATCTTTTCTATTTATTTGCTTTCTGTATTATTTCTTATTATTATGGGTAGGTATGCTGAATTATTCTTTTTTACCCAATATTGATTTCTAGATCTTTGAGGTATTTGCATTTATTAAGCATACACATGAGAATCTCAACTCCCTCATCTTGGAGGTAGTTATTGCTACAAAGAAGCAATCAAATAAGTAAAAGAATTCTAAATGAAATTAATTGTTTATTGAATCATCAAGTGATAAGAAAGATATGGTTTGTTTGAATACTTGAGATTAAGAATAAGTTTCTTAAGATTGTTGTTTCCATTAAGGATGTCCAATGAGTTTATATTCTCTTTCGAGATATTTGAGAACCTTCAAAAAAGAATTTGTTAATTTGTATTTGCTAAAATTCAAAGTATTCAAGATCTATTTTTAGCTTTTGTAGCACATCCTACTTGAATATCATTCAAAAACAGAGCAGATTAAAAAACTGAAAAAAAATATATTTCTACGAGAGATCTAAGAAGACATCTGAATCTTTATTTACATCTTGATCTCTTCGATTATGATTTATCACAGTAGTGAGATCTTTCTAATCAAAATAGAGTTCACTATGATGAAAAAGGGCCAGGATCCATCTCTTAAATGCAGCGAACATATGAATTCTTTTTAAAACAAAGTACGAAAGAATTTTTGTTGCCTTTTTTATTAAATTTTCTCCAAACAAAATAACACAAAAGAAAGTGGGTAATTAATGAGAAACGAGATTAAGATGAATTATTATGTGCGTACAGCAAAATTCACATATTTCTGTTTGATCAGACAACAACTCATAGGTTTATTTAGAAATTTCTCATATTTTTGTTTATCCATCATTTTTTTATATGATTTTTTGAGTTTATTTAGTATTCGTAGTTTCAACAGAATAATTCTGATCAAGGAAGAAGTTTTATATTTTTTGAAAGTAAATGAAATAAAACACAAGTATTATCTAAATATCTAAATAGCTTATTATACTCTTCCATTACAAATAACTAAAATCACTTTTTACCATTAGGATTTCTTATCAATTAAAGGAATAATAAAATAGTTGTGCTCCTCATAGAGATTTCTGTAGACATTTTAGATAGTAAACTGCACACTCACTCCTAGAAGGCTATTCTTATTTTTGTCAAGTATCTTATTTACTCTTAGTGAAATTTATGATTATTTTTTCTCTTCAGGCAACTGGAACTAAGGCTTGAAAGTTTTTTCCGAACACATCTTCAACCATGTCTTTTTATAAGCTGATCAACATGTCATGAGTTAAAACTTATTTCATTCCAGTCTTTTCAAGGACAGTGCATTCCAGCAAGAACTTATTTATCAATTCCATTCTGCCTAATATCAAATTCACTATCGGACTTGAAAAACTAAAAAAAAAGCAAAATAAATCTTTAAAGTATATTTTTAATTTTTTAATGCTAAAAATACTCTAAGCCAATCGAAAGCTAGTTTAGTAACTAAGCCTTGAAGAAGAGTTCCTTTCCGTATTACTTTTAGTTGACTGGACTCATACCTGTCATGCTAAAATTGTACCAATAAAAAGGAAATCAAAAGACAAAGTTGCACACATCAGTTGCCTCAATTTACTTAAGATTAAGGTTAAGGCTTTGAAGGTTACTAAGTGAGCTGACTGCTTTCTCTAATTCATACGCTCCTTCATCAGATATGAAATTATTTCTGTGGAGAGAAGAACACATTCATGAATAATACAAAAAAAATTTTAATCTTTCTCATTGAAAACTAATTTATTACTTGAAAGATAAGATTAGGTCCTTAAGTTCTTTGAGTTCATTTAAAGCCAAGGCTGTTTCTATTGCTCCAACTTTGTCAACTTTATTGTCACTGAGAGACAAAAAATGTACTTAAGAATATCGAAAACAACTAAGAATATTGTTTATATGGGTTTCTTGAAAAATACTTTGAAAGAATAGCCGTTTTACATGAGAACAAATGTGAGTTTCTCGAGTTGCTTGAGTGTCTTTAGAGATCTTGCAAGAGCACTCACTCCTTGTGATCCCAAGCAGTTAAAACTGTATTTTATTTTATGTTTTCAACTTACAATTATTTCTTGTTTTTGTACTTTAGAAGTAATTGAAGTTAAGTGAGCCCAGTTAGATGAAGGAGAGCAGTAGACAATTCAATAGCAGCTTCATCTTCGATTTAGTTCTAATAGAAATTTAAATCTAATTTCTTAAGTTTCCTTAGATTCTTTAATCCATCGGATAACTCTCTAATTCCATCATTCTTTAGGTTATTCCAACTTCATTTTACATAACAAAAATAAGCAAGGAAAATAAGTGAAATATATTATATTGCTGATTCCCCAATACACAGCTTTAATAAAGCATACTATCTGCTTACCCTAGGAAGAGAGACAGATCTTATAATTCTCTGAGATGGACAATTCCCTATGCGATATTTTGTATGCCTAAGAATCCAAGATTATTCTCACCAAGAATCAGTTTCAGTGATTTGAGTCTCTTGAGATTCCGCAACCCATTGCTTAATCCTTGAATGCCTTCTTCATTTAGATTATTCTAACTAGCAAGCAATCAAAGGAAGCATTGTTTAATCTAAATTAAATATTAAGAGTATTCTTTCTGATGGCATTTCGCATTTGGTTTAACTTAAATAATGTATCCATATACTCTAGCTGTAGGCTTAGGGATGAAACATGTTTGAGATGAGATATATATTCACCAAGAACTAAAACTCCTTCATTGCTTATTTATGTGTTGCTGTTTGTTGATTAAAAACAAATAATTCTTCAAAGTGGTTTCGCAAAAGACAAGTTTTATTTTGTTTTCTCAAATATGTCTTGTCTTGATTAATAAGGTTTGATTTGGATATTTTATATTTTTGCTGACATGAGACTAAGCATAAGAGTTTCTAGCTTCTGAACTTTGAGTAACTGTTCAAGTAGTATTTCGATTCCTTCCTTACCTACTTCGTTAAAGCTAATTGTATTTTTTAAAACCATAAAAAGATTAATAAGAAACAGCATATATTTACACATTTAACTAGCTAAATACATACTCTAAGTTGAGTGATAGATTTCTGAGTTCTTTGAGCTACCCAATCGCATTTGCTAGGTAGTCTATCGCTTCAAAATCAATGCCATTCTCACTGAAAATCAATCGAAATAAATAAACTAAAAATCAACAAGAATTAAATTTTGAATGCATAAGTATATGTATACTTGTCATTACTTAAGTTTGAGCTCAAGCTTCTAAAGGTTCTTCATCAATCCAATGCTGTATGAAATATTCAATACACCCTCCAATCCTATGTACTACATACTATCAACCATAAATGAAAATATTCTAATGATAATCTTTGCACTATTTTTATTATGGTTTCTCATTCTTACCCGACATCCAGAAAAGCACTAGTTTTCTTATCAATAGAATCCATGAAGGTAGAGTTGGATGTCTTTGTTAGCTACTACTCTTATCCAAAAGTGCACAAGACTTAACTGCCTTAGCTGAACTGTCTCAGCATCTTCATTTCTGGCTTCATTTCAAGGAATTAGTAAATTATCTCTAGCTTGATTCTTTCTTCTTCTTCTTTTTTTTTCTTTCTTATTTTTTGGATCTTTCTGAGAGTCATTGCTGGCTAATCGATTATGTATTGTTAGATAATTTCTCTTGTCTTTGAAGTATCCTAAAACTATTCCTTTATGATGATCAACATAGCTTTCTATGATATTAAGAGCAACAGTCAGAAATACCAAAAGTGAAAATAAATCACAATATTAAATAAAAAAGTTGAAGTGTAAATACAATTTATTTTATATAATATAATAATAATTACAATTTATTTTTTGTTGTGGCATTTTTATAAAGAAATACATACATAATAAGCTAAACAAAAGAATTTATTTGTAAAAAGAGAATCTCGAAATATAAAGGCATAAAATAGCCAAAGAAAGTGTTCAAATAAAAACACATTTTCCTTTTGTTTCTTCCCTGAAAAATAATTCTACTTGTATTATCAATTAATCGAAAGTAGAAATATTTAGATTTTTTGTAAATTTACTTGATTATTTTCTTAGAAACGAAGCTCTTCTACTTTAAAAGAAAGAACAGCAACGGGAGGGAAGAGGGAGCAAAAAATCATACCTGCAAAAACTAAAATTACTTTTTTTTGACATGCAAAATTAAAACTCAAAATCACTTCATCATTTTTTCTTTTTATTCTATATGCTTTTCACTTTTTATTTTTTTAAAACTTGCTTAAATTAAAAAACTTAAGATTATCCTCATGAATTTGTCCCTTAAGAAATACTCTAAATAAAAAAAATCAATTGAGATAATTTGACTTGTTATATGAAATAAACAGAATCATAAGATACTCAAAAATTCTTCTCCTTTTGTCTTTTTATTATTCCACAGATAAAGTTAATCTCTGTAACCTTCTTGTGAAACCCACTCATTTTGTTGGCTTCTAACTCTCTCTCTCTTGGGGAACCAAAATTTAATTTCAATTATTCTGTACGAAAAAGTCTTTTAGAAGATTGTACTTTCAGGTATTGAGACTAAATTTTCTTCAAAATTTATTGTTTGTATGACTCACAAGAAATAGTTTAAAAATTGAGTTCTCAAGATATTGATATTCTTTGAGTTTTAGATAATTTAAGGGAAGTAAGTTCTCTGCATTGCAAGCCTTGTGAAAATATGAGGTGGTTACTTGAGTAGAGAACGTTGTTTCGATCATAAATTAATGGGTAAAATTACGAGATTAAAAAAAAGAAGGAAAAACATATGATTTTGTTATTTTTGGTTTTCATCTCGATATTTTTGAATAAACAAATTTCAAAGTAATCTTTGAATTCACTTTTTCACAAAAAACAGAAACAAAAAGAAAGAAAACAAATTGTTTCTCTTTGAATCAATTAGCAAAATAAGTTGTTACTGAAAAATCTTTCTCTTATTTTTAGCACAAATAAAATCCTTCTTTTCAGAAGTGAATTGCTCTCAAACTTCAAGTAAATAATCCTTCAAAGAAAATGAAACTTCTTTTAATCTTTGAACCACTTTTATTGATGGTTCTCTTCTTCTCCATAGAATCATTTTAATCCAGTACTTATGACAGTGTCTCTTCTATCTACTCCTCGACATACAGCGCCAAAATCAATTCTAACAACACAAACTCCTTATTTGTCGCTATCCGCGTGGCTGCTTCAAACGGCAGGTTATTCATTGCTTGCTAGCAGGATGGACTGCTAGTGATTGATTCAGGCAATATCATCTATCAAAATGCAATAGGCTCCAGCGTCAACGAAGACTTAGCCGTTACAGATGATGGTGAATTCGTTTTTATCAGTGACGAAGGGACTCTGCATATTTACTAATTCATCCAAAGTTAACTCAACTAAGAGAATTTCATCCTAAAAAAGATATTTTCAGGGAATACGACATTCGATTCGGTTACTGAAATAACCTTCTTTGACAATCAAAATAAAGCCCTTGCTGTAAGTGGTTCTGGAAAAGTAGCATTGTATGACATAAGCAAAAGAAAAAAAGGGGTAATTAGCTTTTTGAGTGAGAATCAATTGAGCTCTTAGCTGAAAAATGTCAGAGTATCCAGTGAATGCAATTACTTAATCTTCACTGATTGGACATACGGACTTATGGTATTCTCATGGGATGATAAGATCATCAGCTGCTCGAATAAACTATCTCTATCAAACATGTAATTATTAGCAATATGCGATTCTGTTTCCCCGAATACCGTAGCACTCACTAAGGATAATAGATATCTATTGATGCTAGAATATTGGGATGGCTTTTCAATTATTGACTTAGAAGAAGCATATTAATAATTACCTGGAGCAGCTACTATTTTCAATATCCAACCAATTGTATCGCATTGGTGGCCTGATTCTAAGAGTTTTCCAAGTGGGAGAGCATTTGCTTTGACTGCCAATGAATAATATGCTGTGATGGGAGAGAGATCAGTTGGATTATATGTAGTTGACGTGTCTATAAAGTCTTCACCTCGCTTTTTCTAGCTGATTTCGTCTAAATACTTTACCTTAGTTGCGACGTTCTCAGCCGATGAGTCTACATTATACTATTCGAATGGGTATTCTGTAATGAATTTTCCTAAAATCTAAGCTAATCTTAATATCGACGTCCCAAATTTATTCAACATCCATCA
>Ga0302271_10000920_pt1 | contig 29026 bp, 11 predicted proteins | sample III_Bog_N1_1_FD_198767 | JGI IMG/M metagenome (GOLD analysis project Ga0302271, IMG submission 198767) | Peat permafrost microbial communities from Stordalen Mire near Abisko, Sweden - III_Bog_N1_1 | ecosystem: Environmental > Terrestrial > Soil > Wetlands > Peat | place: Sweden: Abisko... | reverse complement strand
AAAATCAAATCAACAGTGAAGTGTTTTTCATGATAGATTATTTAACCATAGCCGCAACAACAACTTTCAAAAAATCAGGTATATTTCCACTCGAAATCAGAGGCAGTTACTTAATTATTTTTTTTCTTTAAACGATCCTCCCCAGGCTCGAATTATCCTTAATTTGACTTCTATAGATATTGATTGATCACTTAGAACATTGAAAGAAGTAGAGTTTCTTCAGAAGGTATGCAGTATTATTGGCTTGAATTAAAGTTAAAGAAATAAAATCAAAGATAGAGAGGGAGAGATAAAGATAGATAGCATTAATTGTTCACTGTATAATACGAACTATCAGAGTTTCAAAAGGTTTCAAATTGTAGATACAAACAGAAAAGAGTGTGAAAGTTTCTGCAGATAATCACCATGACAAGCGCAACTGTGGAGATGTCCAATAACTTGGCTCATAACCAATTATTCATTCCAGCTGCAGGCAACATTACCAACAACCATAACAACAGCCATAATAATAATAATAATAATAATAGATTTGGACACGACTATGAATACTGCAATGCACTCCTCTCTGGCAAGAAGCTTAAGTAGCATAATACAGAGCAGATCAAGAATAGGAAAATCACCTCTTTGCGTATCGACAATGCGTTATGCAATAATTCCATTTCGACAAGCAAATACAACTACGTCAACTTCATACCGAAAAATCTCATTGAACAATTCTCCAAAATCGCTAACCTCTACTTTCTTGTATGCATCATGCTAAACAATATCATTGCTAGCATTCTTGACAATAAAATTTATTTTTAGATTCTTATGTTACCACCATTCTCGTTAGCTTACTTTTCTACCAATTCCATTTTATCTTCTAATCAGAGAAGAGGAGCAACACTTTCTGTTATATCAAATTCAAACTAACAATTGGATTGATTGAGTGTTTTGTTTTTTTCTATTTTAATTCAGGTAATTGGGTGCTTTCAGATGATACCACAGATATCAATTTCAGATGGTGTTCCAACAATATTCATGCCGCTTTTTGTGATTCTCTTAGTCACAGCTGCTAAGGATTTCTATGAAGATTTCAAGAGGAGAACTTCAGATAACGAAGAGAATAAGGTTGAAGATAAATTTAGATTTTTTTAATTTGTGAGAAAGTTGTTCTTTTTTATGCAACTGGCTTTGCTTTGTTCTGAAACTGTTAATTAATCATCTCTTTTTTTCCTTCTTGAAAGCGCAAATCCAAGCGATGGGATCCTGTCTAGAAAGCGTTCGTGGTTGTGACTTGGGAAGATATCTTAGTTGGAGACTTAATTCTCGTGGAAGACAAAGAATTTCTTCCTACAGACATTTTAGTTATGACAACTTCAGAGCCAAAAGGATTATGCTACATTGAGACGAAATCATTAGACGGTGAGACTAATCTGAAATAACGAAATGCCTAAAAAGATCTCTATTAATACATTGGAAATGACTACAAAGTAAGGATTTTGTGAATAAACTCTCTATGCACTTTTTGATTTTTTGTAGTTTCATGACAAACCATTAACAATATTCTGTTTTAGAAAGTAAACTTAGACTAGAAGGTCGTGGTGTTTTCTTATGAACTTCCTAATCCAATGTTGCATAAATTGAAAGGAACAGCTTAGTTTAATAATTAAGAAGTTTCGATTGATATAAATAACTTCATTTTACGAGGATGTAAGGTGAGAAACACAAAATGGATAGTTGGGTTAGTCTCATACACGGGTCATGACACAAAGATCATGCAAAATAATTTCAAAGCGAGGGCTAAAAAGAGCCATCTGGAGAGGCTTATGGGGAGTTAAATAATCATGATATTTGTGGTTTAGATTATTCTATGCTTCTTCTGTTCGTTGTATTACATGATATGGTACAGCGAGAATTCAGATTCACTTCCGTACTTGAAAATTGACACAGATAAAGTAAAATTCTGGGGCTGAAATTAATCTTTTTGAAACTACTAATTGACTAAAGAGATATTTTTTTCTTGTGAGAAAATGTAAAAGCCTTAACTTTTGTATTCTTTTGTGCTTTGTAGGTGACAGATAACAGTGATTATTACAATTTCTTTGTCCGTTTTGGAAACTGGATTCTCATCTTCAACAACTTTGTTCCAATCTGTAAATCATTTTTTACTAATCACAAGAATGTTCCTAATAGTTCCTTATTTTTTGTTTGCAGCTCTTTTGGTGACTTTGGAAATGGTGAAGTTCTTCTAAGCTATTATCATAAGCTAGGACAAAGATATGGAGTTTACTTGTGTTGATGAAAGTGGAGAGACAATCATTACACCGACAATCGTGCAATCTTCGAATCTGAATGAAGAACTTGGATAAATCGAGTACATTTTCTCAGACAAAACAGGCACATTGACATGCAATATCATGGAATTTAAGAAAATATCTATCAATGGAATCTCATATGGTATATTCTCAATATTTTATCTTTTATTTCCTCACTAAGGAGTTTTTTACTTCTTTTGAATAAAATAGGTGAACCTTAGAATAAAGGAGAACCCAATTACATAGATGACATATCATCATTCCCAAAAGTGACGAATGTTGATTTTAGAGATCAATCGTTTATTTCAGCTCTGTTAGATCATTAGCACCCATAACATAAAAGCGTTTAGTAAAAAATAATTAGTCAAAAAAAAGAATGATTGTTGTTTTTAATTATGTTATTTTGATGAAATAATTCTCATATTTACTGTGTATTTCATCTAAGGAAAACGTTAGAAATTCTAGCTTTGACACATACTGTCATAACTGAAGAGAAAATTGAAAATGGAGTTAAAGAACTCATTTACAATGTAACTAAAAAAAGAAGAGAATTTCCCTTTGTTTTCATTTGTAATAACCACCTTTAATGTATTGCTAGGCAGCCTCTCCAGATGAGTTAGCTTTGGTGAATTTCGCTAAATACTGTGGAGTGGAGTACAGAGGAATGGATGAAGAGCAAAACCTTCTTTATTCTTTTGAAGGCAAACTCTAACAAGTGAAGTAGCTGCATGTCTTCGATTTTGACTCTACAAGAAAAAGACAATCAGTCGTCATAAAAGAGCCAACCACTGGGAAGATATATCTTTACACGAAAGGAGCTGATTCTGTGCTATTCTCCCTTATGAATAAAGCTATTTCTAAGAATGTTTCCGAAACCGAAAAGAATCTTGATGACTATGGCAACATTGGTTTGAGAACATTACTTCTCTGTGAAAGAGAAATCTCCTAAGAAGAGTATGCCTAATGGTCTAAGTAATACCATATGGCCTGCACGACGCTAGAGAATAGAGAAGAAAGAATGACTGAAGTATAAGCTTTGCTAGAGAAAGATTTAGTGTTAGTAGGTGCAACTGCAATCGAAGATAAATTACAAGATTAAGTTGGATAAACAATATTTGCTCTGAAACAAGCAGGAATCAAAGTAAATCTTGCAACACAGAGATAATCTCAGTTATTTGGAGATCAATTTATCTGTATTTTTCTCCTTACTTGTTTTGTTTTTTACAATAAAAATAGGTGTGGGTTCTGACAGGTGATAAGGTAGAAACAGCTATTAACATAGGTTTTTCATGTAAATTACTCTCAAGTGATCTCAAATAGTACATCATAAAGACTAAAAACAATCTGACTGATGAAGAATGCCGGAAAGATATTCTGAAGCAGCTGCGATATGTCAAAAATTCCATTGAGAAAAATGTAGATGCATTCAATAAACCTAAGACAAATAATGCGTTTATTATCACTGGTGAAGCATTGATCCATGCTATGATGGAAGGCCCTAAGTCGTTAATGATAGCTATCACGAATAACTGTTCTTCGGTGCTTTGCTGTAGAGTTTCACCAAAACAAAAATAGCAAATTGTCACATTAGTCAGAGAAGCTAAACCTGAAGTTTCAACACTTGCTATTGGAGATGGTGCTAATGATGTGAATATGATTAATGCAGCGCATGTTGGAGTCGGAATCAAAGGTCTTGAAGGATAATAAGTAAAAATAAGATTTTCTTTTTTTTTGAACAGAGGAAAAGAATCGTTCAATGTAATTTGCTTTGCTATTTCTAGGCTGCTAGAGCAAGTGACTATGCAATAGGTGAATTTAAAATCCTTCGGAATCTTTTGTTTTTCCATGGTAGAGAAGCCTATCGAAGAAATACAAGATTAGTCCTCTATAATTTCTATAAAAACATCGTCTTAGTTTTACCGCAGTTTTTCTATTCATTCTACAATAATTTCTCTGGATAAACACTTTATGACAGCTATCTCTATTAGTTGTTTAATGTGCTTTTCTCATCTCTCCCAATCATCATATTTGCAGTAAATAAAACAGAACATTTTTATTATTTTCCCCTTTTATTCTTGTAAGTTTCTGTGGCTTTTCTTGATTTCATTCTATACTTAATAGGTCTATGATTATGAATTTAATCCTAAAATTCTTGTAGAAAACAAAAGAAATTACTACCTCCAAGGACTCAAGCGTAAGGAGATACCCAAAACAGATTTGCTAAGATTATCTAATTAATTTAACTTTTTGTTTGATAAATTCTTAGATTAACTATTCAGTTCATAAATCTTTTGGGCGTGGTTCTTTAGTGGAGTCTTCTAAGCTGTTATCTTAGCATTTTTCCCGTAAAAAAAAATAAAAAATATCATTGAATTCCCCGTTTTGAAAATTTCAACTTAAATTTCTAAATTAGTTATATCTTAGTTCATTTTGTATTTTTTCTTCTCAAGATATTAGACTTTAGAATCGACTTTCGCAGATAAAAATGGGCGAGTTATGGATTTCTGGCAATCAGGCACTATGGTATTTGGTTTAGCAGTCGTGAATGTAAATCTCAAAGTGCTAATAATCTCATACGAGCACAGCTACGGAAGCTTGCTAATTAACTTCGGTTCAATGCTAGTGTATCTCCTGTGTGCCATCATCATTTCAGCAGGGTTCAAGAGTTCTAGCATTTACTCTTCTTTCTTTGTGTAAGACATCAAATTTTCATGGGGTTTTTTTCGATAGAAAACTAACTTTTTAACTCATTTTTTTGATGAATAAAACTATTATGTAGACTTTTGGGATCATCTCTGTTGCATATTGGAAATATTTTAGTAATAATATCGACTTCCTTCATCGACTACTTCCTAGAACTGTGGGATCGTAAGAGCACTAAAACAATTAATTTAATTATTTGATTCAGAATTTTCTTCTACTCTTTTAGTTTTCAACTTTCTTTCCCTCATAATCAAGGTTATTATTTGATTTAATTAATAGGATGGAATCAGCAACTTCAAATTAGTAAAGATTAAGTAGATAATCTATCATGATTCGCGAAGTTAAGCCACTTTTTTTAGGGAGAAATAATACTTGCAAATGGAGAGTATTTTTCACAAAACTTGGTTTTTCAGTGTAGCTTCCTCTATTTTACATATCATCCTGATTTATCCAAATAAACTAGCGCAGACTATCACACTAATTTCTACCAAAAATAGTTCCATTTATATTCGTTGAAGGATATTAATCTCTCTTATCTCTTTTTATCTTTAAGGTATCTTTTTTAAATCATGTATCATACCCATGATCTTAATAATTAATCAGATATCAGTATATCCTCACTAATCTAAAATCCAGATTAGTGAGAATATTGTAAAAGTTAATTATGTCCATTCCCCCCAAAAGTTATCATTGAGTATTCAACAAGTGAGAATCAAAAAAGCAGGGGAGGATAATTAGATAAAATGCCAAATGTAGGATATTTTTAAAATGAAGATTTTTTTTGAATGGTGAAGAGGTATTGCTTTTTAAAAATTAAGGAGGTTAAAAGGGGATTGAAAGGGTTTTAAAAAGACGTTAAATTAAGCGAGATAGAGGATATTGAAAAGGATGGATAAAACAGAAACAAATTTAAGAAGAAAAAAACTATTTTTATTGCTAAAAACCTTTTTGTTTTTGGGAATCTTTCATGTCTGGAAAATAGAAATCTACCTTATTGAATTTTATTATTTTGAAGCTTAAAATATTTACTTTTCTTTTTGAAGAGGTTCTCTCTCTTGAAATACTCTAATTTGTGGGGTAGAATCGACCTCATCTAGGGGTAGGTAGGTTTACAGTGATACTTAAAGTTCAAGGGAATTTAGAAGAAAAGTGAGATAAATTCATTTAAATTTCATGACAATTTGATGATAAGATTGATGTGGCTTTGTAACCAACTGAAAAAAATAATAGTTAAATTCGATGTATCATTTTTCTGAATTAAAGCGAAGAATAAGATACATGCCAACTGCTTTACACGAAATTCTATGTAGAAAATTATAATTATAATATTACCTAATAATAGTACTAGAATTTGAAGCTTTTTAAAAAATTTCCTAACAAAAGAAGACTATTATTTATTTAAATCTCTGAGCGAATGTGAGGAATAGAACGAATATTATTCTTCCATAAGCCCAAATCAGGCTCAAAGAAGAAAAAAAGTTAAAAAGAAAGATTAACTGCTAGAGGGGGTAAAGCCTATAATTGATTAAGTTAAGAAAGCAACGCTTAAACTCTTATTATTCCTAGGCAGCTTGAAAAATCAATTAGAAAGAGAAAAAAGCAAGAAAAAATAACTATAATAATTTTTTAGTAAATTACCCTCGCTACTTCGTGAATTGCTCAACAATTTTTATTAACACTCTACACCTCTACCTCACCTGGTCAACTTCCTATTCTCACATACTCGTCCGATGGAATTCTCCTTTTTACACGAAGAGAAGCTACCACCAGTTTTGTAGAGACCGACCCCTTCGTTTAGATTAACTCTATTCTCTCATCTCAAACCTATGCAACTTGATCTCTCTGATGAAGCCCTTTTCAAGGAATAAGGATCGTTTAAACGTAAGTCAATCCACAAATTCAGAGAATCCCTTAAGTAGTCTCAAGCCAGAAAATAGAGAAATAAAGATTCTGAGCTCCTAGCCTGTTAATAACAATAAACTACAATGACTCCCCCTGTATCTTGTCTTGGATACCAATCTGAAAGTACCGCTGACAATTCCATTGATGAAAATTCTAAAACTAACACTGATTGCTATTCTGTTGAGGATTCCATCCAAGAAAATAATCAAAATGAATTTAATGAGGAACAAATTATTGCAGTTCCAAACCTTGAATTCATCTCCATTTCTCTGAAGAAATAACCCTGCCAATCTTAGAAATGAGACAAATCATCCCGAACCACAATATTATCTTCTTCTTCTTCAAGACAACGAAGAAAAAAAAAGAAAGAATCTCCAAAGAAAATATATTATCCGATATGAATATAATGGCCTCTATTTTTCCACCCGTCAATTAGCTTTTTTCCCCCCCCTCTGCTTCAACAATTTTTCCCTTTATCCAACGAAGCTACTTATTATACTTAAAAGAAAGGACAGTCTTCTACAAATCAAGCGATCCTTTCTCATTACTCCATCATTTGTTGTCAACTATATATAAAAATACATATTATTTTTCCCGTATAACTAGACTTTTAATCCCCCTTTGTTTATTCTCTCACTTTCTTTGATAATTTCAGAGGTGGGTGCATTTGGTATATTGAAAAGTCTCATAAAAACGTATGGGAAGTTAATCAAAAATGTTCTCTTAAACATCTTTTACTGTTAATTACCCTTGTAAATCAAGATCAGCTACTTGCTAGTTTCTTGCACCCTCTCCTTTTAATATTTTTTTGGGGTATTCGCGCCAATTTACAAAAGGCGCGGGGGTGGGAAATCGTATAAAGATTATAATTCTTAATTTAGATATTTAGTTTAAGTTAATTAAAACCGTTTCGTTTAAATGGCATAAAGCGAAAGGAAATTTTAATCAAAAGGTAAGGAAGATTTAACTGGATTTTTCGTAGCCCTTCGCGAGATATCTCCAATTGATTTGAAACATCAAAGTAACGCTCTTTTTTATTTAATCACCTTTTTTTTTCGATTTTGATCTTTGGAAAAATAAATTCTAAATTCAAACTAAATCTCTGATTAGAAGAGTACGTATTCACACAGACAAATTGGAAGAATCAATAAAATATAAACAATACAGTAAAAGAATACATTCTTACTCATTAATGACTTGTAAAAAACACTAACTTTACTGATTCTTTATCTCAATCACCCTCTTTACTCAATTCACTAATATTCAAGAGTGTATTTTTATATCTAAAATAACTGCAATGATGCAAACAGTTAAGGCAAATTTTAAAAACTAAAAAGGGGAAAAACTAATAAGGAACAAGTAAGTTTATTTTTATTTATTTCTTCATGTATGAATGCCATATCATCAAAGAGAAAAGCTGATATTTCATTAAAAATGAACCTCCATCCTAAAAATACATTTCCAAGAGAATCATCATTATTATGGAGTCTCTCACTAAACAAAATTTATTTTATTAACCTATTTATTTTCAATAACTCCCATCGAAGCTACGTGTCTGTGAGTCCTTTGATAAATGAGAGTAGGAGAGTTGTGGATTGCTTTGATTGAAGGCTCAAAGAATTGAAACAATGATTATTACTGTAAGCTGGGATTGATTTCAATATTCTTTTTTCCTGTAGCTTCTTAAAATCGCTTTTTCTTGATTTATGCACTCTTCACGAAATTGTTAGCATTGGGAGAATGAAAAAATGCATTTGTTATGGAATTATTATTAGTGTTTGTGTTGCTATTAGTAGTAGTATTGTTATTACTGCTTTCTAGCTTTTTCTTTTCTATTGGAGTACCTTATCTGCTGATTCGCATATTCTATGCTAACTATTATTGCTAAAAAGTTGATTATTATTGGTTTTTTCTAGGAGAATTCGTCTAAGATTGCTCGTTGTAGTTGATAAACTAACCTTGAATTGTCTTCCCTAAGTAATCCCCTTCTTATGTGAATATCTTTTAATTTTAAACATTCTCATTTTGTTTCGCTTTCTCCACAAAGAAGCTAAAAGTACTTGGTTTTACACTTCCAGTTCCTGGTCTTTAAATCTAAGTTGAAGACCCAATTTGTTTCTTCATTTATTACTACGTTGTCAAGTGTGTTGCAGTGGCACTCCCAGGATAGTTATCAAAAGAAGCTGCTTGTCTTTGAAGAGTTTAATTATTCTTGGTCGCTCTTGTTTTTTATTACGACGAAGACAGGATTCTTGATCTCTGTGAAAATATATTTAGTTTGTTAGAATAACTTGCAATATCTTCATCTTTTTTGAATTTAGATTGATAATTATCTGTTGCTTGCCCAATCAATCGCTTTGATTGAGGAGAATTATCTCCTGAAAGTAATGAGCCTATTTGAGAAGGGATGCGCTATGACGAACTGAAACAATTTCGAATATTTAGATCGGCTAAAGAATTGGAATTTATACTGTGTCTGCTGAGAGGGTTTCTGGGTTGAATCGAATTGATTTGTGATTCCAGTGTAGCTGTTGTTGTTGTGTTCTTACTGATAAGACGAGTAAGATTGTCATTCTTTGGAGTTTACTTGTTTTATGGAGAATTTTGAATTTCCTCTAAATGCACCAACTGCATAGGAGTCTACTTGCTAGATTAAATCGATTTTACTTCTTCAACCTGATATTCATCCTTTTGGTTTTATTGACTCCATTCTCTGATAGAAGTCACTGAGCTTTTACTTTACGGAGTCGATATCACCTTTCTCGCTGCTTTATTCCCTCCTCCTCCTATGAGCACTGTATTTGGAAAATAGCCATCCTTTAAAAAAAAATATTTCGGTTTTTTTTGAAGAACATTTGCAGATATATTTAGATTACCTCAGGAATATTCAGTTATATCTTAGGATCAGGTACATTTCCTTGTGATTAAAGGCGATATTTCCTCGCCAGACGTGTCCTGAGAAGATGTGTTGGCTTAGGTGGATTTGCACGTTTGAGTTCTTATAGATAATTTTTGTAAGGATTCTTAAGTGCTTGCTTTCTGTTAGTTATCTCTTCAATGCCTTCTTAATTTACACGAAAATCATAGGGTTGGTAGTTATCAGGGATAGGAATAATTGGCTCATCGAGTGGATCAACTTTAACAGTTTCATTCTTTGAAATCATTTTCAAAGCATCTTTTACAGTCGATTAATTTGCTGATTCAGAAGGAAGAACTAAGTTGGTTGCCTACTTTTAGGAAGACTACAGTTATATTTAAGGTTGCTTCTAAGCATGGTGGTTGAAATAAGCAAATGGAAAAGCTGGAAGCTAAAGATTATTGTTGTAATCCTGATGTTATTCACTGACCTCATATTGAATGCTTAGATCACATATCAACTGTTTTTATTCTTCGGCATCTTCGCTAACTAAACTCAGTTCAAAGAACATCTATTATTTCAATATTTACCATTATTTTAAAAGATAAACATAACAAAATAATAAGCTACTTATGGGCGTGCATGCATTATTCGATGGCTAAGCCATTGCTCGGAGGGAATACTACTGAGATAATTAATTATTTAGTGTTTTATTCAGCGGATGATGGAAAATATTATCAGAAGCAGCAACTGAACATGATCTTTGCAGCTTATTTTGAATAAAATCTGATGAAGGAGCAGACATATTCGCAGTTAGTTATTTCTTTTGACGCTCTGAACTAGTAGCTTATTGTTAAAACTGCTTTGATTTCTAAGTATTTTCGTTATTTTCGTTTGTTTGATTGCTATCAGTTACTGATTCTGCCCATTTTCTTCTGGATATACTCTCCTCTCTTAGCTCTTAATCCATTTTCAATTTCATGCGATCTTCTCTTAAATAGTTCCAGAATTAGTCTACATGCTACGAAATCGACATAATCTTCTGTTACCATGAGTGCTGCTTAACTGCAAGTTGCTTCTTCATAAAACTAGCCCCAGCGGTATCTGCCATGACTTTTTGTAGAAAAATATTTTTCCTTATTACAAGTAATTCACCTTCTACAGTCTCACAACTCACTGCGCTTCCTCTTTTCGTGCCATTGATCACTTCTTCTTCACCAAAAAGCTCATTTACACCAATACTTAGCACTCTCATTTGCTTAAAAGCATCTATATTATCTTGTATTTTAAATGCACTTATGCTCTAGTCTTCCAAGCGTTTTTAGCTGAAGTCATTTTCTCCTGCGAGCTTCGCATAAAACTTCTTTGTGCACTAATTTTTTTGGGAAAATAAGAAGATTCAGAGGAGGAAAATACATTTATTTCAAAAAAGACTGTTTTTTGAAATTGCAAAAACATAATTGATACCTTAAAGTTACCTTTGAGAACAATATAAACTGCCTTTGAGTCTTCTCCTTCTGAATACACCTTCTAGTTCGCAACATATGAAACATACTCAGCTCGCGAGTACACTTCTCTTGAATGCTCTTGCGTTAAATCAGCGAGAAACGGAAGAGACTACAAAAAAGCTAATTTTTCGTTGAGAATTTTTTTATTTTTTAAGATTTTATCAAAATCTTTCTTCGATAACACAAAGAATTCACTTTCTTCTTCACAGGCAATCGTAGCCATGCGAGGCTTTCTACTAAGTAGAGCTAATTCTCCGAAAGAATCACCTGTCTTCATATGACCGACGATCATTAAACTTTTTTAAGTTTCCTCTTGTTTTACTTCTTCTACCTCATCTCCCTGATCATTCTAGTGAGCCTCAATTTGAGTATTGTTGATGATTCTCGAAGAATCTGCTATTTTAATTTCTTTTTAGCTATGCATGGAAATATTACTTTCTTTGCGTGAAAACTAAGAAGGAACCTTTATTTCTCTCTAAGACGAAGATGATGTCTTGATTTCCTTGGGAGAATCATTTTTCTTTATTTCCCGCAGCGAAAATGTAGGCTGGGTGTTTATTATTTCGTTTTGTAGATGTTTCTTTATTTCTTTAACTGAGCCAACATTCAATTCCTTATGAGAATCCTTTTAAGCGCTGTTTCCATGCTTACCAGCATTCTTATCTTCTTCTTCCTGCTGATTCCAGATCTGAACATTCACAGATCCACTCAAGATTATGTAAAACTTATCACCAAAAGTGCCTAACAAAGTAGTTAATTTTTAAACATCTCAAACACCAAAATCATCACTATTACCAATCGAAATAACCTCCTATCCAGGCTGATACTTCTCATAAGTCATGCAAGCGCAACACTGTCTATGTAGCTCCCCTTCATCGTTGTTTTAAGCAGTGAGCTCTGAGAAGAACTTGATATGTTCTGTTACACTCAGGATGTATTAAATTGATGCTGCACTCCGATCACTTGGCTTTGTCTGAAGGATTTCTGCTATTTTACCCTTCTAATAACAACCACAAACAAATATTCTACCCAAACCGCATATTTCTGGATTGATTCTTTACGATATTTCCAGGGTCTTCTGTTAAAGAGAGTCGTCTTGAAACTGGGCTTTTCCTTTGAAGCATTTTCTTTTCACTTCTATGAATCTTTTTGGTGAAGATAAGAAAATTAATGCCAATAGCAATATATGTTAATTTATGAAAATTAAAAAAGTGATCAAACTGATTTCCTTTCTCTATATCCACTCCTAAGTAACTCCTAAATTCTTGCTTGAATAATCCCACGATACACTCACTCACTGACAACAAAGTAAAATAAGAAGAAAATTGCTCATCGCGGAAACGAACTTCTCCACATCATAAGTGATTTCCCTCCCCATTGATTTTTTATAAATTAAAATCACAATTTCAATTAGTTCAACGGGTATTCATCTAATAGCTTTTACCATAATAGAATCTCTTTTCTTTCCAATCAACTGGAAATACTTCGATTTCTGAATAACAAATAACATACTATCATAAAAAAAATTTATTAGACATCATATCACATTTTTCTGCTAAAAAAAAGCAGATTTGTTTATTTTGTTCGAATGAAATAATTGTTTAATTTCTTTTCTATGTTCTATTTTTTTGTATTTTTCTAGATAAAGAGAGTTTACAAAAATCAACCAGCCAAACATAACATAATAATCCATAATTAACATGCAACAAAACAAATAATTTAATTTATTCCTGTTTGATATTTAGTTTGCAGCTGTAAGTTAAGCTCAACAGATACAAGACAAAAAATACAAATTGAATTCGCTCTGAAAGTTTTAGCTACATTGTTTATCGGTTAAGGGGAGGGTTATCTGAAATCAGAAAGTTTTTGATGGTATTGATAATTTAATTATTAAAAGTAAGAATAAAATTAGACTTTAATTCAAAAGAGGTTGCAATCTTTTGAAAATAGTTTCTATGCAAACTGTTAGAAATCGTTAATGCTAGGAGATATGTGAGGCTAAGATTCCAGGGTGCTTTTGCTATGATTTTTTTGTGCAACAGTCTATTAATATTATTATGGTTGCTATGCTTCTTGGAATTTATTTTTCAACTCATGAGTGTTGAGAAGTAAAAGATCTAGAATTCGCTCACAACTACTGTTATTAACATTGTCATAACTGCTCTGGGGATTACTAATTTGATTTTATTAATTGTTAGATTATTGCATTGCAGCATAAGGAACTTCATTGTTTGAAGGAACTCCTTGTGTTATCCTTGTGTAGCTAGATTGTCTGCTCAGTTTTGTAATCTCATTAAAAGATGGCTTTGGGATAACAGCTAGATTTTATGCTGCTTTAATAGTTTGTTGTTGCTGTTGTGTCTACATACAAAATTAATCAGGTTAAACCTATTCCTTCTTGTTTTGGAGTAATTGTTTGTGAGTTGGAGGTTTCTTTGCATTTCTATTACCTGATTCTAAGTGTTGAACATTGGTTATGTTGATTTAATATTTTTGAAGATCATTTAAAACAGGATTATTTTTCATTTCCGATTATTTAGAGCTTTTGTTATTGTTACTGCTGCATGCTGAGTTGCTCTGAATTATATTGGGCTTTTACTGCTTTGAACTTACTTTAACAGCTTCTTCATTTTGAGAGCCTCTTTTGATGTTGAGATCGTTGAGTAGTTCTGAGTTAATGAATGAACTTCTAAGTTTAGAAAATCCTACCTGCGAAACAGATGACTTAATGAAGCTAACTTCATTCTGATTTTCATCTTCAAAAAAGACACAACTCTTATTTTAATTTCCCTTAATTGCCTTATTATTTATTTCCCTTATTGTTGGCTTTTCATTCAACATTTTATTCTCTTCCTTCTCTGTGTGGATAGTTTTTGCATTTGAGAACTAAAAATATGTTTTTGATCTTGATTTCTTTGTATTATTTTTTACTTAACCCTCCATTGTTCCTTCCTTCTACGCATAGAATGGTTTTGAAATAGAATTGCTTGCAGAGGAAATTCTTGGTCTCCTAAGTGATTCTAGACTTACTGAGGAACGGTATGGATTAATAGTTTTAATAATATTTCTTCCACTATGTACTTTGATCAAACCTTCTCTTCTTTAGTTCTTAAAATCTGAAAGTTCATCACAATCATTTAGTTTATCAATATTTTAGTTGTTTGATATTGATTTGGAGTGTCTTTTAAGGATGATTTACTCTTCTTAATTATTTGATTACTTTTACATTTCTTTATTGTGTTCTTTTTTGACTGATTAAGTAGGATTATGCAAGATTTACGAAGATTAGGGACAATCTCTATTCTCAATTGATCCAAACCAAGAACGCTAATTGATATTTGTTATCTGTTATTATTGTTTCTGCTGTGAATTCTTTACATTTTCAAAATCCATTTCCTTCTTAGTGTTTAATTCAATAATCGAAACTCTACTTCCAGAAAGTTTATCAAAATCAACTTATTTACCAGGTGATTTTGTTACAACACTTGCTTGATCACTCAGTTATTTGGTATTAATGTTACAATTCATGTTTGATGCAACAGATAAATTCTGTTTCTTAGGGCTGTTGTCATTTTTATGTGATATTTTTCTTTACAGTAACACATTCTCATGAGGGGAAAAAGACTTATGACTACGACTCTCCACGTGATCAGCTGATGATTCTTTCTTTTTAATTATCACTGAATGAAGGATTTCAGAGCTCATTCCTTGAGAATACCCATATTTTATTGGATTATATTCTGATTTTTTAATAGAGCCGTTGTTAATACGTTCTTAATGATTTCCTAAAGATTTACTAATTTTCTGGTTATTTTCAAGCTTATTTGTAGTCTCCTCTTGCTTGATAGTCTACTTAGAAGAGCTACCAATGATATTTAGCACTTGTATCAACTAGATAAATCAAAGCAGAAACAAACATTTATGATTTTAAAAGAAATCTAAAATAACCAAGTTTCTAGTAATTTATTCATTACCCCATTAATATATCCTTTGATTTCATCTGGCTGAACATTCAAATCCTCGTTCGGTTATGATTCCTCTGAAGTGACCAGATCTCTGATTCTTTTCTTAGCTCCTTCTTTCAAAGATCCACTCTGGCCTTCAATTACATTTCCCAAATATGATTATGACTGCTTAGATTCATGTCCTTATGATGCAGCTTATTCATTGGAAGACACAAGAAGAATTCTACTCTTGAAAGCATTTTGTTCTCTTATTCGTTTTAGCCTTAGTTCACTCACTATTTGCAGTAAGAATACATTAAAATATCCAACTTAATTTCAATACCAATCAAAAACTACCTGAATTCTCAGGAATTCGATGTCTAGATGCAGATGAAGAACAGTCATCTTATCTTTGAATTTCGATGGCTGATTTCTATTGATTAGAACATCTACATTTATCCTGTTAATATCCAGATTCTTATCCTGCATAAACGAATCCTTTTGCGGAGTTCACTCTTTTCGATTTACTTTAAGTTTCTTAACCGCCCTTCTAATAATTCCTTTAATTATCTACATTATTTTAACTCAACCTTCTCTAATCAAGCACAGCTGTGTGATTGCTATTTTCTTTATCCTCTTTAACTACTTTAACTTATGACTTTTCTTATTATAGGTTTTATGCATTATCCAATATTTTCTACTGGTTCTTTCTTTAATCCGCAATCGTCTTCGCTGAGCCATTGCAAGGTAAAACACTTTGAGGCGTTCTCTATTCTCCTCTCTAATTCACACAACTCCTCAATTTATTTTCAATTTCTTGCAGTTTTTTATCTGAATGATCTTCCTGAGTTTCTCCTTGAAAATCCCTTCTTTTTGATAAAGTTTTGTTATTATTGTAGTATCCAATAGGGCTTTGCTATCTCTTTTTAGCAAGAGCAATTTCTTAAAGATGTTTGGTCCTCTCTTTTTTAAGATTCTTCAACGTAAGGTAGATCGCATTGCCACTATGAGCTTCACCCAATTACCTCGCTGGTTTAAAAACCTTCGAGTCCGTTATTAGCAGCGACATGCTCTACTTATAAATCTTTCGTTCAAAATTATCTGATTATTTGATTCACATCTTCCCACCAGATTTTTGCATTATCATTCCAAGTTTAATCAATATTTTTTTTCAATAATAATTGTTTTAACTTAGCAGATTATTCTCACTGGTTAGCATTGACTCATTCATTTTTAGATTTAACTTTGTTAAGATGTGCTATTCGATTATTAATAACTCTAGTAATTCTATGGAGAAATGATCATTTTTTAGATTAATTGAATTCTGAAATTCTGCATTTTTTTTAAATAAGAATTATGAAAAGTACTATTCCTTTATTTATCTCAGTTGATAGATCAATTAGATAATCTCTCTCTTTCTATGTTTATTTTTAAATTGACTAACGGTAATAAAAATTAATAGAAAAATCTAATAGATTACTTATATTTCTAAACAATTCTTAAAATATCAATTTTAACGTGGCGAAGAATAATCTTTTTTGTTACTTCTATCCCTCTCCCAGCAGAATCAATTAGCGATAATACTTCCGAAAAATAAACATCAATTTATTTTCTTTTAAGGCACATGGCTTCATCACCTTATTCAGCGAAACCCTCTTTATCTGAGCGCACACCTCGAACTCCAGGAAGAAAAACGCCAACTAGCAATAACAACACTAAAATATTCTCTTCATACATTCAAGATCTCAATGTTTACAAGGAAATGTGTGCTCAATACAAAGCTGCAAAGACAGTTTCAGAGTCAAATCAGGAAATATAACGATACACAAAGAATGACGTATCCAAGAAGCTATTTCCAGAAGACAGCGAGGAAGGCATGCAAGATTCAGGGAAGGTTACAGGGGAATTAAAAAAAGCGTAGCTCGAATGCGAGGCATTGAAGATAGAACTTGGAGCTGCTTAGTTAGAGCTGGAAGAAAAAAGTAAGCAACTTACATAAGTTCTAGGGTAATTTCAGGAGATTCTGAGCGATAATCAATCGCTCATACGACATGTAGAGATGCTCTAAGAAGAGATTAGAGTAGTTAATAGTAGTAGGAGCGCTTAGAAGAAGACTCCAGAGAGAAATATATGTAGTTCTTGCTAAAATTATGCGCATTTAAAGAGCGCTTATGATGAATTAAGGGATCGATTATTAGCTGCAAAAGATGAAGTTGAAAGGGAAAGGAGAGATCGATAATATTGGGAGCTCAAATACAGCGAAATATAAATGGAATATGATAATTTAGTTAAGATTTAGAACTAGTAAACCTACACTAAGCAGTCCACCGACAGAACTAAGTACAGTTAGACTAGCACCCACTAACGATCATTAACGAATTCCCTTCGAAAACCACCCGCATTTCCAAATAGCAAATCATTATCATCCAGTTATGCTGCATAAGCTGGAGATAACGAAGGATTTATTAAAAATTCATAGAATGACCTCATAAATGCGAAAATATTTGAAAATGCATACAGAGAGCAAATGCTTGGAGAACTAAAAGATCTAAGCGTGCAAACAATCTCGAGTGGGTATAATTAATAGCTGAGCTTTGGGTCAAAAGAGTGGACGAAAATAAAAGCATAACAGGCGAATGAAGAGTAATAATAATAATAATCCAGCAGTTGGGAAATTAATCTTGCTGGGAAGACTGATAGAAGCTCAACCAACAAATTAGATTCGATTGATTCGTCCTAAAGCAGCAGTAACTGTCGATAAGATAGTGTAATCCTCTAGGAATAATTAAGACAAGAATAAAGTCATATTCGGTAAAGCTAAAATCAAGGTAATCGAAAGAGCAACAGCTTTTAGGATGATAATAATAGAAAAAGTAACATTTATGGCAATATGTCATCAAATAATCATTACATGAACACTCCTTAGAGCAATCTCAGCTATAAGTACCTCCCTCTGGATACCTCAAGTGAAACTGCTTCTCCATAAAAGTTATTTTAGAATTCTCGCTCTTAACCTCCCAATCCACATCATTCAAGGCTTCATTCCTAGTAGATGACACCTTTGACAACGGATAGTCTTACCAACAGCTAGAATCGTTCTAATTACCCTCGTGCTTTGTCTGCATGCGGGAAGATTCTACCTGGTTACACTGCTGAAATTAATTTATCGTCCTCAAATGATAAAATTGAAGTGAATTAGAAGAAATCTTATTTAGCAGATGAATTTAAAGGCTAAAGATATGAAAATAATGTGATTAATGGGGCATCTCAGGGAGGAGCTATTCATGCTAAAGGTGACCACAGGGATGCAGATTCTGCTGGGACAATTTGTAGATACAATTCTTCCTCAAGGGAATGTTCTGAAATGAATGAAGAACATTTTAATAAATAATTCTTTGAAGAGAGCACTCGAAGTGGTAAATTTCAAGAAAAAATACCTCTTTGTGATAGTTCTAACAGAAGTAGCAAGTACTATGATGAATGAGAGAACTGTTATAAGTATAAAATGTAAATTTTAATAAATATTTTTAAGAAAAATAAAAAACTAACAGATAAATAGTTGGAAAAATAGGATTATTATGATTTCAAATCGTTAGAGCTGAGATTATTTAGTGAAATGCTGGGTGTAAATGTGGGTAGGATTGTCTTAAAGGATTTATGTGAAATCGCCTAACAGATGCCCAAAAAATTGTACTATTAAGCAGAGTAATTAAAATAATAAATCGTCAGTGATTTGAGTCTCAAAGATTGAAAGGTTTGTAAGGTTCGGGTGTTAGTAGAGCTTTAATCTTTTGATGTGATAAGAAAAAATTAAAAATGCGTTAAGAGATTGGGTAGTTAGTATTAGGTAAAGATTTTTGCTTTTTGGTCAAGTACTTTCTAGTTTGCACGTTAGAAAGAGAGAGATTCTTAACAATATGTTTGGTTCATTATTTTGCAGGATTTTGTTGATTTCTTCCTGATCCAAGATTGAAGTTTTTCTTTGGGCCTAATGGAGATGATATGTCATAATGGATATGTTCATCACTATTTAAGAATTCATCCATTCCTACTGTATGTCCTTTTGGATAATTATGCTGATTTGATACCTGAAAAGGAGAGTCTATTTACTTTTCACTTTCATTCAACGAACTGCTATATCTTTTTCGTAGTTGAAGCTCTATATCCTGTGGGTTTCTTTCTGTGTCGCATTGGGTGTCACTAATAATCTTATCAAGATCTAAATGGAGCTCCAAGCGAGCATGATATGGAGTGATTGGTTTCATGCTGCTTTATGTGCGGAATACAAGCTACTGTGGTTATTCGCTTTGTGATTAACTGCTTTACGGATCGTATGATTCAACTCTTTCTCCTTGGAATGTGTCTTTGATTTCTTCTGCAGATGAAGTGATCGCTTGCTGATTGTTAAATTCTTCCAATGCTATCATGGCTGATACACTTTTGCCATTTTATTGTGGATACTCAAGTATATTTCCCACTGATGCTTCTCCAGAATCGCGGTAACTAGCGTCACAGCAATTGCCCATATAACTTGGAATTTAAAACCAATGTGCGCGTGTGTTTGGGATAAGCTGACAATTATTTTAAATATTTGCCTTTAATTTTTAACTCATAAGAATCCAAAGAAGCATCAATTTATCTCAACAGTAAGGGAAACTAAATAAATCCCTTGAAAATAAGTTGCTTGAAAAATCATAAAACTTGCAGCACAAATTAATCTACTTTAATACAAGCAAGAGGGAGATTTACATACCATCCATTGATTTATTTTAATAACTATAATTATTTTTTTAGGTCTCTTCAGACAGAGAAGACAAGTGTTGCTGGAAAAAGTAAGTTAATACCAAATAATGAAGTTTCTGATTCAATTTCTTTCTTTTTGCTGAGAAACAAATTCATAAAATAAATTATTATTTCAATGCAAATAATTAACATCAAAATATGAATAATTATGAAAATAATAATCAAAATCTAAAGGGATTGTAAAATTATTAAAAATTCTTAAAATCATTCATTTCAACGAAGAATTATGACGTTGTAAAACAAACTTTGAAAATTAAATGATTTCATCTAATAAAGGAAAGAAAAATCAAACTGGGGGGATTGCTTTTAAATTTGAAATTAAAAAAGAAGAAGAGAGGAATTCATAATAATAAACGAACTCACTAACTAGCTCATCCCATAACTATTAATTAACTTCCAAAATTAAATCAAAGGGAAGATCGAAGAGATAGAAAGAAGAAAGGCAAACAGAATCAACCTATGGTTACGCATCTCTCTCATCAGGAAGATCCATTTTTCCATCTCAAGCAAAACGGGAAAGAGAATAAAACCATCTGAAGAAATAGTTTTTGAATATCTGCCTACTTCAATTCAAAATCTCCACTCGTTTCTTCATATTTTTTACACCCCCCTCCAATTCGCTATCCTCAAACTTCTTTTTCAGATATATATTGTTCACTTCAACATTAAGGAACCGCTATGATTCAAATCCCTCCCTGCTTGTTCATCATCTGCTTAAGTGCATAGCTTTCAGATTTCCATAATTTTTATGCTCTTGCTTTTTTTGGCAAGCCCTGCTTTTACATTAGCCACAAAGTTTTTAAATCCTCTCCTTGGAATTCTGTTAGCATGCCCTCAAGTATCAAGCAGAGAGAGTGAGCATTTTGAATAATCATGTGCGTCCTTTTTGAAATATGTGTTTAAATACGCAAGAAATATTCCATTGTTTCTTGCTATTGTAAAAATTTTGCACTGATTGAACAATAATCCTAATTTTTCTGAACACTTTATTGTTCTCTCTGTTAGCATTTCAACAAAATCAGAAACATTATTTTAGTTTTTGAGAACAAAAAAATGAAAGAGAGAGATTAGAAAGAAGAAAAGAATCAATAATGAATTTAACAAAAAGAATTAATAAAAAAACAAATGCAAATTTCAATGAAAAAACAACAAAAACAAAAAAAAATCACAAATTGTATTGTAAAGTGGATAGTAATTCTGAAAAATTTTCTTGGGAAAAGAAAGACTTAAGTCAAGGGAAATTCTTACGAAAAAGAATTTGAAAAATTCTTGGCTATTCCAATCATAAATAATTCTTGATTGTATTCCTTTACCCCACTAAACAACAAAAGTCAATAAAAAATCACATTGAATTCATAATCCCGTTTATTTCTCTTGATTAATTGTTTGATTTTTGATTCCACGCTGATGTCGTTTTAAAAAATTGACAAAAAGATATTACATTCCGTCAAGGTGACAATTTAAATTGAAGGAAACATAAGAAAATTGATTAATATCTAATTAAAAAACAAGAAAAGAGAGAGAGAGAAAGAGATAAGATTGTTAGTTTGAAAAGAAGCATTACAATAAATCCACAGAAATAAAATAAATCACTTGATATTCATAGAATTAGGCAAAAACAAGCATCAAGAAAATAATAAAAAACGAATTCGTATGAGCAAAGAAGTACCCTGCAAATTGCGAGACCTCATTAAGGCAATTAGAGACTGCAAAACAGCAGCTGAAGAGCGTGCTCTTGTGCAGAAGGAAAAGGCTGTCATCAGGGAATCGTTTAAGGTAAAAATATACTAAATTGTATTTCTCGCTATTTTTGATATTCTTTTGTGTTTTTGAAAAATAACAAGAACAATGAAGAAGAATATCGTCCTAGGAACGTTGCTAAACTCTTGTTTATTAATATGCTTGGGCACAACACTGACTTCGGATAGATTGAATGTCTTAATCTTATCTCAGCCTAATCGTTCACTGAAAAGAGAATAGGATATCTTGGATTGACTTAACTCTTCCATGAGCAATCAGACGTACTACTTATGGCAACATCTCGTCTGCTTCAAGATCTTAACAGCTAGGTAGATCAAATTAGAAAAATAATCCCATTTCTAATCACGTTTCAATTTGTAAATAGAATAACTACATCGCGAGTCTCGCAATTATTGCTGTCAGTGAAATATGCACTGCTGACATGTGCAGAGAACTCATCGGAAATCTTCTTAAAATCATGTAATCAGGCACTCCATTCATAAGGAAGAAAGCTCCATTAGCAGCAGCGAAGGTGATGAAGAAATTGCCTGACCATCTCCCTGACATCATCGAGAAGATCAATTCCTTAATGGAAGATAAGAATCATAGTGTGCTCGTAGCAACAATCGGTCTCATGGAGGAGATCATTAATTTCGACGCGACTTAGAAAGACAAGCTGAAGAAATATGTGACACCTATGGTAAAGATTCTGCAGGGATTGGGGACACAATTCGATAAGGATTATGAGATTGGTGGAGTCGTTGATCCGTTCTTGTAGATGAAAATATTGAAATTCTTCAGGATCATGGGAAAAGGTGATCCAACTGTGTCGGAGGAAATATCCACTGTTCTAGCCAACGTAATTGCAAAGAATCAAAAGAAATTGTCTCTCATTTGTTTGATTTCCGATTTGAATTTAGATTTCAAGTAACACAAACAGCGCTAAGAATGCTGGAAATGCAGTGCTGTATGAATGTGTTTAGACAATCATGGAAATTGAATCGTCTAGCCATTTGAAGACACTTGGTATCAATATCCTTGGTAAGTTCTTAGTGTAGAAGGACTACAACAGCAAGTACTGTGCGTTATTCATGCTGAAGTAGGTTGTAACACATGACTTCAACGCTGTGCAAAAACACAAATAAACGATCCTTGATTGCATGAAAGAAAGTGATATCAGTGTAAAACAGTTAGCTCTCGATCTTGTGTACATCATAACAACCGAATAAAACGTGAAGAGTATCGTGAAAGAGCTGTTAAATTATCTCTTAGCTGTCACTGATGAAGGGTTCCTCAAAGAACTCACCAATAAAATATGCGCTATTGTAGATAAGCACTCCCCAAATAGAAGGTGGCAAATCGACACGGTAATGCATTCTAAGCTTCAAACAGGAATTTTTGTATTTATTTTTGGTATATTTTTTTCATTTTTGTGGATTAGATCATCAAGGTATTGACCTTGGCAGGCAATTACATCAAAGAAGAGTCCACTAACAATATGATCCATTTGATTTGTATGTCTCCTGAGCTTCAATCATACGCTGTCCACAAGCTGTATTTCTCATTATCTGAGAATATCAACTAAAATGGGTTAGCTAAAGCTGCAGTGTACTGCATTGGAGAATTCGGGCATTTATTGATTAGAGGCACTCCAGTTGCCCATCAGGACACTAAAGTCGTCGTCAAAGAAGATGAAGTTATGCTCCTTTTCGAGAGACTCTTCGAGAGATCCAAACTACCTGATAATATCAAAGAATACGGTTTGAATGCACTGATAAAGCTCTATGGAAAATTCACAGCTTCTTAGAATAGAATCACTAATTTAATTGAAGGTTTCCAGTCATCGACCAGCTTGGAAGTGTAAAAAAGAGCTTATGAATACATGCACTTGATGGAGTGCTCATGGGATGATAATAGATTAGCTATCTTAGCAGCCATACCGCCATTCTAACCAGCAATCGATCAATACTCAGCGTAAGAAATAATTTTGTGAATTAAAATAAATAATTTGATTTGATTATGCTCTTTTAACTAGCAAACCTATTGGCGATATTGACAATGACGAGTTTCCTTCGACAATTGGAACAACTTAATAGACTTAAGGTGTTAATGATATTGGATTAGAAGGATTAGGTAGTATTGTTGGAGTCAGAGAAGCAAGCGGATCTTAATAAATTGTTGGTGGATCTAATATCCCTGATCTGCTGAATTTACTTGATGACGACGATCAATAAGAACTCCCTATTATCTCCAGTCCAATTACAACTTCCCAACAAGATGGTGGACTCGATCTTCTTAATATCTACGGCTCAAGTGCTGCTACTCCTGTCCAACCTGTATCAAATACTTATCCTCAATATAACAATCTGAACACTAATCTCTTGGGATAACAACCAATTAATGTCTAGCAAAACACTGGATTTGTGAATTCAAGCGTACTATCAACTCCTTCTCATGTTTTCACCGCCTACAGCGATGCCAACTTAGATCTTGTTTTCAAATGTGATAAGGTATAGAATAACTTAGGAACAATTTATTATCTTTTTGTTTTGTTAATTTTTCCCAACAAAAAACCACCTTTTGTATAAAATCCTGTTCTCTGAATTATTTCCTTTGCTTCTTCTCTCATAGAACGGCACAACAACGACAATCTTAACTCAATTCAACAATAAGAATGGCTTTGCGTTGACAGACATTGTTTTCTAAGTCGCTGTGTTGAAACATTTGAAACTCTCAATGTAGCCCATCTCAAATCCACAAATTCCACCCTTTTCTCAAGGATCTACAACTCAAGTTATGACAGTCGACAATAGTCTACAGGGGCAAAAGGGAATTGCCCTTAAAATCAAGATCGGATACTCTCTCAATGGAACACCCGTAAAACATCTCAAACCATTCAAAATTAAAAAAATAATTTCTTAAAACAAAATTAATTAATTTAACAAATTATTTGATATCCTTATTGTTATTCTATCTTATTTGCCTTTTTTTTTCATCTTTCAATAGTTCTCTCAGTAGGCATAGATATCTAACTTCCCTGAAGGATGGTGAATGCATTTCAGTACAGAACATACCGAAAAAAATACAAATAAAAATTGCTATGATTTTTCTCATTTTGCTGCTTTTCATATCACTTTATTTGCATCATTCCTTGTGTATCATTCATTATCCATAAATCAATTTGTTTGGTAGATATTTCCTAGACTATTTAATCTATCCGATTGAATGATTACTGAACTTCTAGCGGAGTCTGATTCTTATTAATATTTTTATTGTAAATTTTAAATGAGCTGCTACAATTAACTTGTCTCTTAATTCTTATTTCCTATCAGCTAACTTTGGACTTCATTAAGTAATGAGTTCCTAAATTCATCGAAAGCCTATTTCAATTTAGCAATTTCTTTCTTAAGCCCTTTGTGTTTGTTCTTCCAAACTTCAATATCTTTTTTATATCCTTCTGCGATATTCTTGTACTCTTCAATTTCTTCCTCTGCAAATCTTCCTTTTTAACCATTTGAAGCACCTACATCACCTCTACTACCTCCAGTATCTCTCCTTTAATCTTTTTCTTCAATAATATCTCTTTGTTCTTCATTTACTCTCCTGAAATTTTCTGCTATCCCTGCAATCTCCTCGTATCTCGAGTATAAACTCAAATTGTCTTTCGCCATCTGCACGTTCGTTTCCTTCTCCTATTCGATTTGTTTGCGACATCGCAACTGTCAATTAATCACCTTCCAGGAATTCCTTACAGAAGACATACCCTCCCCCATATTTACACCCAAATATGATTTGTTTATTTTTATTATTTTTAATCTAACTTTTCCCATAAAAAATAATAAAATATTGTTATCCTTACAAATTGAAGTGCTTGTATCGCTGTGTCTGCTTTTCCTTGTAGATATTCTACTAATTTATCATGATTCCTATTGAAAACATCTATTTCTACTTTATGCTAACGTTATTAAGCTTCAACCATCATATCTTTCTTCCCAATTATGTCACTAAGTTACTCATTCTCTTATACTAATCTTTCAATCTTCTAATTCCTATCAATTAACTCTTCTCGTAACGCGGTTATCTTATTCATCATGTTATTCTCACCTACAGCGACCGTTCTAACATTTTTACAGCTTTTTTCGAGCAATGCACTGAGTTCTTTCAATGAATCTCCACTGCTATACCTAGGGATATTCTCTAGTATTTCATCTTAGCTAGCAGTTCCTTCATCAGATTCAAATCGTTTAATGCAAAGAGGAGCTAAAAAAGCTGTAGCTTTCTAATAATTGTTGTGAGTGTCTTTATCCTTTTTTTTCTCGAGAATCTCATACAAAACATCCTAACTAACTTGCTACGATTCCCAGCCTTCCATTGTAAGATGCGATACAGCTTATCTAGGCTACATTGCTTAAGATTCATTTGATGATTGTAAAAGCCCTTCTTGCCCGAAGACTCTCAAAAAATTGTTATTATTTTTGTTATTATCCTTATTCAATATTTCATCGCTATTGGTTTACTTTGATGAGAATCCTTTATCATGCTGCTATTATTACTACTACTGCTACTACAGTTCCTTTCCGAAACTCACATTGTTTGATTATTTCTAATGCGCAAAGTTCCTGCTCTATTCAACTGGAATGTTGTATTAGGAATTAGTAACTTTCAGCTAATTGAAAAATTATTCTTTGTTCATATTCCCTAACCCAAGATCAGCAAAGAAGCCCTCAGTAGCGTTACTAATACTACTGCTTTGATCCTTCTTGGGAATGTCTTACCCTTATATATTGATGATCTTTTTGTCATTATTATTGTTGTTGTTGTTGTTGATGATTTTCGATGAGGGGGTGTTCGGGGATTATGATTCTTCCTCATTGATTCTCCCTAGAATTTCTAAGTTTTTCTATTGTTTAATATTAGTTTTACTGTAATCCTATTTGATTTTCTTCTCTGAATGAATCATATTTTCAGTTAATCGCACACTGTTAAACTCCTCTTCTGATTCTACGGAAGCATCTTCTATAGGCTCAGACACTACAAGTTAATTACCAACTAGACATTTATATTGTAAGATATTGACATGTTCTTCCCTATGCGGAGACTAAGTCATCGCTTAGAGTTTTGTTGAAGAGTAGAATGGCTTAATCGATGGGAGGAAATGGTGCTCAGAATACTCTCCATCACTTCTAGCTTTTTTTCTTTCGTTTTAGAAATTATCCTAGGCTTATTCATCTCCTTCTTTCTAATCCTCATGCTCTTGTTATTCCAATCCCCCTTGAGCATTCAGCTAACCATTGTTCTCTTCAGCAAACTCAGTAGATGAATGGCAACTTCTCAATTAGTTAAATCTACTTTACAAACCATCATCTTAAGGCTTCTACTACTATTACTACTAATTCTACATCTCATTAGGGTATTTTAAACTTGTATTAGCTTCTTCATCTGAGTAATACGATTACAAGAGTTAAAGCTATTTAATATTATTCTTCTTCGTCTCTTAATTGAGTTACTCCTCTTTATTCTCCTCTAATGACTCTATCTTTGATAGTTATAACTTCAAGTTCTTCATAACTTAAAGCTATTATGACTAGAATATTTCCGAATGCTGCGACTATAAAAACTGCAACTAAGTCTTCTAGTCTTTCAAGTTTGCAGCAGGCTATTGTTTGTGCTATTACTACACTACCTGCGACTTCATATATTCAGAATGCTAAGATTACAATAACTAATTCAGTTTCATATCATACTCCTTCATAATTTCCAAGTGAATTGTGTTCTATTAATTATTATTATTATTATTGTTGTTGTCTACAATGTTCATTTCAGGCTGACTCCTTGGTTTATTCATTGAAAAAGTGCTGCCTTAGAATACTGTCTAAGCATCTGTTTCACCATTCAATATCAGATGTATCTTCGGCATTTAGTCTTACTGTTATTAATGACGTTCCTGCTCTTCGTAAACTTCTTACTATCCTTGTTAGAAAGGCTTGTAAGATTCCTTAGAACCTACTTTTTCTACAGCAGCAGCTAATCCTCTATCAATCTCATCATGCACCATATTGCATTACTAATTTGATAATTAATAAATCAACAAAGTGTCACAAACAATCCAGCAATTGTAGTCATCAAATCTATCAACAATCTCCCCCTCCCTCTTTTTCTCTTACAATCTTGAACTATTCGATGACTAACAGTAGCTATTGATTCTAAGCAGTGATATCTTGCAGCTACTCTCTGACATCTTGTTAATTTTCAAGTTCTACTTTACGCAAAAGCTGATTATTCTCCTCTTGAATTCTTCTCATAGATTCATTCATTTCTTCTATTCTTGCATCTGCATCAGCTTATACCGCTTAGATCTTCATTTCATGTTAAATACTTGCTTAGTTTTGATTGAGCGTTGCAGCTTCCCTACAATCCTTAAGTTCCTCTTCAAGTTGCATTACTCTCAGTGGTAATTCACTTAATATCTCACATTACTCCCTCCAATATGCTGCTTCGAGCTTCAAACTCTCTAGTTATCTCAAAGTCTCCGCATACTCACTCCCAAGAATTGCTACGCTATCTAACGCTTAGCTGTATTTACTAATCACCTAGCTTAATAACCAATCATCGCAAAATACATACATCAACATTGAAATACATTTTGAATATTTTTCTTATTTTCTGTTAATTCCATCGATCCCAATGATCATAAATCTTACCGCTTAACTGAGTAATCATCTCTTGAATGGCTGACAAACTCTTCTTCTCTATCTTCTTGCAGTTATTACTACTCCATATTCTGATACTCTTCGAAGAAAGAAGAATGCGATGATTAATTGAATAAATTTATCTTTAACGAAATAACGATCAAATAATATTTCTAAACATATTCTTCGAACCTCAAGTAAAACTCCATAAAATCAACATCCTTTTTTCGTAACTAGTCGCCGCTCGTTTTTAATAGTAAAGAACACCCCAAAGGTAATTAAAGATTTGTTTGTTCTTTTCGCATGGAAATAGTTCAGAAACTATAAAAAGAAAGTAATCTAATAAATATTTATTGAATAATGAATGGTAGGTATTCTGTTAATCTTTGTGGGGATGATGATTACAAACAACCATTCAAATACACTAATAACGAAAAAGCAAAACTTCTATTAACTAACATATACAAATACTAATGACAGGGAAGATTAACAATAATAGGATTAAAATGTTGGGAATTTCTTTGATAAACAAAACGATGACTTGTTTGATACAAACTCCAAAACTAATTAACAAAAACGAAAG
>Ga0302271_10000919_pt1 | contig 29027 bp, 21 predicted proteins | sample III_Bog_N1_1_FD_198767 | JGI IMG/M metagenome (GOLD analysis project Ga0302271, IMG submission 198767) | Peat permafrost microbial communities from Stordalen Mire near Abisko, Sweden - III_Bog_N1_1 | ecosystem: Environmental > Terrestrial > Soil > Wetlands > Peat | place: Sweden: Abisko... | reverse complement strand
AATTTCTGTAATTTGATTCAATATTTTTGGTGTTTGATTTGTTCAAGGTGTGGGAGCTCCAAATTCTTATCGAATCCGATTCGATGCTAATGAATAATACATAATCGTCTCCAATCACGTCATGGGACTGCAGATCATTGATATTCGAGATATCTTTCACTAACAAATCAGAGTCAACAAGAATCCCGCGTTTGTAATTTGGGATGGCATGTTCACATTTGATAACAAAGCAATCTACATAACCGATGCTTATTATGGCATGTACTACGCTGATCCAGCTCAACTATTTACATACTCAATCGGTTCTACAGCTTTGTATGATCTTCCCTTCGTGAGTATCTTCCAATCATCGGTTTTAACACTTTGTCTCGCAATGACTTCTGAAGGTGAATATTTGTTTCTTGGGCTTCGCAGCATTGGCTTGTATCTCTTTAATATTGTAGATTAAGATTATGCACATCCAACCTTTGTGCAGCATCTTGCTGGGTCATACTTGAACACTTAAATTGTCCTTTCGAAGCAGCAAGAACAGTATGCCTACAGTGTCGATGGTATTCAATTAGTAATTTACAAATCCGTTTCTCCATCATTGAATCAAGGCTACCCGAATCTTCTGAATTCCTTCCATTCTTCGCTGATCGAATCTACCACTTAGCTTTCTCCCATCCAAGCACTGTGTCTAGGAAATGACTACTTAATCATATCTAATCAATAAACCGCTGTGCTTATGTATTCTATTACTGAACCATATTACCCCAAACGAGTAGCTACAATTCCTAGAGACACATCTGGACCTTTGTCAGATATTTCGATGACTTCTGATAAAAAGACCTTGTTCATATCAACATCAGGTACTGGATTGTAAGTCTATGACATTTCAACAGTCTCTAATCCCAGCTCGTTATCTTTAAACTACCTTCCTTATCCGGTGAACTAAGTTGTCAGGTAAAAGAATATTTCTAAAAAAGTTTTGATTTTTGTAATTATTTTTTTATTGTTAGCACGAATGTCAACACAGGAAACAATATGTTAGTCGTCTCTAACAGCTTCTATGGAGTCTTTCTGCTCGACGTTACAAACCCATCTAGTATTAGCAACTTGCAAAGCTACACGACTATGCAAGCATGCGGATTTGAAAGATGTGTTATCATGAAAGATTCGATTCGAGTGCTCTGCTCTTGCAGAGAAGTAGGTGTGTTCTTCTTTAAAATCTCAGGAAATCAACTAGTCAACACCAGTATATTCAAGGAAATCGGCTCAGAATAGCCACTGCTCTCAGCAGACGAGACGACTATGTTTGTTGCGAGTGGATTCTAAGGAATTTTCATAGTGGACATTACAGATTTCAACAATCCCATTGAGCTCAGCTAATTGATTCTAACAGGGTAAGCATAACGATTGCAAACAGTCTACAATGAAAAATACCTGATTGTCTCAGAAGTCGAGAAAGGATAACTTTCTCTTATCAATATTGAAGATCTAAAGAATCCTTACATCCAACAAAAAGTACAGTTTTAATATGAAAGCTCCACGAGTCTTTGTGTTCTCGATAACTACCAAGGAATCTATTTTTTAGGTAAACTTGAATTTTTAATAGATATTTTCTAAAAACAAATTCGGCTTTGGCCAATAATTCTAAAAAATGTCCTTTTTCTGTCTTTTCCTTTTTTTGACTCCAAATTTTCTCTACAGGAAGTATGGGTATCAGATACATTCCAATCTAACCTGACATCAAGATGCATACTTAAATCTAAATCTAAATTTTAGACGACGAAGGTAATTTCTTATACTACCACACACTGGATGAAGGAACTCCTCTTAAAGTTGGCTAGGTTGCATATTTTACTTTCTCTCCACTCTACACAGAGCAAAAAATAACAATCAATACTGTCAAGTACTACAGATACTTTTTATTCCAAGATCTACCGACTTGGATGACGTTTCTGCCAGAATCAGGGCAAGTCTTCATGACAGTGAATAAACAAGGTGTTAATAATGATTTCTCAACTGAAGAAAATGGAGAAAATATTTTAGTTTTAGAGTTGCTGGTGTAGATCACTTCCACTAGTTTTTACCAAAATACTCTCATCGACAACACCCTCTCCGCTCATATTCTGTCTACTCTGAAAGTCCAAGGGTATGTGAATTCATATGGAGAGCTGACTAGTAAGTTTGATCCATAAGTTAGTTTCAATCTTGATTTCTATGATACTACATACACAACTGCACTTTATTCAGACCCCGAAATCTAAAAGCACATTAAAAAAGTGCTTGTCTACTCGAAAGTCTAATATCCTATAAGATTCTTCATTAAAAGTTCTCTCATTTTCGATTATGGAGATTCCAGTAGTAGAGCACTTGCTACTACTACTACTGCTGTGATTTCAACTCCATCAACGCAAGTGACAATATTCTTGCATGTCCTGAAAAATGGCATATTTGTCAAAAAAATATTTGAAGGTGTGCTAACTTCGTTCTCTGACGATTTGTCTTCAGTTCAAATCAGCGGGCAAACGTCTTACGTGAATGCAATCGTAGCTTCTTAGCTTTAGATCTCCAACTCAACTGCGAACCTTGAAGATGTCACGATTTACACCCTCATTAAGGATTCCAATAATTATGACTTTGCGAAGACTCTAACTTTGAAAGATCTTAAATATTTCACAACGCATAAGGACATCTACATCGATCCAGCTAAATCGTTACAGTCACAGCTGGAATTATACTACAAAAACTCAGATTTATCTGTGGAGAGCTAGTTCTCATTCTCTTTTTCTTCGTCGACCTTCATCTAACCTGATTCACTCGCTCTTTCATACACAGCGTACTTTGTGAACTCAGACGGAACAGAGAAACAAATTCAAAATGGAGATTGGATTTCTTTCAGCTCTATTAGTCTTGTAAAGAATTTAGAATTTCCATAATGAATTAACTTATTCTTTTTTAAAAAAATATAATTAGAGTTTCAGTGGGTCAAGAACTATCAGCTTTTTGTATAGTTCGACTGTTATTAAACTTAAAGCCACTGATGGATACTCTAGTACTTCATCAACTTTTACACTCAATTTCACTACTGTTCCTTTCCTTTATATTATTTAGATTATCATTGCTGTGATCGGACCACTTATTGGTATTTTGGGTATCTGGAAGTATCGCCATGAAATCCATCTGTAAGGAAGAATCTGCTCACTTGCAATTGATTTTCTAACTTTTGATTGTTTAACTTTTCCATAGGTTCGTTGCCGAAAGAGGAAACATGTACTAAGATGAATATGCGCATATAGGCAAACTTTACAAGAAACAAATCATCTTAATGGACTAACTCCAATAAGATTCCTTCAAATTATGGAAAATATTGGAGAAACACGACAAAAATTTGAAGGTTAAAATCCTCTAAGAATACTCGCAAAATGGATTTATTAACATGGAGGAAATGATGAAGAATTTAGAGGCAGTGTATTCATCTGCAGATTTCCCAAATATCGACCCAAGAGAGTTTGATTTCAATGACAGTCGGCTGTTGAGAATGATAAAACGACAAGTTTATTCAATCATTTTACAACAAAACCAAGATACCTCCAAAGCACTCGAATCACTCAAGAACTACAGCCTAAAAGCACACAAAAAGAAAGATTGGTATAAATTGTACATTCAAATCATCCCAATCATGGAAGTGATCAACCATAAAGTCATACGAAAAGAACCCTCAAATAACGTGAAAATGGCTGTGAATTAAGTTGAAAATACTCAAGAGTAAAAATCAAAGAATCTGTTGTTCGTAGAAGAAGAATAAGAAGGGGTGTAACTCAGAAAAGTAGACTCCATTTCTAAGAAAGACTCCCGCTAATAGGTTATATAGCAAACTGAAAAAATTTAGCTGAGTGCAAATAACAGTTTTGCTAAAGTTCCTGAAGTTCAGAATTTTGGAAAGCAAGTTTCAGTGATAGCAGATAGCTAGTATTTCGATTAGAATTATCAAACTGAAGAAGCCAGACAACAATAATAATAGTAATAACAGCAATATTCAGACTTGAATCCCTTTCCAGAAATGATCATTAACAAGCAAAAAATCGAAGCCACACTCAAGAAACTTAAACTCCATCAAATCCATTATGATCTCAACTTACTCTCAGAAATTATCCTCCTTGAAGCTTCTGGGATTCTAGAGCATGCCCCAAGTAGCTTGAACCCGTCTGTAGGGGAGAGTCTTCATGTTGCGTCATATCAGCTTCTCTCGATTCAAGCATTTCAAAAAAATCAAGTAATTTAAGAAAAAATTTTGGTATCTAAAATATTTACAATTTTTGTTTTGTCAGGGTGAATTTGGCCAGAAGATATTTGATTTCTTCAATATGAGCTACAAGCCGATTGGACTGAAGGCAAACAATCCGCTTCCAAATTGGCTGAATTATCAGATAGTTGATGGCATCATTAACATATGGGGTATTCCGAATCCCAGTGATGAAGCTGAGATCTTAGTTAGAATTATTAATAGCTTGCTTTTCACTGTCTACAGTTTTAGAATCATTATTTAGGATTAAGAGGGAAATGATTGTAGAGATAAGCGTTTACTACGATCGATTACAACGAAATACAATCATAATCAAACCAAATAGCCTAAAGTACAATTTAATAATAATCTCAGTGCTAATCTCAACAACGCTCAGGGAGAAATCAGCATAATTCCTAAAGTCGTAGAGATAGAGCTTGAAAACGCCAAGAATCAACAGCCAAATCAAATAAAAAGCTAGTTCTTTTCAGAATTTTACATTGAAAAACCTGATTAAATTAACTCCAAGAGTTAAAGGAACCTAATCTAATTTGAAGGTAGCGAGAATGGTACTTCTTCACGAGAAATTGGATCAGAAAAAATAAATATTGATGGAGAATAAATGTTTAATAACGTTCCTAATAATAGCAACAAGAATATGAACGACAATCAGCTGAATTCTTCATAGATTATCTTGGATTTACCACAACCACCTTCTTATTTAGTCAGAAATGATAAGAACAATGAAGTAATTTGTTTGTTTTTTTGCTAATATTTGCATAGCTAAATGAATATTTCAATTTTTGTAAAAAAAAAACAGGAAGCAGAGCACGTCAAAATTCAAGTCTTTTAAGATAATATTATTAAATGAGATCAAATGTTGTTTGAAATTATCAATCCTTTCAAATATTTTGTATTCTCTTTTTGGTAAAATATGTTTAGAAATATTATTTATGTTTGTTAGGGAAACAAGTACGAATGTATGTATCTTTGTATTTTGGTATTCAAAAGAGTTTGTGAGTTTGCTTGAGTTCATTCTTCTTCCATGCTTTGAGATTATTGAAGTCACTCTTCGAAACTTTAAAGATTTATTTGAACTCTTCTTCAGTTAGGTATGATTCTTTTTTTGTGAAATCGATTCCATCAGGTAATGGGGTTTTGGTTAACTCTGCGTAAGAATAGAAAAGTGTCTAAGGAGCTTCGTTCTTTTCTGGTATTGATTCCTCTTTGGGAAGAATATTGCTGTTTTCTTTGCTCTTTTGTAAGAATTCTTCAGTAACTTTCGGGTTGGGTTGAATAATGGCATCATCAGTATGGTGTTTTTCTTGATGTTTGCTCGGCTCAGAAATTGAAATATTCTGCAGTTTATGATCTTCTTTCACTGCAACGTTATTAATCTCAGGCTATTTTACAATAACGGGTTGATTAATAACTTCAGGCACTTAGATTTCTTATTCCTGTTTTTATGTTTCTTCAACTTTTTATTAGTTTTCCACATGATTTTCAACTTTTTCTTCAACTTTTTCGATTGTCTTTTGTAAACTTGGAGAACTAGTTTCTACTGAACTAATGACCTTAGCTTCTGTAGCTTCTTCACTCCCTTTAATCTCTTGACTTGCAGATTAGACTTATGATATTTGCTTTTCCTCTTAGTTAATCAAAGTGTTTTCCTTATCTTTTTAAGCTTGAATGGCTTAGATTTCCTTTTCTTCTTCTTAAGCAGCAAGTTTTCTAAGAGTTTCAGCTTATTATTTCGATTTATCCTTTTCAAGTTAAATGAAACACTTGGCATGATAATCTTTACCATCTTTCTAAACGAACTCGTCTTCAAGGATTTTCTATTCAAAATGAACAAAACAAATGAATAATTCTCAACTTTAAATTATAATTTTCAATTTATGGAAATCTTCATTTATCATCAAAATTATGAAAATTCTTACCTAATTACACTAAAAACAAGTCTTTTTAGTGCAATCAGAATGCGCAGGAGAGCCATTGAAAACAGCAAATTTCAAAGAATTTATGGGCTCATTACATACCACACATTTTAGACACTATTCATGGTAGCTTTTTCCCAGAACATTCAGTCCTTTTTCGTCTATTGTATTCCCACATCCAGCACATTTCGCTTTGAGTTTCTCTATGCATTACTCGCATAACATCTTACCTTCCTAAAAAATCAATTTCCAAAAAAAATGAAAAAAATGTTAATATTTAGACAAATAAAAATTCCTCATGTTATTGGGGTTGTTACTTCATCAACTGTGTAGCTGAGTTCCAAAGTCTACTTGCAATCCGCACATACAAAGCAGTCCTTATGGTAGACTGCTCCTTCAGCTGTTTTGATGACAGTCTCGATGACTCCTTTCCCGCAAGCAGTACATTTCGGAGCAACGTTGTCTATGTAGCATTATTTACAGAAATATTTCTCATTCTCAGTGTAGTACCCTTCTGATTCAAGCTACTTGGAACAAGCGCTGCATGTGAAATGTTCACTGTGCAAGACACTCCCATTGATTACCACGAATAATTCCCCTGGTAGGATCTTCTAATTGCAAGATGTGCATGTACTATTTTCAGATTCGGACATTTTTGTTTATTTTGTGGATTCCTTTTTTAGCTGTTTTTAATAATTAAGAGATTTGTGTCTTTGCCTTTCTTTTGAGCTTTTTAATAATTTTTTAGCAACAAATAATAATTAAATGTTTGTTTTTTTCTGATGCTTCTCTGATGTGTTTCTGGATTTTATTTAGAAAAAAAAACAAATCAATTATGTTTAGAGTCATAAGAGTATTTGATTTAGAATGCTGTGTGTAAGATAAAAATTAAAATAATTGCTGAAATTGTTATTTTATTCTTTGTTCTCGAATAGTCACCCCTTAATTAATTGTATAAGATAAAGTCTTTTTTTTAATTGCATGAATTCATTGATGTCCCTACAATCTAGAAAGCAGTAGACAAAAAAAATATCTCAAAAAGATAAAGTGAGAGATTGTACAGCTTTTTTTCTTCTAAGATTTATTAATATTAATATCTTTAGATTTAACTGAGAGAAAGAAATGAATTTATCTACTCCACTTCAGCATTCTTTTATTGGATTTTTCCCTAGAACAGGCAGAATTAATTGAAATGATGGATAATTATTTCTTTTTTGTTCATTATTAGTGCATATTTGTTTGAAAAGACTGACATAAATCTACAGATAATAAAAATTTATTGGATACTTTCTGATACTCTGTTATGCAATTGTTAACCTAACTTAATTTGAGAAAAGTGCAAATCTCCTTGTTATTGTTTGTTGAATTTATCGTTTCATTCAAATAGTCGCCCTCTTCTGTAAGGCAATGCTGCTTAAATCATTTAAATCTTTTAGATAGATAGATAGATTTTCTGTTGTACGAATACAAAATCCCCGGGGTATGGCTCCTCAGGGTTTAACACATTTAAATCTTTTGAAAGAAGGAATAAAAGAATGAACTGCTAAAACAAATTAAAGCGAAGCTCATAAACAAAGCGGGAGGGATAATTATTCTATGAAAAAAAATTAACTTTTCCAATATTCTTTGTTGTCCTCAAAGGCATATTAGAATTCAAAACTCACATAAAACACTAAAAAAGAATATTGATTTTCTTTAAAACTCCTTACATATTCATAAGACATTTGTTTAAGTATTAACACTGCCTTGATGTTGAGTCAAAAATCAAATCCTTGACCTTTCATAAGTTATTAATTGCTTTAAACGATTATTGTCTTAGCTGTAATTAATACATGAAAAGAACACACACAGGCATGCCAAAACAATTTAATTTATACTTTCTACAATAAAATAATCATTGATTTTTCAAACCACAGCCACTCTCTGGGGGTCGAAAATAACCAACTCCAAAAATCAGAAAGGACTCCAAATACACTTAAGATTCTTTAGGAATTTACTCTGAAAATTGCTAACTTGATAGCGAGTCTATTTCATGAGGAAACAAGACTTGATTTTTAATAAATACACTAATTTCTTAATAAAAACAAAAAAATGCAAACAAAAAATATAACAATTGTATGATTATTAGGATGATAAAAAATATTAATAGATTCGAGAAGAAGTAAAGAAAGTTATTTATGTTGGGTGTCTGTTCAGTTAAGGAATGAATTGGTGAGTGTGTGCTAGATTCTCAGAGAAGAAGAAGAATGGAAGGACTTAGATTCTTTTTTAGATTTCCATGATCTTTTCTGACTATTTTTTCACTCATAAGACGTAGATTACGACGATATGCTATGGACTTCATCCCTATTAGGATCAATATGATTATTTTAATTGCGTCTTCCTGGAAGTACCTAATGCAAGAACATCCTAGAATCATCCTACGCATTAACAAAATGCGCATTAAATTAATATTCCTTAATTTACTAATTCGATTCCTTCAATACATACGCCTTGATCTCATTAATATCAAAGAGATCAATGAATTAATTGAGATTAATTGGACTGCAAAACTAATACAGCTGCTAGTATAGCTTATTACTATTGAATTATTTAGGGAAGTTCTCTAGATCTAGTTTGATTTTGTTAATCGTGAACAGGTAGTCATATATTGTCTATGGTTTGAGAGCACCATCACTACCCTTTGAATTGTATATCTACACTAAAGAAGACACATTGGAGTCGATTTCGATGAACTCCGCTGCTTGTTCTTCGAATTTACTGATAATCTCATTTAAATCCAAAATTGCATTCAGATAGTAGATCTCATCGCTTCTGATATTGCACTCCTTCAGAAGAGCGTTTCTCTTTGAACTAATGAGTTTTTCTAAGCTGACGATGAACTTTATGGAGAACGGATAGCGGTTACCTTCATGAGGCATAAATTGCTTTAAATCGGAGGAACTGTTGTTACCCATCTATTTTGGAAGGATAAGAACAGATGTGAAGGTTAAAGAGATAATATTTTCAGAAGAATCAGGTAGAACAGTTCAAGGAAGACAGCAATTCAGAACTCTTTTTGATAGGAAGTAAAATAGAAATAGCGAGAAAGTTGAAAATATTTTCCTTATTTATTATTAAAATATCTTCTATTTATTTACACCGATTTCCAGATTATTCACACGAATAAATGAAATAGATTGACTCTCCTAAAAATAGCTACTTTTGTATTAATCCTATTAATTCCCTATGAATTTGCAGATTTTATGAGTTATTTGTTCTTTACCTTTCCTACTTTTCTTACTTATTAAATAATTCCTTTTCGCTTCTATCTCTTTGTTTTTAAAACTTCTCTACAGTTAAAAGTTGTTTCTTAGAAGCAAGTTCTAGAGCTGTTTGAAGAGTTAATACAGTTTGTAAGCTCTTAGCTGTTGAGTTTGTGATAGTTATCTCTTTTTTTGTAAGTAACTGTATTTCTATATTTTCTTGTGTTGCACTCCTCCTTTTTACTTCTTGCGTTAAACTTACTATCTTATTTGACGATTACCAATGAAAGTTTATTTTTATTAGAGCAGGAGCAAATATTTCACCTAAACTAGTTTAATTCACTATTCTCTTTTCCTCTCTTGCTTTGGGTAGTTTAGCTCTGAAATACTCCCTTGAGATATCTTTTTCTTTTCTTTTTTGCGTTCTCTTAGAGTTGTTAAAATGTCTGATCTTGATAAGCTATTCTATTAATTTCTCTTACTTGCGCTTTTGAATGCTTATTTTGTTTTGTTATTATTTCTTTCTTTATCTGTTTGTTCTTCTCTACACAGATATTATCTTCATTCCCCTTCTCTCCTCCCCAACAACGATTTTTCATCCTCTCTCTCTTCATATTGACAAAAATTATTATTCTCCCTCCTTTAGATTAGCTAATATAAATTGGATTTCCTTTCGAAATTCAATAATCACCTCAAATACAGAAAGTGTAGCTAATTTCTTAAATCTGTCCATGCACTTAGTATCGATAACTTGAAGGTAATTATTTCTATCAGACAAATTCAGCCTGTAGATAGATTTACTCAGACACTCCTAATTTATCTGACTTTCTCTTTATTTTTAATGATTTCTTCTTAGCACCTTACATCGTTGCTTGGCGTTATTACTGCATAATAAATCATTCCCAGCGGCTTTTCATAAAATTCCTCAGAAATTTTCACGTTTATACGTTAGGTTAATGATAGCTTAAATTGCTTTTTTTATTGTTACAGATCTGATAGAACCATTTATTTAGAAGGATAATCTTATTATTTAATTCTTTGTAATAGTCGAACGCTAAGAACTGATTGACTATTGACTGAAAATTACTTAAATAATTTTTAATAGTAATTAACTAAAACTTATCAGAAACAAAAGATAAATATTTTCATTAGAAATAAAACAAAGAGAATAGAAAGATTAATAGATTTTTTTATGATTCATTGAGAAATCATAACAATAATACTCCCCTTCATGTAGTAAAAAGATCAAATTCAAAACTTAAGAATTTTATAATCTTCTAGGTTTCAATAAGATTAGAATTTCATTTTTTTTATTAAACGTTCTGGATTTGTTTTTGCTTTTTGAAATAGATATTAAAAATTAAAGGCTGTGCTATTTCTCAATGAGTTGAAACTCATGCTTTACTAAACGTTTAATGGGCATAGTTCAGATATATTATCAATGAATTTCAAAATTATTAACTTTTCAATTAGTGACACTAAATGTAAGAATGATATGATATTTAAAAGAATGTAAGGGATAATAACAGATTCATTAATTTGGAAGCTTAAGTGCATAACTGTGTATTTATTAAGAGTTTTCAAAAACAAATAATCAAAATAAATACAATATTAATATGAAACAATCAAGCAGCCTTCAATAATAAGTTCTTTCCCAATCCTCAGAAATTTGATTAATAATCTTTTCCCTGTTAATTATAATAAAAAATTCATCCTATCCCACATAAAGTAATCTTAAATAGAACACACTTAATATTATTTTTTAAAAAAACTGGCATTTTAATTTATTTTGATATTGAGTTATCAATACCACACATACAAATAGCATGAAGAAACTTAATTATTTTTAATATCCAATTAATCTTTCACTGAATATATTTCTTCTTTTTTTGTTTGTAAATTCTTATGGTTATTTTCAAACCTTTGTCAAAAATATAAAACTATTTGGCGGGCATGTTACGACAATGAATTTGGATGGGATGACTTGGTTATTTGATGATAATTTGAGTTTTTTGTCATTTGGCGCAAGAATAATTAGTTTTCAACAGTTTTCATGCATTTAATAACAGCAGATTTTGTTAAAAAAACTTCAAAAGTCTTTAAAAGAAATGGTTCTGTGTGATTTGATGAGGAATATTACATTGATTTTTAAAAATAATAAATATTTTTAAGGAAGAGGAAAAACCAAACAAAAATTAATTAAAAACTTCGAATAAACCCACATACGCACACAAGAAGAGGTTTAATTCAAGAATAAATATGGCCGATTACGCTGAAGAAAGTGTGGAGGTAAGCGATGGCCCCATGCTGATTAGCAAGCTTGAGGAACATGGTATTAACAACGCTGATGTTAAGAAACTCCTCGATGCAGGGTTCTAGACAGTTGAATCCATTTCATATACTGCTAAGAAGAACCTCATCAATATAAAAGGTATGACTGATGCCAAAGTTGATAAGATCATCGACGTAGCAGCGAAGCTTGTCCCAAATGAATTCCAGACTGCCGCAGAGTTCTATGTCAAGAGACAGAGTGTGATTAACTTAACTACTGGGTCTACTGAGTTTGATAAGCTCTTAGGAGGTGGTATCGAAACAGGATCACTCACAGAGATCTTTGGTAAGATTATGAAGGTTTATTTACAATCATAACTGGATTTATTGGTTATTTAGGTGAGTTCAGAACAGGAAAAACATAAATCTGCCATACATTATGCATAACTTGCTAGCTACCTAAAGAAAAAGGTGGCGGTGAAGGTAAAGCTATGTATATTGACACAGAGGGTACATTCCGTCCTGAAAGACTAGCTTCAATTGCTGAGCGATTCGGACTTGACCCATAGGAATGCATGGAAAATGTAGCATATGCTAGAGCCTTCAACTGTGACCAACAAAATAAGCTATTGATCTAAGCTGCAGCACTCATGGCAGAGAACAAATATGCATTGCTCATTGTGGATTCTTCTACAGCTTTATATCGTACAGATTACACAGGTCGTGGTGAGCTCTCTGTTAGATAAAACCATCTAGGCAAATTCCTGAGAAACATCTAAAGACTCGCTGATGAATTCAGTGTGGCTGCTGTGATAACAAATCAAGTTATGTCATAAGTTGATGGTGCAGCGATGTTCGCAGGTGATATGAAGAAACCGATTGGTGGAAATATCATGGCTCATGCATCAACAACAAGACTGTATCTCAGAAAAGGAAGAGGTGAATCCAGAATCTGCAAGATCTATGACTCACCATGCTTACCTGAATCAGAGGTAATTTAAGAGAGAGAAAATGATGTTTGGGGGTTTGAAGGGAGGCAATGTGTAAAAAACTGGCAATTTGAATGATTTTTAATTTATTTTGTTGTTTTATGATAAAACAAGGCAATTTATGCAATCGGCAAGGGTGGAATTGAAGACTTCAATGAATGAGAGGAGTGGAAATATGGAAAAGAATAAGAAAATGCATAAATAGTAACAGCAGTAGCGATTTAAGATCCAAGAACTCTTTTTTATTTTTAAAATACAAATTAATATTTACTCGTGTTGTACTTTTATTTCCTGGATATGTTGAGATAATAATAAGTTTTGGAGTTGTTTCTTTATCATTCACAGGTTTAGATTAAAATTATTTAGAAAGTTTGGGAGAAAAAGAATAGATTAGTTTAAGAGAGAAGAAAAGAGTGTATTTTATTTTTTGAAATGGTGGAATATGTATATAAACAACCATAAAAATGGAATAACTTTCTACAGAATAAAACAGAATTTTCTAATAATAATTAGAACCCTTAGTTTCATAAGTGATCGGAGGGTTATTCATATCATTTATGAACACTATATATTTCAGTCTACTAAAGATTCAACTAAGCTTATCTTCTTTTTTGTATTTTCTTTTTCTTTGAATAGCTCCTTGCCCTCTAGCTTTAGCTCTCTTCACTGTACTTTCTTTTTCACATTATCTCTTCTTTAATTGTTACTTTCCCAATGTTTATTTCAATTCGAAACTGTACACATTTTTTAATATCCTTTTAAAATAATCTTAATAAATCTACGAATTTAGAGCAGCTTATTAAAAATAATTCTTTTCTACTCGCCCCAACTTTCAAACATCTTCAAGAAATAATATCACTTTTTATTGAATTTCTTTGAAATATCCTTGTTTTGGGTTTGTTTTTCTTTTTTCTTTTTATGTTTTCTGAGATCTGTATTTTTTTTTTAAATGTTACCTTTTCTCTCCCTCTAATAATTCAATTAGCCAATTATCTCAATTGTATCTCTAAAAATTCAATTTTGATTTATTTCCTTAACAAATATCAAAAATATAAGATATAAAATGAAAGAACAAGAATATCTTCAAAATGAGGAGTTTTAATCAATATGCTCTGTGCCTTCAAATAGGCTTCTAGTTAAATGTTTTGAGCTTTTTTTTTTATTAATCAGTTTGATGTCATCCAATATTGTCTATTTGAATGATGTGGGGTTGATTTTCTTAATTTCAAAATAATTGACCATTTCAGTTTGGGTTTTCATAAAGTTCTTAGAGATCCTTGAATTCTTATTCAGTGAGACCAGATGCTTATATCCTGTTCTTCAATTGCTCTTTTAAATATTCTTAAATATGGGGTTCTTTATTCTTTATAGTTTCGGTAAAATTGGCATAGGATATATACTTACCGAAGATTTTATCTCTAAGTTTAACATACAAATCTCCTAAAATTTAGACTTGCTCATTTCTTAGATGGCTCTTTAGATCTTTTTCCAATTTGTTGAGTCTGATTTCCAAATTGATATTTTATTTTTTTAACCAGTAATTGTCCATCTTTATCTTCTCAATTGCTTTTTTTTACTACTCAAGGGATTTTTTATTTATTAGCTACTCTTCTTTTAGTTCATCATTTTATTTTTGTATATCAATTCCGTTTTGTTAAATAAATAATTGCTCTTGTACTATGCGTGTAATCTGCTCTTCTAAAGGCGTGATGGCAGTGATTGCTGCTGGCTAATATCAAAAAGGATGTTAATTGCAAGTATTTAATCAGTTAAATTTTACTTCATCTTTTATCAAGCTGATTTTCCTATCTTATTGAACTTATTGAGGTTTTAAACTCAGTTGATCTTCATTTTCTTCTACTCCTGATTTCGATTTGGAGTCTGTTATCTATTAGCTAACCTGGAATGATCTGTGAAGGCTCAAGGTACTTTTGGGCTTTTGCTGTTTGTCTGCTTTGATAATTCTCTCACTTATTGTGAGTTTAGATTTAGTCTACTCTGGTTTATCATTTCCTTTACCCATTTTTTCCCCTTATTTTTATTGATAGTTAATAAGAATATTTTGAATAATAAATACTTTCAATTTTTCTGATAACCATGAGCTATTTAATTGTAAAAATTATCTTATCAAGCTATTTTAAGCAATCAAGTCATCTGAAGCAATTCAATAGCCTCATTTTCAATTTCCGATAAATGTGATTAAACTTGAAAAAGCGAGGGTTTTATAATTTCCAATGAGAAAACCTTCACTCAGATTTTCTACAAGGATGACATGATCTTCATCGTCGAAACAGCTAACAGAATAAAATACCACAGAAGATAATTAACTACGAGAGGTTAAGGACCAGTAAAAAGAAAAAGAATGATAGTATGTTTGATTATGTTGTGTTGAAAAATTGCATTGCTAATAGTCTGTTGAATCTTTCTTGAAGAATTCAAAAATTATTATAATTGATCTCTTTTAAATTAATTATTGTTATTATTTCTTTGACCTACTAAAGATGCTTAATGTCAGAGGATCAGTTAGCTATCTATTCAATTGAATGAGCATTTTAATGTCGATTATTTCTACACTGCTTTTGTTTCAGCGAGAAAAAAAAAGAGCAGAAAAATAAATTACTCAGTTGAGAATTACCAACCAAACCACAGCTGAAATGCACTAAACACTTTTTGAGAAGACACATTTAACCACAAGAATATTCATAAAAGTTGTAAATACTCAAAAAGCTCAATAGATACTACAAATATCTCTATTCATTAAGAAAAAAGTTAATTATTAGCTTTACTTCTTTTTTCATTTTCGTTTAAAAATCAACATCTAAATAAAAATGAAAAATTTAAAAGAACTTCACATTTATTTCATAGAAGATAATCCAGCTGAGTCTTGTAATTTGGGAATCTTTTGGATACAATTTAATCGTTTTAGTAAACCATACATTTTATGTTTCATTACAGGGATCTTACTGCCAATCCTGAACGACTATTAAAATATGAATGAAATGAAATGAAAAAATAGATGTGTACTTAGGAGGCAAGGAAGCAGAAGATTCAATTTAAGAAATCAATAATAAACATGAAGATAATCTCTTGCTGAAAAGCTTTCATCTAAGATGAATATCTTTTACATAGGCAAATTATTTGTCAGCAGAAAAGTCATATCCTGTTTTCTTTCAGAGAACTATTTGCTAACTTGAGAAAGATAGAAAATAGCTAATAAATGTGTATTTTTCTCTTTCTTTCGTTTTGAGAGGTTTGCTCTTTTATCACCTTTTAAATCTGAAATAATAAAGCAAAAAACGCTCTATATTTTTCACCTAAATAATCAAGAAATAATTTGATTAAATCTTCTTCACCCAATATTTCTCCTTTCTTTTTAATCAATCAAATTCTAATAAAAGTACAAAAGACTCAATTTGATTTAATTAGATTTATCTTTTTTAATTTCTCAGTTTAATTAGAAAATATGTTTCAAGAGCATTTTAATGAAAAAGCTCCCCAATAAGAATAATATTCTCCATGTATTTTCCTTTTTGCATTTTTTTTCTACAACTATCTCAATAAATTTAATTTTTCATTCTCCTTCCTTATCAATTATTTTATTAAAAAATAGCTTAATAAATATTACATTATTTTTAATAATAAACACTTCTTGTAAATCTTGGATTTGTCTGTTACTTCGTTCCCTTATTGTTTTCTTGTATATTTCTTCAATAATTCATTTCGTCTTGGTAAAATTATAGTCTAAATATTCTATTTATTAAATAGGAGATTACAGAATGTCTTACTAAGACCTTTATTAATTTCCATCTTATTAAATTAGTGAAAACCTTTTGGGTGATTGAAATTTAGAAACTTATTGTTTTGAACAGCCTGCACTTGTTGGCTTAAAAGGTTAAATTTCGAATTTGGGAGAGGAAAACGAACCAAGGGGTGCTTGATCTTGCCTAGAAAGATTATTATTTTTATTAATAGCACGCCTTGATGATAGAGGTTATTATTGATTATTATTGCTAATAGTTTAATTTCCATTTTTTAAGAAGATAGCAGCAGTCGAAGAAGATTACTATCTAGCTGAAACTGGTGGCTAATACGTAAAAGCGAACTGCATCGAAGCTGGTTTTTTCTTTCTAAGTTTGGAGGTTTTCTCAAGAATTTTAAGTAGATTCTTAGAGTCCGCAGAATTCAATATATGTTTTTCTAAAATATGCTCTTGAATTGCAGCACTATTTTAGGATCCTATCGGTTAGGGAGAAATGTGGTAGAGTGGATGGATTAATTGATTAGTTAGAGAATGTGTTCTAGAATAAACTGATGGTTTTCCAAATTTATTATGAGAAGACTGTTTATTCATCGGAGTTATAAAGTCACTTGGTTCATCTTCTTCTTCGAGTAACAAGGGTATCTTAAGTAGTAATTTGGAGTCTATTTTAGTATCCATCGAACCTTGTTTGAGTGGAGGACTTGAGGAATAATATTCAGGAAGGACAACTTTATTAGATTTTTTATTTCTTAGTTTATGTGGAGATGCATTGGTTCTGGAAGTGAGTTATTCTCCGATATTAGCAGTGTGATTTTCATTTTCATGGTGGCTGAAGTATGGTTTTTTAGAAACATTTGAAAACTATTAAGTCTAGTCTTATTTTTATGGCAAATTATAAGGAGATAAATCTGTTGATGTCTTACTGCGAAAGCCAATGATTTCGTTAGGTTTTTTCATGCTTGACAGTGACGCAGCCGATCCATTTCGTGATTGAGCAATTTACTTTCCCTCTTCAAGATGTTGATCAAAAACTTAATTTTGGTTAGTTTATTTTAGTGTTCTTGGAGTTTTCGATCTGGAAGCAGTGTATGATAGACTTTCTTTTCTTGATTTTGCAGAGACAAGTGCTTTGCGAATCGGAAAGCGTGGACTTATTGAAAATGTCGAAACTGTTGAAGATTAAGCTAAAATGTCCTCCAGGAAATAGAATTATGTGTTGTTTTTGGTGTTATTGTTGTTGTTGCTATTAGGCTGACAAAGTTGATAATATGGATGATGGTTTCTCAAAGTTGTCTATATTTTAAGAGACTGTGTGGAATCCGGACGTGCTGAGGATGATAAACTAAGCTGAGGAGTTGAAGAATTAATCCCTCCGATTGGAGATTAAACATGTGATCTAGCATCACGACGATGAGAGTTCATTTGAGGATCAAGTAATTCTGGAGAAATATAATTGTTCTCATTAATTTATTGGTTATTTTATTCTTAATATGGCATGAAAACTGGATTATTTGCCTTATTGTTAGGAGAATAATTCGATGGGTTTGATGAGAATCTATGTGGAGAATCGAAAGCATCTACAGGGTATGAAGTTTTTGGAGATTATAGAATTTCAGATATTTTTTGAGTGAATGTCTATTATTATTGTTCCTCTTATTAAGACTGATACAAGATAGATTCAATCTACGGCATCAAAGACGATGGTGTCGTGCGATCTGAGGGAAACAGATTCACTGGATTGTATTTCTGGCGATTTTCAGTTAATAATTTATTTCCACTAAGAATCAGCTGTTTCATTCTCGTGAAGTGGCTGCCATATTTCTTAGAATTCTACTTGATTATTAACTCAAATACTTCGTTTCCCATTCTTTGTTATTACCCATGGTCGTTCTGTTTCTCTTATTTTGGCTGTTTTTCATCACTAAAAGCATCATTTTCTCTTCCATTTTTATGATTATTCTCTCTGGAAGCTGAGAAGAAAAATGGTCCTTTTGCTTTGACAAAATCAAGTTCACATAGATTGTTGATACTTCTGTTCCTCCCTATTCCAGCTTTCAAGGTACTTTCCTATAAATTAGTAGCTGTATTATCACCTGTTTTGAGTTTGGTATCTTCCAAAGCTTTCACTTTAATCGTAGATTTATCATAATTTTTTATCTCGTTTGCTTTAGTTTAGCTGATTTCTCTTGAAACGGCCTTATTTCCACCTAATTAAGACTGCTATTTCCTGTGGGATACTTTGTTTTCATCTTCTAAATTACTGCAGAACTAATCTTCATAGATATTATACGAATACTAATTGAACTACCTTGCTTGATCATTTATTTTCTTCAACTCAATAAGCGGTGTTTTTTCAATCGTTATCTTAATTTCATCTTTTTTCTATTATAATTTCTTGATAATCTTCTCATTTTACTACTCAGATGACTTCTTCTCATTTAACCCTGAGAATGTCTTTCCACATGGCTCTTCACTTGTTTCTGTATCTTCCTTTTCTTTCAGTGAAGATTCATTAATATTCTTATCATTATTATTACTGTTTCCACCTAAGAGATAATGATCATAACTTTCCAACGATGATTGCACAAACCCAAGCTGTTTTTTCTAAATAACTGCATGGCTGTGTTGAAGGTTATTGAGAATCGAATAACACGAAGGATTGGAATAGATTAAACTAAAAAAGATACTTGAATTTATAAAAACTGCTCTGCCTTCAGCGGTTTCACAAGTCACATCGAATTTCCTTAAAATCTTTGATATAACCTCTTCTTCACCAAATACACCGCCAGGACCAACATTTCTGATCTAACAAAGAGAAAATAGAGCTAAGCATTAAATAAATAAAGAAAAGTGTAAAGCTGCAACTTTTTGTTTGTGATGAGGAATATTCTGTTTACTTTTGACAGCAGTTTTTTCTGCTATTATTTTGTCTTAAGCGTTTCAATTCTGTAATCTAGAGGACATTCTTCATCTAGTTCTTTGATCATTTATGATTACTGCCCCTGTTCCTATTTATGCTGCTTGTCTTCTTCATTTTGATTGCTTCCATTCTTGCAGAGTAACTGTTTTTTATTTGTTTTTGTTTCAAGTTTTCATTTAGTAAAAATACAATCATCTTGAAGCAAGCCTTTGTTTTACTGAGAATTCGCCTGAAATGATAACGTAAATGCCTTCAGATTGATGACCTTATGCATAGACAATCTAATTCTTCATGAAAACTTGCTCTTGGCTTAAGTAAAATAAAAAGCTCATCGATCCAAGATCCCATTCGCTGAAGAGAGAACAAGTCTTTAGCCTAGGAACAACAAGACGTAATTGATTCTGCTTCTCAAAATCTTTCAAGATCGAAGGAATGTCTCCTTTGCTTAGCACGTAAATCTGACTTGTTTCCAGTGCTTTATAACTTGTCTTGCAAGAGCGGTTGAATGTCACTGCCAACTCCCCAAAGGATTCATTTGGTTTGAGTCTCTTCTGCAGGCTTTTTTCCTCCAAATAGCAGCCTACTTCTCCACTCCATATGAAAAAGATATTGAATGTAGCTTGACCTAAGAAAAAAACACAAATAAGGTTTGCCATTAAATATTGAAGAAAATCACTTTCACACACAATCACTCCCCACACACTGCTTAAGTTTACTTGAGTCCATAATGATTTGCTCTTTCAAGAACGTTTTGAGTATCATGCATTTTCTGATTTTAGTGATAATATCATGGCGGCACCACAGCGGGCATTTCTAAACAATACTAAGATTCTAAACGAACTCAGTTTTCTCATCAAAGCTGACTTTTAGGACCTCTTATGCTCTCTGAAAGCCAAGAAATAAACACAAGGAAGAAAATCAACTGAAAATTACAATAAATTTTTCTTGGAGATGGGGTTTCATGCTGGTCTAACGCAGCAATCCAGAAGAAAAAGTGGCAAAGTTGTTTTGATAAAATTTGATTAAAATTTTGTGGAAGAAAAAAAGCAATCTAAAGACTGTAAGGAATCTCAATCAGACAGGCATCAAATCGACGTTTTTATAATCAAGGATTTGCTTTTGTTGCCTAAAATCTTAATTTTTTGAGTTATTGTTTCTCCTCAAATAATCCACGGAGATCTAACAAGACTCGAAACAAATGTGACTTACTCGACAAATCAAAAAAAGAGCAGACTTGTGAGATCAAGTAAAATTAATAAAAAAATTGTCCTAAAAAAAATAGCAATTTCACAATTATTCAAATGCAATAACAACAACAAAATCAAAATCAAATTCAATTTTTCCTTTGTTCAACCGAATCATAATCATATTTCGATGAATTCCTTGTTAATCTTCCACTACGCGTTGTGCGCTGCTACTGCTACTACTCAACAACTGGTACTGGTGTGATCGCTGTGGGATTTGTTATTGGAATAATAATTCTTGGTGGGTTTTACGATGGATAGATTTGTATTTACGGAGCTCTGTAATTATTCTGTTCATATGTCTGTCTATTCATTGGATGGTTAGGATCAAATGGGTTATCGTACTGTTCTTACTATTACTATTGCTAAACCTATTGCATTTATGCCTGCTCTTAAGATAAGTTTTATTGACCATACGGAGTATTTATCATCTAACCTGGAAACATAGAATTCGCAACTTAATTGCTTCCATTTCCATTCTGTTACCCTAAATTAACAGTTGTGCCATTATTATAATTGATTGGCTGTCTATGTGAGCTTCTTGTTGAAGGTATAGGAACAGCAGTAGTCTATCTAATTAGTTAGTTAATCTAATTTTAGGTTGTAGGACTATTCCCTTTAGGATTCAATCCAATTTGTATTTCTTCCCCCAAACCTGCAGGTTCTTATTATTATTATTATTATTATTTCAATTACCCTCCATTCTAAACACTTCCCGTAACCTACTATTTCTGAATACCATTCTGTGGGAAATATTTACTCAGAATAGCATTAAATTAGTTCTTATTTTTGAGGAGTAGTGAGAGTATGTGCTACACTTGATTATCAATATTGCTGAGGATTATATTCATGTATCCTTTCAGTTTCTCAGAGGATTCACAGATGAAGCTATTCTTCTCATTGAAGAGACCAGCATTAAGAGCTATCAACTCGCTGTCACTCCGAAGAGACTCAATAGACCTATAATACCTGTTCGCTAATCTCCTTTCGATTTTAGAAAGGTCCATAGGGAGGATAACGTACTCGAGATAGTGCTTGTATTTCTTAGTATTCACCTCCTCCTCAAAGGAACTTGTTTCGTCAGAGAACGCTTCTTTAATTATGCTCATGAAAGTTAGGATTTTGTTGGATTGCTCAGGAAGCAAACATTGAGGAGTGAAATTATCAGTTTTCAGAAACTCCCAAGGGCTTAATCGAAGATCAGTGTCTGCATTCGATGCTCCTCTAGTCTTCATGGTGGTGCCTCTCTCTTCAATGATACGAACATGTACTCTCTGCCATTGAGAATCGTCCTGGGAAAAAAATCAAATGATCAGTTTTTGTATTTAGTTTTTTATTCAATTTCTTACAGGAAAGAACTTCTCCTTGGACGCGATTTCCAGAATTGTTGCTTGTGCTGACTATCCATGTACCTAAATCGAGAGAGTCTATTACGGCACAAGCGTTTACTGGAACTCAATAGCTTCTTCAAAAATTTAACTAGGAACAATAAACTGCTAAGCCGGTTCAGCGAAGTACACAGAAAATTCCTCTGAAGTTCCAAGTATTTGCAGAGTTATCAACATGAAAATAGGTCTTTCTTTGTGCATTTCCAGTAGCCGTCTAGTAGCTAAAATCGGAAACTTATATTCAATCTAAATAACCTTGCATTTTGTTGGATGCAAAAGCCCAGGATAATGCAAGAATGGCAGAACACTTTTAGGCATGTTTTCCTGCTTCTGATGGATTTCCATTTTTTATTTCAAAGCAACAAAATCTAATATTTCAAAGTATCTCGCGTAGAATTCCTCGTGACCTTGGAAATTATAGTAAACTTCATCATCAACTTAAGGCAGATACTATTTCCCAGTTAGCTAACTTTCGAGTTACAGATATTGTCTATCGAAATACCTCTTATCCATGTCATCTTTTTGACATCTGCTAGAATTACGTCTCGCGTAGCAGTCAAAGCAGAAGAAACCTTTATCCGTGAAGCATCCTCGAAGTCTCGCACATGTAACTTAATGGAAGGGTTCTCGACAAGCATTACAAGACGAGACTGTTTCAGAAATATTGCTCGTGTTAAGTGCTTCAGAACATCTACTGCAGACTTATGATTTAAGAGGTAGATCGTTTTATGACTCTTGATGGCTGGATACATTGGATTCTAATTAGTTTGCAGAAGAACCCACAGCATTAGCAGCAACTGAAGAAGAATTAATTTGTGTTCTATTGCTGGTTCTGTGACTACGAGTACGTTCGACTATTGCATCTTCATTTGTATTCGTGTTTGATTGATTCTATGTTTTGAATCTCTTTGAAGGCTGCTACCCAGTGCTATTCTCGGAATCTTCCGCTCTTCTCTTACGAGTGTTGTATTGTGATTATTCTTGCTTTTATCTATCTGATTATTAGTGTTCTAAATGTTCTTGTTAGTTTTACTAATAATCTTCAGAATCCTGCTAATTATGATGATGCCGACGAAGACGACTAGCGTTGCTATTACTGCCGTGATTATTATTGCTAGCATGACTTGTTCTAATCTCCTAATTCCTTGTGCTAGTCCTCGATCTTAGCTACTATTATTTCTTAGCTTATCTATTTTATCTAGAACTATACCCATAATCTTCGTCATCTCCACTGTTATCTTCAAATTCGTCTTCATCTTACATCCTTTTCTCGATTCTTCTTCTTCGACTACTTTCTCTTTTCCTCTCATACCTTCCAAAATCTTCATCGTCATCATCCTCTTCATCCAATTCTTCACCATCATCATCTTCCTCATCTTCATCATAATTATCTGCGCCCTCGAATTCTTCACTTTCTTCATCATTTTTCTTTTTAGTTCGTGATTTAGTATTACTTCTATGAACTTCCTCTTCCTCTTCTTCATCATCGTCTTCATCTGATTCTTCTCCTTACATTCTCCGAGATGCTTATTACCTTGCTCTCAATGAATGATGTCTAGTTTAGATCTAATCGCTTTCTTCACTTTCCTCGAGTTAGACTTATCGCCTGCGTAGAACTCGCCCATTATTCGTGCTGCCTCTGTTTCTCAAATTATGGAGCCGTCCACGAGTAGATATTTAATTATTATCAGAGGGATTAGAAAACCTTCTAAGTCGTGTTCTCCTATCTTGATTCTCTTATTCATCTTCGTCTTCATCTTCTTCATTTCCCTAAACAATTCACACAAAACAACATTTTAGATTTTCAATCAATTGATCTCTCCATTCAAACTCATTTACATCTTCGTAGCTATGTTAAGGCTAATTATAACTATTCGACACTAGTTACTCAGGCTAGCTTTACACAGCAGCAGCAGTAGTAGTATTCTAATTATTTCTATTTCTTTCTTCTTACATTTCATTTTCATTGTTATCTTCATCATCGTCCAATATAACTCTTCTTCTATTCCCAGCTAAATTTCTCTGCTGATTACCTTAATTACTCTACTCTTGTTATTAAGTATTCTAGCCCTATCTCTAATTCATATCCTATTATCTTCTTTAATCCCTTTCCTGATTCTACTATTGCTAAAACTACTAAGCAACTTACAATCTTTATGGTTACTACTACTAACCATTCAACAGCTATGGTCTATTTCTCTACTGCTACTGTCTATTAATCTACTAAGCTTACCTAGATATTCTCACATCTTCATCTTCTTATTGCAAAGCGATCATTTGACGTTGTTTCACAAGAGCCATCTGAAATTTCGTTGCTAAAAGTTATCCCATCTTCTAAAGGAGTTCACTACGCTCAATAAGATCAACACGCATACTTCCTTCCATAGTAGCAAACTGATTTGCATATGCATCTCGCAAAGTTATTCCTAAAAGCAGGTATTTATATTTAGCTTTTGATATGCTGCTCTTTCTGTTGGGAACAGCTAGAGATACTTATTAGGTATTTTCATCGAGGGATTCTTTTCTGGCGTTATTTTTTAAGTTTTCCTTAGTTTTGAGATATTCCATGGGATCTTATTCGAAGTATCCATTTTTTAACAATGATTCAAGAGAGTTTTTATATTCAAAACTATAAGGTATTCTCTGGTAATTGCATACTCTTCCTCGAGGCATTAAGTTGATTTCTATGTCATCATCCACTGCAATGGGAACATAATTATCGTTGAAGATAAAAATATCCGTGTCATTTGCGTAAAACTGCTCAATCGGAGTTGTCTTGTAGATCTCCGGGCTATCAAATCCATAGAGACTGAACGATCCAAAGTATGTACTCACAACAAACTTCATTCCACAAGGTGACCAGCTTCCTAGAAATATCAAATGAAAAAAATAGGTAAGATTTACATTTCGGGGTGAAATTTTTGAATTATTTGTTTATTTGTTTTACCATCTAGAACTGGGACTTCAAGGTTTGGGTATCCGATGTGGTATCCTCGTTCTTGGAAGAAATTCAAAATGCATCCAAGCTGTACATCGTAGATGAAGATCTACCCCATGTAGTCTGCAGTCAAGAGAATTCGCTCGTTCTTTGGATGAGGCTCGAAGACTAGGATATGATCTTGCAGCTTAGCTGGAGTGCTTTGCTAAGTAAACTCTTGCTTAATGGAAGAAGAGATGATATCATAGACATACACAACAGTTTCGACATCGTTTGTTCTTTTCATTTTCCTTGTAAATGTTGCAAAAGCATAACGATTCTTGCAGCTGAAGGCGACATTCCAGCAGTTTTTCTCACACTTTTTAAATGAAAAATTAACAAAAAAATTTAAATTTAAGGGCTGAAATAAGAGTAAAATATTATGAATAAAGTGGGTTTTTGTATGGAACCTTGTTGGAGTTATCAAAGTAAAGAGAAAAGATGAATTCGGTGAGCTGCCTGTCATTGTTGAGAAGTTTTTTCCAAGGCCATATCTTGGCATAGCCATCAAATGATGCTGTGATCATGAACTCTCCGTCAGGTGAGAATTTAATCAACTAGCAGTTTTTAGCATGCTCATGTCGCTCAATTATTGGTAGCACAGTTCTGCTTCTCCCTTCGAGCAAATGAATTTTATCCCAAACAACAATTTCACCGTGTTCAGTGCCGACAACAAGATACCCTTAAGGATGAACTTCAACACAGACAGCTTCATTGGTTGATTCTTTATCTCTTCCATGATTTGCTTGGTCTGATTTTTTACTCTTTCTGAGACCAAGAGTTGCGACTGGATGGGTATTTTAATTTATTCCTCCATGATTTTCTATGAATTGTTCTTCTTTGAAACTAACAGAGGATTGGAAAACAAAAAAGAGGATGAAGAATTAGAAATTACACTGTAAATTATTAAATAGGATGTGTGAAGAATGCACTTTGAAAATTATGAATTGTTTTTGTGAAGTTAGGATATTTAAAAAAAATTAAAAAATTGATTCGAAATGAATCAAACCTAATGAGGGGGCGGGGAGGTTTAAAACCAAAAATAATCTTAAATGACTTGTAAATAAACTGAAACACTTATCCTGATTTGATTAAACACTTCTGTGACCACTATTGAGAAGGATTAAAGTAAATAGCTCAATATATATCTTGAAGGGATGAAAAAATAATTTTTTAAAATGGCAGAAGAAAAAAAAATGAATCCAAAATGGATGGGATGTCTGAATGTGCAATGTTGAAAATATCAAGGGAGTTGATAGAAATTAGGTTTTTTTATGGATATTTTCTATTTGAAATTGAGTAAAAAACACCTTGCGCGCATGGTTTATGTTTACTTAGTATTGAAATGGTCAGAAAATATGGGGGTGTTAATGCCAGAAGAGTAAGAAGAAAATGGAAAAGTTTACAGAAATTTGGACTTATGAATGGATTTCTGATCATAAAAATAATGGAATTTAAGAGAGAGATAATCTTCAGGCTTAGAAAAAATTGTCTTTTAGAAATGATTGATAGATATCAAAGGAAAATTTAAAAGTTCAAAGATTAGTGTGGAGTGTGGGGAGGAAAGAATATTCAATAAAGAGGGGAAATAAATTAATTAAGGAAAAAATCAATAAGATTTTCTGAAATGAGTCAAAGAGAAAGATAGCTAGAATAGATAAATTTAGTCTATTCTCAAGGGGGAGCAAAAAAGAGAGGGATATTTTTGGGAATTATGAGTATTATTCTCATTTCTCTTTTAAAACCATGTGGTTTGTCCGTTATGGAAAAAATGAAAAATCTTTTAAAATTTCAATAAAAAATGCCTTTTACATTTAAATCACACCTGAGATGCTCATTGTGATCAAGTAGAGCTACGCTTCTTCAGGAGTTTTTTAGAATTTATAAAACAGCACGGCATTCAACTATTCAGTGCCTTTAAACGCTGTGAGACACCTTCCTGAATAAATATCCCAGACTCTAGCTGATAAATCTACTGATGATGTCACAAAATATTTATTGCAAGGTGAGACATCATTACTAAGTATGCCTCCTGTGTGCCCCTTCAGATTCGTTAAAAGTAAACCTGTTTCTGAACTCCAAACTTTAATAAGTCCTTCTTCGTCGGCTGTAATAATTAATCTGCCGCTTTTGTCGAAAGTTGAGTTGTAAATAGGGATAAATGGTTCACCACTTTCTTCATTGACAGACCCAGATTCGGCAGAGTAAGCATGACCAAAGCATGTCTTGAGATGCTGAATTCCTTTGGCGAAGTTAAGAGTTTCATCAGATGCACGGATTGCAGGTTTTCTTCGAAGTTTCTGTTTCTTGATAAACATTTCTCGGTTTGGGTTTTCCGAGCGCTCTGTCCGAGCTTGCATATCAGTTTTCCCGAGGTATTCGAGTACTAGTTTAGCTTGGTCTTGTTAGGGTGTTGTGGAGATATTTTTTTATTTTTTCTGAGCTTATGTATTCTATCTATGGAGAAGTTCTAGGAATGATTTTTCATTGAAAACATTGAAATGCTTTCTTTAGAAGAGCAGCTCTGAGAATGTCGCTTGTTTTTACTAACCCGATGAAGCTAGCAGGGACCCTAAGAGGTGGTTCTTTTCAGCGAAGTCTTAGATCGATGAAATTATGTGGCGATCAAAATTTGGTGTATTTTGAAGAAAATCTATTATTAGGAAGTAAAGTTACTCCTTTTCTTCTTTTTGTTGGAGATTTGTTGGTGTTCTTCGCTAGACCTTATCAGAGTAGCGAGTTGGAGATCTATTTTCAAGGTCCATGGCAAGGATGTTGAATTCAAATTGGTCTTACGAAGATTAAGAGCACTTGGATTGAACTGTAGTGGACACCGAACTGCTGTTGAAATGGCGGAACAGATGAAAATAATGTCTTCGAGGAGATATGTCGCAGCTTGGAGGTTGCTGAGCTATTTTTCCTGTTTACTTCTAATTTCTCTTCAATTTGGGCTTCTATTAAGTGCAAGTGCGTGCTGCGAGTCCCCCTTCTGAATTAATTCTGAATTTATTGAGTTTATTGCTCTTTTCTCCCCGCGTTAATTTTTGATTTGCCAAAAAGTAGCACAATTAAGCTGAAGATTAATCTAATTAATTGGTTTTTTAGGAAAACCCAAGGAGATATATCTACAACTTCAATCGAATACCAATCAACTATTGAAGAGACAATATAACATTCTAAAAAACCTGGTTACTCGCTGCTTACAGCTTCAGACGGAGTCTACTTGCGATGATGTCACTTTCACCTCCCATTTAATTTCACTATTTTATTGTTTTTTCTTCATTTTCCTCCCCCCTTGCTGTTACCATCTCTCCCCCTTACTTCAATTCCCATCTTTGCCATCTTAAAATTCCCTTCTTTCGTTAACCCACCCTCCTTCACCCTCTTCCATTTTAGCATCACCATTTGCAAACACGCTTCTCTTTCTCCTCTAATTCGCCTCCCAATCGAGAATATCCCCCTCTAAGTTTTAAATTTATTCCTCCCTTTTTTTTTTCAAATTTCCCTCCTCTCCCCACTTCCCGCCTGACTAAATTACTTTTAATTTTATTTTTCGTGTGATTTCAAAGAATTTTACTTCTCCCTTTAGAACACATCAACTTTTGCGGATTCCCTCTTGATAATGGTTTTTCTTATTTTTTTTTCTTCTACTAAGTCAATCCCGAAATAATGATTTTTCTTGGATTCTTTCATTCTTCAAGAACTTTTAAAATAAGTTTAATTTTTTTTAACAAAACCATTATTATTTAATTTAAGGCTTTACACATATTCCTTGATTATTTAATCCTATTTGAGCTGAAATCCCGCAAAATACCTAATAATAAATCTTTTCTTTTTTAATTGAAAATAGTTTGTTTCAATCTCTGCTTGTTTTCTCATAAAAGGGAAAATATAACAACTCTTATAATTATTGTATTGTTTAAAATAGCTAACATATATATTAAAGAAAATTCTCTCATTCATTAAAGGGAGGGGGAGAAATTACATATTTCTAATGCCTTCTCCTTTTTTTCTTTTTCTCCTTGT
>Ga0302271_10000918_pt1 | contig 29088 bp, 18 predicted proteins | sample III_Bog_N1_1_FD_198767 | JGI IMG/M metagenome (GOLD analysis project Ga0302271, IMG submission 198767) | Peat permafrost microbial communities from Stordalen Mire near Abisko, Sweden - III_Bog_N1_1 | ecosystem: Environmental > Terrestrial > Soil > Wetlands > Peat | place: Sweden: Abisko... | reverse complement strand
CCCAACTCAACTAGTCTTCATTATTGTTTTGATTAACATAAAAATGAAATCTTGTTAATTTTAAATGAAAATTGCTGAAATGAATGGAACCACAAGATTTATTTTTTTGGTATTAAATTATTTTAATCTTTTGTTTTTCTTCTTTTAGGTTTCATCTCCATCATTTCAATCACCTCCGTGATGGCCACCTCCACAATCACCACCACCAAAATCACCTCCTCCATCAAAACCGCCTGCATGATCATGATGATGTCCTCCACCATAGCCACCACCAAAGCCACCACCAATGCCTCCTCCATCATTAAAACCACCTGCTGCTGCATCGCTGGCTCCATAATTGTAACCAACTCCTCCAATCTGATTCGATCCTACTACTCCAAACTCATTCTATCCTACTACACCAAACTGATTCTATCCTGGTACTCCAAACTAAGGTACTCCTCCTAGAACAGTTGGATGCACAGCATAATTAACTTCACCTAATGCTAATGCGTTGTTATTATTGTTGTTATCATATTAGATTCCACTGTTTTCAGGATACTATCCATTACGGATTCCTTTCTTATGATTTTTCAGCATTTCTCTTACCTCCTTGGGGTAAAGACAGCCCATGAGAATAGTAAAAGTTTATTTTTTTTTATAATTTATATTTGGTATTGGTAAGCTTATTAACGTTTAAAGACGTTAAACATGCATGTGGCTCTAATTCAAGTATATTAACCACTCATACCCACCCACTTTTTAATGGAGTATTTATCTCCTTGAAATGACTATATTTAGATGTAAAGACTCCCATATCGAAAAAGTAATCATAACTTTAAGTATTTTGATAATAAACATTGGTTTCAGTATTTCAAATAATCTAGACTATTTGATTAGCGTAAAGTAATCGTCTCCCCAATCAGCCAAGGAATTCAATATCTATTTCATAAGATATCTATTTCCCCGGTTGTTATCATATTATCTTACTTTTCTATATGAATGCATCTTACACTAAAAAGATTAAAAAAATTATTCCTTTTTCTCACTCAAGATTTAATTTAATTTCTTTGGCAAAATAGCAAGGGCTTTGGTGGACACAAACAAACTTACAATGAATTGAATAGTCCCCTTACAGTTCCTTGTGCTTTTTGAGAATTATGAATAACAAATACCTCGAATCCAAAAAATATATTCTAGTTATTAAAGCAAGAAAATACAATAAGACTTTAAAAGTAAATCATCTGCATTTAAAAAATTGGAAAAAAAAAAGACGCCAAAGGTTACCTATTGATGGGATCAAAAAGTAATGCAAAAATGATCTATTTTTTGAATATTTTAAGATATTTGGATTCTCCTTTAACCAAAAAGGTAGGAAGCAAAGTTGTTTTTTGAAATTAATAAAAGCGAGTGTAATTTACTTTTATAATTATTTATGCATTTGCAAAAGTTCATTTACTTCTTGCTCTTTGTTTTTTAGGTGATTGCTACTTAAGAATAATGGTTTGTGTGTCTTCAAGGAATTCCTCTCTAGAAAACTTGATTTTAATGTTTGACATCTTGAGGATTATTTTCATTTTGCAGACTGATCTATGAGATAGATTGGATTATTATCAGTTGATTCTGATAAACTCTCGGCTTCTGCTTTTTTTTATTCACTGTGGTTTGCTTGAGATGGTTAGCTTGATGGACACCAATTAAAGTGAGTTTTCATTATTTTATGTCTTATCTTTAAAAAGAAAAGAAATCGTTCTAATTTTGATAACAAATTGTTTAGCCTAGAGACTTTACAAAAAAAACTATCCTTACAGAAAGAAAAACAATATCTTTACTATTACATATTGATTTTGTACTTTCAAATTATTTAAATAAGAGCTTAATTATTACAGACTTCTCCACAAGCAACACAACCAAACCAAATAAATATTAAACAATTTATATATTCACTGAGTATTTTCGCATGTTTTTAGTTTAAATTTCTAAATTAATTTAATTTTACATAAAAAATGATTAATAGACTTGTGTCAGTGATCCAGTGAGTTAACGATTCTATGATTTTGTAATTTAATTAAAGGTTTTGAAACTTAATAGACTCCTCCCTTGAAATATCAAAAGAATAGCTTGTCTTTGATGGAAACTTGGCCACTCAAAGTACTACCAGAAACAACTAGCAACTGATGGTTGTAATGAAATCCTATTTATTCTTCTTAGCAAGAAGCATATTATTTTTTCAGTTTGCCAACACTAAAATATTCCTTTTTGAAATATTGCTGTTTATTATGATCTTTCCCTATTTTTGGTATTGACTTACTTAACTGCTAAATTTCCTTTGGTTTTAATAAATAATATTTATCTCTCTCTCTCTCTCATCTTGAAATTAAACTCACTTGATTTTTCCACTTCTCCCAATAACTTAAGTGAGTTAAGAAATTTTGCTAATTCTTAAACAAAATGTGTAAATAAAGACTACAGATGACATTTATTTTTTAGATTTTATGATTATTTTGCTATTTTTAAAAATGTTCTTATTGTGGGCTTTATTGTTCATCTTCATCTACTCCTCAATCATCTCCACCACCACCTCCACAATCACCGCCTCCATCATGCCCTCCATCATGGCAACCTCCATCATGCCCTCCATCGTGATCACCTCCATGATGATGTCCTCCATCGTGGTCACCTCCATGATGATGACCTCCATGATGCCCATTGTCATTACCTCCTACATCATAAGATCCAAAATCTCCTCCTCCTCCTTGATAAAATTAAAGATCATCATAAAAGACAATTCTTCAGCTTATGAAAAAGTATTAATATTGTTATCATTACCATCTTAATTTCCTTTCTTCTGATTTTTCATTATTCCTTTTTGCGGTTTTCCATTATTGCAGCCCATGAGATAGAGAAAGTTATTTTTTATTATTATTTTCTGATATTGTTCAGTCTATTTGCTTCTTTTGTATCTTGATTAGGTGTCTGACTTGGAGCAATGTCTATTATCCCCTCATAACTACCCACCTTTTAATGAAGTTTTTCTTGAAATTTTACTATTTGTAGAAATTTACTAACTACCCTTATAGAAAAAATAATCTTTCTCTAATAGCAAACATTGATTTTGAAGTTTCAAATTACCTAGCCAAATCTTAATGCATAATTGTCTCCTCTACAAACAACCCAGACAATTAACTGTCAATAAATAATCTATTTATTGGGTGTTTTCATATACATTTACTTTAAAAAATTAATTCAAATTTACAGAATAGAGGAATAAAAAAGTTATTTCTGTCTTCTTTGACCCATATATTGAAGGCCTTTGATTTTATGAAATGGAATTCAAACCTAAAACTTAATTAACTGAGTTCTTTAATGTGTTTGATGGACACTTGAACAGTTAAAGAGCGAGGAATTTCTGGAAATGCAAGATTGAATTATGCTAATCATGAAAATGAGGATTAAATTTCAATTTGTTAGTACTTTACAGTTCCTTGTATCTTTTGAGCTTTAGAATAATTCAGAATGCTCAATCTATTCAAGGATTAAAGTTGTTCAACTGGTTTTTTCATAGATTTAACAATTACAAATAAACAAAAAGAAAAAACTAATAATAAAGAAATCAAAATATTGAGTAATAAATGTTGTTTTGTTTGTAGTTGCTTGAGTTTTTAATATTTTATTATCTAAAAGAAACCCCCCTCCCCCCCTCTATAATTTTGAAAGTTACTATTGAACAAGAGAGATAAAGTCAAAAAAAAATTATATTATACATTCTTTATGAAAAATATCAATCGAGAATCAAGAAATAGAACGCGGGATGAAGACACCAAAGAGATTCGCTAAGACAGACATACTCCCTATGCTTTGTTTGCTTAAATAATGTTTCTAAATTAATTAATTATTATTTTTTTGTAAATTAATTTCAAATTAGCGCAAAAAAGAAATGATCAGTCAACTCAAACTAGGTTCCATCGACATCCCCTAGCAAATGACCTTTTGGTCTAAGAGCAACATAACTGCCATCTTGCCATGTGTTAAATTAATGCCTGGTCGTAAGGATATCTTAAAAATGAGATAATATAAAGAAATTGCTAAAAACAGATAGCCAATGTGTGATTGATTGTTTTTCATTCAGATATTCTCTTGGTTCCGAACAGACAAGTGAGCTTCTTCAATGACCTTGAGCCTCAAGAAGTATAAAAGTTTGCCCATTTAAATGTTGAGATGTCTTGTTATCCTGAAAATGTTTTCTACTCGAATAGATCTTCGATATTGGACTCCTCACACGATTTCTGATTAAAGGACTAGAGAAATACTATCAAGCTACTTCCTCCACCGTGTTTATTCATGTAGAAAATAAGCTTTCCTTCTTTTTAGATATTTAATGTCAAAATTTACGATGCTAAATTGATTATTTGATCTTTTGGCGATGATTACTAGAATTACAACCCTGCAGAAGCTGAGTCTATTCAGCAAGTTTTTATCCACATTATTCCAAGAAAATAAGGTGACTTCCATCAAAATGACTAGATCTACAAGCGTCTTGAAACATATGATGCAGAGTAAAATGTTTTAGCAGACAAGAAACAAATGGAAAAGGACATCTTTAAGTGGATTTTGAACAAACATTTTGACTAATTTTATTTCATTGAATATGTATGCAGATTTGTGAAGTAATTCAAATGGGCTTTTACAGCTGCCAACTCTGGTGTCAACGGAGAATTAGAAATACAAGCGATTGAATCAAAGAAACACTCACAATTCCTAGAGAGCTTCCAGAAAGAAGAAACAGAAAGAGCATGAACTAGCTCTACTTTTAAACAAGAGCGATAAAAATGAGTAGCAGTTCATTTTTTTTTAATTTTTTTGACCTTGAAAGTTGTGTAAAAAACTAGCATAAATCATATTAGTTGTTCTAAAAAAAATATAAATAATGGTATTGATAAAATGTTCTATGAGCAGAGGAGAAATAATTGAAATTTCTTTTATTTTTAGGGCAAGTAAATGCTCATAAAAACTAATGAATAAAGAAAGAAGGAAGGATAAGAATTTTATGAAAAGAATGCTCAAAATTGTAAAAATTGTGACTTGAATTTAAGAAAAGATTTAACAATTCGATTAAAAATATAAAACTAATACAATAAACCCTTGCTTGATCATATGAATAAATTACCCAACTTAGAAGGAATTGTTCAGTATTTTGAATAGCTGTTGGTGGGGGGATGTTTAGAGTAAATTGAAGCTCACGTCATTCGTCAGATGTGACAGATAATACGAATGATAAAAGGCCAAATATTTGTCTCTTTTCTTCTTGACTTTGAAACAAAAAGAGAGAAGAATCAAAAAAAAAAGATATTTCAAATTTTATAAGAAATGAAGACTGTCAGATAAGAGGATAATAGTCAATAATCTGCAGTCACTCCTTAAAAAAGGCTGCATGAGATGGCTTCTGAGTATTCTAAGTCTGTTAAGAAAGACTTGTTTGAGTCGGAAGTAGAAAAGGAAGGAGTATTTTGGATGTCAAGTTGCTAAAAGAATGAGTAAAAAAGCATTAGTTTAAACATAATTAAATGATCCTTTCAGATAGTTACAAACAGAGAATATTTTGTCACAATGTGTAGATCTAATATTGTTGTTGTTTTAGAAATAAAAAGTTGGTGAGTTTGAAGAAGAAAATGAGCGAGCAAATGATTGGATTGAAGTCTGGAAGATTAGCACCAAACTTCTCTTGCAAAGTCTTTGACAGCAGCTCTAAATCAACACAATAAACAACACTAGGTACAGGGAAAAGAAATCAAAATTTCTTCTTTAGGCTATTGTTTTTTAAGATTGGATATTTATCTTCAATTATCAATAAAATCCATTGATTTAGTTTGTTTTGTTAGGAGAGTTACGAGAGAAAAACATCTTGCTGTTTTTCTTCCCATTTTGTTTTGAGGAAGGTTCAAAGCTAGAGCTTTTAGATTTAAGTAAGTGGAGTAGTTTCCTCGAAGAAAAGTTATCTGCAAGAGTATTCTGTATTTCTGGAGATTCAGAATATGCCTAGAGGGAATTTGCGAACCAGTTATAATAATAAGATCCTCAATTTAAAGGGCTGTTTATTTCAGATGTTTCACATGAAATCATGAGCAGCTACAACCTTGATGCTAGCAACAAAGCAATGGAAGAGTCTAAAGTTTAATTCCCAGTGAGAGCAAACTGCTTCATTGATAAAGATGGGATTATTGTTGATTTTTAAGTTGGTTCTGCAAGTGATATTAGAAACATTCCTTGCCTCTTGACATATCTGTAAAGTATCCTTGGTTCCTGAAAAGGCATTCATCGCTTCCTTTAATATAATTTTAATATCAATAATAGCAGTTTTAAGAATAATAGTAGTTTTTGTTGATTTATGTTTATGAGTGTTTACAGTTCTACAAGTATTTTTATGACCTTAAAAGCGTGTCTTCTTCTTTTCATCACAAATATGATAATTGATTACTAATTAGCGCTTCTAAAAATATATGAATTCTGCAATATCTTCCAAAAAAAGAAGTAAATTTCAAAAAGATTGATCATTTCATTATTACCCTAGAAAAAAGTAGCATTTTCGTGCTAATTAAATCTAAAATTATTAAGGCGCATTGACAATATCTAAATATCAATATCCTTGCTATTGTCCTAATCTAATCTAATTTACTTCTCCTCGCTCCTTTGATCCTCCCACAAGATCTTCAAAAAATACAAAACACAATATTTTTCTTTTTTTGTTCGATTCCATGAGCAACAGCGAAGATACTGAAAGTCTAAGTGAAATCATTGACCAGATAGAAATGGCAGCAACTCAAAAAGAACTATCAGTCCTTCTCCAGTAGCTTTAGAATGCATTGAAATCTTGCGAATCTTGTGTAATGCAACGCAAAATAAGCAGCATTTTTAGAAATGAAAATTAATATTAATATTTTTTAATACTAGCCAGTTGATTTCTCTGAAGTATATTTGCGACGTGTCTTTGATAAGCTGTTCAACAGTGATAAGGTCTTTAAAACCATGGAAAAGTCCCTGGAAGATCAAATATTTGCTGTATTCACAAATTAACTCATAATAGATCCTTCTTGCGTCTTGAATATCATATCAGAATATCTCCTATCTCAACAAAAGCGATAGACAAAACCGTTCACCTGGAAAAGACAATTGCTCTTTGCATTATTTGGAGAACTCTATCTACAAAATGACAAATCCTTAGAAGAAGCTTTAAAAGCCGTTCCTGAGGGAGAAATTCGTTGCCTCTTGCTCTAGAGGATCCTAAGAATGCAAACGGATTTCTAAAATTTCCTTGAGGAAGGTCCACAGAGTTTATCTAACAATAGGTTTTATGGAAAGCTGCTAAGAATCGCAGATAGTCTCAAAGACTAAGAAATAACCTTGCGATTGATAGAGAAAGTTGTGCTGTGTGGGTGCTCTGAGTTATTGGTTTAGCTGGTAATCAGTAGTGGGAATAAGAATGACAAATCGGATAACTTGAAATTTGTGAATAAAATATGTAAATTGCAAATGCCTTCCATTAGCAAGCATTATTTGCTGATTGGACATATCATTCGGTAACTGTCTCTGCAGACAAGATAAACATAGAATAATAACATCTAAGTCTTATCAATAGAAGATGCAGCTTCAACTCTCAAAGGATATCTCGAGAAATTCGAAGAGAATCAGCTTCTTGCAGTTTTAATTGATAGAATACTATTCACATTTACCTTTACCACTGAAACATCAGCGCTGCTCGTTCATTTCTTCAAGGAACACTTGTCTGAGAGTAATTAATGAAGAATCAAGGGCAAATGATAAGCTATTTTTAACATTGTTGACAATATGATTATTTCTATCTTTCGGTTTAAAATATATCTATTTTTGTACAGCTGGAATGAAGAAAATATTCTTGAAATGCTTGGAAGTCTGGAGGAACGAGAACTTCATCAGATACAGCCACTAAAAACTCCAATACTGTAAGATATGTTTGTGTGTGGGCTTTATCTAGTAGTCCACATGGATCACATTTGGAAATTTTTATGGAATTTGTTGCCAAAAAGTTGTGACAAATATGATCAGACAAATCATGGAGAAGATTAATCTCAAGGATATCGAAGAACCTGCCATAATGGAGTGCTTAACAAAAGGAATCACCTTTAGATTTGAGACATTTGCACATTTCGAATATGTTCGTTCTTGCTCCCATGTAAAACCCATGAATTCTATACTTTAACCCCCAGTTTTCGAAGAGAAAAATACCATTTCTGACATATCTTTTATTTTGAATTCCCCAATTGAGTGTGTCTGGAAAGGACTGGTGAAGAAATTGGAGTTAAAGGTTGAAGATACAATCGATGCTGACGAGCTTAAGTCATTCAATGAATACCCTGATTTAATGAATTTAGAGAGCATTGAAGGAGATGAACTTGAAGGAGAATAATAATAAATGTCTAGAAATATTGAGTAGAACAATAGCACTAGCGATGATAATTTGGGAATTCACAGCAAAACTCAGGTAAATCTTGAGGAAAGCTAAGAGAAACAATAAGCTAATAATGACGAAGATGAAGAAGTCGACAGCGAAGAAGAGTCATTCTATGAAGTGAAGGTATCAAGCACAGTAGATGATCCTTTAGTCTTGCAGCCACCTAAGCATCTCTATGATTGCCTGTTAGGACTGCGAAGTGAAAGTCGAAAACGATTTGAACTTTCCCTGAAACACCTGAACTATCTCATCAGAAAAAATGTGGAAGATCTAGCAGTACTCTGGGAGGATCTAACAAATTAACTGCTGCGTATCCACTAGATTGATAACTACATCCCGAAGTTCGATGAATACAAAAAGAGAGCTTTACTTTCATTGTGTATCTTCAAACCAGAGCAAGTTGCAAAGTAATCAGCAGAGAGGAATAGTAAAATGGAAGTGGATGGGATTAGATATATTTATCATTGTTTTTGTCACCAGACTGCTGATTAACCGATTCTTCAGTGAAGACAGTTACTTAGGCGATAAACATTTCTTGATTTCTATTTTCACCGAAGCAGCTTAAGAGCTCTCCGACAATCCCAAGAAATATCTCAGCGATTCCTTCAACGAATTTGAACCAAAAGACGATGGCGTGTTCTATTTCAAAAAGATTGCTACTTCCTACTGTATATGCATGATTTAAAGGGGGGGTTTGATTAATATTTAATATGTTTTTGTTGTTGTAGATCCTAAGAAAGAACTCAGTGAGGAGTAGAAAAAAGCAGATGAAGAAAAGAAATAGCGAACAGAGAGTAAGACAAGAAGATGGGGTGAAACACGTATACGATTTCAGGAGAATCAATAAGGAGAAGGACTCAAGAAGATGAATAGACAAGAGTTACTTATTATTAATAACAGAACTGATGCTGTGTTTGTGAATAGATTCAATTAATTGATTTAGAGCTTTTATTTCCCGTTACTTGTGCCGCTAAGAACAAATCACGGGAAACTCTTAAGAAAGGAAGTGTTCCTTCTTTCGAATGTCTTCGCACTCATGATGGCGTACCTCCATGCAGCATGTAAGAAATCATAATAGTAGAATTACATTTGCAAACACAAAAGAGAGATTTGTTATGATTCAATTATGTTTGTGGTCTTATTGCTAACGATCGGCTGTTTTTTGAACAACTTCAAAAGAGAACTCCTTGCTGTTTTATCGAATGGTGGAAGAGGCATTAGATTACGTCGAAGCATTCAAAGATTTGACTGATTTGAATCTGACTAGAGTGGTTCTCCAGTGTGTGCTCAAAATAACGATGTTTGTCAAAAGAGATATTCTTCTGAAACATCCGATTGTCATGAGCAAATTAATCCAAGCCAGTCAGACACTAGCTGGTAACGCAAGATTAAAATAACTTAACTGGGGGAATGTTTTTGTTTATTTTATTGATTTCTCTAAAAAACAGAAAGAGGACTTGCGAAGGAACAAGATGAAGCCAATAGATATTTGGTATCGTTGATTTCGCAGAATATCACCAAGTTGTTTTCGATGGCTGAAGATAATATGATTTTTTGAAAGAACTCAATGCTGAGAGGGAGTTTTAGTTGTTGTTGTTGTTGAAAGAATAATGTTTGTATTTTATCTGTTATTGTTGCTGCTACTTTAAAAAATGTATTAGTCTCTACGGGAGGAGAAATTGTAGCTTTAGAGAGAATTGAATTCCCCAAATTAAGAAAAAAAGAACAACATAAACACTTATCCCTTTTTTAAATAAGCCGCAGCCCTTTGAAGTATCCTAGCCTCAAGGTTAAAGGATACACACATACACATGCAAAAAGGCATAGAAATACATATTTTCACTTGTAGTTACAATTTTAGATTTGGATAACAAATAAACTACAAAAATATATCTCTCTCACTCACTCTCTCTATCTCTCTGTTCTGGATCTTCTTACTTCTGAATCACTTTGTGTTGCTATCTTCACACTTATCCTCCGTGGAACTCAATATCGTTTAAGTTATTGTATGAAGGCAAACTCAAAATATGATTGTTATTGTTATTGTTATTGAAGTCTAATTCTGGCTCTTGATATTCGATATTAGCAGGGATAATGTTATGCATATTATTATTAATCATATTATGATTGTTGTTGCCATTGCTACCTGCACCAAACTACAAACAAGGATCTAAATTGTTAGTAAAGTTGCTTGTTTAATTATTCCCTGATGGCTGCTCCAGTTCCATTGGATTAAGATTATTATTATTATTAGGCTGATTCCCTGGAACAATGATATCATTTACATTGTTGAAGGGATAACTCTGTTGATTTTGTTACTATTGCTGAGATGGATATGAAGCCGTACCATTATGATGAAGATCTTAGTTGGTTTGGTAGGTTGGATTGGTAGGCTAGTGGTGGTGGTTGAGTTGAGTGTTGCAAGCAGCTCCAGAGGTGATTATGTAGTTGTTGTTTATGACACCTTGGTTGATTATCTTCTGCTTTATTACTTCTCGTGTTGAACTTTGGTAGTAAGCAGTTGTAGTAGTACTTCCACCGTTCTATTATTGTTTGGGGTTGTTAATGTTGTTGTTGTTGGGGATGTACGTTCTATTGATAGAGTTGTTGTTGTTAGTTCTATTAACGAAATCATTGTTATTGTTGTTGTCTACCTTTGCAAAGGATTGATTTTGGTTAAATGCATTGATACCTGCCTAGCTGTTATTATGTTGATAAGCTCGATTATTAATTAATTAGTTCTGCTGAATAGTGTTGCTATTTAGATTGTTAAGAGGTTGATTACTGTCTTGTTAGAAGCTGCTATCTGCTATGAAATCATTATCAGTATTAATCAAGGCTGTGCTATTGAAAGTATTATCATTATTATTATTGTTGTTGTTTATGCTATTAAACTGGGGAGTATTCTATGTATAAATGTGTTATTCACTAATAGGCATATTGTTGTTTGACATCGTTGGCTGCTGCTGCTGCTGCTGGAGGTGGTTCTAATCATCATATGATCCACCCTTCTAAGGAACAAACTATTAAGATTATTTTTGTGGTTGTTGTTATGACTATGGATACTATTAATTCTGTTAATACTACAATTACTACTACTACTACTATTAAGGCTGCTGTGAAAAGCTCTGCTACAATTACAACTGCTAAGGTAATTATTACTATTTCTACTATTCCTATTGATACTGCTAAGGCAATAATTCTTACTATTTTGGCTACTACATCTATTTCTGTTATTTAGAGTTGATTAGGCTATAACTGCTATATCTACTACTATTACTACGATTGATTTCTGTTAATCTAAGCTAAACCTCTCTCATTATTGCCATGTGTTCCTGCAGCTACTTAATTCGTGTATGCATTGTTATCACTGATTGCATGTACTCGTTGTGGTTGTTGTGTCTATTATTAGACTACTTCTTCATATTACTGCTGCTGATAGTTATTCTGCTATTGCTGTACATTGCCATTGACAATGATGGTATTGTTATGAATGACACTGCTGTTGTGAATGTGAATGGGATTGCTCCGAATAGACTCTCTCGATTGTGATAAATTGTTCTTAGAACTATAATTAACATTCAAGTTATTGTTAGTAATATTCAAGTTATTGTTAGTCTAGGAGAGAGTGTTTAGCATGCTCATATTCCCAGTATTATTGCTCATGCTGTTGATGTTGTTGTTGTTGTCTTTTGGTTGATGATAAGCTCCTCCAGAAGAGTTAAGTAGACTCTATTGGGATTAGAGTTGTCTATTCGTTGTTGAGAGCTAGTAGTTCGTATTTTATTGTATGAGTTATTGCTATTGTGGATGTTGTTATTGTTATTGTGGTTATTGTAGTTGTGATTGTGGTTATTGTTGTTGTGGTTGTTATGGTTATGGTTGTGGTTAGTTGTATTGTATTTATCCTCCTTGCTATGATTATCTCAACTAGTTGTCTTAGATTGGTCTTGCAGTGATCTACTGTAATTCATATTGTGATGATAATAATTATGATTGTTATTATTGCTGCGATGATCCTAAACTAGATGATAATTATTACTACTACTGCTATTAGGGTTATTAAACTGGCACCTACAACTACTATTATTGTGGTTATTGCTGTTAATATTGAAGAGCGATTTGATTGTTGAAGGGTTAGAGTTGTGAGGATTGAGATTTATTGCAAGCCGATTGTTGTGTTTGTTGTGAGGCCAGTCTATTACTCAGATTGAGATCACGATGATAATTCTGATGATTGCTTCCTTGCAGATTCTGAGAGAGTTGCAGCTAGCTGCTACTCTATTGGAGAGTATTTACTTCAGTCTGCTCAGCAATGTATCCTCTATTGAGATCATTTCTTTAAGTATTGTCATTCATGTTCATATTAACAGTATTGTCGTTGCAGTATTATTATTCTTGGTAGTTGGTTAAGTTGTTACAAGGATTAATTGGATCAGCAACATTCTCAACATAATTGCTGTTAATATTGATACTGTTGGGTGTCTGAATAGGATATACTTGAGCTGGTGGAACTTATGTAATCGAGCGTGAAAGGTTCTAAGAGATATTATTGTTATGTATGTGAGTGTTCCTGGCTGTAGATTAAGTAGAATTTAAATTAACATTCTAACTAGACTGCTACTACGACTGTGATGGAAGTTGTTGTTAAGGCAGCAGCTATTGTTATTGTTGTTGGAGTAGTGGCTGCTGGAATTCTTATGATCGTTACAGCTATGATGGTGGTACTGCTGCCTGAAATTGTTATTACTAGCTGTTAATGTACTACTGTTATTTCATATTTACTCCAGTTTAGATAACTGTAGGTTACTATTGCTGCTTTATTAACAGCTAATTTTATTACAATGGCTGTTGTTGTCGTCGTTGATGATGATGATGCTGAAGCTGCTATTGCTATTGTTGTTACTACTGTTATGGTTATTACAGCTGTTACTACTACTATTATGGCTATTACAGCTGCTACTATTACTATTGTTATTACTGCAGTTGGATATCTTATGCTGGATTGGGCTAGTTTTCTTATGCTTAAAGCGCATTTTGAGTTACTATTTATTATTAATATATTTATTGAGCAGGCTATTTTTGTTACTGCTGATATGATTACTACTACTACTACTACTATGGCTGGCTTGTCACTCGTTATTGTTATTATTATTATTAATAAACTTTAGGTTACTACACATTCTACTACTGCTACTACAGCTGAACCTATTGCTATCCTATCTATTATTGCTGCTTTAATGATTGGAACTTCTGCTAGGACTGCTGCTGTTATTGTTGGTTACTTGGTTACATTGGGAATGACCCTTACTATTACTGTGGTTACTACTGCTATGGCTGCTGCAACTTCTAATTGTATTGCTATGATTGTTGTTGTGGTTAAAGGTTCTATTATTGTGGCTGGATCAACTTCTAAGGCAATTACTACTGAACAGGTTACTACTACTGTTGCTGAATAATTTACTGTTATTGTCGCTAAGGCTATTACTACTGAATAGGCTACTACTGCTATTATTACCTTAGCTATTGCTATTATTGAATATTCTACTGCTATTGTAGTTAAGGCTATTGCTACTACTAAACAGGCTACTATTACTATTACTATTACTGTTGCCTTGGCTATTGCTATTACTGAATATTCTACTGCTATTGTAACTAAGGCTATTACGACTAAACAGGCTACTATTACTGTTGCCTTGGCTATTGCTGGACACTCTATTGTTATTGTAACAGCAGCATCTAAGAGGATTATTATTATTTTTATTATTATTATTATTATTATATACCTGGAGCATCCTATGCTGCTGGTTGATTCTGTACATTCTTGATGATAGTTGGTTAATTAAACTGCTATCCTACCATTTATGCTTATTATTATTATGGTGTCTGTTACTAATAAATCTATGTCTTTTAATTCATCTGATTAGTGCTAGTAGTCTTAATGTTATTACTACTTGCGATCTATTGTAGTGGCTATTACGACTACATCACTTGTGGCTGTTACTATTACTACTACATCACTTGTGGCTGCTACTATTACTACTGTTGCTGCTTTGGTTACACCTGTAGATGCTATTATGGTTGTTGTTGTTGTTGTTGTTGTTATTGTTATTGTTACATTAACATTGTATTGGGTGCTAGTGGTATTGGTTGTTGTTATTGATTTCTCTGGGATGCGTTATTGAGTTAATTGATGGTTTGTTCCTAGCTTGCTGGAATGAGTCTTTGAGAGTGACTTGGCTAGCTAATTACACTAACATTTCGTTACGTCATTGGTAATAGTACTTGCTGATTAGTACTATTATTATTGTTGTTATTCTCCTGTATTGCATTTCTTCCAATTACCTGTTGATTAGTGCCAGCTCCAAATGAAACATTCATGCCATTGTTGGCATTAGTGTTATTGTTGTTACTGTTGCTGACTACACTTTATTACTGATTACTACTGTTAACACCTCTAGGTATGATAACCTAAGCTTGACGATTAGATGGATTAGAATTACTCAATAAGCCTCCATTGTTCGTAGATTGCATTTAATTAGATACATTGTTGTTATTGCTGGAGATTACAGCAGAAGGTGTAGCAGCAGCAGGAGCAACAGCATTTACATTTGCATTCATATTCATATTGATAGTATTATTGTTAATGTTTCTTTATCCGCTTCCATTATTCCCAGCTGGTATCAATCGACTAGCTTTCAATTGCTAATCTACAATTTAATTAGGAGCTTAGAAAGTAGTTCCTAACTACTACTACTAACTTGGATTCACTGCATACCCATTATTATTATTGCTAATCCCTCCTCTTGCTGGATTATTTAATTTATTACTCTCTTGCTGTCTACTTACCTTCCCTGCAACATTCCCACCAATCTGCCCTTCAAATCCACCTTTTTGCTATTTGTTTTGATTGAGATTCAATGGCAATTAAGCTACATTATTAGATGGTATCAATTACACACCCTATGCTGGCTATTATTAATGCCCTTCTGGTACCTCAGCATCCAAATCGATCATTGAATTGAACTACTAAAGCTACAAATCATTTGGACCTGCTAGCTTTGGAGGGTTATGGTAAGTAGTATGATTGATGTTTTCGATCCCATGAAGTCCGTTGGATAGAAAGGCAGGAGGTAATTTAATCTCCGTGTCCTTTAATTCGATCCCATGAAGTCCGTTGGATAGAAAGGCAGGAGCTAATTTAGTTTCCATGGGCTTAAATCTGTTGAAGAACAAACAGTTAAATTGCATTTTAGTAGCATGTTACTATTTCACTGAAAATGAAAGAAACTAATGATAATTACTTGCTGTTTAGGTTGCTAAAATCATTGTTGTTTCTCAAGTATATTTCCACAAGTTTCAGCTTCTCTTGCGGGATCTGCGCCTAACCAAGAGCTGTCTGAAACAGAGCCAAAAAGAATTAGGGAGGGGGGAATATAGGAGTTATTTTCTTGGATTATGTTCAGAAGAATTATAAATAAAAGCGCATTACCTCTTGCTGCACTGCTCTTTATGGTGAGATTATGCCAAATTAGGAGAGAGCTACAGTCAAGCGAGAGTTTTAATCTTCTGGCGTGAGTGCTTTCTCACCTGTAATCTTCTAAATAACTTCCTTCAAGCAGCCTTCCAACCCTAATAGTTTCTTCGGCTGTTGTATCTGCTTTGATAATCAAAAGTTTAATTCACTTTTAAGAGCTATGACCTATCAAGTCAAAAAATTAATAAAGCTTACTACTTCTTCTTGAGAATGATTGTTATTTCTTTAACTCTCGATTGTCTAGGTCAGAAGTGCATCTAAAACTTCTGGTTTGACCTCTCGCATGCTCCCATCAATCTAACAAAAGATAATACACAGACAATATGAGACATTCCAAGTTGTAGACAGACAAGCAAATTCAAGTAACCGCAGCGTGATTAAGCTAAAATTATGAGAAATATCATCCTAGCATATTCAATAATTAGCAATCTCTAAAAATAAATCGAACCTCCCCTCCCCCTTTTCCTCCCTCAGAATTTTCAAAATCTACTTACTTTATCAAGTATCTCCTCTGGGAGATCATATGTTCTCGACAAAAAATCTTATGTTTTAAAAAGTATTCTCTCCTTTTCTCTGAATACTTCTGAATTAACTGACTATTCAGGCGGCGCGGGTAGTGCAATATCTCCACCTAATTTCTAATCTTATGCCTCTCCTCCAAGAATTCGCGCTTATACCGAAGGCAAAGCACTACTGAATAGAATGTGGAAAGCCTAATGCGCTGGAGTTATCGCAGGTACAGCAGATTTTCTCGAAGCACCTAGCGCATCTGCTGTGGGTAGGGAAGCAAGTTGTGTTTGGAAAATCGTCACAAAATCCTTTTGGTATTCCGCTATCTCGTAGGGAACTTAACTAGCGGCAGTCGGTTCTTAGATATTAATCGTTTCGGAAGGAGATACTTGCAGTGGCTTGTTGGTAGAGCTTTTGAACTTTTGCTTTTATTTCGTTTTTCCATGCTGTTTCTTGATCCGAGAACCAACTTTCGGTGGAATCTTATCACGCTTGAGTGCCTTTGCGCCTTTATTGTTTCCTGAATCGCTGTTTTTACTGATATAAAGAAACATCTATTTAGCGCTCCAAAATAATTATGTCATATTTAGCTCTCTCTATTGCTTCTAAAATCTGCATTTACACTAGTTTCCTCTTTCGGTGATTGGACTCCTAATGGAAACACACAAGCATGTTATCCCAAGAAAGCACGAGAAAAAGAATCAATATGGTAGGACTATGAGTTTACCTTCAAATCTAAGCCTGCCATTGATGATTTTGTGTCTAATAATCTCTCTGTGTGTTTCTCTCACTCTTTCTAGATGCGCTTCAGTGGATTTTCAATTATTTTTGTTGCGCTTTCTGATTTTACTAATCCTCTAAGCAACGTTAATCTAGGTTTAAAATTTTACTTCCCCCCGGTATGTACTCCATTCGTTCGCTCTTCTTCTTTTTTCTCCCAAACTCAATTACCACATCTGAGTAAGAAATCGATTACCAAGAAATATCCACAACCAGGCTATTCTCATTTATTCTCCCCTCCCCCCCTCTGATTCTTTAGCCTTTTCATTACAAACTTGATTTTAGTTAAGTTATTCAAACAAAAATTGATTCAAATAGCTTGAAACTGTGCAGTTAGTTAGTTTCGAAGCGATTTCTTGACTATTCGGAGGGCTCAAACATCCAAAATACGCAGCTAGGTTTCTTGAGACATGCGCTCTCCAAGGAAAATCACACCGCTCAATGTCATCTAAGTCAACAAATTAGGAAAATCAAATGCTTAAAGGAATATCAATATTGCTAGAAATTCTGCGTTAGATGAGACTTTCGATGATTCTAAGGTAGTGCCCCCTCGAAATGTTGCTGTTTCTAAAATCAGCAAGCAAACAGTCCGTCTGAGTGAGCTCTATTCAGCCCATTTCCATTTCTTTTGCTGGGATAGAATTGTATGCTTTGCGAGGAAACCTTCCGCGCCGATTATTTGCTTCATTTTCTGTACTATCCCTGTTGTCATCAGCTGCATTTACTCACTTTAAGTACTATTTTATGACCGCTTTTCCTGTGATAATTCAATAATTGTTTTTTTCGTATTTTCGAGAGAGCAGTCTCTGCAGATTTATACCCGATCAGCTATCTATATCACATACGGCTTAGTAGTGGTATTTTCAGGCTATTTCTACGTTCACTTGATGTTCTCTGATCCTGGAGTTCTCCCTCGTAGAGTCAAGGGCAAAGACGATGAATCAGATATCCCATAAAAGGTTAGAGTTTTTATATTAGTCTTTGGTAAATATCTTAAGTGTTTCTGTTACTCAACTTACAGCTATTTCCTGAAGAAGTCGTAGTTCTCAACACAGGAAGGCTACATGAAGCATTGAAGCATTGTGAAACGTGTAAAATAAAACTTCTAAGCAAGCAATACCTCTTTACAAAATCTCTTTTTCTTAAATCATTTTCTTTTTTGCAGGTGATATCTACCGACCCCCTCGATGTGCTCATTGTCCAACATGTGATTGTTGCATCGAGCTGCTTGATCATCACTGTCCTTGGTTGAACATATGCATCGGTAGACGTAATTATAGGTATGTATGTTTTTCCTTATCTTTTTTAGACATTAACTGCAAATACTCTTTTAACTCTCTTTTCTCTTTAGACAGTTCATCGCGTTTGTTCTATTCATCAACATCTCTCTGATTTACACAATCGTCTTGTTGTCTGTATATCTAGCAATGAGGGATTCAGTAAAACAAGCATTTCTAAACGGACTTCCTTGTGTGATAACTCTGTTGGTGCTATTTCCAATTGGTGTTTTCACTATTCGGCTGCTTATTTTCCATATTATTTTACTCTTCTCCAATCAAACTACCAGGGAATACCTTAAACTTGGAGCTGGAGTTACACTTCAAACAAAGTAAAATACCAATCATGTAGTCTTTCTTCATTTCAAAATCTCTATTTATCCTTTCTGTTCACCTTAACTAATTTGCCATTTTTTTAATATCTCAATCTTAGCTGCTCGATTAATAGCGCAATCTACACATGCTCAAAGGTCACACCCCCTGTACATTTAGACTTCCAATAATCCCTTTTGATTTCTTTCGAAAGAGCAAATCAAATCAATGCTGCTGTGCCTACTAAATTAGTGTTCTTTTATTAAGAAAAAGGCAAATCCAAGAACATTCCGAATGAGTAAATCAGTGAAATCTCTCATTCTAAGATAGAGCGTCTAAACAATGAATAAGACAGCGATCTACCAAGCAACTTAAACTCAGTAAAAAGAGAAGAATCATCCGTAGTTTCTCATGTTATTAAAGAATCTGTGCTGAGTCCAATTAATAACAATAATAACCTTAAAAACAATTCAAGCATGAGTAATAGCAGTAGCAATAACAGTCCGTTTGGTAAACTAAAGAAAGAAGTCTAAAGAGCTGCATAGCTTTAGCTCAAACGAAAGGGCATTGCCATGGATAAGAAGGGAACGAATCTAAACAGGGGAATAAGCAAACTAAGTAGAATTAATTCCTAGCTGAATGAGGACATCAAAACAGGAGGAGATCTTGATGATAATGAGGATAATAACAACAATAATAGTAACTTCAACGGGTATTACTAACAACACTAGCTACGAAAACCTTCCTTTTAAAACAAAAGTTTCTCTGAAGCTAAATTCCAAGGAGCCTTCCCTCCAGCGGATGTCCCCTTGTACAGGCAATACAAGCATTCCAGATTAAATTCTTCCGACTCCAATTATGGGTCGAATATGATATTTACAAGACAATAAAACCCAAATGATTCTCCGGTTCCTTCGTTTTTGGTGGACCCTCATCAGAAATCAAGAAGACCTAGAGGAATTGGGACAGCACCTGATACATAGCCTACGATGAGTAGAACTACGACTCCTTACTATCCAGTGGAGAGTGTATTTTTCTAGCCTGAAGATTGCAGATAAGTCAAAGATATCATAAGATCGCAAAATTAAGGAGAAAACGAAGAAGAGGAAAGCAAAGAATTATATATCGAGGATACAATCCAAATCAGAGGATTAGATAATAATAACAATATGTAGTCCATGCCTATAGAAAGCATGCAGGCCTTCCCATTGGATAATTTATTCCCTTAGATAACGGATGAAGCAAATGATAGCAAGCTGCATTACCATTAAATTACAACGGAAGCACTTCAGAATAATCCGAATACAGCTACGTAAATCCCGCATTTAGAAGAAGGAAATGAAGGATAGGAAATATAAAATCAAGGCAATGGTGGAAATGATATGTCTTTTTCAGATGCAATTACACCTATCAAGAAGGAGATTTGATGGGGGTGATAAGATGTTTTAAATCTAAAAGAGAGAAAGAAAAGAAATTGAAATTTATGTTAGTTTTGATTCGATTAAGATTGTTGTGAAGAAAGAGTTTATTAGATATTTGTATTTGTATGTGTGGAATAGGAATGCTAAAATTAGGTGAAATGAGGAATAGTCTCTAGTTTCTTTGGTTAATTTCTTGGTAGAGGCGATAAAATGTAAATGCAAAGAATCTAAACACATAGAGATTAATTAAAGTGCAGGAGATTAGTGGATTAGAAACAAACAAACAAGAGAAACATTATTAGAGGCTAATTATAATTAAGATAAGAACAACGAATTGCTTAGATTGTTTTTGAGAAATAATGGCGGAGATTAAGTAAAAGAAATCTGGTAAGTTATCATAGAATGATCCAGCAGCTATGTTGAAAACGATATCAGAAGTGGTCACAGCGCTGATCGAGGCCTTTGAGAAAAATGAGAAAATCAATCTCACAAAGGTGAGTTGAAAATGCAAAACATTATTAGAAATTAACAATGATTTTGGATTCTAGGTAAAAAGTGAATTATCTAGGAAGAACAAGATATCAGGCACTCCTAAGATTGTCGATATTATTTCTGCAATCCCTGATAAATACAAGAATACACTCATTCCTATCCTGAAAGTTAAGCCAGTCAGAACTGCTAGTGGTATTGCCGTTGTCGCTGTTATGTGCAAGCCGCATAGATGCCCTCATATTGCGACTACTGGAAATATCTGTGTCTACTGCCCTGGTGTAATAACTGATTGAAATTGTTATGATTTGGAGGTTAGAAAATGTATGGAATAATATTTTGTTTCATTTTGCATTTTTATTGAAAAAGGGTCCAGATTCTGATTTTGAGTACTCTACACAGAGTTACACTGGCTACGAGCCGACTTCAATGAGAGCAATCAGAGCAAGGTAAAGAGAGAGAAATTAGATGAGATAAATAATTGTATTTTGAATGAATGGTTTCAACAATATCAGCAAGTTCATTCATTGTTGCTGTAATTTTAATATTTTTTTTGAAAACTAGATACAACCCATACATTTAGACTAGAGACCGTGTGGAATAGCTCTAAAAACTTGGCCACGATGTTGACAAAGTTGAGTTCATTGTCATGGGAGGTACTTTCATGTCTCTCGATGCAGGCTACAGAGATTACTTTATTCGAAACTTGCACGATGCTCTCAGTGGTCATCGATCTCATAATGTTGCTGAATCAGTCAAATTCTCCGATGAAAGTAGAGCAAAGTGCATTGGAATTACAATCGAAACAAGACCTGATTTTTGTTACCAACCACATTTATCGGATATGCTGATCTATGGCTGCACAAGGATTGAAGTCGGAGTCTAATCTATCTACGAAGATGTTGCTAGAGATACAAATAGAGGACATACTATAGAAGCAGTTAAAAAATGCTTTAGATTGTCTAAAGACGCTGGGTTTAAAGTTGTCTCCCATCTTATGCCAGATCTACCTAACATGGGTAAAGACAAAATACAAGTGAAAAGGACAAATTGATTTTAGAAATGATTTGTCTTTTTAAGGTGTGGAGAGGGATTTGGAATCATTCAAGGAATTCTTTGAGAACCCTGATTTCAGAACAGACGGGCTTAAGATTTATCCAACTTTAGTTATTAGAGGTACTGGGCTCTATGAGTTATGGAAAAATGGCAAGTACAGAAACTATCATCCAAGTAAGTAGCTCTACAAAATAGAGCCAACGTTAAAAATATTACCTTCTCTTATTCTTCTTCTCCTCCTCTGATAAATCTTTCTTTTTTTTTTAATTAGATGCATTGGTGGAGATAATCGCTAAGCTTCTTGCTTTAGTTCCTCCTTGGACTAGAATCTACAGAATCTAGAGAGATATTCCTATGCCTCTTGTGACAAGTGGTGTCGATAATGGAAATCTAAGAGAATTATGCTTAGCTAAAATGAGAGATATGAATATCCCTTGTAGAGACATTAGAACAAGAGAAGTCGGTATCAAAGAAATTCATTTTAAAGTCAAGCCGGAGTAGATTGAATTCATCCGAAGGGATTACTTTGCTAATGACGGATGGGAGAGTTTCCTTGCTTATGAAGATCCTATTTAAGACACACTCGTAGGACTCTTAAGACTTAGAAAATGTGCAGGATCAACTTTCAGACAGGAACTTCTTGGAAAGTAAGCATATTAAACATTTTCATTAACAAATAATCCTAATTAATTTTTTAATTTAACTCTTCAAGTGTGTCCATGGTGAGAGAGCTCCATGTGTACGGTTCGATTGTACCGATTCACTCGAGAGATCCTTCTAAATTCTAGCATCAAGGTTTTGGAACAATGCTCATGGAAGAAGCAGAACGAATTGCAAGGGATGAGCACGGATCATCTAAACTTGCAGTCATTGCAGGTGTTGGTACTCGTCATTATTACCGCAAGCTAGGATATCACCTTGAAGGTCCATATATGGTTAAATACCTTGATGGTTCTCATCAAGAACTCACTGGTTGATGGAGTGGGAATAAACAAAACTGAGAGAATTTTTAAAAAAGATACAATTGAGTTGATCAATTTATATTGTAAATCTACAAATAAGCATAAGATATTATTAAATTTTTTCAAAAGAAGGGTTGGTTAATAGTCCAATGTAAGCAAACTCAAAAGGAAATTGTACTTTTAAACAATCAAGTAACCACAGATAAGATTTATATAAAATATTCAATATTTAGTTGGTTTATTTTTGCTAGAATCTTTTGTTAAAATTGAGTATTTATTGCTTATTTTGTGATAAAGCTGCTTGGCTGGGTGTGTTAAATTGAAATAAAAATTGTGTCTGTGTATTTTTCATGCTTAAACAAACCTATTTAATTATTATTTGCCACTCGTTTCAGCTAAAATCGCTCCTCTCTAAAATTTGATAATTTTCCTAAGTCAATTACAACTTTTTCCTTTATTTTTTATCCTTTTTTTTTTGAAACTGGAAAAAATATCAAAATATCTTTTTGAAAGCTATGATGATATTTCCCTAAAGTTCCTAAGTTATCTGTTGTTTCTAAAAAAGAAAGAAAAACCTTCTCCCTTAGTTAATGATAAGATTATTACAGCAAAAGGGATCAAAACCTTTTCATATATTAAAACTTTTGAACTTAGACTTGACATTTCAATTTTCTGATCATATTCAATGCAAAGCGCATTAAAAAATACAAATATTCTTTTATTATTAGTGTATTATCTATTATTTTTAGTGTTATTTCTTCCATTTTAATGCTCTTACTCTCTGTTTCTCTTTCTCAAGCAGCTACGAATAAGGTAAATTTAAAACAAAGTCAAGGGGATGGTAATAAATTGATTAATTTTTATTCAACATACAAATTTTAGGTTACAAATGACACTAAAAAATACCACAATTACTGTCAAGAAGAGTCACTAAAAAATGCAGGGATAGCTTGAAATAATAAGAATAATTCATTTTTATTTGATGTTCAGCTTGAAAGAGTATGTCTTTATGTTCATGTGATTACATTATTCATTGCTTCAAGCATACTCCCCTTCATTTTATGAAAATGAATTACTTTTTACGAAAATCAATTAAATATGTGAATTCGAGTAACTTAAAGAAATAGAAAATGAAATTATGGACATAAAGTGGATATTAAAATATATCAGAGACAACAATCAAGCTTAATTACTTTGTGTTTTTAGTAATTTGGGATATTTGCTTCAAAGCCAAGATTTTTGAAATGAAATTAGCCATCAATTGTTTTTTGCAAAGTAGATTTTTATGTTCTAGTTTTCCCCATGAAAAAGAGAGACGAATCACTTTGGTTTCTCTTTTATTTGATTAATATCATAATCATTTGAAACTTTTAACTTGTTTTCTTTTTTAAGCTTCTACATCAGTTTTGAAGTCCCAAGGAATGTACCATATGTCATCTGACTCAGACTCCGATAAGGAGCAGAAAGAGCAGAAAGCCAAAGAGTAGATCAGACTTGCTTAGATCTAGAAAACTATTAAGAAGTTTGATGCTCAAGTCATTTACCATTCAGATAAGTCTCCTTCTGACAACGATTTTCTTCGCTATGAGTATGATCTTGATCTCAAGAATTTCACTACTCTTGAAAACTTCATTTAAGGTTAGATATTATACAATTTACATGAAAGAATTATCCTAGATTTCAAAAATGGAGTTGAAATTCATATTTTTATTGCTATTTTTTAGGTAAAACTCAAATTATACCTTACTCTGGCCCATTGAAGAATTTCTTTAAGCTCAATGAGCCAGATTAGACTTCCGTTGAAGTGAAGAATGATGCTCAAACAGCGGAATAAAAAATATTTCAAAAATATCCATAGTTATTGAAAATCACTGGGACGCACATAGTTGAATTTCCTTAAACTGCAATTGGGTATATTCAAGTGTAATTTCAAGATGGAACCATTCAGAGAGGCAGTGGAAGCATGGTTGGACCAAATCATGTGCTGACATCAGCGAGAAATGTCATCGATGCCAAAAATATCAAAAATCAAATAGTATCTATCCATTTCTGGGCTGGACTCAAAGGAAAATAAACTTCATTCAAAGAAGTATCTGTAGCTCGCGTTGTGTTACTTGATAAATATAAGACATCACCTCATCCTAGCATTCAAAGAGATGAACTCGACTTTAGCATTCTCATCTTAAGTGAGCCTTTAGGAATTTCAACAGGATGGTTTGGACTGTTAAACCCAGAGAACCTCTAGACTATTGGCAAAAATTTTGAGGTTCATGGATACCCAACAACTAATCCCGAACCAATCTAAGCCGCATTCTAAGGTCATGGACTTAAATTAGAAGAACACAAAGAAAAGTTTTTTATCTACGATACAGCAGCTGGTGCAGGTATGAGCGGTGGTCCGATAGCGATTTCCAGGTCATTAACAGAAACCTAAAATGAATATTATCTTCTTGGAGTGCATCTAGAAGGAAGATGTGGACTTTGTTTGAGTAAGGAGCGATTCGATTAGATAAAAGAAATAATCGAATTCTTCTTTTTGAAATCTTCCCTCGATGAATCCTTTTTCGGTGTCATTACTTCTCGCTGCAGATAATTCACTGTTACCTTTGAAAACAGTATTGGAGCCACAACGAAATAGTTCCACAATGCGATTCATTCTTTGCGATTTGCAGCTTCCCTAGAGCAGCTGATTGTTAAGTCCAAAACAGAAGACTAAGCAGAGATTGTAACTGATGAAACAATCGAGTTACTAACAGATGCGTTACCAGCTTTGAGATTCTTAAATACAATTCGAGTTGATCTTCACAACGCGAATTAACTAACAGGATCAAACTTAGAAGAATTTGGAGTTGGCTTAACGAAGCTTAAAGACTTAAATTCACTGCAATTGTATTTTCAAAATGGAAAGAAACTAGCAGGAAAGTTTATGACATTCTTCTTCAGCGCGCTCAGCAAAATTGAAAATCTCAACTCTCTAGCGGTTACTCTCATAAACACTGAATTAGTCGATGATGATGCCATTAAAGCACTTGGAACTCTCATCTATCACAGCTAAGGCATAACAATTCTGAAGCTCCATTTCTAAGGTCTTCCAAAGACAACTTCTCCAGCATTTGAATAACTTGTAGGGAACATAAAATCCTTACCAAAACTCCAAAGACTTAACATCACCTTCTTTGGACTTACTTTCTCTGATCCGATCAAAAAAGACCTCAAAGAGTACTACAAGAAACTCCCTTAGTTGTCTGTTATGTGAATTCATTTGTTATTCATGTTTGTCGGATTTGTTCTCAATGATTTTTACAATTTTTTTATCATAAAATATTTCTAAAATTCAACCATAAATAATATGATATTTTTGCATAACATCTCTGATGGCATTGCTGCTTTAGATTAGAAAACTGAAATGAATCAATTTGGTGAGATTGTGTATTAGAAAAGTGCATACATAGACAAGTATATTGTATTGTAAATTTTTTTTGAGACTTAAAATAATCATTTCAACACTCAAGGAAGAGCATACCAAAACTCCAAGTTCAATTTCCTTCCTCCTCAGAAATATCATCCCTGGAGTTATTTGAATCCTCTGAATCTTCATCGCTGTCAAGATAAGACACCACTGACACAGCTTTGTTCTGAATTTCTAAACTTTTACTCTACTGAAGCTAATGCGCAATCTAATTAAAATGATAGCATTACAAGAATCTGGAATGCTGTTTCATGGTGCATTCGTGAATGGATGACTGCATAAGCTGATCGAGAATGTCCAATGCTTTTAAAATAGATGTGTTTTCAGATGAATATTGCATGACATCACATAATATTTTGATCAAATTTTCAGAAGTTTTTAGGGCCATATTTGCTTTGTCTTTATGTAACATTTCCCAGATAATGTCGACAATCAGTATCTCCATCTAGGATTAACACATCAATGGACAAATTATTGGGATGAAAATATTGAGCCAAAAAGGATTGTTGGTGGGTTTAAAGAAAGGGCAAATGTTTTTGTGTTTGTAATCCTTTGAGTAACCTGATTGTTGGGGTTAGAGATAGGATCAATAAGATCTTGTAGGAGGGCCGCATATGTGAGATGTTCTACGCAATCTCTTTCGATCAACTCACGGATCGTCATAAATAAATGGTATTTCAATACTATCATTGTGGAACTGTCTTTCAAAGTCTCTACTAAGACTTTAAATATTCCTTTTGAGTGCATCTCTGCTGTGAAGTCCTTTAAATATACAACACATCATTAATTCCAAATTGATAAACTTAGACTGAAAGGTATTATTGATTTTACTACTCCAACACCTTCGTATTTAATCAATGCAATGCTCGTTAAGATCTTGCAGCATCGAACAGGAATCCAAACATTAGGTTGCTTTATAAGCATCCTCATTGCCTTCATCAATCCTAACTAATACAGCTCCATCAGCTTGATCCTCACCCAAGCTGAGTCCTTACTGCCTGCAAGAAACCCAGTCATTCTATATGAAATTTGCACTTTCGAACTTACTTACTGGCGAAGGCTTTTACGAAATTATACAGGGCAGATGAAATATCATAATGCAGATCTTGATCTTGTGAATTTATTAAATATTCGATGACGAGGCATAGCTTTGGATTGGTGTATTCCAAGGGGAGTCTCGATTGGGAAAGTCCGTGGATGATAATGCAAGCATCTTTGAGAATCTCAGCGTTTGTTTCGATGCACTCGTTTATGAGAATTTCAAAAGAGTCCAGAATCTAATTATAGAATCCAGCTGCGATAAAATAATCTCTTGCCTTCTTGTTGTCAAGGCAGAGTCTTGCAATGCCTCTCAAGACCTATTCGTGATTAGAAATATCAGGGGTGCTTATTATATCTTACAAAAAAATGAAAAATACGCTTGCGAATGTCTATCTTGTTTTGGTGAATTTATATTTCAAAAGGAACGTATCAAATATCGCCTTTTCCGCTTCTGGTTGTAGACCATTGAGTTTCAGGAATGAATCTGTCACCTCTGAGAATGCCTACAGCACTCCAATCTAAAATCCAAACATCAATAATATTCTCCTTTGGTCTCTGTAACAAGCAATCAAGATTTAAAATCGCTTTTAGAGGAAAAGGAGCTTTTGTTTGTTACTTTGCACTCATCAGGGAGCGAAGGAGTTTAGGATATCGCGTAGAATCCATTTAAGAGTTCGGCGTCTTCCGCAAGAGATTGAAGTAGGTTAAAAGTGCTGACTGATAAGTTCAAAAATAACTTAAAATTCTAGAGAATCTAGTTGTTATGGAGCATATTATCAAGCAAACACGTTACCTTTGTGGGTAAGCGCTTCAAATATGAGAAGCGCCTTCCATAGATCTTCTTCTGAAGAAGGTTTTGTGATTTTTAGTTTAAACTCACGAATCTTATCTTCTAGGAGTTCTGGCGTTTCTTCATCAATAACTACATCCATAGTAATATCTTCTTACGATAACTGTCTTATCTGAATCGGCTTAATCGCTCTTTTTCGTCTGTATGCGAGCTGCTCATTTCTGAGTTATCAAAATATAACAAAATTCTATTCAAGTACTAGACCAAATCCATTGTTAGAATAAATCATATCCATCACCTCCCACTTTCTACCTTGAATCCGTCCTTTTCTTATCAGCAATAGCCTCTTTGAAAGCATTGAGTCGCTTTCTGTCAGCTGTTTCTTGAACCGCGAAGTCCATTGATTTTGCCCAATTCAAAAAAAGAAAAGAAAGAAGCAATTTCAATTATTTGTATATCTTTTTTGGTGTTTTTCTCTGATAAATGAGACAAATTGAAGTGAATTTTTCACACAAGCACCAAAATAGGGTTTAAACATCCAAATTAATTCTCCTAACATTTTCGTTGTTATGTTGAAAAAAATAGAACCAAATTCTATGGATCTACTTTGATTTTAAGCATAATTTCTTAAAATATAATAGATTGTCTTGAACATTCCATTTGGTTCTCCCTCACTAAGGGAACATACGATTGGTCTGCTTTTAATAGACTAACAAAAATAGTAATAGTTATTAATTTGAGGATATGTGGCGGGTTTCTTGAGGATCCTAGAGAAAGATAAAGAGAGTACACGAGATGCACATGAAATGATAAAACACCTTCAAGATAATTTAAACAATCTGATATTTTAATAATCCCCCCAGATAAGAAAACACTCTTTACTAATATCCCCTTAAGCACCCCAGCCAACAATAACAACAAGTGCCTTATTCATTTATGCCTGGTCAACATTTCTAATAATTTAATGAAAATAAATAGTT